>Ga0308169_10000123_pt1 | contig 159323 bp, 150 predicted proteins | sample PhyBR1_2_FD_202139 | JGI IMG/M metagenome (GOLD analysis project Ga0308169, IMG submission 202139) | Phyllosphere microbial communities from UC Gill Tract Community Farm, Albany, California, United States - DLSLSB.R1 | ecosystem: Host-associated > Plants > Phyllosphere > Unclassified | place... | reverse complement strand
CTCCATAGCCCCTCAACACGGCGATGGACATACCCACAAAAAGGCGGTGTTCCATCAGGCACACCGCCTTTTCATTGCCTGCGCATTGTAGGAGCGCGCTTGCCCGCGAAAGCATTTCATCAGGCGCAATTACCGGCGCTGAAACACCGCCATCGCGCGGCAAGCGCGCTGCTGCAGTCGATCGGGAACGATGAGTTACGCCATCCCCAGTTCGCGTTTCACCAGCCGCAAGAGCTGCTTGGTGTTGATCGGCTTGAGCAGAAAGTCCACCACGCTCAGGTGCATGGCGTCGATCGCGTCACGTACGTTGGCATCGCCCGACACGATAATGATCGGCAGCTCCGCGCGGTCCGATTCACGCACTCGACGGATCAAGTCCAGGCCGTCGCACGGCGCCATTCGCAGATCCGTGATCAGCAGCGCAATTGAAGGTCGGGTCTGCAGCAAATGCATGGCGCTGGTACCGCCGGCGGCGGTGATGCAGCTGATGTCATTGAGACTGAGAATTTCGGCCAGAACTTCCCGAGCATCCTTGTCGTCGTCGACGATCAACACCCGTTGTGGCGATTGTGACGGAGGCGCGAGCATCACCTCATTGAGGGCTTCGCGCTCTTCATCACTTAAAATACTGTGATCGAACATACCCGTCTCATCTTCCTGTCGACTCCAATTCTGACAGCGCAAGCGATTGATACGCTGCACATCCTTTCGGCTTCATGCCGGGCCTTTGGGCCACGCGCGAATTGCATCGCTGCGGTTTTACACCTTCGTTCGATGCCAGCCAATGCCTTTGCAGTCACCTAAGACTTACGTCCAATGGGCACTGCCCGATAAGCGGTCGACCATGGAGCCTATAAAAACAAGCGGTATCGGTCATGAGCAAAGCGGACGCTTTTACCCAGGCAGGCAAAACAGCCGTTCTGCAGAACATTCACGGCACGATGCAGTTCCTGCAGAAATTCCCGCCGTTCAACCAGATGGAAAGCGCTCATCTGGCCTACCTTGTCGAGCAATGTCAGCTGCGTTTCTACGCTACAGACGAGAGCATCATCAAGCCTAGCGATGGGCCAGTAGAACATTTCTACATCGTCAAACAAGGGCGCGTAGTCGGCGAGCGTCCACATTCTGCAAAACGCGGCACAGAGACCACCTTTGAAATCACCACGGGCGAGTGCTTTCCGCTGGCCGCACTGCTCGGCGAACGTGCCACGCGCACCGAGCATCTGGCTGCCGAAGACACCTTCTGCCTGCAACTGAACAAGCACGCCTTCATCAAGCTGTTCGCGCTTTCCAGCGAGTTCCGCGACTTTGCCCTGCGCGGGGTCAGCAGCCTGCTCGATCAAGTGAATCAGCAAGTAAAGCAGAAGGCGGTGGAAACCCTCGGCACGCAGTATTCACTCAATACCCGCCTGGGCGAGTTGGCAATGCGTCACCCGGTGACGTGCTCGCCCGATACGCCATTGCGCGAAGCGGTCCGGCAGATGGACGAGCAGCAAGTGGGCAGCATTGTCATCGTGGATGAGGCCAAAGCGCCGCTGGGCATCTTCACCCTGCGCGATTTGCGTCAGGTCGTGGCGAACGTCGATGCCGACTTTGGCCAGCCCATCGAACGCAGCATGATCCCCTCTCCTTTTTACCTGAGCCCGGACGCCAGTGCGTTTGACGCCGCGATTGCGATGACCCAGCGCCACATCGCTCATGTTTGCCTGGTCAAGGACCAGCGCCTGTGCGGCGTGGTCTCGGAGCGCGATCTGTTTTCCCTGCAACGGGTCGACCTGGTGCATCTGGCGCGTACCATTCGCAGTGCGTCGCGCATAGACGCCCTGACCAACCTGCGCGGCGACATTGTCCAGCTCGTGGACCGCATGCTTGCCCACGGTGCTTCGTCCACGCAAATTACCCAGATCATCACTCTGCTCAACGACCATATGGTCTGCCGTGTCATCGAGCTGACGCTGGAAGAAAAAGGCGACCCCGGCGTGCCGTTCAGCTGGCTGTGCTTTGGCAGCGAAGGCCGACGCGAGCAGACCCTCTACACAGATCAGGACAACGGCATCCTGTTCGAAGCGCAGGACGCTGCCGAAGCTGCCGAGATTCGGGGTCGGCTGCTACCCATCGCCGACCGCATCAACCAAAGCCTGGCCGCGTGCGGGTTCGCCCTGTGCAAGGGCGGGATCATGGCGAGCAACCCGCAGCTGTGCCTGTCGCGCGTCGAATGGGCGCGGCGGTTTGGTGCGTTCATTCGCGAAGCCACGCCGGAGAACCTGCTGTCGTCCTCTATCTATTTCGATCTGCGCGCGGTCTGGGGCGATGAAAGCGGCGCAGACCAATTGCGTCACAGCATTCTTGCGCAGGTGGCGGACAATGCCTTGTTTCAGCGCCTGATGGCTGACAACGCATTGCGCCAGCGCCCGCCCGTCGGGCGTTTCAAGGATTTCGTGGTGGCGCGCAAAGGCAGCGAAAAGGACACCCTGGATTTGAAAACCCAAGGGCTCACGCCGTTCGTTGACGGTGCGCGGTTACTCGCTTTAGCCAACGGCGTCGAGGCAAACAATACGCTTGAGCGATTGCGGCAACTGGTTGCCAGAGAGGTGATCGACCCGCTGGACGGGGCTGCATACGAAGAGGCCTACCACTTCATTCAGCAAACCCGCATGCAGCAGCATCAGCAGCAGAGTCGGCAAAACCTGCCGTACTCCAATCGCATAGACCCGGATGTGCTCAACCATCTGGACCGGCGCATTTTGCGTGAGTCATTCCGCCAGGCGCAGCGGCTGCAGACCAGCCTAACTTTGCGTTACCAACTCTAAGCGACTGATGATGAATTTGTTCCGCTGGCTTAAGCCCTCCAAACGCACCGTTGCGCCAGAACTGACGACTGAGCAGCAACGCCGGCTGCATGCCTTGTCCGGGCCCGGCGTACTGGATCAGCGAACGCTGCGCCAGCAACGCTGGGTGGTGGTTGATGTCGAGACCAGCGGCTTGAACCTGGACCGTGATGAGGTGCTGTCGATCGGCGCCGTGGTCATCGAAGACGGCGCCATCGACTTTAGCCAGCAGTTCGAACGCACACTGATGCGCACCGACCACAAGCTCAGCCCAAGCGTGCTGATTCATGGTCTGGGACCAAGCGCGATTGCGGCCGGCAGCGAACCCGTGGACGCCCTGCTCGATTTCATGTCCTTTGTCGGCGACAGCCCGCTGCTGGCTTTTCACGCTGCGTTCGACGAGCACATGCTGGGCCGCGCATTAAAGGAAAGCCTGGGCCATCGCCTGCTGCATCCGTTTCTGGACGTCGCTCATATCGCTCCCTTTATCTGCCCGAACGCAAATTTGCGGCAGGCCGGGCTGGACGACTGGACGCGGTTCTTCGGCCTGCATGCTGAAGAGCGCCATCACGCCAGCGCAGATGCACTGGTGACCGCCGAGCTCGCGCTGATCCTCTTCAGCCACGCCAGGCGGGTGGGAATCGAAAGCCCCGCTCAACTGGAGCAGGGCCTGGCGAAGTGGCGACGACAGCAGCAAGTGCATTCGTTCTAGCAGCGTTGGCCGGGCGCCGACAGGACAGTTGCCTTGGGATGACAACCTGCGTGGTTGCTTCTTACATCAGCCGTTGAGCCTGTTCCTACAAGCGGCAATTGCCAGCATTCAGCCACTCTGACACAATCGCGAACAATTCTCGTTAGCCCCTCTGTTCTCTCCGGTGCGCTTGTGTCGTCACTTCAAAGTCCTCAGCAGCAGCTCGTCGGAACGCTCTATCGCGACCACCGCGGCTGGCTGCTGGGTTGGCTCAAACGCAACGTTGCCTGCCCACATCGCGCCGAAGACCTCAGCCAGGACACGTTCATGCGCCTGCTGGGCCGCGCACAGCTGGCCGAACCGCGCGAGCCAAGGGCCTTCCTCGTCTCGATCGCCAAGGGCCTGTTGTTTGATCACTTCCGTCGGGCAGCGCTGGAACAGGCGTATCTGGACGAGCTGATGCTTGTCCCCGAGAGCGAACAGCCTTCGGTGGAGGAGCAGCAACTGATTCTTGAAGACCTTAAAACCATCGACTGCCTGCTGGGCAAGCTTTCCAGCAAGGCGCGAGCGGCGTTCCTGTACAACCGCCTCGATGGCATGAGTCACGCAGAGATCGCGGCGAAGCTCGGTGTCTCGGTACCCCGCGTGCGTCAGTACCTCGCGCAAGGGATGCGCCAGTGCTACATCGCTCTATACGGCGAGCCGACATGAGCCGTATTTCCACCCGCCCTGTTTCTTCACACGTGCTGGACGCCGCCATCGCCTGGCAACTGTGTCTGGACTGCGGCCGGGGCAGCGAAGCCGAGCGCGAAGAGTTTGCCAAGTGGTACGCCGCCAGCGACGAACATGCCCGCGCGTGGCTGCAATTGGGCATGGTAGACCAGCGTTTCGCCGCCACCACCGGTCCGGCGCGCTCGGCGCTTTTGCGTTCCCGCGACGGCATGGGCTCACGTCTTCGCAAACTGGGTCGCGGGGTGGCGAGCGCTGCGTTGGGGTTGGGCCTGACGCTGTTTCTGGGGGATCGCCTGTTGCCCGTCGATTACTGGCTGGCGGACCTGCGCACTGCCACCGGCGAGCAGCGCACCATTCGGCTGTCGGACAACACCCTGATTCGGCTCAACACCCACAGCGCGCTGGATGTGAAGTTCGATGACAAGCAGCGCAGGGTCGTATTGCAAGAAGGGGAAATCTTCGTGGAAACCGGCAGCCACGACGATCGGCGCCCGTTCATCGTCGAAACCGAAGACGGACAAATGCGCGCGCTGGGTACCCGCTTTCTGGTCAAACGTCAGGCCGACGGCACGCTGCTGAGCGTGTTGCAATCTGCTGTTGCCGCGCATCCTCAGGCCTCAAACCATGAAAAGGTATTGAACGAGGGCCAACAGATGCTGATTCATCGCAACAGCCTCGGGCCGATGGTTGCCCTCACGCCCGGCACCGGTGCCTGGATGCGCGGCATGCTGGTGGTCGACAACGCTCGATTGAGTGACGTGATTGCCGAGCTTGCCCGCTATCGCCAAGGCCATCTGGGCGTGGCAAAGGACGTTGCTGACCTGCGGATCACCGGCAGCTTCCCGCTGACCAATACCGACCTGGCACTGAAGGCACTGACGCCTACGCTGCCGGTGCAGATCGAAGCGCGAACGCAATGGTGGGTGACGGTGGTGGGCAGCGAGAAGAAACCCTCCACTGCACTGTGAATCAAGGCGCGCCAGGAGCCGGGTTTTACAGAGCAACGAGCTGGTTAGCTGCCGAACGGGTCAGGCCCGCCAGCTACTTTGCGGATGACACACCGCATTCGCGGGCAAGCGCGCTCCTACACCGGTTCTTCGGCGCGCATCAGATACGGTCTTGAGGTCGCTGATAAATCGAGGCCGGATACGGTCTGTAGGAACCGGCTTGCTGGCGAACGCGTTAATTCCGCTGGTTACTGCGTTGGATGACACACCGCCTTCGCGGGCAAGCGCGCTCCTACACCCTCGAGGCCGGATACGGTCTGTAGGAGCCGGCTTGCTGGCGAACGCGTCGGCTCGCTCGACACAAACGCCGGGGCCGTGATTGCCCGGATGATCATTGAAGCGGCCATGCCAAATTATTTTTGCTCTGCCCTATCACTTTTCCAATCTCGTTCGGCACTTAGGCATTGAGAACCATTCCCGTCGAGGTGCCGTTCATGTCCCGCACGCTTCAAACCCTTTTGCGCCCGAGCCTGCTGGCGGTCGCCGTCGCCATTGCCGCACCGATGTTCAGCGGGCCGCTCATGGCTGCCTCGCCAGCGTCCAGCGTCCGTGCGTACAACCTGCCGGCCGCGCCGTTGTCCGCCACGCTGACGCAGATCGCAAGCCAGGCGGGCCTGGCGTTGTCGCTGGATCCCGCGCTCGCGGCGGGGCGGACCTCGGCGCCGGTGCAAGGACAGTTCGACGCGCCGGGGGCGATGGGGCAAGCACTGCGTGGCACCGGCCTGCAGCTGAACCTGACCACAGCGGGCACCTACACCCTCCTTTTAGCGCCCGAAGGGGCGATGGCCCTGCCGGCTACTAGTATTCAAGGCAGTCAGGAAAGTCTTGAAAGCGCGTGGGGTCCGGTAGAAGGGTATGCGGCGAGTCGCACCGCAGCGGGCACCAAAACCGATACGGCACTGGTTGAAGCGCCTCGTTCGATCTCGGTCGCTACACGTCAGCAGATGCAGGATCGCGCAGTACAGAACCTCGACGATGCCGTTCGCTACATGCCAGGTGTGGTTGCCAGCAGTTACGGCAGCGATAGCCGTGCCGAATGGTTAAAGGTTCGCGGCTTCGAACCTACCCAGTTCCTGGACGGCTTACCGCTGCCCAAGGGTGCTTACGTCATGCCCAAAATGGAAACCTGGGACTTGGAACGTGTAGCCCTTCTGCGCGGCCCGGCTTCGTCGGTTTATGGCCAGACGCCTCCAGGCGGCCTGCTCGACATGGTCAGCCGTCGCCCGGAGGCCGAGGCGAGCCACGAAGTTCAGGTTCAGGTTGGCACCTACAACCGCAAACAGATCAGCTTCGACAGCACCGGAAAAATCGACGACGCCGACAATTTTGAATACCGCGTCAGCGGGGTCGTGCGTGACAGCGGCACTTCGGTCGACCACATTGATGACAAGCGCTACAACATCGCACCCAGCCTGACATGGAACATCGACCCGGACACCAAGCTGACTCTCCTCAGTCAGTTCAACCGAGACGATACCGGCATCACCAGCCAGTTCCTGCCGATCCAGGGCACCAAATATCCATCGGCCGTGGGCCGTGTGAAATACCACGAGAACCTGGGTGATCCGGAGTGGGAGTTCTACGACAAGACCTATTACGCGCTGGGCTACGCCTTCGAGCATCGTCTGAATGACGTCTGGCAGTTCAAGCAAAACGTGCGCTACACCAAAAGCGACTTGTCCTTCCAGGGGATCACGGCCGGTGGTTTCTTCGGCTCGGTGAGCGACGACGGCACTGTCGCTCGCGGCGCCAACGTTGTGAATGAAGACATCTCCCAGTTCGCGCTGGACAACAACCTGCAAGCCGACTTCGACACCGGGGCGGTCAAGCACACGCTGCTGCTGGGCCTCGACTACCAGCGCCTCAATCACAACTACAAATGGCAATACGGCAACGCGCCGACCAGCAACATCGCCAACCCGATTTACGGCCAGGATTTCAGCAACGTCAGCTACAGCGCGTTCCAGGACTACAACCAGAAAACCCAGGACGTTGGCTTATACATTCAGGACCAGCTGGCCCTGGATAACTGGCGCCTGACGCTGGGAGGCCGTCAGGATTTGCTCAAGACTGAATCGAAGTTCTACAACAGTGATCAGTCCGACGACCGCACGGACAGTGCATTTACGGGCAACGCGGCGCTGAGCTACGTCTTCGAGTCCGGCTTCACGCCCTACATCTCCTACGCCGAGTCGTTCCAGGCCGAGCAAGGCGGCGCCAATGGCGTCGCGTTTCAGCCGGGGACAGGCAAGCAATACGAAGTGGGTCTCAAGTACCAGCCGCCGGGCAGCAACATCATCTTCACTGCGGCCGCTTACGACCTGACTCGCCGCGACATCGTCCTCAGCGACACACTTGGCGTGCAGCGTCCACTGGGTGAGGCAAAGGTGCGCGGGTTCGAGCTGGAAGCGGTCGGCAACGTCACCGACAACCTGAAAGTGACCGCGTCCTACACGTATGCCAACAGCAAGATGACGAAAGTCACCGACCCGTTGGACAAGAACCGTCCGCTGCCACTCACCCCGGAAAACCAGGCCGCCATCTGGGGCGACTACACGTGGCATACCGGGCTGCTCGACGGCTTCGGGCTGGGCTTTGGCGCGCGCTACATCGGCGAGACCGACAACATTGCAATAGGAAGTTACGGTTTCGTCGCCGATTCCAACTACGGCCACAGCAACGCCTACACCGTGTACGACGCTGCAGTTCATTACGACCTCGGCCGTATGAACAACGCGTTCAAGGGCGTGAGCGTGTCGGTCAACGCCAACAACGTCTTCGACAAGGAATACATTTCTACTTGCGACGGGTTCTATTGCTACTACGGCGACCGTCGGACGGTGCTCGCGAGCGTAGACTACAAATGGTAATGCTTTAAACTCTCATTACCCAAAGCCAGGGCCGCCTTCAAAAAGCGGCCTTTGTTGTGTTCGCTCACCTTGGATTCCAACATGAAGAGCCAAACCATCCGCCGCTGGTCCTTTATCCACACATGGACCAGCCTGATTTGCACGGCATTCCTGCTGATGCTGGCGATCACCGGCTTGCCGCTGATCTTCAGTCACGAAATCGCCCACCTCACCGGCGACGCTCCGGAATTCAAGGAAATGCCCGCCGACACCCCGCATCTGGACCTGGAGCAACTGGTTCGGTCCGCCGAAGCCCATCGCCCCGGCGACGTGATGCAGTATTTCGGCTGGGACGACGATGACCCCAATGGGGTTTACGCGATCATGGGCAAAACCGCTGGCGGCGACCCCAATGAGTCGCACAGCTTCATGATCGACGCGCGCACGGGCGAGGCAATGGAAACGCCAAACGCCAATGGCGGGTTCATGATGATCATGTTGCGCCTGCACGTGGACATGTACGCAGGCCTGCCGGGCAAGTTGTTATTGGCGTTCATGGGCCTTCTGTTCGTAATGGCGATTGTCTCTGGCATCGTGCTGTATGCGCCCTTCATGCGGCGTTTGGACTTCGCCACCGTGCGTCCAAATAAATCGACGCGGGTGCGCTGGCTCGATCTGCACAACTTGATCGGCGTCGTCACGCTGACCTGGGCCATCGTCGTCGGCCTGACCGGCGTGCTTAACGCCTGCGCTGACCTCGTCATTGCACAATGGCGTACCGACGCGCTGATGACGATGATCGCGCCTTACAAGGACGCCGCGCCTCTGGCCGAGCGTGGCGCAGCGAGCCGCCTGATCGAAATTTCCAAAGCCACGGTGCCGGGTGCCGAGCCCGCGTTCATCGCCTTTCCCGGTTCGCGTTTTTCCAGTGAGCACCACTACGCCGTGTTCATGAAAGGCGACACCCACTTGACCTCGCACCTGCTCACCCCCGTGCTGATTGACGCGCAAGACCTGCATGTCACCGCGACCCTGAGCCGTCCGTGGTACATGGACGCGCTACTGCTGTCCCAGCCGCTGCACTTCGGCGACTACGGCGGCATGCCGATGAAAGTTCTCTGGGCTGCGCTGGATGTGTTGACGATCATCGTGCTCGGCAGTGGCTTGTACCTGTGGTGGGTCCGGCGTCGCGCCACCGTTGCTGCGGCAAAGAGCATCGCAGTCGAGGCGGAAGCGGCATGACCCGGCACAAGAAGCATTCGGCGTTCTGGAAGACCTTCGGCACGCCCGGCTGGATCGCCCTGCTGACGGCAGTCGGCCTTTTCGCCGCGCTACTGGGCGACGGTGCGTGGGATGTCCTCGCCTGGGCGAGCATGGCCATTCCGACCTGGTACAGCTGCAAGGGATTGATGGCGCGCAAGCGGATTTGATTCACCGCCCCACCCGCGTCTACATGATTTACGTCGAACCGTACCCAATGACCCGGTTTGCTTTAAGGATGGCAGGGGCGCGCATCTTCGGTGATACATCGCACCCTGCCTGACATCTCGCGTTATAAGACGAACAAGCCTGTAAGAAGCTTCCCTCAAAACACCAGCAAGCGTCCTACACGCTCCGACTCACAAGCTGGCCTGTCCCCACGAGTCACCCTCCCGATAATCGATATTCCGCCCTGGCAGGGCATCCACAATATCCATCGGGAACACCTAACATGGCGGTCGACGACTTTGAACGTACCCAACATGTCGGCCATTACCGTGTCGTGTTTACGCTTATTCACTTCACCGTGCAGCCGGACGATGCCGCATCGTTGAGAACGATCAACCTGCCGGAAATAACCAGGGGTCACTTTGAGCTCACCCGGCTGATTGAGGAAACCTACAGGCGAATGCTTGCACAGGGGCGGCCTTGCCGGATGGTGGTCGCGGTGTCACAAGCAGTGAGCCGAAACTCAGCAGACCTGCTTAACGACCAGAGGGCTACGATAGGAACCCTGGTGGGCTCCATCGGAGGAAAACTTGCGTCACCGTTAGGGAGCATCGCGGAAAAAATCGCTGGAGCAACATCCGCCTCGGCGGCCAAAAACAGGTTGCCGACCTTTCATTCAGGGGACGTCATCGTCAGTATTGACGCCCAGGTGTCAGGTGGCATCGGTCCTCAACGCTCGTCAGCATCCTTGATCCTGAAAGCGAACGGCGGCCGCTGATGGGAACAGGTCTGTCCCTGGCAATTATGTGTTTTGTAATCTGGGGTATACGTCGAATCACCGTCCCAAGACTCTATCAATTCCTGACTGGCCTGGCGGTGATAGTCTTCTACTTCAAGTACGTCATCTCATGGATTGTTGCCATGGAAGAAATGCGAGGTGCTTACTTCCTGGATTGCGAAACGCTGTTATTTGGCATTTTCTATCTCGGCGTAGACCTGGTGATATACAGCTGGTGGCGGGACGAGGAGCCAAAGTAGCGAATCGGATTGCCTCACCAACCAACTGGCTTGTCCCGCGCTCCTCCACGCGCGGGACACGCACTCCCGCCATTCAAGTCATCACATGACTTCCCACAATTCACAAATCCAGCAAGCCTGCGTTCAACCCCGAGACTCACGAACCCAGCGCCTTTCGATCACCTAAAACCCAGCACCGCCGGTGACAATTCCGTTACATATAGAAATACAATGGCGATTTATGGGTATTCCCATTGACAACAAAACGTGCCTTTGACTAAATCCAGTCGTACGACGACGTATAACGATCGCCGCTAAATAAAAACAATACCCAGAGTGGACTCGATGAAAATCAAAGGCATCCGTTGGTGGATGGTCGCGCTGATAACCGGCGGCCTGATCGTCAACTATCTCGCACGCAACACCCTCTCCGTCGCCGCTCCTACCATGATGAGCGAGCTGAACATTTCCACCGAACAGTACTCGCACGTCGTCATCGCGTGGCAGATGGGTTATGCCTTCATGCAGCCGGTTGCCGGGTACGTGATCGATGCCATCGGGACCAAAATCGGCTTTGCATTGTTTGCCATCGCCTGGTCTGTGGCCTGCGCATCGGCGGCCATGGCTACCGGCTGGCAGAGCCTGGCGTTTCTGCGCAGCTTGCTGGGCATCACTGAAGCGGCAGGGTTTCCGGCGGCTATCAAGGCGACCACCGAGTGGTTCCCGGCCAAAGAGCGTTCGGTCGCTATTGGCTGGTTCAACATCGGCTCATCGATTGGGGCGTTGCTGGCCCCTCCTCTTGTGGTCTGGGCCATCCTGCACAGCGGCTGGCAGATCGCATTCATCATTGTTGGCGGGTTGGGGCTGCTGTGGAGCGCCGGTTGGCTGTTCTTCTACAAGCACCCGCGCAATCAGCGTCTGCTGGGCGATCAAGAGCGCGACTACATCCTTGCCGGTCAGGAATCGCACCTCAAGGACGCGCCGACCAAAAAAGCCAGCTGGAAGAAGATCGTAGGTACTCGCAATTTTTATGCGATCGCTTCGGCCCGCATGCTCTCCGAGCCGGCCTGGCAGACGTTCAATGCCTGGATTCCGCTTTACCTGATGACCGAACGCCACATGAACATCAAGGAAATCGCGATGTTTGCCTGGCTGCCCTTCCTCGCTGCCGACATCGGCTGCGTGCTGGGCGGATACCTGAGCCCGTTCTTCTACAAGCACTTCAATGTGTCGCTGCTGACGTCGCGCAAAATGGTGATGGTGCTGGGCTCGCTGTGCATGATCGGCCCTGGCTGCATCGGTCTGGTCGACAGCCCCTATGTCGCCATTGCGCTGCTGTGCGCCGGCGGTTTCGCGCATCAGACCCTGTCGGGCGCTTTGTATGCGATCACCTCGGACTCCTTCGGCAAGAACGAAGTAGGCACCGCGACCGGTCTGGGTGGCATGTTCGGGTTTCTGGGCGCGGCCTTGTTTACGCTGGTGCTGGGCATCATGGTCACCAAGGTCGGCTACAGCCCGCTGTTTGTGGCACTTGCAGCATTCGACCTGATCGCGGCCGTGATCATCTGGTTCGTGGCCAAGCCGTTGCTGACCGGCACGCCGACCGAGCAATCCGGCGACGCGCCAACAGCGTCGGCTGAGGTCGTTCCGGCCGCCTGACCATTGGATGTCGGGCCGGTGAAAGTCGGCCCGACATGACATCGGCATGTTGCACAGCGTACTGGCCCTGACTAGTCTGGAGGGCCAGGCCGATCAGAGGAATGTCCATGTCTGCGCCCAGCATGACTTTGTACTACAACGCCGCTTCGCCCTTCGCACGCAAAGTGCTGGTTCTGCTCCGCGAGACAAGCCAGGTAGACCGAATCACGCTCAAGGCCGTTGCGCTCACGCCTGTCAGCCCCGATGCCGAAGTTTGCGCCAACAACCCGAGCGGGAAGATTCCGGCGCTGCGTCTGGCTGACGACAACGTGATCCATGACAGCCGCGTGATCCTGGAATACCTCGATCAACAGCATGTCGGTAACCCGCTCATCCCGAAAGAAGGCTCGGCCCGCTGGCGCCGGCTGACGCTTGCATCACTGGCCGATGCGGTGACTGACGCCGCGCTGCTGATTCGGTATGAGACGTTTCTGCGCCCTGCGGAGAAGCACTGGACTGAATGGCTGGATGGGCAACGGGAGAAGATAGCTCGCTCCCTCGCCTATTTTGAGAATGAGGCCGTGACAGAGCTGAGCTCGCACTTTGACGTGGCGGCCATTAGCGTGGCCTGTGCTTTGGGTTACCTGGACTTCCGCCAACCCGACCTGGGCTGGCGCAGCACCTACCCGCGGCTGGCGAGCTGGTATTACGAGGTGAGCCAGCGGCCTTCCATGGTGGAGACTCAGCCTACCGTGTAGCAACGCTGGGCGGTGGCTTTCCCGAACGCGGAGGTCAGCCCGCACAGGCAGCGCTGATCCATCATGTTCGCCAGCAAGCCGGCTCCTACGGATTCATTGCAGCCGTGGCATCTGCGGATGGCCGGCTCCTGCGGATTCATTGCAGCCGTGGCATCTGCGGATGGCCGGCTCCTGCGGATTCATTGCAGCCGTGGCATCTACGGATGGCCGGCTCCTGCGGATTCATTGCAGCCGCGGCATCTGCGCAGGACCGGCTCCTGCGGATTCATTGCAGCCGTGGCGTCTGCACACAACGAAGGATAATCGCAGGAGGGCGCTCGCTCATTCAGCGCTTATCAGCACTCTGGTTTGTCTGCGGTGTAGCGGCGCGCCGGGTTCACCGCAGCGCCGAATTCGCGCAGGGCCTTGGCGCCAATCAACAACGGATAGTTGAAGTGGCTGCGGTCGACGAGATTGACCTCGACCGTGCGCTTCACGTTGCCCAGACACAGCTCAAGATCAACGACCGGGCGTTTGGTGGGATCGGCGGGTTCTTCGTCATCGTCGCCTTCAGAACGGCCCTTGATCCGGCTGATGCGCGAAACCTTGTGCTCGTACACCTTACCATCGGCGTCTTTGGTCGCCAGACGGAAGCGCACCCAGTCTTCGCCATCGCGCTTGAACAGTTCGATGTCTTTGGCCGACAGCGAAGCGGTCAACGCGCCGGTGTCCATTTTGGCCTTGAACGTCTCGCCGATTTCCGAGACCTCGATGTATTCATAACGGCCGTACAGCGTCGGTTCGGCGGCCATGACAGGCAATGCCAACACAGACAGAAGCGCCAGAAGGGATTTCACGTCACAGATTCCTCTTAATGGATAGGCACGGGCGTATGCCCGGTTTAGACCGCAACTCTGCCGTTGGTTCGCGCCAGGGCAGCGGTACCGAATGCCTGTCGGTCAGTTGCAAGGCTAGCGTGCATGACGTGAAACATTCGTCAGTGTTGCCTGGGTTTTGCGCCGCCGGCCCAGCCTGCTTATCATTGCGCGCCACCCTGTCCACCGCGAGTGCCTTATGCGTCACCTGCTCACCGGAACCGCCGTCACGCTGCTGCTTCTGCTCAATACGTTGGTGCTGATCGGGCCGCTGACGGTGTTTGCGCTGCTCAAGCTGGTGTTTCAGAGCGAGATGCGCGACCGCTGCTCGGCGGCAGTGATGTGGATCGCCGAAACATGGTGTGAGATCAACAAACTGATTTTCCAGCGCTGCCTGCCTACCCAGTGGGAAATCCGCGGCGACGAGGGACTGCGCGGAGACACTTCTTATCTGGTCATCGGCAACCACCAATCGTGGGTCGACATTCCGGCGCTGGTGCAGGCGCTGAATCGCCGCACGCCCTTTTTCAAATTCTTTCTCAAAAAAGAGCTGGTCTGGGTGCCCTTCCTGGGACTGGCCTGGTGGGCGCTGGACTACCCCTTCATGAAGCGCTACAGCAAAGCGTTTCTGGCGAAGCATCCCGAGCTCAAGGGCAAGGATCTGGAAATCACCCGGGAGGCGTGCGAGCTGTTCAAGCGCCAGCCGGTGACGGTGGTGAATTATCTGGAGGGCACCCGTTTTACCCCAGCCAAGAAAACCGGGCAGGCCTCGCCCTACCAGTACTTACTCAAGCCCAAGGCAGGCGGCGTTGCGTTTGTCCTGGCGGCGATGGGTGAGCAACTGGATGCGGTACTTGACGTCACGGTTGTCTACCCGAGCGCACGTATTCCTGGTTTTTGGAACTTGATCTCGGGGCAGGTCCCGCGCGTGATCGTCGATATCAAGACCCGTGAACTGGACCCTGCGCTGTGGCAGGGTGATTACGAAAATGATCCGATTTTCCGTACTTACGTGCAGGAATGGGTCAACCGGCTGTGGCTGGAGAAAGACACACGGATCGCCGAGTTACGGCGCGAGCGCCTCACTGCAGACACAGAGCAAGCACGCGGCGACTAGATCACTTGGCACCCCAAACGCCACTCAGTGCCTGCAGCGCTGACCCGCCCGCGCCCTGCTGACCGAGGTATTGCAGGATCACCGGCACAAACTGACTCACCATGCTGCTGTTCATGCCCAGCGCGCTGAAGGCCTTGTTGACGTCACCCATGCTCTGCACGTTGCCAAGGGCGCTGTCGAGGGCGGAGTTGCTGCTGCCAGATTTACCCAATAACCCGCCCAAATTGCCAAGGCTGCCCAGCGCCGAGTTGCCGGCCAACTGGTCAAGGCCCGGTACCGACTTGCTCAACTGGGAATAGTCATTGCCGGCCAGTTTGTTCTTCGCCAGCCCCAACAAGGCACCTGTACCGCCGACAGCCTGCTCAGGCGTCACGTTCAGCTGCGTGCCCAGCGTATTCAGCAGCCCGGCGGCCTCAGGGGCTGCGGTTGCCTTCTGTTGACCGCCGGTGGCGTTGGCCACCGCATTGGCCGCATCGCTCAGATTGAAAGCGAAGACGGGTGTTGCTGCCAACGCCATCAGGCTCGCCAGCGCGACACCGCGTACGTGTTTAAGTGAAACATTCATCGCAACAACCTCATGTGTCAGGAGACCGGCCATGGCCGGGTGAACACGCGTTGGACCGCCTCTCCAAGGGAAGTTCCACCTGGACGGGTACCACCGGGCGCTCGGGCGCTGCGGTTTGTAACCGGTCGCAGCGAGCCGCGCCTGCAACCATTCGAGCCTTTCCTAGGGCCTCATGGCTGGCTGACGTAAAACAATCGCTGCGGCTCGAAGGTCCGCGCCAGGCGCTGATTGGCAGCTGTCGAGCCCGCCTGCAGGTGTCGATGGCGCATGAACGCCTTATCAAAATGCTCACCGTTGTGAAGCTTCTCGCGCAGGCTGATCAGCCGAGTGGCGCCTTGACGGTCATCGGTACGATAAAGCGGCTCGCTGAAGAGGCGCACGCTAGAAACCGGGTGGCCGTTCTCAGTCAGCAGATTAACCTGAGTAATGATCGCGAAACCGGAAAGCCACGGTGACCAGAGCCGGGAGACGTCCCCCGCAAAACATTCACCCAGAGTGAAGTCAGCCTCACAATCGGCAAGCTCACGATAGGTTGGCGCAATCCGCACGTGTTGCCGGTATGCGGCACGATAGGCGGTTTGGCATAGCGGCGGCGCAACCCCGGCCCACGCACACGCGTCAGGGTTTTCGTAAAACACTTCCGTCAATGCCCACCCCGGCGAAACGGGCTCGAGCTGAGCGCTGGAGAGGATCGTTGGCAGCATGATCAGCGGTGCGCCGACAAACAAATGGAGGGACGTTCTGAGCAACCGGATACGCATGCATGACCCACGGCCTGAAAAAACGGGCCGGACAAATAGCACGGGTAAGAGGCGGCTGAAACAAGCAGGAACCGATTTCAAAGGGTACTTGGGCAGTTTCAGAAACGCCCTACATCTGTCGGATCAGAGCCCTACGCCGGGCATAAAAAAGCGACCCGAAGGTCGCCTTTTGTCAGCATCAGAAGATCAAGCCGCGCTGAACAACTTGTGCGGGTCGATGACGAATTTCTTCGGCACGCCGGCATCGAACTCGCCGTAACCGCGAGGCGCGTCGTCGAGGCTGATGACCTCCACGCCCACCACATCGGCGATGTTGATGCGGTCCCACATGATCGCCTGCATCAATTGGCGGTTGTACTTCATGACTGGCGTCTGGCCAGTGTGGAAGCTGTGGGATTTCGCCCAGCCCAGACCGAAACGAATGCTCAGCGCGCCGACTTTGGCAGCGGCATCGACCGCGCCCGGGTCTTCGGTCACGTAAAGCCCAGGGATGCCGATCTTGCCGGCCACACGAACCACGCCCATCAGCGAATTAAGTACTGTGGCCGGTGCCTCGGCCTTGGCGCCCGCATGGCCATGGCCGCGCGCTTCAAACCCTACCGCATCGACGGCGCAGTCCACTTCAGGCTCGCCCAACAGGTCGGCGATCTGCTCGTGCAGCGGCGTGTCCTTGGACAGGTCGGCAATCTCGAAACCTTGTGCCTTGGCATGGGCCAGGCGGACCGGATTAACGTCGCCGACGATGACCACTGCGGCGCCCAGCAAGCGTGCCGATGCAGCAGCGGCAAGGCCCACCGGACCGGCGCCAGCGATGTACACCGAGCTGCCCGGACCCACACCGGCAGTGACTGCACCGTGATACCCCGTCGGGAGGATATCCGACAGGCAAGTCAGGTCGCGGATCTTCGACATCGCCTTGTCGCGATCAGGCAGCTTGAGCAGGTTGAAGTCGGCATAAGGCACCAGCACGTACTCGGCCTGGCCGCCGGTCCAGTCGCCCATGTCGACGTAACCGTAAGCACCGCCGGCACGGGCCGGGTTAACCGTCAGGCAGACGCCGGTGTGTTGCTCTTTGCACGAGCGGCAACGGCCGCAGGCAACGTTGAACGGCACGGACACCAGGTCGCCGATCTGCAGGTTTTCGACGTCACTGCCGCGCTCAATCACTTCACCGGTGATTTCGTGTCCTAGAACCAGGCCGACCTGAGCCGTCGTCCGGCCACGCACCATGTGCTGATCGGAACCACAAATGTTGGTGGAAACCACGCGCAAGATCACCCCGTGCTCGATCTTCTTGCCGCGCGGGTCCTGCATCTTCGGATAGTCGATCTTCTGTACTTCGACCTTGCCTGAGCCGAGATACACCACACCACGATTACCAGACATACATGTCACCTCTTTATTTGTTGTTGTAGAAGAGAGTGGATCGGGTTTCGAGCGGCAAGCTACAAGCCGCAAGAAGTGTGCACGCCGCCTTTTCTTGCGGCTTGAAGCTTGAAGCTTGCAACTACCCCCTACAGTACGACCGTCCTGTTGGCATTGAGAAACACGCGTCGCTCGATGTGATATCCCACCGCACGCGCCAGGGTCAGGCCTTCAATGTCGCGGCCCTTGGCGATCAGGTCTTCGGGATAGTGACTGTGGTCCACGGCTTCGACGCCTTGGGCGATGATCGGGCCTTCGTCCAGGTCGTTGTTGATGTAATGCGCTGTAGCGCCGACCAGTTTCACGCCCTTGTTGTAGGCCTGATGGTAAGGCTTGGCACCTTTGAAGCCCGGGAGCAGCGAGTGGTGGATGTTGATTGCCTTGCCATCCAGCTTGCGGCACAACTCCGGCGACAGCACCTGCATGTAGCGGGCGAGCACCACCAACTCGGCGCCGGTGTCTTCAATGACCTTCATCACCCTGGCTTCCTGCGCCGGTTTGTCGTTGGGGTCCAGAGGGAAATGGTAGTAGGGAATGTCGTGCCAGCGCGCCAGCGGTTCGAGGTCCGGATGATTGGAGATGACCGCGACGACGTCCATGGACAGCTGATTGATGCGCTGGCGGTAAAGCAGGTCATTGAGGCAGTGATCGGCCTTGGAGACCATGATCACCACTTTGGGGCGATAGTTGGGCGCAGTGAGTTCGAAGATCATGCCAAACGACTCGCCACGCTCGGCCAGGCCTGCACGGAATGACGCTTCGTCGAACCCGTCTGGCTGACGAAACTCGACCCGTATGAAGAAACGGCTGGACAGCCGGTCATCGAACGAGTGGTGCTCGGTGACGTAGCAGCCCTGCTCGAACAGATAACGCGTCACCGCATCCACCGTGCCTAGCACGCTGGGGCAGTCGGCGGTCAAAATCCATGTGTCGGGGGCGCGGCTCATAGGTATTCCTTTGATCGTTCCCACGCTCTGCGTGGGAATGCAGTTCAGGACGCTCCGCGTCTCTCACCAAGTGACGCGGAGCGTCAGGGGTGGCGTTCCCACGCCGAGCGAGGGAACGATCAGTACTTAGCGAGCAAGGTCGCTCCCCTAGGTCGTGGGCAAATCCGGAATCAGGCAGCGATGCTCAAACCGTATTCGGCGCTCGCGTCCTGCAGCCACATCCACCAGTAATCGGCGAAGCTGCGGCGAATGACAAGCTCCCAGGTGTCCTCGCCGGTTCGGCGAATCACCAGTTGCGATTTGGCAAACACGGTGCCGATGGCTTTGCCCACCGGGAAGTTGTTCGGGTGCACGTCGTAGCTGGTGGATTTCATCAGCACTTCACGAACGTTGGGCCCGGTCAGCTCAAGCAGCGATTGACCGCCGCTGACGTTCACAACGGCGATGTGCAAACCGGCGAGCGCGTCACGCAGCTTCTGCTCCGCGGCAAGCTCTTCGCCGGTCGGTACGATCAGCAGCCACTCGTCAGGGCCCAGCCATTGAATCGAGCTGTCGCCACTGGTTACCAGCGCGAGCGCACCCGGCAGCTCCATGCCCAATGCTTTGTGCACGCCCGCAGCGAACGCCGGATCATGACCATCGCCACGCAGGGTGAGGTGGCCGAGCAGTTTTTTCTCGCGCAGCACGACGCCCGGATTGCTGCGACCTTTGCCGATCAAGCTCTGAAGGTCAGCATGAAACAGCGGCGATTCGGCTTTGACATCGGTCGCTGGACGCTGCTGGTAAACGTTGGCTGTGGTCATAGAGCACCTGTGTTGAATTCTGTTGTTTCAGTCATCGCGGACCGCGTTCCGGGTCGGGCATGAAGCGCAGTCTGTAGGAGCCGGCTTGCTGGCGAACCGATCAGGGGGCGGGGTGTTTCAGCAAAACCCCGCTCGCCCATCCCGTCACTCCACGTTCTGCTGATCACCCTTCGGATCGAAAAACACCGAGGACACGATTTCGGCCTCGATCACCGAGCCATCCGCCAACGGTGCGAACACCCGCTCACCCATGCGCTTGAGCCCGCCCTTCACCACACCCATGGCGAACGAATAACCCAGCGAGTTCGCTGCATAGCTGGATGTCACGTGCCCCACCATCTTCATCGGAATCGACTGCTTGGGGTCGAACACCAACTGCGCGCCTTCCGGCAGCCATTTATTCGGGTCAACCGGCTTGAGTCCGACCAGCTGCTTGCGATCTTCACGCACACAGTCCTCACGGTTCATGCCACGCTGGCCGATCCATGAAAACGGTTTGGTACGGCCGACGCACCAGCCCATGTTCAAGTCATCCGGCGTCATCGAGCCGTCAGTGTCCTGGCCGACGATGATGAAACCCTTCTCGGCACGCAGTACGTGCATGGTCTCGGTGCCGTAAGGCGTGAGGTTGTACGCTTTGCCCGCTTCCGCGATTTTCTCGAGAACACCCATGGCGTAGTCAGCCTGAATGTTTACTTCGTAGGAAAGCTCACCGGTGAAGGAAATCCGGAACACGCGAGCCGGCACGCCGCCCACCAGGCCTTCTTTCCAGGTCATGAACGGAAACGCTTCCCGGCCCAGATCGATGTCGGTCACTTCGCTGAGCAGCTTGCGGCTGTTGGGACCCGACAGCGTCAGGGTCGCGTAGTGATCGGTGACGGACGTGAAGTACACCTTCAGGTCCGGCCATTCGGTCTGCTGGTAAATCTCCAGCCACTGCAGCACGCGAGCAGCGCCGCCGGTTGTGGTGGTCATGATGAAATGGTTGTCGGCGATGCACGCGGTCACGCCATCGTCGAAGACCATGCCGTCTTCCTTGCACATCAGGCCGTAACGCGCTTTGCCCACGTCCAGCTTGGTCCAGGCGTTGGTGTAGATGCGGTTTAGAAACTCCCGCGCATCCGGACCTTGAATGTCGATCTTGCCCAGCGTCGAGGCATCCAGCAGGCCCACGCTGTCGCGGACGGCTTTGCACTCGCGGCGCACGGCAGCGTGGATATCTTCGCCAGCTTTGGGGAAGTACCAAGGACGCTTCCACTGACCGACGTCTTCGAACTCAGCGCCGTTTTTCACGTGCCAGGCATGCAGCGCGGTGAAGCGCACCGGCTCGAAAATATGCCCGCAATGCCGTCCGGCAATGGCGCCAAACGTGACCGGCGTGTAATTCGGCCGGAACATGGTGGTGCCCATTTCCGGTATTGAAACGTTCAGCGAGCGGGCTGCAATCGCCAGGCCGTTGACGTTGCCCAGCTTGCCCTGATCGGTACCAAAGCCCAGCGCGGTGTAGCGTTTGACGTGCTCGACCGATTCGAAACCTTCGCGCGTTGCCAATTCGATGGCTGCGGCGGTGACGTCGTTCTGCAGGTCGACAAACTGTTTCGGCGCACGCGCGGTACCCTTCTCGTGCGGCACTTGAAACAACGCCAGGGTCGGTTCCTCAACGCGGCTCAGCGCCTTTGGCAACACGCCTTCAACGGGTTGGAAACCGGCCTCGCTGGCCGCGCGAACGCCGCCCTCGAAACCGTCGGCCAACGAATCGCCCAGTGCATAGACGCCGTTTACACCTCCCACGCACACCCGTTTTTGCGGCGCCTCCCCCGGTACGAAACCGAGAATGTCTTCGCGCCAGACCGGCTTGCCGCCCAAATGCGAGGCCAGGTGGACGATCGGGCTGTAGCCTCCAGAGCTTGCGACAAGATCGCAATCCAGCCATTCGCCAGGACTGGCAACCTTGTGGGCTTTGATGTCGATTGCCGCCACGCGGGCGCCGCTGACGCGTTTGTTGCCGCGGGCTTCGACCACAGCGCTGCCGGTAAGAATACGGATGCCTTTGGCGCGGGCCTCCTCAACCAGCGCGCCACGCGGGTTATGACGCGCATCGGCGACAGCTACCACCTGCAGGCCGGCGTCGAGCCAGTCCAGTGCCACGCGGTAGGCGTAATCATTGTTGGTCGACAGGACCAGTTTCTTCCCGGGCGCCACGCCATAGCGGCGCACATAGGTGGAGACGGCCCCCGCCAGCATGTTGCCCGGCACGTCGTTGTTGCCATAAACCAAAGGACGCTCATGAGTGCCAGCCGCAAGGACCACTCGCTTGGCGCGAACACGGTGCATGCGCTGACGCACCTGGCCAATCGGGGCGCGGTCGCCCAGATGATCGGTCAGGCGCTCGTGAATGGTCAGGAAATTATGGTCGTGGTAACCGTTGACGGTCGCGCGCGGCAACAGGGTGACGTTGGCCAGCCCCTCCAACTCGGCAACCACCGTCGCCACCCAATCCGCAGCTGGCTTGCCGTCCAGGCTTTCACGGCTGTCCAAAAGACTGCCGCCGAACTCTTCCTGCTCATCCGCCACGATGACACGCGCACCACTGCGCCCTGCCGCCAGTGCCGCCGCGAGGCCAGCAGGGCCCGCGCCGACCACCAGGACGTCGCAGTGCTGATTGAAGTTGTCGTAGGTGTCCGGATCCAGCTCCGTCGGCGAACGGCCGAGGCCCGCCGCTTTACGAATGTACTTCTCGTAGGTCATCCAGAACGACTGGGGGTACATGAAGGTTTTGTAGTAGAAACCCGGCGGCATCAGCTTGCCGCCGACCTTGCCGAGAATGCCCATCATGTCCGTGTTGACGCTCGGCCAGCCATTGGTGCTGGTGGCGACAAGGCCCGCGTACAACGCCTGTTGCGTGGCGCGCACGTTGGGGATCTGTGTGGCTTCGGTTGCGCCGATCTGCAGCACGGCATTCGGTTCTTCGGAACCTGCCGCGAAGATGCCGCGAGGGCGTGAGTATTTGAAGCTGCGGCCAATGATGTCGACGCCGTTGGCGAGCAAGGCCGCCGCCAGCGTGTCACCTTCGAAACCCTGGTAGCTCTGACCGTTGAAATTAAAATTCAGGGCCTTGCTGCGATCAATGCGGCCACCATTGGGCAGGCGATTGGACTGGCTCATGCCTGATCCCCCTTTCTGATCGCAGGAGATGGGTTAACGAACTGCGGCTGCACGCCGATTCGGTAGGTTTCGAGAATCTCGTAGGTTACGGTGTCTCGCGTGGTGTTGAAGTACTGCCGGCAGCCCGCCGCGTGAATCCACAACTCATGGTGCAGACCGCGTGGGTTGTCGCGAAAGAACATGTAGTCACCCCACTCCTCGTCAGTGCAGGCAGCCGGGTCCAGCGGACGCGCGATGTGAGCCTGACCGGAGACGTGGAATTCCTCTTCGGAGCGCAGTTCGCCACAGTGAGGACAGAAGATATGCAGCATGGGAAAAGTCCTCTGTTAGTGGGCTACGGCCGCAGCGCCGTGTTCATCGATCAATGCGCCGTTGTGGAACCGGTCGATTGAGAAAGGTTTGGCCAGCCGGTGCATTTCGCCCTTGGCCAGGCTTGCCGCAAACACGTTGCCTGAGCCCGGCGTGGCCTTGAAGCCACCGGTGCCCCAGCCGCAGTTGAAGAACATGTTCGCCACAGGCGTTTTGGAGATGATCGGGCAGGCGTCCGGCGTGGTGTCGACGATGCCGCCCCATTGACGGTTCATGCGCACCCGCGACAGCACCGGAAACATTTCGACGATGGCCTGAATGGTGTGCTCGATCACGGGATAGGAACCGCGCTGACCGTAGCCGAGCCAGCTGTCGATACCCGCACCGATCACCAGGTCGCCCTTGTCGGACTGGCTGATGTAGCCGTGTACGGCGTTGGACATGATCACGCTGTCGATAATCGGCTTGATCGGCTCGGACACCAGTGCTTGCAGCGGGTGGGATTCCACCGGCAGGCGGAAGCCGGCGAGCTTGGCCATGTGGCCGGAGTTACCGGCCGTCACCACACCGACGCGCTTGGCGCCGATGAATCCCTTGTTGGTTTCAACGCCAATGCACACGCCGTTTTCCTTGCGGAAGCCGGTCACTTCGGTCTGCTGAATCAAATCCACGCCCAACGCATCGGCGGCGCGAGCAAAGCCCCAGGCCACGGCGTCGTGACGCGCGACACCGCCGCGACGTTGCACGGTGGCGCCAATGATCGGGTAACGGGTGTTTTTCGAGCAGTCGAGGTATGGAATCTCGTCGGCCACCTGCTGGCTGTTGAGCAACTCGCCATCTACGCCGTTGAGGCGGTTGGCGCTGACGCGGCGCTCGGAGTCGCGCATGTCCTGCAGGGTGTGGCACAGGTTGTACACGCCGCGCTGGGAAAACATGACGTTGTAGTTGAGGTCCTGAGACAGGCCTTCCCATAACTTCATCGCGTGCTCGTAAAGATGCGCGGACTCGTCCCACAAGTAGTTGGAACGCACGATGGTTGTGTTACGTGCCGTATTGCCACCGCCCAACCAGCCTTTTTCGACCACGGCGACGTTGGTGATGCCGTGCTCTTTGGCCAGGTAATAGGCCGTCGCCAGGCCGTGGCCGCCGCCGCCCACAATGACCACGTCATAGACTTTTTTGGGGGTCGGCGTGCGCCACATGCGCTGCCAGTTTTCGTGATGGCTGAGGGAGTGTTTGAAGAGGCCGAAGCCCGAGTAATGCTGCATGGTGCGACTCCTGACTCAGCGGTAAACCGGGAAATCGGCGCACAGCGCGGCGACTTGGTCGGCAACGTTGGCCTCGACATCGGCATCACCGAGGTTGTCGAGGATGTCGCAGATCCAGCCTGCCAGCGTGACGCATTGAGTAGCTTTAAAGCCGCGGGTGGTCACCGCCGGAGTGCCGATGCGCAGCCCCGAGGTCACGAACGGCGATTGCGGATCGTTTGGTACGGCATTCTTGTTGACGGTAATGTGCGCGCGGCCCAGCGCTGCGTCCGCATCCTTGCCGGTCAGGCCCTGACGAATCAGGCTGACCAAAAACAGGTGGTTATCCGTCCCGCCCGAGACGACGTCGTAGCCGCGATCAATAAATACCTGCGCCATCGCCTGAGCGTTGTCGATGACCTGCTGTTGATAAGCTTTGAAACCGGGCTCCATGGCTTCTTTGAAGCACACCGCCTTGCCGGCGATCACGTGCATCAGCGGGCCACCCTGAGCGCCCGGGAACACGGCGGAATTGAGCTTCTTCTCGATCTCTTCGTTGGCCTTGGCCAGGATCAGGCCGCCACGTGGGCCACGCAGGGTTTTGTGAGTGGTGGTGGTCACTACATCGGCGTATGGCACCGGGTTCGGGTACAAGCCCGCGGCGACCAGACCGGCCACGTGGGCCATATCGACGAACAGCAGCGCGCCCACTTTGTCGGCGATCTGACGAAAGCGTGGAAAGTCCAGAGTCTTGGAGTAGGCCGAGAACCCGGCGACGATCATCTTCGGTTTGTGCTCAACGGCCAGTCGCTCGACTTCGTCGTAGTCGATCAGCCCGGTGGCGACGTCGATGCCGTACTGCACGGCGTTGTACAGCTTGCCCGACGAAGACACCTTGGCACCGTGGGTCAAGTGGCCGCCATGGGCCAGGCTCATGCCGAGCAAGGTATCGCCTGCCTGCAGCAGCGCCAGATAAACCGCGCTGTTGGCCGACGACCCGGAGTGTGGTTGAACGTTGGCGTAATCGGCGCCGAACAGCAGCTTGGCGCGATCGATCGCCAGTTGTTCAACCTTGTCGACGTGCTCGCAGCCGCCGTAGTAACGCTTGCCGGGATAGCCCTCGGCATACTTGTTGGTCAGGCCGCTGCCTTGCGCCTGCATGACGCGCTTGCTGGTGTAATTTTCGGAGGCGATCAGCTCGATATGGTCTTCCTGACGTTGCTCCTCGGCATTCATCGCCGCCAACAGTGCATCGTCATAACCTTGAATCTGGTCTTGCTTGCTGAACATCGCGGTTCTCCCAGCGGCGGCGCGGCGCCTGAATGATCGACAGGGCTTTGAACTGCCCTTTGAACCGATGGTAGGGCTCACGCAGACAGCCCAGATGCCTGCGCACGCCACGCAATGGTGCGTTTACGACATGGTGCAAAGCGAATGTCTTATCGGCATGGCACTAGCGTAACCACAGGGGCGTGGGTCCAGTCCCGAGATCCCGACTTGCTGAAAGCCGAACTCACGTCCCCATTCTTTGATCGATTGGGACGAAACTTTCTGCGGCGGAAGATCCGTCAGCTGTGCGTAACCGAAACTTTGAAGTTAATGTCTGACCAGACATATATGATGGACAGTTCCCATTCGCCTCAGCACATCAAGTGCTCCACTATCAAGTAATTACACTTGAGCATATATTTACCAACTGCACGCAAAGGCAATTGATCAGCGAGAACATAGCTTTCACATTAGGCCAGCTATAAGCCACGCGCCAAATCAGAAGTTATTCCTCGTTATCGCAAAAGCCTAGATACGTCTACTGTCAGTTATGACAGTAGACGTGTCTATCAGGGAGGGATAACGTTTGTCAAGCATCTAAGAAATAACTTGGTATGCGCTTAATGGATCACTACGAGATGAAGGAAATAGCCATGACAATCGAAAGAACGCAAGCAAACCCGAACGCGATCGAGGGCAAAACGCTTACAGAAGCAGAGATTTATTATCATCTACTTCCGGGCGACTTTGTTTTTTATGAAGAGCTTCCTGACAACGTTCATTACAAGGTGGTGGACAGGATATGGAAGATTAATAGAGAGACCGGGACTGCAAAAGCACTTGTTCGCATGACCCCAGCCACTTTACCGCCCGCGCCTCCTCATTGATGCTCAGGCTGTACGGCCATGAGTTAGCTATAATCCTCAACCTCTACCGGCTCTTAAACTATTATTTAGCAACTTTCGCCTAATCTTCAGTCAGGCTATACCTCCCCTCACATGGGGAGGTATCAACCGCCACCCTCTAACTAAACAGCCTTGGCAGGCAACAGCCCATCCGCCCTAAACATCCCGCGAATGCCCCGCACGGCCTGACGAATCCGATCCTGATTCTCGATCAGCGCGAAGCGCACGTGGTCGTCGCCATACTCACCAAAACCGACACCCGGTGAAACGCAGACTTTGGCTTCGGCCAGCAGCTTTTTGGCGAACTCCAGCGAACCCAAGTGCGCGTAGGCCTCGGGAATCTTGGCCCAGACGTACATCGAAGCTTTCGGGTTTTCGACCATCCAGCCCAGTTCGTGCAAGCCTTTAACGAGCACATTGCGGCGCTGGCGATATTGCTCGGCGATGTCGAGCACGCATTGCTGGTCGCCTTCCAACGCTGCGATGGCGGCGACTTGCAGCGGCGTGAACGTCCCGTAGTCGTGATAACTTTTGATGCGAGCTAGCGCGTTGACCAGCTCTGGGTTGCCGACCATGAAGCCGATTCGCCAACCCGCCATGTTGTAGCTCTTGGACAGCGTGAAGAACTCTACGGCGATGTCCTTGGCGCCGGGCACCTGCATGATCGACGGGGCTTTCCAGCCGTCATAGACGATGTCGGCGTAGGCCAGGTCGTGCACTACCAGGACGTCGTACTGTTTGGCGAGCGCTACGACGCGCTCAAAGAAGTCGAGTTCGACGCACTGGGCGGTCGGGTTGGACGGGAAACCGAGGATCATCATCTTGGGTTTCGGGATCGAGCCACGGATGGCCTTTTCCAGCTCGGCGAAGAAGTCCACGCCTGGCACCAATGGAACGGACCGCACCTGGGCGCCGGCGATGACAGCCCCGTAGATGTGAATCGGGTAGCTGGGGTTCGGCACCAGAACGGTGTCGCCCTGGTCCAGCGTGGCGAGCATCAGATGCGCCAGGCCCTCTTTGGAGCCGATGGTGACGATGGCCTCATCTTCGGGGTCGATGTCGACATCGTAGCGTTTCTTGTACCAACTGGAGATCGCCCGACGCAGACGCGGGATGCCACGCGAAGTCGAGTAGCCATGAGTGTCTTCACGTTGGGCGACGGTGACCAGTTTCTCGACAATGTGAGGTGGCGTTGCCCCGTCGGGGTTGCCCATGCTCAAGTCGATAATGTCCTCACCACGGCGGCGAGCGGCCATCTTCAGCTCGGCGGTGATATTGAACACATAAGGGGGGAGTCGATCGATGCGCGCAAAGCGGCGCGGCGAACCTTGGTCTGCCATGGAAACCTCTGAAGACGTAAGCGCCCGGAACCGTCCGAGCGACGCTGGCCACTGCGGTGGCCTGAGGCGGAAGATAAAGGCGCTTATGGCGGTTTGTCTACAAGGATCAAGCGGCACGCCACAGATTCCGAACACACCGCGAATCCTGTAGGAGCGCGCTTGCCCGCGATGAGCTGGTTTTGACGACATCGAGGGTGGCTGACACACCCCACGTTCGCGGGCAAGCGCGCTCCTACAATTTCCGGTTCAGGTGATGACCTGCCGCAGCCCGAACAACACCAAAAAATGCACCGGATAAATCAAGTAGGCCCACCGACGCATCGGCCACACACCGAACGCGGGGCGGCAGCGCAAAACGGCTAACCCAAACAGCGGCGCCAGCAGGCAGGCCACCAACGCGCCGATGGAAATCGGATCGCCCCACAGCATGCCGTCGATAATCTTCGGCCATTCGTTGCTCAATAAACAGACGATCCCCGGCACAATCGCCAGCCATATGGAAGTGCGCAGCACGAGCACAAATGCCAGAGGCAGCAAAACCCCATACATGCCGAACATCAACTGCGGCCCAAACAGAACACCAATCGCCAAGGCAGCGATACCCAGCACCCTCGCCGGCCAGGAGCGGCTCAAGCCACCCTGCGCCACCAGCAAACCCAGCGCCAACGTTGGCAAGACATTGAGCGTGGTGACCTCTTCGGCCATATACAGCCGATAAGGAAGCTCCGCGATCACCGAAAACAGCGCCAGCCACGCCAGATATTTCCAGCGGATCGGCCGGGCAGCGCTTGTGCGGGTGCGCACGACATTTACCGCAATCGCCAGGCAAAACCACGGGAACGCCAGGCGGCCCGGGACGTATAACCAGTCAGCATCCCAGCCGACATAGCGCAGGTGATCCATCACCATGCTCAGCATTGCCAGCCACTTGAGCAGGTCCAGCGCGCGATCTCGCTCAGGTGCGGTTGCGGTTTTCAGTTCGGTCATGTGCCCTCGTTGTCTGGCTGAAATTTCTGACGCAAGAATGCATGACCAAACCGCTCAATCTTGGTTACAGTCGCAGCCTTCGATTACAGGGAAGCGGCCATGTCAGACCAAAGCCAGCAGTTTGCCAGCGACAACTATTCGGGAATTTGCCCGGAAGCGTGGGCGGCCATGGAGCAAGCCAACCACGGCCACCAGCGTGCCTATGGCGACGACCAGTGGACAGCGCGCGCCGCCGATCAATTCCGTCAGTTGTTCGAAACCGACTGCGAGGTGTTTTTTGCCTTCAACGGCACGGCGGCCAATTCCCTGGCACTCTCCTCGCTTTGCCAGAGCTACCACAGCGTCATCTGCTCCGAAACGGCCCACGTCGAAACGGACGAATGCGGCGCGCCGGAGTTCTTTTCCAACGGCTCCAAACTGCTCACCGCACGCAGCGAGAATGGCAAGCTGACCCCCGCTTCCATTCGCGAAGTCGCGCTCAAACGCGCTGACATTCACTATCCAAAACCCCGCGTGGTCACACTGACCCAAGCCACGGAAGTGGGGAGCGTCTATCAGCCGCAAGAGCTGAAAGCCATCAGCGACACCTGCAAAGAGCTGGGACTGAACCTGCACATGGACGGTGCCCGTTTCGCCAATGCGTGCGCATTTCTCGGCTGCTCGCCAGCCGAGCTGACCTGGAAAGCCGGCGTCGATGTGTTGTGCTTTGGCGGGACCAAAAACGGCATGGCGGTGGGTGAGGCGATTCTGTTCTTCAACCACAAGCTCGCCGAAGACTTTGACTACCGCTGCAAGCAGGCCGGCCAACTCGCCTCGAAGATGCGATTCCTGTCTGCGCCGTGGGTAGGTTTGCTGGAAAACGACGCCTGGCTCAAACATGCACGCCACGCCAACAGCTGCGCTCAACTGCTGGCTGAGCTGGTGAGGGGTATTCCCGGCGTGGAATTGATGTTCCCGGTGCAGGCCAACGGCGTTTTCCTGCAATTGTCCGAAGCGGCCATTGCCGCGCTAACGGCGAGAGGCTGGCGGTTTTACACCTTCATCGGCAGCGGCGGCGCTCGTTTCATGTGCTCGTGGGACACAGAAGAATCCCGCGTGCGGGAGCTGGCAGCGGATATCCGGTTGGTAATGGGGAGCTGAGTCTGTCTGGGGAGTGCAGCCATTGTAGGAGCGCGCTTGCCCGCGAAAAATTGGACGACCACCGGGGATGTGGTCGACTGAACCGGCTATTCGCGGGCAAGCGCGCTCCTACACGTTGGAACTTGGATTCGACAGCAGGGCCGCGTTCACTCCCACACAGACGGCGTTTGCTGCGCGACAGAGCGGCGTTTAGACAAGGCAAGTCGCCCTCGGATGATGCCTGTCGGCAGATCCTGCCTTAATCCTCACCTGGCGCGGGGAATATGAATCAGCCCTGCGCAATCACCTTTTCAATCACCTCAACCGTCGCGCTGACCTTGTCTTCATAACGGCTCAGTGCCTGGGCATGCTGCTGCTTGAGTTCGATCTGCCTGGAACACAGGTTCAACGCAGCCAGAACCAGAAGTCGATCGCCGATCAGCGTCGGGTAGCTGCGTTTGGTTTCGAACAACGCCGACTTGAGCATGGCGACCGCGTCCATCAAGGTCTGCTCCTGGCCGGCAGGTGCCTTGATCGTGTAGTCGTTGCCAAGGATGGAAATAACCTTGGCGCCGTCCTGGTCAGTGATCATGCGTCAACCGCACTGACGCTGGTAGCGCGGTCAACCAGCGCTTGAATACGCGCCGCCGTTGCGCCCTGCTTCTCTTCCTGTTCCATCAGACTCAACTGCAGACTGTCGTTGTCATCCCTGGCTTGCCTCAACGCATCGTTGAGCTGCGCGTTCGTGTTCTGCAGTTCCTGATTGTGCTGTACCAGGTCACTGACGAGCTTTTCCAACTGGCTTAGGGATGCTTCCAACATTTTGATATCTCAGGCAAATTTCAAAGGGCGCGTACGATAAAGAAAAGTCACTTTAGCTACCAGTGAAATCAGGGCAATTACGCCACTACACCGACCAACAAGCACTTCTACTGCTTCTATTCCGCAAAACGCATAACGGCCCTGATTGACTGCGTTTTTGCGATCTTGTTCCGGCTGTTCGTCAGATCAATGGCTGCGACATAAGCGCACAGCGAAGACAGGCGGCTTCAAGTCCCGATGGGGGCGTCCGATAACCCGTGCATCTCTGTCGCTTTTATCTTTCGCCTCGCATGGATCGCGGCCTTCCTGGAACCGTAATGTCCCTACGTAATTTGAATATCGCGCCCCGCGCCTTCTTGGGCTTTTCCGTCATTGGTCTGTTGATGCTGATTCTGGGCGTCTTCGCTTTGTCGCAGATGAACAAGATCAACAACGCCAATGAAGTCATGGCCACCAACAGCATGCCGAGCATCAAGGCCCTCGATAAGCTCACCGAAGGCAGCATTCGCCTGCGGGTGCTCTCCTATCGTCTGATGCTCAACCGCGAACCTGAAACGCTGCAGAAAACAACTGAGCTGCTGGCCATGCGCAACAAGCAGATCGACGACGCCCGTGCGATTTACGTCAAGCTGATCTCTGCGCCGGAAGAACAGTCTGCCTACGATCAGTACGTGCAGCTGCTCAATGACTACCGCCAGCTCGAAAGCCGCATGAAGTCGCTGAGCCAGGCCAACGACATGACCGAGCTGACCCGCTTGCTCAGCGCCGATCTGCAGATCAATTCGGACCAGATGAACGTGGCGCTCGGCAAGCTGGTGGAGATGAATACCCAGCAGCTCAATCAGGCCAGTGCAGATGCCAGCAAGCAGTACTCATCGGCATTCACCATGGTCGTCACGCTGCTGATCATTGCTACCGTGCTGACGCTGTTGTTCGCCTGGTTGCTGACCAAGAGCATCACCCAGCCCATCGATTCTGCGCTGAAGGCGGCCGAGGACATTGCCGAAGGCGACCTGACGCGCACCATTACGGTGGACGGTACCGACGAAGCGGGCCGCTTGCTGGCGGCCATGCTGAAGATGCAGTCCAAGCTGCGGGACACCCTGCAGCGCATTTCCGGTTCGGCGACTCAGCTGGCTTCTGCCGCCGAAGAGCTGAACGCCGTCACCGACGAAAGCGCGCGGGGCCTTTCCCAGCAGAACAACGAAATCGAACAGGCGGCCACCGCCGTCAACCAGATGACCAGCGCCGTGGAAGAAGTCGCGCGCAACGCGGTGAGCACTTCGGAAGCGTCGAAAAACGCCACCACGTCCGCCAGCGATGGCCGCGACCTGGTACAGGAAACCGTCAGCGCGATCGAGCGCATGAGCAACGATGTGCAAAGCACGTCCACGCTCATCGGCAACCTGGCAGACGAGTCCCGTGACATCGGCAAAGTGCTGGATGTCATTCGCGGCCTGGCCGACCAGACCAACCTGCTCGCCCTTAACGCCGCCATCGAAGCCGCCCGCGCGGGTGAGGCTGGCCGTGGTTTTGCTGTGGTCGCCGACGAAGTCCGTGCCCTCGCCCATCGCACTCAGCAGTCGACCAGCGAAATCGAACGCATGATCGGCAGCATCCAGGGCGGTACCGAGCAAGCCGTGAATTCCATGCGCAGCAGCACCGAACGCGCCGAATCCACGCTGAACATCGCCAAAGGCGCTGGCCTTGCGCTGGACACCATTAACAGCGCAGTCGTGGAAATCAACGAACGCAACCTGGTGATCGCCAGTGCTGCCGAAGAGCAGGCGCAGGTCGCGCGCGAAGTGGACCGTAATCTGGTGAACATCCGTGACCTGTCGACTCAATCGGCGACCGGTGCCAATCAGACCAGCGCTGCAAGTAACGAGCTGTCGCGCCTGGCCGTGGATTTGAACGGGATGGTTGCGCGCTTCAAGGTGTAAGCAACCCGTCGATCACAGTGTAGGAGCGCGCTTGCCCGCGAAAAAAACAACGCGGTCTCTCAGGTAGACCGCGTCATCGTTCATCGCGGGCAAGCGCGCTCCTACACAGCTCGATCAATACTCAATCCGCACATCTCCCTTCGGCACGCTGCAGCAGGCCAGGATGTAGCCTTCATCGACGTCGTCGTCAGTAATCCCGCCGTTGTGTTCCATCTCGACCTCCCCGCTCAGCTTCATCACCTTGCAGGTGCCGCAGATACCCATACCGCATGCCTTGGGAATCATCAGGCCGAGCTTGGCGGCTGCAGCGTGGACGGTTTCGCCTGGCGCGACGCGAATACTCTTGCCGGTGTCGGTGAATTCCACCTGATGCAGGTCAGCGACATCCACATCGGGCGCATCAGCCGCCTGCTCGGCCTGTTCGACTGCGTCGGCGCGAGCCTCCGGAGGCGTCGCGCCAAATGACTCTTCATGGTACTGAGCCATGTTGAAGCCGTTGGCTTCAAGCAACCTTTTGACGGCGCTCATGTAAGGCGTCGGCCCGCAGCAGAACACCTCGCGCTCCATGAAATCCGGCGCCATCAGTTCAAGCATCTTCTGGTTCAGATAGCCCCGGTATCCTGCCCACGGCTCGCCCAACCCGTGCTTCTCACAGACGATGTGCAGCGAGAAGTTGTTGATGCGCGATGCCATCTGTTCCAGTTCGCGGTGGTAGATGATGTCTTTGGGCGAGCGCGAGCTGTGGACAAAGACCATGTCCACGTTGGCGTTGGTGTCGTAATACCAGCGCGCCATGGACATGACCGGCGTGATGCCGACGCCGCCGCTGAGGTAGAGGATTTTCGGATTCGGAAAGTCGATGGCATTGAACAGGCCCACCGGCCCGTGCACTGCCAGCTCCTGCCCTTCATGCAGCGTGTCGTGCAGCCAGTTTGAAACTTTGCCGCCAGGCACTCGCTTGATGGTGATCGAGAAACTGTACGGCACCGAGGGCGAACTGGAGATGGTGTACGAGCGCATGATCGGCACGCCGTCGATCTCCAGCTCCAGCGTCACAAACTGGCCGGGCTTGAAGAAGAACAGTATCGGCTGGTCAGCCATGAAGCAGAACGTGCGCACGTCCCAGGTTTCCTGGATCACTTTGACGACCCGCACCAGGTGCCGACCATTGGCCCACGTCTGGGTGTTGACCGGGCTCAGGAAACTCTGGGACATGCTCATTCTCCACGGCCGACGGTCGGCCTCTCATGGTGGCGATTCTGCGTAACGCAGGATCCGCCTATTTACCTATCAGCGACATTCACATACTTATGGCGACCAGCCCCGGTCTATAGGGGCTGCGCCGTCGGAAACGGATTCGGCCATGTCGCCCATGGACAAGATTCACGTCGCGCCCGGCTCCACACTCGCCATCAGTTCGTTACAGATTCTTTAGCTATCCGCGTACACATCAGTCACCACCGCCGTTTCGCGCGCATGGTCACACACCCAACGTATCAGCCACATTCGTAGGCTGCGCAACGCGCGGCCTGAGGACTTGAAAGATGGACGTCACCGCAACTCTGAGCTTGGGCGATCCGCTGGAACCTGCGCGCAAGGCGACTGCCGAGATGCTGCAAACACGCGAGCGCACTTACTCGCTGCCGCAGCCTTTCTACAGCGATGAGCGGCTGTTTGAAATCGACATGCAGGAAATCTTTCAGAAAGAGTGGCTGATCGCAGGCATGACCTGTGAGGTGCCGGCCAAAGGCAATTTCCTCACGCTTCAGATCGGCAAGAACCCGATTCTGGTGGTGCGGGCACCGGACGGTTCGATCAACGCCTTCCATAACGTCTGCCGCCACCGTGGCTCGCGCCTGTGTACGAAGGAGAAAGGCAAGGTCGCCAAGCTCGTGTGCCCTTATCACCAATGGACGTACGAGCTCGACGGTCGCCTGCTGTATGCGGGAACCGAGATGGGCGCGGACTTCGACATGAAGCAGTTCGGCCTCAAGCCGGTGCACTGCAAGGTGGCGGGCGGTTACATCTTCATCAGCATGGCGAGCAACCCTCCCGCCATTGACGCGTTCCTGCAGACGCTGAATCACTACATGGAACCCTACGACATGGAGAACACCAAGGTGGCGGTGCAAACCACCCTGGTCGAAAAAGCCAACTGGAAGCTCGTTCTGGAAAACAACCGCGAGTGCTACCACTGCAACGCTTCGCACCCCGAGTTACTGAATACTTTGCTGGAGTGGGATGACGTTACCGACCCACGTGCCGACCAGGCCTTCAAGGACCACGTCGCTGCCTCTGCCGCAGCCTGGGAAGCCGAGAAGATCCCGTTTGCCCACGCAAGTTTTGGCTTGCGTAACCGTATCGTGCGCATGCCGCTGCTCAAAGGCACCGTATCGATGACGATGGACGGCAAGCCCGGCAGCAAGAAACTGATGGGGCGCATTCAGAACCCGGATCTGGGCTCGATGCGTATCCTGCACTTGCCGCATTCATGGAACCACTGCATGGGTGATCACGTGATCGTATTCACCGTGTGGCCCGTCAGTGCGCAGGAAACCCTGGTCACCACCAAGTGGCTGGTGCACAAGGACGCTGTCGAGGGTGTGGATTACGACGTCGCTCGCCTGCGCGAAGTCTGGGACGCCACCAATGATCAGGACCGTCGGCTGGCCGAAGAAAACCAGCGCGGCATCAACTCTGTCGCGTATCAGCCAGGGCCGTATTCAAAAACCTATGAATTCGGGGTGGTTAACTTCATCGACTGGTACAGCGCCAAGCTGCTGGAGAACATGGGCGCCGAACCTGCTTCGTATTTAAAAGGCGTGGCGGTTAATCACGAATAAGGTTTCACCTGGCTTAGGCAGCACATCACTGCGGGCAACCGCGCCCCATAGGCATACGACCTGTAGGAGCGCGCTTGCCCGCGATGCTTTTTGTCCTGTGTATAAACTAGGGAGCACTGATACCGAACCATCGTAGATCGCGTATCGCCCGATAAAGCGTGAGTAGCTGGTTAAGAAATGACCAGCCGGACCATCGGCCCGGTTTCAGTGGAGCTGCGAGGTACACGAACACGTTATCCACAGAACAACCAACAGCCTATGTGCGTAACTCTGCACGACCCTTGTGGAAAACTCGATACATGACTGTTCTTGAGCGTAAAGGCTTAGCCACGGACCATTGCCCGCACGATTGATCATATTTTGATCATATGTCTGAAAGCCTTTTTGAACGCGGCCTGTAGAGGATCACGAACATCTTATCCACATGTGCGCACACAGAGATTGTGGGTAAGAAAAATGCACGCCTGCTCAGCCCTGTGGAAAAACTTGCGGCGAATCAGGGAGATAGCTGATCAAATATTAGCCACGGCGCCAGAAGCACCGTATTTGAAGGGCTACAGCGATGGCTGAACAGTTTATCCACAGGCGGATCAACAGCGATTGTGGGTAATACACGAATCCAGCAACCGAATCGGACGCGTCTGACATTCACGGCCAGGATCACTATGTACACTCAGCACTAATCAACAAGCAGCAAGGAGCTCACTCATGCCCCACTGGACCCCCTTCTCACTTAAAGTCGTTATTGAGGCGAACAGCAGACTATCCAAACGTAAGCACGGGGCTACGTTTGCTCTGCCTAAAGAGTTATTGGGAATAATCAGCTTTAAGCCGAAGACCACGGAAGAAATAAGGGAAGCCTTCAGATCAGCTTCTCGAAGGCTTCGTCAGGAGTGACTGCACATGACCCAGGATCGTTACAATTATATCTTCAGCGGCTTGGTGAAGGATGAGGACGACATACTCGGCCAATTGGCCTATTCGGTGTATAAGCGCCAAAAAATCGAGTACATCCAAGCGTTCAGGGAAAGAAACGGCACTGTTCCGCTAGACTGCGATTTGATTGCATTTCATGATCTCAGCAACAGCAGCGCCCAAATCGACGCCTATCGAACCCAGGCCACCCGGTTAGCAACAAACTTTCTGGAGTCATCGCTCGGAGCCGAGTCCGAGGAGTTGGCGGCGTTTTACTCTGCCAGAGCGGCCAACGAAATTCGAACGGCCCGGCAAGGGTTCTGGAAGGGGGCGTCGCAGAGCCTTGTTGGCTCGGGCTTGTTCACATTGCTGATTGGGTGCTTGGTCTTCTTCGCGTGGAGTTTGAAACAGGGACCACGTCAAGTCATTGAGCAGGTCTTTGACGTGGTGATCATTGATGCAGACTCCCGCGGTCGAACATTGCAGCCGGATATGCCTCAGTCATAAACAGCTAAAAGACGCTGTTGCTGCGTTTTTCGGCATTCAACGCACCACGCCCTCCTCCACCAGCAGTTTCAAAATAGCCGCCGCCCCTTCTTGCGCACTGACGCCCTTGAGTACCTGGCCGCCGCCTCCGTTCGCCTTGGCCGTCGCGGCCTTCATACGGTCGGCACCGCTTTTGGCCTTGATTACCTTCAGGCGCTTGGGCCTGGGCTTGGCTGGGCTGAGTTGGGCGCTTGTGGATATCTCGTCAATGACGACTTCAATGTCCTCCACATCGAGCAGACCGCGTTGCGCCGGACCGAATGCGCTCTGACGCGGCTTGGGTGCGGCGTTATCCACAGTGGCGAGCAAAGGTAATCGCACTTTCAATCGGCGGCGTTGACCACGGGGCAACGCCTGAAGCACCTGGGCGCTGCCATTGCTGATGCTTTCGACCTCGGCCAAACCGACAACCAACGGCCAGCCAAGTTTTTCGGCCAGCAGATAAGGGAGCATCCCAGACCCCTCACCGGTCTCAGCCTGACTGCCCGTCAGCACCAACTGCACCCCGGACTCGCGGATGTAGTCCGCAAGCCCAGGCAGTGCGTCGGCACCTGCTGGCTGCGAAAGCACATGAAGTTCGTCCAGGCCCATCCCCAAGTAACCGCGCAACGCTGGCTCATCGGCATCCCCTGCGTGCAACACATGCAAGTTATCCCCAGCCAGTTGCAAGCCAAGCTCGACCGCGCGGGCATCCTGCTCGGCGCGTCTAGGTCGTCCGGAAGTGGGATGGGCGCCGACTGACACCAGGGTGATCACGTGCAACGCGCTTTTATCCACAGACCCATCGGTGTCAGGCCGCATCTCGTTTCGCCCCATTTCGGTAGTGCTCGACCGCTTCGATGAGCGCTTCGAGGATGGCAGAGCTCTCGCCGATGACCGACAAGTCAGCCCGCTTGATCATGTCGCAGGTCGGGTCAAGATTGACGGCCACAACTTTGTCGCAGGTACCGATACCCTGCAGATGCTGGATCGCCCCGGAGATACCGACCGCCACGTAAACGCGCGCGGTTACCCACGTGCCAGAGGCGCCGACCTGCCGATCCCGAGTCATGAAGCCATCATCCACCGCCACTCGGGACGCGCCTTCGGTCGCCCCCAGCGCAACAGCGGTTCGATGGAACAGCGACCAGTCCTTGACCCCGTTGCCGCCTGAGAAAATGAACTCCGCTTCCGACATGGGGATAAGTGCGGGATCAACCGCCACAGCCCCCAAATCCTCAATACGCGTCAGGCTACGCGGAACGGTTGTGGATAACTCGACCGGCAACGCGTCATGCCGAGTTTCGCTGACAGGCTCTGCACACTCGGCGGCTGCCAGGATCAGCCGCGACAGCGGACGCGACAAGTCTTCAGCGCCCGCCCCAGCACGTCCAATGCACGTATCGCCCGACACCTGCCACACGCGGGTCGACGGGCGCTCACCCAGACTGGCCGCAAACCGCCGACCGAGTTCGCCTCCGCCATTTCGACTGTCTGGCAAGAGCCAGTGACGCGGGGCAAACTGGTTATCCACAGCCCGCAATCCCTGAATGCGTTGCTCGGGAGAATAACCGGCGAACTCGTTGCCTTGCATAACCAACAGCCGATCAACGCCGGCGATGTCGAAGGCACTCTCCTTGTGCTCGCCAAACACCACCGCGAGTACGGCGCCTTCGCTGCCTGCCATCTTGTGAGCCAGACCCAGCACGTCACGGTCGTGACTGCTCAAGCGGCCGCCAACCATGTCAGGCACGACGGCAATGTAAAAGGACGGCTCGGTCACTCGATGCAGCGGTAGCTGCACTTCAACCGACACCGAACGTTTGGCCATGCCGCCCTGCTGGGCACCGCTTCGATCAATGCGCTTGATGCCGTTGGGTCCGATAAAGCCGGCGCCATGCACGTTCTTGCGCATTACGCCGTTAGGCCCCATCCAGCTGGCTTGTGTCGGTTGCATGGCGGCGTGCAGAGGATGCAGCCGGTTGCGTGCGATCCATTCGGCATGGGGGTCGCGGCGGATAATGTCGCTCATCAGTGCGCCTCCGCAGGTTCACGTCGAGCCGCTGCCGGTTTTGCAGGCGCGGGTTGATCAAGCAGTGCGTCAGCGACCAGTTCGGCGATGTCTTTGATCATCGGCCGAGGCTCGACCACGCCTTCAAGCATGGCGGTGCATTGTGGACAACCCACTGCAACCAGTTCTGCGCCGGTTTCGCGGATGTCTTCCATGCGCATGTCGGGGATGCGCTGCCTGCCGGGAATGTCAGTAATCGGCGCACCGCCACCGCCACCGCAGCAACGTGAACGAAAGCCCGACCGGACCATTTCCTTGACCTCAATGCCGAGCGCGCGCAGTACGTCTCGCGGCGCCTGGTATTCACCGTTGTAACGTCCCAGATAGCAGGGGTCGTGGTAGGTCACACTGGAGCCTTTATGCTGGCCCAGGTTCAGCGCGCCGCCGCCAATCAGTTCGGCCATGTAGGTGCTGTGGTGCTGCACCAGGTAGTGACCGTCGAAGGCACCGTATTCATTTTTCAGGACGTGAAAACTGTGCGGGTCGCAGGTGACGATGCGTTTGAAATCGTACTGCGCCAGCGTCTTGATGTTGCGCCGGGCGAGCATCTGGAATGTTGCTTCATCGCCCAGACGACGCGCGACATCACCGCTGTCGCGCTCTTCGAGACCCAGCACGGCAAAGTCGACCCTGGCTGCTTTCAGCACTTTGACGAAGGCGCGCAGGGTGCGTTGATTGCGCATATCGAAGGCGCCGTCACCCACCCAGAAAAGCACGTCGACGGTTTTTCTGTCGCTCATCACGTCCAGGTTCAGGTCAGCCGCCCAGTTCATGCGCCCACCCGGTGCGAAGCCGCCGGGGTTGTCCGTGGCGATCAGGTTTTCCAGCACCTCGGCGCCTTTGTTGGGAGTGGCGCCTTTTTCCAGCGTCAGATACCGGCGCATGTCGACGATGGCGTCCACGTGCTCGATCATCATCGGGCACTCTTCTACGCAGGCGCGGCAGGTGGTGCAGGACCACAAGGTTTCCGCATCGACCAGCCCGTTGACGATCGGTTGATGCGGGTTGCCGCCGTGCTCGCCAATGGGCTTGCCATTGCCGTCCAGCGACGGGTATGGGCTACCGGCGAAAGAGGCGTCGGTGCCGCCCGCCAGACCCACCACCATGTCCTGAATCAGCTTCTTCGGGTTCAGCGGCTGACCCGCAGCAAACGCTGGACAGGCCGCTTCGCACTTGCCGCATTGCACGCAGGCGTCGAAACCGAGCAGCTGGTTCCAGGTGAAGTCCTTGGGTTTTTCCACGCCCAACGGTGCGGTCTTGTCAGTGAGATCCAGAGGCTTGAGCCCGGTCGAGCGACCGCCGCCGAAACGCTCGGGTCGACGGTGCCAGGCCAAATGCAACGCGCCGGCAAAAGCGTGCTTCATCGGCCCGCCCCACGTGATGCCGAGGAATAGCTCGCAAATGCCCCAGAGCACGCCAATGCCCAAGATGATTGCCAGCAGCCAGCCGCCAAAGTTGTCCGGAAGAATGCCCGCGACCGGCAAGGTAACAATGAAAAACGAGCCCGAGAACGCCAGCAAGCTTTTGGGCAGACGCATCCATGGCCCTTTTGACAGGCGGCTTGGCGGTTGACGGCGACGCAGATACATGAAGATTGCGCCCACAAACATCACTGCCGACATCAACAACAGCGCATAACCAAGGACACGGTTATGCAGGCCGAACCCGTGGACAAGAATCGCCAGCACGATCGACGCAACGGCGCCGCCTGCGGTGGCCACATGGGTGTTGGCGATGTACTTGTCGCGCGCGACGACGTGGTGAAGATCGACCATATAGCGCTTGGGCATCGCCAGCAGGCCGCCAAACAGGTCGACTTTCGCCGCACGCCCGTTGCGCCACATGGCCGCACGCCTGAAGGCGCCGAGGACGGCGAGCCCCAAGGCAGCGAAGATCAGGACAGGAAGAAGGGTGTTGAGCATGTGAAGCTCCCAAAAAAACTCGGGTTGCTGCAAAGGCCTTGTAGGAGCCGGCTTGCTGGCGAACCAGGCGATGCGGAATTTCAGACGTTCCGCGTCATCGTTCTTCGCCAGCAAGCCGGCTCCCACAGAGGCTCGCCGTCATCTGCAGGGCGCTGTCAGAAATCTTTGCACAGCCGCAACGCGTCATAGATCGCCGCGTGGGTATTGCGCTGCGCCACGCAATCACCGATACGAAACAGCAGATACCCGTCTCCCGGCTGACTCAACGACGGCTGCGGCTGGATCGCAAAAAGGGCGTCGATGTCGATCTGGCCCTTGTTGCGCGAGCCTTCCTTCATCCCGTAATACAGCGCTTCATCCGGGCGCACGCCGTTCTCGATCACGACCTGGTCAACTACCCGCTCCTCTTTGGCACCGGTGTATTCGTTCTCCAGCACTGCGACCAGCTTGTCACCCTCGCGATAGACCTTTTCCAGCATCAAGTCGCCGGTCATGATCACTTCCTTGGGGTACATGCTGCGGTAGTAGGTCGGGAACGACGTACCGCCGATGGCGACCCCCGGCTTGATGTCGTCGGTGACGATCTCCACCTGGCTGCCCTTGTCGGCCAGGAAATCCGCCACCGACATGCCGGTGAATTCGCAGATGGTGTCGTAGACCAGCACGTTCTTGCCCGGCGCTACTTTGCCGTCCAGCACGTCCCAACTGCTGACGATCAGCCCTTCGGCCGCGCCCCAGTGCTCGTTCTGTTCCACGAATGGGTGGCCGCCCACTGCCAGCACCACGACGTCCGGACGCGAGTCCATGATGGTCGCGATGTCTGCCGCCGTGCCCAGCCGCAGATCAACCTTCAACCGTGCCAACTCCAGTTGGTACCAGCGCGTGATGCCGGCAATCTGATCGCGCTGCGGTGCTTTCGAGGCGGTGGTGATCTGCCCGCCAATGGCTTCCTTTTTCTCGAACAGCGTCACGTCATGGCCGCGCTCGGCAGAGACACGTGCGGCTTCCATCCCCGCAGGTCCCGCACCCACGATCACCACCTTGCGTTTCACGCCCGTGGTTTTTTCGATGATGTGCGGCACACCCATGTATTCACGAGACGTGGCGGCGTTCTGGATGCACAGCACGTCCAGGCCTTGATATTGGCGGTCGATGCAGTAGTTGGCCCCGACGCACTGACGGATCTGATCGACTTGGCCCATTTTGATCTTGGTGATCAGGTGCGGGTCGGCGATGTGCGCGCGGGTCATGCCAACCATGTCGACGTAGCCGCCTTCGAGAATGCGCGTCGCCTGATTCGGGTCCTTGATGTTCTGCGCGTGCAAGACTGGCGCCTTGACCACTTCCTTGATGCCAGCCGCCAGGTGCAGAAACGGCTCCGGTGGATAACTCATGTTCGGGATAACGTTGGCGAGGGTGTTGTGCGTGTCGCAGCCCGAACCCACCACCCCAATGAAGTCGATCATCCCGGTCTGGTCGTAGTACCTGGCGATTTCCTTCATGTCTTCGTGGCTGAGGCCGTCCGGGTGAAACTCGTCGCCGCACAGGCGCAGGCCCACGCAAAAGTCGGGGCCGACTTCCTTGCGCACCGCCTTGATCACCTCCAACCCGAAACGCATGCGGTTCTCGAAACTGCCGCCCCATTCATCGGTGCGCTTGTTGACCCGCGGGCTCCAGAACTGGTCGATCATGTGCTGGTGCACCGCCGACAGCTCGACGCCGTCCAGCCCACCGGCCTTCGCGCGTGCTGCTGCGCTGGCGTAGTTACCGATCACCCGCCAGATTTCCTCCGGCTCAATGGTTTTGCAGGTCGCGCGGTGTACCGGCTCACGAATCCCCGACGGCGACATCAATGTCGGCCAGTGATCGCCGTCCCAGCGGGAGCGCCGACCCATGTGGGTAATCTGGATCATGATCTTGGCGCCGTGCTTGTGCATGGCGTCGGCGAGGTTCTGGAAGTGCGGGATGATCTTGTCGGTCGCCAGGTTGACGGATTTCCACCACCCTTGCGGGCTGTCGATCGCGACGCTGGACGAGCCGCCGCAAATGGCCAGACCGATGCCGCCCTTGGCTTTCTCCTCGTAGTACTTCACGTAACGGTCTGTGGTCATGCCGCCGTCGGTGGCGTAGACCTCTGCGTGAGCGGTACTCAGTACGCGGTTGCGAATGGTGAGCTTGCCGATCTGAATCGGTTGAAACATCGCTTCGAAAGCCATGACGGAAACCTCGACTTACAACGGCTTGACGACAAACAGGCCGTCGTCGTGACCTTCTTCCGAACCGCTGTAGACCTGTTCGGCCACAGTACGAACGGCGCTGCCTTTGGCGGCAAGAATCTGATCCATCGCACCGGCAAACCAGCCGGTGAACATGTAATCGACCTTGCGCCCGACCTTGCCGTACACATAAACAAAGCAGGAGTGCTCCAACCTGATGCTGGCGGTGCCTTTGTCCAGGTCGATGTCTTGAATCTTGAACAGGCCCCACCCGCGCTGGGACAGGCGGTTCATGTAATGCTCGAACACCGCCACGCCTTCAATCCCGTGGCACTCGGCTTCCTTCTCGCACCAGTGCCAGGCGGATTTATAGCCGGCTTTGTAGAGGATCTCGGCGTAAGCATCGGCGCCCAGCACTTCTTCGATGCCCATGTGGTTATTGACGAAAAAATGGCGCGGCACGTACAGCATCGGCAGGGCGTCGGAGGTCCAGACGCCGGTCTCGCTGTCGACTTCGATGGGCAATTGCGGGGCGATCTTGGCCATGGAAACTTAACTCCGGAAAATTCGGTTGGATGTCTTCTGCCCGCAGGCAGAAGAGAAATTCAGTGCGCGATAGGTGCGATGAGGCTTATTCGCCCCAGACGTCGCCCAGGATGCGAACCCAGTTTTCGCCCATGATCTTGCGCACCACGCGCTCGGAATGGCCGCGTTTGAGCAGGGTTTCGGTGAGGTTCGGGAATTCGCCGACGGTGCGGATGCCCAGCGGGTTGATGATCTTGCCGAAGTTGGTCAGACGACGGGCGTAGCCCTTGTCATGGGTCAGGTATTCAAAAAACTCCTGACCGTGACCCTGAGTGAAGTCGGTGCCAATGCCGATAGCGTCTTCGCCAACAATGTTCATCACGTATTCAATGGCTTCGGCGTAATCGTCGATGGTCGAATCGATACCCTTGGCCAGGAACGGCGCGAACATGGTCACGCCGACAAACCCGCCGTGGTCGGCGATGAATTTCAGCTCGGCGTCGGATTTGTTGCGCGGGTGCTCTTTAAGGCCTGAAGGCAGGCAGTGAGAGTAGGTGACAGGCTTCTTCGATTCGAGGATGACTTCCTCGGAGGTTTTGGAGCCTACGTGGGACAGGTCGCACATGACGCCAACGCGGTTCATTTCCGCGACGATTTCACGGCCGAAACCCGACAGCCCGCCGTCACGCTCGTAGCAACCCGTGCCCACCAGATTCTGGGTGTTGTAGCACATCTGCACGATGCCCACGCCCAGCTGTTTGAAGATCTCGACGTAGCCGATCTGGTCCTCGTAAGCATGGGCATTCTGGAAGCCGAACAGGATGCCGGTCTTGCCCAGCTCCTTGGCCTTGCGGATGTCGGCGGTGTTACGCACCTGGATCACCAGGTCACTGTTCTCACGAATCAGCTTCTGGCTGGAGGCGATGCTGTTGACGGTCTGCTGGAAACCTTCCCACACCGACACCGTACAGTTGGCCATGGTCAGGCCGCCTTTGCGCATGTCCTCGAACAGCTCACGGTTCCATTTGGCAATGATCAGCCCGTCAATGACGATGCTGTCGGCGTGTAATTCGGCTGGGCTCATCAGGCGGTCCCCTGGGGTTCTTTAATGGCCGGAAGGTCTGCCGGCGCTTTGGGGTCAGCATATGCCTGAGGGTCGGAGGAGCCGGGTGCAAAAACGACAGGGGAATTGCCGAAAGCGTCAAGAAACGACAAAGGCGGAGCGTGGTCTTTTGATCACCTTATTTGATACCTGTTCTTTGCCCCGCGCTTGGGCGAGAATCCATTTCATCTCTGACTCGGAAAGTCCCAATGAAAACCATTTTTCTGGCTCTGGCTTTATTCGCGACAGGCGCACATGCAGCGGCAAACCCGGACGCTACCCCGTGTGACGGTGTGGACGAGGACAAGCAGACGCTTGAGTGCTCGGTTTACAGCCGCGACTCGGCGGAAAAGTTGTTGAAAGAGAATTTCCAGAACGTGCTGGCCCGGGTAGACGTTCAGTTCGGCGCCAACAAGGTGCAAGCGAAGGAATTCACCGACAAGCTGACCGTCGCCCAGGAAGCCTGGAAAAAATTGCGTGATGCCGACTGCGCCGTCGAGGTGTTCCCCGCCAAGCCAGGCACCAAGGAATTCAACATCGGCCAGAACGACTGCCTGGCCCGGACCAGCGACGAGCGTTCCGAGTATCTGGACAGCATCGCGCAGTCTGAATAAGCGTTGAATGCGCTACCCTGACGCCCTTCTCGAGCACAAGGTATGCACATGAACATCTGCGGCGTAGAAATCAAAGGCAGCGAGGCCATCTTCGCTGTCGCCACTCGCGCATCCGGCGCGCTTGAACACCTTCCGTTACCGACCAAAAAGATCGCCCTCGAAGACGATGACGAGGCGCCCAACGTGAAGGCGTTCGCTGCCCAGGTTGCCGCTTTCGTGCGCGATAACGGCATCACTCATGTCGCGATCAAAAAGCGCAGCAAGAAAGGCGAGTTTGCCGGCGGCCCGACCACGTTCAAGATTGAGACCATCTTCCAGTTGCTGGAAGACTGCGACGTCGTGCTTCTGTCACCGCAAACTATCAATGCGCAAATGAAAAAGCACAACTTTGAACTGCCGACAGCGCTGAACAAGTATCAGCACGAGGCGTACAAGGCGGCGTGTTCGGCGTTGATGAAAGCCAGGTAGAAAGGTCTGCACCCAGTCGCTTGCTCGGTGGTGGACCGGGGTTAAAACCGACTGTAGGACCGGCTTTAGCCGGGAAGGCGTCAGGCGCCACCACCTTAAACTGAGGGTGCTCAACCGGACCTATTCCCGGCTGAAGCCGGTCCTACTGAACGAGCCGGAGCCTGAAGAAGAAGCCGGAAGCAGCACGCCGCGCCATTTATACCGAATTATAGTCGCGACCATAATTCACAATAATTGAGCATCAAACAGCCTTCACCTCACGCGTGCGCCCGCGGTCCTCCCTTGGGCACACCACAAACCTTGCCCTGTAGCTGCGAGTGAAATACGAGGGTGACTCAAACCCGCACGCGATACTGACCTCCAGCACGCTCATGTCGCTCTGCCGCAGCAGCTGCCTGGCCTTTTCCAGCCGCAGCCCAAGGTAGAAGTTGCTTGGCGTATCGTTGAGGTGCAGGCGAAACAGCCGTTCCAGCTGGCGACGGGTTACCTGAATCCCTTCCGCCAGCGCCAAGGTGCTCAGCGGCGGCTCAGTGTGCTGCTCCATGACGCCGATCACCTGAACCAGTTTCTTGTTATTGATGCCGTAACGCGTCGCGATCTGCATGCGCTGGTGGTCTTTGCGCTGACGAATGCGGCCGAGCACGAACTGCTCGGAGACCTTGATCGCCATGTCCGGCCCGTGCGCTTGCCCGATCAAGTCGAGCATCATGTCGATCGAAGCAGTGCCGCCCGCCGAGGTGATGCGGCGCCGGTCGATTTCGAACAGCTCTTGGGTGGTTTGCAGTCGGGGAAATGTCTCTTTGAATGCGTCCAGCGCTTCCCAGTGCAGGGTGAGTCGATAGCCTTCCAGCAAACCCGCCTGGGCGAGGACAAAACTGCCGGTGTCGATCGCACCCAGAACCACCCCTTCCAGATCGATCCGACGCAGCCAGTGCTCCAGCGTCGGCGTGTAGGACTTGAGCGGATCAACGCTGCCCATGACCCATAACGTCGCGCCCCTCTTCAAAGGCTCCAGCGCCGCATCAGCGTTGACCGACATGCCGTTACTGGCGATTACCGGACCGCCGTCACTGCTCAGAATGTGCCAGCGAAACAGCTCTCCGCCGAACCGATTGGCCACGCGCAGTGGCTCCAGCGCCGAGACGAAGCCCATCATCGAGAAGCCGGGCATGAGCAGGAAGTAGAAGTCCTGAGACATTGTCGTGAGATTCCTTGAGAGCAACATGACATACACCGGTTCCACAACGCGGGCAACCGCACAGGTCGCTGCTGTGCAAGACCTTGTCGCCGCTGTGCGTTTTGGCGCGTCTGGCCCTGCGTAGCTTTGCACCTCAAAAGCGAGTCGCAATGCTCGCCTCACTGTCCGGCCTGCAAGGAACCCCCCAGCCATGAATCACGACGTCATCATCACGTGCGCACTGACCGGTGCCGGCGACACGACCGGCAAAAGCCACCTGGTCCCGATCACGCCCAAGCAGATCGCCGCAGCGGCGGTCGAGGCAGCGAAGGCCGGGGCAACGGTTGTGCATTGTCACGTGCGTGATCCAGCGACCGGCAAGTTCAGCCGTGACGTCGAGCTGTACCGTGAAACCATGGACCGCATCCGTGAGGCCGACATCGACATCATCGTCAACCTCACGGCAGGCATGGGCGGCGATCTGGAAATCGGACCAGGCGAGCGTCCCACCGACTTCGGCCCCGGGACTGATCTGGTAGGGCCATTGACCCGGCTTGCGCACGTTGAAGCGCTGCTGCCGGAGATCTGCACGCTGGACTGCGGCACCCTCAATTTCGGCGACGGCGACACGATCTATGTCTCCACACCCGCACAGCTACGCGCCGGCGCCAGGCGAATCCAGGAGCTTGGGGTGAAAGCCGAGCTGGAGATTTTCGACACGGGCCATCTCTGGTTCGCCAAACAAATGATGAAAGAAGGCTTGCTGGACAACCCGCTGTTTCAGCTGTGCCTGGGCATTCCGTGGGGCGCACCCGCAGATACCACCACGATGAAGGCCATGGTCGATAACTTGCCAGCCGATGCGGTGTGGGCCGCTTTCGGCATTGGCCGCATGCAAATGCCGATGGCCGCCCAGGCAGTACTGCTGGGCGGCAACGTGCGGGTCGGCCTGGAGGACAACATCTGGCTTGATAAAGGTGTACTTGCCAGCAACGGCGCACTGGTTGAGCGCGCCAGCGAGATCCTCAGCCGCCTGGGTGCCCGGGTTCTGACTCCTGCCGAAGGCCGCGTGAAGATGGGGCTGAAGAAGCGATTTTGATCCCCAGGCAAATCCCGCACGGGCGTCGACACTTTTCGAGTAACCAATATGACCTTCATCACTACCATCAAAACCTTCGCAGCCTTGGGCAGCGGTGTCATTGGCAGCGGTTGGGTGGCGCGCGCGCTGGCTCATGGCCTGGATGTCGTGGCCTGGGACCCGGCGCCGGGAGCAGAAGCGGCCCTGCGCAAACGCGTCGCCAACGCCTGGCCTGCGCTTGAGCAAAAGGGCCTGGCTGCAGGCGCATCGCAAGAACGGCTGCGTTTCGTTGACTCCATTGAGGAATGCGTTCGCGACGCCGACTTCATCCAGGAGAGCGCCCCGGAACGCCTTGAGTTGAAGCTCGACCTGCACAGCAGAATCAGCGCCGCCGCCAAGCCTGACGCGATCATCGGCTCCAGCACGTCCGGGCTGTTGCCGTCAGAGTTCTACGAAAGCGCCACTCACCCGGAACGCTGCGTGGTGGGGCACCCGTTCAACCCGGTTTACCTGCTGCCGCTGGTGGAAGTCGTCGGCGGCAAGAACACTGCACCCGAAGCGGTGCAGGCAGCGATCGAGGTCTATGAGTCTCTGGGCATGCGTCCGCTGCACGTGCGCAAAGAGGTCCCCGGCTTCATCGCGGATCGCTTGCTCGAAGCGCTGTGGCGCGAGGCGTTGCATCTGGTCAATGACGGCGTGGCAACGACGGGCGAAATCGATGACGCGATTCGCTTCGGAGCGGGCCTGCGGTGGTCGTTCATGGGCACGTTCCTGACGTACACGCTGGCGGGCGGCGACGCGGGCATGCGTCATTTCATGGCCCAGTTCGGTCCGGCGCTGCAATTACCCTGGACCTACCTGCCCGCACCGGAGCTGACTGGGAAGCTGATCGACGACGTGGTTGACGGCACCTCGGCTCAGTTGGGCAACCACAGCATCGCAGCGCTGGAACGCTATCGTGATGACTGTCTGCTGGCAGTGCTGGAAGCGGTGAAAACCACCAAGGCCAGGCATGGGATGGCATTTGAGGATTGACCGAAGCGTTGTATCGCCTCAACCGGCCTCATCGCGGGCAAGCGCGCTCCTACAAACGGTCGGGAAATGCGAATGTTTCCGTTCCCCAACCTGTAGGAGCGCGCTTGCCCGCGAATCGGACATTTATCTCACCCAAATTCAGACCTGGAACGCCATGCCTGCGCTCATCACTTACCAAACCCCGGTTCTCGCCGATTGGGTCGACTACAACGGCCACCTGCGGGACGCCTTCTACTTGCTGATATTCAGTTATGCCACTGATGGATTTATGGAGCGCATCGGCCTCGCCAGCGATGATCGTGATGCAAGCGGTCACTCGCTGTTCACGCTGGAGGCGCACATCAATTACTTGCACGAGGTAAAACTCGGCGAGGACGTGCAAGTGCGCACGCAAATCCTCGGACACGACCGCAAACGGGTGCAGCTGTATCACTCGCTGTTCAGAGCGGGATCCGATGAAGTGCTGGCGGCGAGTGAGCAAATGCTGCTGCATGTAGACTTGGCCGCAGGGCCGAAGTCGGCGCCGTTTGGCGACCAGTCTCTGGAAGCGATGCGATTGCTGGTTCAGGCTCAGCATGACCAACCGGCACCAGCGTTTGTTGGACGGGTCATCGGGCTGCCCAAGTAAGCCTTGTCTGTAACGACCCGATTTTCAGCCAAAAAAAAGCCCGCATCGGCGGGCTTCTTCGTACAGCCAATTGATCAGAAAACGATCAATTCACTTTGGCGTTCAGTTCGCCTTTGGCATAACGCTCGAACATCTTCTCCAGAGAGATCGGTTTGATCTTGGAGGCGTTGCCAGCAGTGCCGAACGCTTCATAACGGGCGATGCACACGTCGCGCATGGCCGACACGGTTTTCGCCAGGTATTTACGCGGGTCGAACTCGCTCGGGTTTTTCGCCATGAACTCGCGAATGGCGCCGGTGGAGGCCAGACGCAGGTCGGTGTCGATGTTGACCTTGCGCACGCCGTGCTTGATGCCTTCAACGATCTCTTCGACCGGCACGCCGTAGGTTTCTTTGATGTCGCCGCCGAACTCGTTGATGATCTTCAGCCATTCCTGTGGGACGGAAGAAGAGCCGTGCATCACCAGGTGGGTGTTCGGAATGCGCTTGTGGATCTCTTTGATACGTTCGATTGCCAGGATGTCGCCAGTAGGCGGCTTGGTGAACTTGTAAGCGCCGTGGCTGGTACCGATGGCGATGGCCAAAGCATCGACCTGGGTTTTTTTGACGAAATCGGCCGCTTCTTCAGGATCGGTCAGCATCTGGCTGTGATCCAGCATGCCTTCTGCGCCCACGCCGTCTTCTTCACCGGCCATACCGGTTTCCAGCGAGCCCAGAACACCCAGCTCACCCTCGACCGAAACACCGCAGGCGTGAGCCATTGCGACGGTTTCCTGAGTGACGCGAACGTTGTACTCGTAATCTGCCGGGCTCTTGCCGTCTTCTCGCAGCGAGCCGTCCATCATCACCGAACTGAAGCCCAACTGGATCGAGCGCTGGCAGATGGCAGGGCTGGTGCCGTGGTCCTGGTGCATGACCACCGGGATGTGCGGAAACTCTTCGATCGCCGCAAGGATCAAGTGGCGCAGGAACGGAGCGCCTGCGTATTTGCGCGCGCCGGCCGAGGCCTGAACGATCACCGGAGAATCGGTCTTGTCGGCCGCTTCCATAATGGCGCGCATTTGTTCCAGGTTATTCACGTTGAATGCAGGTACGCCGTAGCCGAATTCGGCTGCGTGGTCCAACATCTGGCGCATGCTGATAAGTGCCATTGTCTGTCTCTCTCCCGGTGGGGTCGTTAATCGTGCGTGCCGTAATGGCGGCTATTCAAATTATAGGGGCGGATTTCTCGTATGCCGCCCGGTACTGCCTCGACTGAATTGCTCTGGCGTTTATTGCGCCTTGCAACCACGGCCGATCAAATCGTTGGTAGCGTCCCAGTACACCAGGCCTTCGCTGCCTTTGTTGTCGAACGCCAGTACGCCGTTGCTGTAGAGCGCGCCGGAAGCTCCGGGCGCTGCCTGTAGCCGGAATACCTGCTCGCTCTGATTGAGGCGAACATCAACCTCTTTCTGCGCGGCGTCGACGTATTTCCAATAAATCTCGGCCTTGCTGTCGCAGACCCAATGGGTCCAGGGCGTTGCCGGCTCTGGAGCCTTCATCATGCTGGCGCAACCGCTCAGCGCCGTCAGTGCGGCAAGGGCTATCAAGCCTTTCATTACGACTCCTGATCCCCCTGCCTGATGGATGTTGATCACGGCAGAGGCAATTCTGTTCCTGTATTCCGGCACACCGTCATCTGACAATCAGTGACAGGGGACTGGCCCAACGGCTGGCATGAAGTCGTACTTTTCCCACACTTCAGGCCCGCCACGCTTGTACACGATCGGAACGGTCTCAGCCTGCCAGCCCGCCTGATAGCAGCTGACCTGAAGCAACCCCGGCGCCGCACCGGGCGTCGCTTCGGCTTCAGGCTTGCTCGCGCAGCCGACCAGCAAACCCGCCATGATCAACAGCGGTAACGGCTTGACCATTTCACTCCCCTTCACCTTGGCCGGTCAGGCCTTGGCGCGTTGTTCCAGCACTTCCACGGCAGGCAAGACCTTGCCCTCGACGAATTCGAGGAATGCGCCGCCGCCCGTAGAGATGTAGGAGATCTGATCGCCCACACCGTATTTATCAATGGCCGCCAGTGTGTCGCCGCCACCCGCAATAGAGAACGCAGAGCTTTCAGCAATGGCCTTGGCCAGCGTCTTGGTGCCCTCACCGAATTGATCGAACTCGAAGACACCCACCGGGCCATTCCACAGAATGGTTTTGGAAGATTTCAGGAGTTCGGCGAATTGCGCAGCGGTCTGAGGACCGATGTCGAGGATCATGTCATCAGCAGCTACATCGGCGATCAGTTTGACAGTCGCCTCGGCATCGGCCGCGAACTGCTTGGCAACTACCACGTCCACCGGCAACGGCACGCTGACCTTGGCGGCGATGGCTTTGGCCGTTTCCAGCAGATCCGGCTCATACAAAGACTTTCCGACCGGGTGCCCTGCAGCCGCCAGGAACGTGTTGGCGATGCCGCCGCCGACAATCAATTGGTTGCATTTTTCGCTGAGGCTGTTGAGCACGTCCAGCTTGGTAGAGACTTTCGAGCCGGCGACGATGGCGGCCATCGGCTGAGCGGGATTGCCTAGCGCCTTGCCCAGCGCGTCCAGTTCGGCTGCCAGCAGAGGGCCGGCAGCGGCGACTTTGGCGAACTTGGCAACGCCGTGGGTCGAACCTTCGGCACGGTGGGCTGTACCGAAAGCATCCATCACGAACACATCACACAGAGCGGCGTATTTCTGAGCCAGCTCGTCAGCGTTCTTTTTCTCGCCCTTGTTGAAGCGCACGTTCTCGAACAGCACGATCTCGCCCGGTTTGACGTCGACACCGCCCAGGTATTGCTCAACCAACGGCACTTCGCGGCCCAGCGCCTTGCTGAGGTACTCAGCGACAGGCTTGAGGCTGTTTTCAGCCGAAAACTCGCCTTCGGTTGGCCGACCCAGGTGTGAGCACACCATGACGGCGGCGCCCTTCTCCAGCGCCAGCTTGATGGTCGGCAGCGATGCAAGAATGCGTGCGTCGCTGGTGACCACACCGTCCTTGACCGGAACGTTGAGGTCTTCGCGGATCAGTACACGCTTACCTTGCAGATCGAGGTCGGTCATCTTCAACACGGTCATGAGGCGTTCCCTGTTTTTACTATTGTTTATGGATGGTGTGCAGGTAGTGATCAGCGACATCCAGCATGCGATTGGCAAAACCCCACTCGTTGTCGAACCAGGCCAGGACGCTTACCAGCCTTGGCCCGGAAACCCGAGTCTGACTGGCATCGATGATCGCCGAGTGAGGGTCGTGGTTGAAATCGCAACTGGCATGCGGCAATTCGGTATACGCCAGCAGCCCCTTGAGCGGGCCACGGGTGGCGGCCTCGCGCAGGATGCGGTTGATTTCCACGGCATCGGTATCACGTGCAACCTGCAGCGTGATGTCGAGGCACGAAACATTCACCGTCGGCACACGAACTGCTTTGGCCTGAATTCGGCCGGCAAGTTCCGGAAGCAACCGTTCGATACCGCGCGCCAGACCAGTGGACACCGGGATGATCGACTGAAAGGCCGAACGGGTGCGGCGCAGGTCTTCATGGTGATAAGCATCGATCACCGGCTGGTCGTTCATTGCCGAGTGAATGGTCGTAATGGTCACGTATTCGAGACCCAGCTCACGGTTCAGCAGATCGAGCAACGGAACACTGCAGTTGGTGGTGCACGATGCGGCGGAAACCAGCCGCTCTTCGCCCGTCAGCTCTGCCTGGTTGATGCCGTAAACGATGGTCGCGTCCACGTCGGCTTCGCTGGCCATGGGTTGAGAGAACAACACCCTGGGGGCACGCGCCGATAGAAAGCGCTCGCCTTCGATGCGCGTGTTGTAGACACCAGAGCACTCCAGAACCAGATCGACACCGAGCGAGCCCCAGTCGATGCCCTCCGGCGTGGCGCTGCGGAAGACTTTGATGACGTGATCGTTGATATGCAGAAAATCGCCTTCGACCCGCACTTCGCCGGGGAACCGGCCATGTGTGGAGTCAAAGCGCGTGAGATATTCGAGGCTGGCCATGTCGGCCAGATCGTTGATTGCCACCACTTCAAAACCGGCCTTCGCACCCCGTTCGCACAGCGCGCGCAGCACGCAGCGGCCGATACGACCGTAACCATTGAGGGCGACTTTATAAGGGCGTGGCTGAGGCATGGGGTTCTCGCAGGCATTCATCAGAACCTGCAGGAGCGCGCTTGCCCGCGATCGCGGTCTGTCAGCCCAATGTCGGCCGACTGACAGAATGCATTCGCGGGCAGGCGCGCTCCTGCAAGGGAGGAGCGCGTTGCTGTTTTAGTCTTCCAGCAGCTCTTCAGCCGTGGAGAGGACGTTTTCCAGCGTGAAGCCGAACTCTTCGAACAGCAGGTTGGCAGGTGCCGACTCGCCAAAGGTGGTCATGCCAATAACGCGACCTTCCAGGCCCACGTATTTGTACCAGTAGTCGGCATGAGCGGCTTCGATAGCGATACGCGCGCTGACTTCCAGTGGCAGCACCGACTGCTTGTACTCTGCGCTCTGGGTTTCGAAAACGCTGGTGCACGGCATGGAAACCACGCGCACGTTCTTGCCGTCTGCGGTCAGCTTGTCGAAGGCCTGAACAGCCAGACCGACTTCCGAGCCGGTGGCAATCAGGATCAGATCCGGTTCGCCATTGCAGTCGCGCAGCACGTAGCCACCGCGGTTGATGTTTTCCAGCTGCTCGGCATCACGCGCCTGATGTTGCAGGTTCTGGCGAGAGAAGATCAGTGCCGACGGGCCATCGTCGCGCTCAATGGCGTGTTTCCAGGCGATCGCAGACTCAACGGCATCAGCCGGGCGCCAGCAGTCCAGGTTCGGCGTGGTACGCAGGCTGGTCAGTTGCTCGATTGGCTGGTGAGTCGGGCCGTCTTCGCCCAGACCGATCGAGTCGTGGGTGAATACATAGATGATGCGTTTCTTCATCAGCGAGGACATGCGCACCGCGTTACGGGCGTATTCCATGAAGATGAGGAAAGTAGCGCCGTACGGGACGAAACCGCCGTGCAGAGCGATACCGTTCATGATTGCGCCCATGCCGAACTCGCGAACGCCATAGTGCAGGTAGTTGCCGGTGGCGTCTTCGCCGGTGATGCTGCGGCAACCTTTCCAGATGGTCAGGTTGGAACCTGCCAGGTCAGCGGAGCCGCCGAGGAATTCAGGCAGCAGCGGACCGAAGGCGCTCAAGGCGTTCTGGCTGGCTTTACGGCTGGCGATGGTTTCGCCCTTGGCATTCACTTCAGCCACGTACGCGGCGGACTTTTCAGCGAAGTCAGCCGGCAGTTCACCGCTCATGCGGCGAATCAACTCGTTGGCTTCGGTAGGGAAGGCAGCCGAGTAGGCAGCGAAACGCTGATCCCATTCGGCTTCAACAGCCAGGCCTTTTTCCTTGCCGTTCCACTCGCTGTAGATGTCGGCGGGAATCTCGAAAGGGCCGTGGGTCCACTTCAACGCAGCGCGAGTCAGGGCGATTTCCTCAGTACCCAGCGGGGCACCGTGGCAGTCTTCCTTGCCCTGCTTGTTCGGCGAGCCAAAACCGATGGTGGTCTTGCAGCAGATCAGCGTCGGCTTGTCGCTCTTGTGAGCGGTGTCGATGGCGGTTTTGATTTCGTCGGCGTCATGGCCGTCGACATTGCGGATGACCAACCAGCCGTAGGATTCGAAGCGCTTTGGCGTGTCGTCGGTGAACCAGCCCTCGACTTCGCCGTCGATGGAGATGCCGTTGTCGTCGTAGAACGCAACCAGCTTGTTCAGGCGCAGCGTACCCGCCAGCGAAGCCACCTCGTGGGAGATGCCTTCCATCATGCAGCCGTCACCCATGAACACGTAGGTGTGGTGGTCGACGATGTTGTGGCCTGGACGGTTGAATTGTGCAGCGAGGGTTTTCTCGGCGACTGCAAAGCCGACGGCGTTGGCGAAACCCTGACCCAGTGGGCCGGTGGTGGTTTCAACGCCAGGGGTGTAGCCGTATTCAGGGTGACCCGGGGTGCGGCTGTGCAGCTGACGGAAGTTTTTCAGGTCGTCGATGGACAGGTCGTAACCGGTCAGGTGCAGCAACGAATAGATCAGCATCGAGCCGTGGCCGTTGGACAGGATGAAACGGTCACGGTCGGCGAACATCGGGTTGGCCGGGTTGTGCTTCAGATAATCGCGCCAAAGCACCTCAGCGATATCCGCCATGCCCATCGGGGCACCCGGGTGGCCGCTATTGGCCTTTTGCACGGCATCCATGCTGAGGGCACGAATGGCATTGGCTCGCTCACGACGGCTGGGCATCGCTGATCTCCTGGGGCAGATAAAAGTGGGACCGGAAAAAGGCGGCCATTTTCCCTCAGGCACCCTCCGGGGGCAATGACAGATCACGCGCCATCGGTTATTTCCTCGCGGACTGACGCGTTTTCGTACAACCCGCGTGAAGTGTGAGCTTAAACGGCAGAATCACGGCGCCGGACCGCCGCCACTGATCGAGCAATATCAAAACTTTTTGATATTGCCCTTGCGACCGGGCAGGTCGATAACTAGACTGCCTGCCTTATGAATCTACGCGTGCCTGCCATTAGCCATGATGAATGCGACGAGTTGGCTGCCTTGTGCAAAGCCGGCGGCGATCCGCTGCGGCTGAATGTCCTGCGCGCGCTGTCGAACGACTCCTTCGGCGTGCTGGAGCTGGCGCAGATTTTCGCCATCGGCCAGTCCGGCATGAGCCATCATTTGAAGGTGCTGGCACAGGCCGACCTGGTCGCGACGCGGCGTGAAGGCAATGCGATCTTTTACCGACGCGCCCTGCCCCACACCGAGCATACCGGCGGCAAGCTGCATGCGGCGATGCTGGAAGAAGCCGACAACTTGCGTCTGCCTGACGATGTCCGGATGCGCATCGGACTGGTGCACCGTCAACGTGCGAATGCCAGTCAGGACTTTTTCGCGCGCACGGCAGAGAAATTTCGTGCCCAGCAGGACCTGATCGCAGGACTGCCGCAATACCGCGACAGCCTGCTGTCGTTGCTCGACAAGCTGAGCTTTCCTGCCGGCGCCACCGCGATAGAAGTGGGCCCTGGCGATGGCGGTTTTCTGCCTGATCTGGCACGCCGCTTTCAGCAGGTTACGGGCCTGGACAACAGCCCGGAAATGCTCGATCTGGCGCGCAAGATCTGCACGCAAAAAGCGCTCGGTAATGTTGAGCTGAAACTGGCCGATGCATTGGCCCATGCTGAAATTTCCGGCGATTGTGTGGTCTTGAATATGGTGCTGCACCATTTCGCCGCGCCCGCCGAGGCACTTAAACAATTGGCCAACCTGTTGCAACCGGGCGGTAGCCTGCTGGTGACAGAGTTGTGCAGCCATGACCAGAGCTGGGCGAAGGAAGCCTGTGGCGATCTCTGGTTGGGCTTCGAACAGGAAGATCTGGCCCGTTGGGCCATCGCTGCGGGGCTGGTCCCCGGGGAAAGCCTGTACATAGGCTTACGTAATGGTTTCCAGATTCAGGTCCGCCATTTTCAGCGACCGGCTGGCGACACTCACCATCGGTAATAATCAGGAAAACCGTCGAGATGAGCGAATACTCCCTTTTCACCTCCGAGTCCGTGTCCGAAGGACATCCGGATAAAATCGCCGACCAGATTTCCGATGCGGTGCTGGACGCCATCATTGCTCAGGACAAGCAGGCTCGAGTTGCCGTGGAAACCCTGGTCAAGACCGGTGTGGCCATCGTCGCCGGCGAAGTCACCACCAGCGCATGGGTTGATCTGGAGCAGATCGTTCGTGACGTGATCTGCGAGATCGGCTACACCAGCTCCGACGTCGGCTTCGACGGCGCGACCTGCAGCGTGATGAACATCATCGGCAAGCAGTCTCCTGACATCAACCAGGGTGTTGACCGCGCAAAACCTGAAGATCAGGGCGCTGGCGACCAAGGCCTGATGTTCGGCTATGCCAGCAACGAAACCGCCGAGCTGATGCCTGCGCCAATCGCGTTCTCGCACCAACTGGTTCACCGTCAGGCCGAAGCCCGCAAGTCCGGCTTGCTGCCTTGGCTGCGCCCGGATGCGAAATCCCAGGTCACTTGCCGCTATGAAAACGGCATCGTGGTGGGTATCGACGCAGTCGTTCTGTCGACTCAGCACAACCCTGAAGTCGCCTACAACGACCTGCGCGAAGGCGTGATGGAGCTGATCGTCAAGCACGTGCTGCCGGCCGAATTGCTGCACAAAGACACCCAGTTCCACATCAACCCGACCGGCCAGTTCATCATCGGCGGCCCGGTGGGCGACTGCGGCCTGACCGGTCGCAAGATCATCGTCGACAGCTACGGCGGCATGGCCCGTCACGGCGGCGGCGCGTTCTCCGGTAAAGACCCATCGAAGGTTGACCGCTCGGCAGCGTACGCTGGCCGTTATGTCGCCAAGAACATCGTTGCGGCCGGCCTGGCCGAGCGCTGCGAGATTCAGGTCTCCTACGCCATCGGCGTTGCCCAGCCTACGTCGATCTCGTTGAACACTTTCGGCACCGGCAAGATCAGCGACGACAAAATCGTCAAGCTGGTCCGCGAGCACTTCGACCTGCGCCCTTACGCGATCACCACCATGCTCGACCTGCTGCACCCGATGTATCAGGACACCGCAGCCTACGGCCACTTCGGCCGCACGCCGCAAACCAAGACCGTGGGCGACGATACGTTCACCACGTTCACTTGGGAAAAAACCGACCGCGCGGATGCGCTGCGCGCTGCTGCCGGTTTGTAATACCCGCCGGGTGCATCGCGCTTAGCGACGCCCGGTAATAAAAAAGCCCCTGACGATGGAAGTTGTCAGGGGCTTTTTGGTTTCCAGCGCAGCATGGAGGACAAAGCCAGTAACGAAGGCGCATCCCTCTCTCGATGAGGACAACCTAACCTTGTCGTCTTCCCACCGGCAAGGACGCCCCATGCAGCCTATCCTCTACGCATTGATCTGCGCTCTGATCGGCTTGATTCCCACCACAGCCACCGCCCAATCCTGCCCCGACTGGCCGCCCGCAAAAGCCCGAAGCGAGATCCTTGCGCTGCAAAACCAGCTGGCCCAATGGGACGACAGTTACCACCGCCAAGGCGCCTCGCTGGTTGCAGACGAGCTTTACGATCAGTCCGTTCAGCGCCTCACCAAACTGCGCAAATGTTTGGCCGAAACCTCCATATCGACCTTAAACCCCCTACAAACAGCTCGCGGCCCGGTCGCACACCCCATCCCTCACACCGGCCTTACCAAACTGCCAAACGAAGCAGACGTTCATTCCTGGCTTGAGGGCCGAAGCGACGTCTGGATTCAGCCCAAGGTGGACGGTGTGGCCGTTACGTTGGTCTATGCAGACGGCAAGCTGGTCAGCGTGATCAGCCGGGGCGATGGGATTTCGGGGCAGGACTGGACGGGACATGCGCTGCAAATCGAAGCGATCCCTCGCCATCTCCCGTGGGAAAAAGATGTGGTGCTGCAGGGTGAGCTGTACTGGCGGCTGACAGACCATGTTCAGGCTGACGCAGGCAGTCTGAACGCACGCAGCAAGGTGGCGGGCTTGCTGGCACGGCATGCCATTAGCGCCGAAGAAGGCGCGCAGGTAGGCCTGTTCGTGTGGGACTGGCCGGAAGGTCCTTCGGACATGAACGAGCGGCTGGCAGGGCTCAGGGCCTTAGGCTTCGAGGACAGTGTTCGTTTTAGCGAGCCATTGCAGGGCTTCGCTCAGGCAAAGAACTGGCGAGAGCATTGGTATCGAGCACCGCTGCCCTTCGCGACTGACGGTGTGGTCATGCGCCAGGGCGAGCGGCCTTCGGCCGAACATTGGCAGGCAAAAGCGCCCTACTGGATCGCCGCCTGGAAATACCCGTTCGCCAAGGCGTTGGCTGAGGTACGCAAGGTTCAGTTCAACATCGGACGCAGCGGCAAAATCACTCCCGTCCTGGACATCGAGCCAGTGCGCCTGGATGACCGCAATATTACGCGAATCAGCGTTGGCTCACTGAGGCGCTGGCAGAACATGGATATCAGGCCCGGTGATCAGGTGGCACTCAGCCTCGCAGGCCTGACGATTCCGCGACTGGATGGCGTGGTGTCGCGTAGCGTTGAGCGGGTACCTCTGAATGTTCCGCAGCCCGGGCAATATCACTCACTCAGCTGCTGGCAGCCGGTCGATGGCTGCGAAGGCCAGTTCCGCGAGCGGCTGAAATGGCTGAGCGGCAAGAAGGGGTTAGCGCTTAGCGGTGTAGGACAGGGCACCTGGGACACGTTGATCAGGTCTGGGCACATCAACGGTTTATTGGACTGGATGAACCTCGACAGTGCACAGCTTGCTAACATTCCGGGGCTGGGAGAGCGCAGCAGCGCTAAACTGCTGGCAAGTTTTCAGGCCGCCCGTGAAAAGCCATTTGCTGTCTGGCTCAAAGCCATCGGATTGCCGCCCGCTACGGGTGTTGATCTGGGTGAATCCTGGGCGCCGCTCGCCTCGCGAAGCATCGTGGAATGGCAGGCTGAACCCGGTATTGGTTCGGGACGTGCGAAGCAATTACACGCGTTCTTTCAAGACCCGCAGGTGCAAGCGTTAACCAGGCAATTACGGGGCAAAGGCATCAACGGTTTTTAGTGTTCAGGGCCGCACGATTGTGTAGAGCGTGCGGCCATGTGTATTCGAGGAGTATTCATGAAATTTCTGTCATCCCTTTTCGCAATCGCCGCGTGTGGGCTTCTGGCGGCGTCTGTATTCGCCGCGGAGCAAGCACCGCAATTGTCCGGCTGCGCCGCGAAGCGCCAAGACATCACCACGCAAATCGAAAACGCCAAGGCCGCCGGTAACGCCAGTCAGCAGGCCGGGCTGGAAAAAGCACTTAGTGAAATGAACGCCAATTGCACTGACGCTGACCTGCTCAAACAGCAGGAACAGAAAGTGCTGGACGCCAAACGCGAAGTCAGCCGCCGCCAGGCCGACTTGAACAAGGCCATGAGCAAGGGCGATCCCGAGAAGATCGACAAACGCAAAGACAAGCTCGCCGAGTCCCGCAAAGAATTGCAGGACGAGCAAGAGAAGCTCGAGAAAGTGCAGCCCGACGAGGATGACGACTGAGGTTGTCTGCAGCCCTTCATCCTTTTCTGCCGGAGTGACCGGGCTCTCTCGCGGCTAGATCTGAGGTGTCAGCACTACGGTCGAGGGATCAGACTGAAACGCCAAACAGTGCGATGACCAACCCGAGGCCGATCGCCCATGCCAGCGAGCGCAAGGCGGCAAGATCCGCCAGGTAGAAAATGATGTAGAGCAGCCGGCTCGTCACGAACAAGACGGCGAGTACGTCGATGGTCACTAGCTGCGCAACCCCCGCAACGTGGGCAATGATGACGCCGGCTGCGAATCCTGGAATCGCTTCGAAGCTATTCTGCTGCGCGGCGTGGGCGCGACGGGGCAGGCCTTCGAGGTTGTCGAGGAAGTCGCGCGGGTTGTGATTCTGCCGGGCGCCAAACTGTCCGCTGCTGAATTTCGCAATCGAGGTGCATACCAGCGGCAACAGGATCACGACCAACACACACCAAAACGCTACGGTCATATCTGCATCCTTTCTTCAGGGTTTGAGCTTCATGAGAAGCATAGTGGCCAATTCAATGCACAGCTAAGAGCCACGGCCAGCCGAAAGGTTCTTTCAGTCCTGCATGCCCTTTGTAGGACCGGCTTTAGCCGGGAAGGCGTTACCCATCACGCCGCAATTTCGCGGCGCACATGCGGGCCTCTTCCCGGCTAAAGCCAGTCCTACTAAACATCGCATTCAATCAGTTAAACGAGCGTAACTCCGCATCGATTGTTCGTCGTTACTGCCACGGCCAGTCCGATTGGCTAAGATGCCAGCCACGCAGCCGATCACGGCTGTATGTCGTTGCCCAGGAGCCTGCATGTCCAGCGAAGATGACGCCACCCTCAGTGGCGCAGCGCCGATGATTCCCGATCAGCGCCGGGAGTTGATGCTGCGTCAGTTGCGCAAGCATCAGGTGCTCAGCGTGCATCAGCTCATGGAAATGTTCGATTGCTCACACATGACGGTCCGCCGCGATATCGCGTTGCTTGAGCAAAGTGGACGCGCCTACTCAGTGACCGGAGGCGTACGTATCGCCAGTCAGGTGCATAGCGAACCGAGCCATCAGTCCAAGGCGGTGGTGGAGCTTCCGCACAAGCAGGCAATGGCCAAACTGGCCGCCGGCCTGCTGCACCCCGAAATGACCGTCTACCTGGACGCCGGCACCAGTACGCTGGAAATCGTGCCCTATATCGCAGCGCTGGCGGGCATGACAGTCGTGACCAACGATTTTGGCGTGGTCAATGCGCTTGCCGACGCCACCCACGTGGATGTGATTCACACCGGCGGGCTGCTCGATCACCCAAACCGGTCCTGCGTGGGTGGCCTGGCAGCGGCAACACTGCGTCAACTGGCAACCGACGTTGCATTCATGTCCACCAGCTCATGGGATTTTCAACGCGGCACCACGACACCTTCGGCTCTCAAGGTTGAGGTCAAACAGGCGGCGATGCAGGCAGCCTCGCGCAGCGTGCTGCTGACGACCAGTTCGAAATACGGCACGTTTGGCATGTACAAGGTTGCTGGCCTGGAGCAGTTCGACACGATCATCAGTGACGAGCACCTAGCCCAGGGTGCAGCGGACAGCATCCGGGCGCTGGGGGTCGAGCTGATGTTGGCATCGGTGGATCAGCCACGCTAATCGGCGCTGACCTCAATCTGCTGACCTCAATCTGTAGGAGCCGGCTTGCTGGCGAATGCGTTGGATCAGGCGCCCCTCCCCTGATAGATAAACAATGTTCGCCAGCAAGCCGGCTCCTACAGATCCAGTTGTGCTCTTTCCAGATGGACAACCTTATTAAGGCCCCGGCAGTGCGCCGGGGCTTTTTTATGCCAAAAAAACCGAATGTTAAATTTTGTTAACTCAAAATAGCACTTCACATTATCCGATCACAGGTTCACTATCTTTAACAGATCAGAACAAACACCGTTCGAGGGCTGATGAACGTCGGCGCTCACCCGAGGAGAGATTCATGGATAACAAGAATGTCGGCGTCATTGGTTTGGGCGCGATGGGATTGGGTATCGCACGATCGCTGCTGCGCAGTGGCTTCAACGTTCACGCCTGTGACGTCCGCGCAGCCGTTACACAGCAATTCGCCGGCGAAGGCGGCGTTGCCTGTGAATCTCCCGCCGCAATGGCTGCGGCCTGCGACGTCATCATCACCGTCGTGGTTAACGCCGAGCAAACTGAAACCGTGCTGTTCGGTGACAACGGCGCAGTCGCCGCTCTACGCCCAGGCAGCCTGGTGATCGGTTGCGCCACGGTGGCACCCACCTTTGCCATCGAACTTGGTCAGCGCCTGACTGAAAAGGGCCTGCTGTACCTCGACGCCCCGATTTCCGGTGGTGCTGCTAAAGCCGCCGCGGGTGAAATGACCATGATGACGTCCGGCCCGGCTGACTCCTACGCCAAGGCAGAGGCCATCCTCAACGGCATGGCCGGCAAGGTTTACCGCCTGGGCGACGTTCACGGTCTGGGTTCAAAAGTCAAAATCATCAATCAGCTGCTTGCCGGCGTGCACATTGCGGCAAGTGCCGAAGCCATGGCGCTGGGCCTGCGTGAAGGCGTGGACGCCGACGCGCTCTACGAAGTCATCACCAACAGCGCCGGCAATTCATGGATGTTCGAAAACCGCGTGCCGCACATCCTCAAAGCGGACTACACACCGTTGTCGGCCGTGGACATTTTCGTCAAGGACCTGGGCCTAGTGCTCGATACCGCGCGAGCCAGCAAATTCCCACTGCCGCTGTCGTCCACTGCCCACCAGATGTTCATGCAAGCCTCCACCGCAGGCTTTGGCCGTGAAGATGACTCGGCCGTCATCAAGATTTTCCCGGGCATCGAACTGCCGACCGCCAAGCCTGAAAACAACTGAGATGACGCTGATGAGTATTACGACTCCGCGCCCTCTGCTGGGCTGCATCGCCGATGATTTCACCGGCGCGACCGATCTGGCCAACATGCTGGTGCGCGGTGGCATGCGCACCGTGCAAAGCATCGGGATTCCAGGCGCTGACAGCCTGGCTGACCTCGATGCCGACGCCATCGTCATCGCGCTGAAGTCCCGCACAACCCCGGCCAAAGAAGCCGTAGAAGAATCTCTGGCGGCGCTGCAGTGGCTGCGCGATCGCGGCTGCGAGCAGATCTTTTTCAAATACTGCTCCACGTTCGATTCCACCGCCAAAGGCAACATCGGACAGGTCAGCGAAGCGCTGCTGAAAGCACTCGATAGCGACTTCACGTTGGCCTGCCCGGCGTTCCCGGAAAACGGACGCACGATCTTTCGCGGCCACCTGTTCGTTCAGGACCAGCTGCTCAACGAATGCGGCATGCAAAACCACCCGCTGACGCCGATGACCGACGCCAATCTGGTGCGTGTGCTGCAATCGCAAACGGTGCAGAAAGTCGGCCTGTTGCGGTATGACAGCATCGCCAAGGGCGTCGATGGCGTGCGTGCGCGTATCAAGGAGTTGCGTGCTGAAGGGGTGGTGATGGCGATTGCCGACGCCTTGTCGGACGCTGACCTGTACACCCTTGGCGAAGCCTGCGCCGACCTGCCGCTGCTGACCGGTGGATCGGGTCTGGCGCTGGGCTTGCCCGGTAACTTCCGCAAGGCCGGAAAGTTGCGCGACATTGACGCCGCTCAGTTGCAGCAGGTTGAGGGCGGCGAAGTGGTTCTGGCTGGCAGCGCGTCGGTCGCCACCAATGGGCAAGTGGCCGCATGGCTTGAGGCCAATCGCCCTGCCCTGCGCATTGACCCTTTGGCGCTGGCTGATGGCAAGCCGGTGGTGGCAGACGCGTTGGCGTTTGCCCGTGACGCTGGGCAAACCGTTCTGATTTATGCCACCAGCAGCCCGGAAGAAGTCAAAGCGGTGCAGCAAAAACTTGGCGTAGAACGTGCCGGGGCGCTGGTCGAGGATGCGCTCGGACAAATAGCCCGCGGCTTGCTGGATGCTGGCGTCACGCGCTTTGTCGTCGCGGGCGGGGAAACCTCAGGTGCCGTGGTTCAGGCCCTGGGCGTGAGCCTGCTCAAGATCGGCACGCAAATCGACCCCGGTGTCCCCGCAACCATCAGCAGCGGCGACAAGCCTCTCGCGCTGGCGCTGAAATCCGGAAACTTCGGTGGCCGCGACTTTTTCGACAAAGCCCTCAAGCAACTGGCGGGAGGTGCCCGATGAGCAACGTGACGAGCAGTTCAGTGAGCGCCGAGAACGACCAGCGTGAAGAAATCTGCCACATCGGCCGCTTGCTCTTCGGACGCGGCTACACCGTCGGCAGCGCTGGCAACATCAGTGCCCGCCTTGATGATGGCTGGCTGATCACACCGACCGACGCTTGCCTGGGCCGACTCGATCCGGCGGCCATCGCCAAGGTCAATTTGGCCGGTGAGTGGGTGTCAGGGGACAAGCCTTCCAAAACCCTGGCGCTTCACCGCCAGGTCTACGACCGCAATCCCGGTGTAGGCGGCGTGGTGCATACCCATTCCACGCATCTGGTCGCCCTGACGCTGGCAGGGGTCTGGAAGCCGGACGACATCCTCCCGCCTATCACGCCGTATCAGGTGATGAAGGTCGGGCACATTCCGTTGATTGCGTATGAGCGCCCTGGCTCCCCGAACGTGGCCGCCCAGGTCGCGAAACTGGCCAACAGCGTGCGCGGCGTGATGCTTGAACGACTCGGCCCGGTGATATGGGAAAGCTCGGTTGCCAAGGCTTCCTATGCGCTGGAAGAACTGGAGGAGACGGCCCGCCTCTGGCTGATGAGCAACCCCAAACCCGCGCCGCTGGATGCAGCGGCGCTGGAAGAACTGCGCCAGACGTTCGGCGTGAACTGGTAACCCCAACGGCGTTTTGACCGAATACCGGATTCCCGGTATTCGGCGGACCGGCCTTGCCGGAAAACAATAACAACGGGACACAACATGACTCCTCTCTTTTTGATGATGGTCGCCGGGGCCGGCATTGCGCTGCTGCTGCTATTGGTCCTGAAATACAAGTTCCAGCCGTTCGTGGCGCTGATGCTGGTCAGTATCATCGTGGCATTGGTGGCTGGCGTTAAGCCGGCCGACCTGGTCGCGACCATCGAAGGCGGCATGGGCAAAACCCTTGGCCACATTGCGATCATCATCGCGTTGGGCGCCATGATCGGCCGCATCATTGAGCTCTCTGGCGGCGCCGAAGCACTGGCCAAGACACTGATCAACCGCTTCGGCAATCGGCGCACGCCTTTGGCGCTCACCGTGGCGGGCTTCATGGTCGGCATCCCGGTGTTTTTCGAGGTCGGCGTGATCATTCTGATGCCGCTTGCCTACGGGGTTGCCCGTGCTGCACGCAAGCCGCTGCTGGTGTATGCGCTGCCCATGTGCGCCGCGTTGCTGTCGGTGCATGCCTTCCTGCCGCCGCATCCGGGCGCGGTCGCAGCAGCGGGTCAACTGGGTGCAGACCTGGGCCGCGTGCTGATGTTCGGGCTGCCGATGGTGGGCATTCTTTGCTTGATCGGCTACCTGATCGCCGGGCGCATGACCCGCAGGGTCTACCCGATGACCGACGATATCCGCAGCGAAGTGTACGGCCCGCACGTCACCAACGAAGACCTTGTGGCGTGGGCGAACAACGACTATTCGCGCGCCACTGAAGCGACACACACCAAAGAGCTGGGCGCCGAAGAAAACGCCAGCAGTCTGGCCGCACGTTTGCCCAAGGCACCTGCACCGGGCGCAGGCATCATCATCGCGCTGATTCTGCTGCCGATCATCCTCATCCTGTTGGGCACGCTGGCGACCACGCTGTTGCCGGCCGACTCAACGCTGCGCAGCGTACTGACCGTTATCGGCGCGCCGCTGGTTGCATTGCTCATCGACACGCTGTTGTGCGCCTGGCTGCTGGGCTCGCGGCGTGGCTGGAGTCGCAGCCAGGTGTCCGATGTCGTGGGCTCCGCGTTGCCGGGCGTGGCGATGGTGATCCTGATCGCCGGCGCCGGTGGCGTGTTTGGCAAGGTGCTGGTCGATACCGGAATCGGCGCGGTGGTCTCCGAAGCGCTGCGCAACACCGGGCTGCCGGTGCTCGCTCTGGGCTTTCTGCTGACGCTGTTGTTGCGCGCCGTACAGGGCTCGACCACAGTGGCGCTGGTAACCACGGCCGGTATTCTCAGCCCACTGATCGCGACCCTGAACCTGAGTGCCAACCACATGGCCCTGCTCTGCCTGGCCATGGGCGGTGGCGGTCTGGCGATGTCGCACATCAATGACGCCGGTTACTGGATGTTCACCAAACTGGCCGGCCTGAATGTCGCCGATGGCCTGCGCACCTGGACCTTTCTGGTGACTGTTCTGGGCACGCTGGGCTTTTTGATGACGCTGCTGCTCTGGCCATTTGTTTAACGGGATTATTGGGAGATAACCATGCCTCGCTTCGCTGCCAACCTCAGCATGATGTATCCGCAACACGACTTCCTAGCGCGTTTCTCCGCTGCGGCGAGTGACGGTTTCAAGGGCGTGGAATACCTGTTTCCGTACGATTTCAAAGCTGAGGACATCAAGCTGCGCCTGGACGACTTCGGCCTGACCCAGGCGCTGTTCAATGCCCCGCCTGGCGACTTCACCAAGGGTGAACGCGGCATCGCTTCGCTGCCCGGTCGCGAGCGTGAATTTCGCGACGGCTTCCAGAAAGCGCTGGACTATGCGGCGGTACTGGGCAACGACCGTATTCACGTGATGGCCGGGCTGCTGCCCAGTGAAGACCTGCGCCAGCAGCACCACGCCGTGTATCTGGAGAACCTGAGCTATGCCGCACAGCAAGCGGCCAGGGTCGGAATCACCGTATTGATCGAGCCGATCAATACGCGTGACATCCCGGGCTTCTTTCTCAACCGTCAGGACCAGGGCCAGGCCGTTCGCAAAGAAGTCGGCGCTGACAACCTGCTGGTGCAATTTGACTGCTATCACTGCCAGATCGTGGAAGGCGACGTGACCAGCAAACTGCGTCGCGACTTCGCTGGCGTCGGTCACATCCAGATCGCCGGCGTGCCAGACCGGCATGAGCCGAGCATCGGAGAAGTGAACTACCCGTGGCTGTTCGAAGAGATTGACCGCCTCGGCTACTCCGGCTGGGTAGGCTGCGAGTACCGGCCAAAGGGCGACACCAGTGAGGGATTGCAGTGGCTGCGGGATTGGCGCGGACACCATCCGGAGTGAGTCTAGATTCAACCTGTAGGACCCGGCTTGCTGGCGAAGACATCGGCACAGTCAACATCGTTGGCGCTGGACCGACGCGTTCGCGGGCAAGCGCGCGCCTACAGACGGCTTTACCCCATCACTCGTTGATCAATTCTTCCTTGAACTGATCTTTCACGTAGGTGATTTCTGTCTTGCCGTGGGGTGCAGGCAAGCCGTCCTCGCCCAGATTAACGAAGACCATCTTCTCAACGGTGAGGATGCTCTTGCGGGTGATCTTGTTGCGCACTTGGCAGGTCAGCGTGATGGAAGTGCGACCAAACTCGGTCGCCGTGATGCCCAGCTCGATGATGTCTCCCTGGCGCGAGGCGCTAACGAAATTGATCTCCGAGATGTACTTGGTGACGACGCGCTGGTTGCCCAGCTAAACAATCGCGTAGATCGCCGCCTCTTCGTCGATCCAGCGCAGCAGGCTGCCGCCGAACAGCGTGCCGTTGGGGTTGAGGTCTTCAGGTTTTACCCATTTGCGCGTGTGAAAGTTCATGGGGGCTCCGGGGTGTCTGGGAGACGATGGTGGGTGTGCCCCAGCTTCAAGCTTCAAGCCTGAAGCTGCAAGTTAAAAGCAGGTCCGCTGTTGTATACCGCCTGCCGCTTGCAGCTTGCCACTTGCAGCTCAAAGAAAGATAATCCCCACCGCTTCAAAAAACGGTCATCACACCTTGTTACCGTTTTCCCGCCACCTGTCCGAGGGGCGCTGCAGCAGGTCAGACCTGTCAGGCTCGGATGGGGCGTTGTTTGATCAGGCTCTCGCCGATCAAGCTTTAAACGCACAACGGCGCCCATTCGCATACTACGAATGGAGAACTCTCGATGAGTGCTGTACTGACGCCCACCGAATTCAACGACTACAAAGTTGCCGACATTTCCCTGGCTGCCTGGGGCCGTCGCGAAACCATCATTGCCGAATCCGAAATGCCTGCCCTGATGGGCCTGCGTCGCAAGTACGCCGGCGAGCAACCGCTCAAGGGCGCGAAGATTCTTGGCTGTATCCACATGACCATTCAGACAGCCGTGCTGATCGAAACCCTCGTTGCATTGGGTGCCGAAGTTCGCTGGTCGTCCTGCAACATCTTCTCGACCCAGGATCAGGCCGCTGCCGCTATCGCCGCAGCCGGTATTCCGGTATTCGCCTGGAAAGGCGAGACCGAAGCCGAGTACGAGTGGTGCCTTGAGCAGACCATCCTCAAGGACGGTCAGCCATGGGACGCCAACATGATCCTCGACGACGGCGGCGACCTGACCGAGCTGCTGCACAAGAAGTACCCGGCCATCCTCGACCGCGTCCACGGCGTTACCGAAGAAACCACCACTGGCGTTCACCGCCTGCTGGACATGCTGGCCAAGGGCGAACTGAAGATCCCTGCGATCAACGTCAACGACTCGGTCACCAAGAGCAAGAACGACAACAAGTACGGTTGCCGTCACAGCCTGAACGACGCCATCAAGCGCGGCACTGACCACCTGTTGTCCGGCAAGCAAGCGCTGGTCATCGGCTACGGTGACGTGGGCAAGGGTTCGGCTCAGTCGCTGCGTCAGGAAGGGATGATCGTCAAAGTCACCGAAGTGGACCCGATCTGCGCCATGCAGGCGTGCATGGACGGTTACGAGCTGGTTTCGCCGTTCATCAATGGCGAAAACGACGGCACCGAAGCAAGCATCGACAAGGCGCTGCTGGGCAAGATCGACCTGATCGTCACCACCACCGGTAACGTCAACGTCTGCGACGCGAACATGCTTAAAGCCCTGAAGAAGCGCGCTGTGGTCTGCAACATTGGTCACTTCGACAATGAAATCGACACCGCTTTCATGCGCAAAAACTGGGCATGGGAAGAAGTGAAGCCACAAGTGCACAAGATTCACCGCACCGGCACTGGCGCGTTCGATCCACAGAACGACGACTACCTGATCCTGCTGGCCGAAGGCCGTCTGGTGAACCTGGGCAACGCCACGGGTCACCCAAGCCGCATCATGGACGGCTCGTTCGCCAACCAGGTGTTGGCGCAGATCTTCCTCTTCGGCCAGAAGTACGCCGACCTGAGCCCTGCCCAGAAAGCCGAGCGCCTGACCGTTGAAGTGTTGCCGAAAAAACTGGACGAAGAAGTGGCGCTGGAAATGGTACGTGGCTTCGGCGGCGTCGTGACCAAGCTGACCAAGACCCAGGCCGACTACATCGGCGTGACCGTCGAAGGTCCGTTCAAGCCGCACGCTTATCGCTACTGATATGTCTGCGGAGCGTGCTCGGCATTCGGGCACGCTGCTCCCGCACGAACGGCCGTAACTTGTAGGAGCCGGCTTGCTGGCGAAAGCGTCAGGTCAGACACTTTGATGTCAACCAAGCTGCCGTTTTCGCCAGCAAGCCGGCTCCTACAGGGTTCGCGTCAGGCTTTTGAGCTTCCAAGGTTATGACCATGTCCCAAGACCGTAGCTACAGCTTCGAATTCTTCCCGACGAAGACCGACGCTGGTCATGAAAAACTGCTGGCCACGGCGCGTACGCTGGCCAGTTACAATCCTGAATTCTTCTCCTGCACCTATGGTGCCGGCGGCTCCACCCGTGACCGCACGATCAACACCGTGCTGCAGCTGGAAAAAGAAGTACACGTTCCGGCGGCTCCGCACCTCTCGTGTGTCGGGGACAGCAAAGCCGATCTGCGCAGCTTGCTTACCCATTATCGGGAAGCGGGCATCAAGCGCATTGTGGCCCTGCGCGGTGACCTGCCTTCCGGCATGGGCATGGCCAGCGGTGAGCTGCGTTATGCCAATGACCTGGTGACCTTCATCCGTGAAGAAACCGGTGATCACTTTCATATCGAAGTCGCTGCCTACCCTGAAATGCACCCTCAGGCGCGCAACTTTGATGACGATCTGAAAAACTTCGTGCGCAAGGCCAATGCTGGGGCCAACAGCGCCATCACCCAGTATTTCTTCAACGCCGACAGCTACTTTCACTTCGTCGAGCGCGTGCAGAAGCTGGGCGTAGAGATCCCGATCGTTCCAGGGATCATGCCGATTACCAACTACAGCAAACTGGCGCGTTTCTCTGACGCGTGCGGTGCGGAGATCCCGCGCTGGGTTCGCAAGCAGCTGGAAGCGTACGGCGATGACAGCGCGAGCATTCAGGCTTTTGGCGAACAGGTCATCACTGAAATGTGCGAGCGCCTGTTGCATGGCGGCGCGCCTGGCCTGCATTTCTACACGCTGAATCAGGCTGAACCGAGCCTGGCTGTCTGGAACAATCTGAAGCTCTCTGCCCAAACGGCATGAGCCAGATGTACTGAACGGTGATGCCGGTATGGACAGGTTTTGTCAGACCAAGCCTGTCCATCCGGTCCTTCAGCTGCGCAATCGTTTCCAGTTGAGAATCATTGCTTTTATTTAGTCAGCTTGCGTCGTACCCTCGCGCGCATGTCGCCTATTTTCCACATATCCGTCGCAGCCCTTCTGGCCTGCCTCAGCTTCAGCGCTGTGGGCGAGAAACTGCGAATCGTGACCGAGCCCTGGTCGCCCTACGTCATCGTGGACAAAAATCAGGCATCCGGACTGGATTACGACACCACCGCGATCGTATTCCAACGCCTGGGCATCGACGTTGAATGGCAGTTTCTGCCGTGGAAGCGTTGCCTGATGATGTTGCACGACGGGGAAGCCGACGGGGTTCTCGACATTTTCAAGGACGAGGAACAAACGGATTTGTTGTACCCGAGCGAGCCGCTTTCAAGCATCGACTGGGTATTGTTTCAAGCCAATGCCAGGCCGCACGCGGTCACGGGCGTGCAAGACCTGCAGGGGTTGACCGTCGGCGTGTCGCCTGGGTACAGATACAGTGCGGCTTTTGACAGCTCGACCTTGTTCATCCGAGAACCGGCGCCCAGCCATGAAGCAAATTTCGGCAAGCTGGTTCGTGGTCGCATCGACTTGATGGTGACTGACCGCTTGCTGGGTCAGCAGATGATCGAGCGACTCAAGCTGGGCGATCAGGTCAGCGAACTGCCCTTCACCATTAACCATCGAGGGCAGTATCTTGCCTTGCGTCGCAACGCCGGCATGGATCTACTGGCACAGCGGTTTAGCGCCGAGTTGAAGCGGTTCAAGCGCGAACCCGCTTATGCGAAGCTGGTGGCCAGGTACACGGGTGAGGCGCACGTCGGCCTTCCTGCAGACGCTGGCAAGGGAACCGATAAAACCGTTGAGCAGCAGGAAAGCAGCGCGTTGTGATTGCTCTGTTATACTCCGGCGTCCCCGCCAGGCTTTCGCCCGGATGCCCGGTCTCTCAGAAGACTTCTCGACACCGTCAGCAGCGCACTTTTAGCGCCCCTGCCTCGAGTTGAACTTACAGACCTCCACAGGACCGGACGCCGTTGCACTCTCCACGGACTGTGCAATTAACGCAGCAGGGCCAAGCGCAGTCACTGTACGTGCAGCACCTTCCAGCCTGCGCCTGGAAGATCATCCCTATTTGGGCCTCATGGGCCCCAACTTAAGACAGGATTACTCATGTCCTTTGCTTCCCTCGGTCTCTCCGAGGCTTTAGTCAGCGCCATCGAGGCTGCTGGCTACACCCAGCCTACTCCGGTGCAACAGCGGGCCATTCCCGCCGTGTTGCAAGGCCGCGATCTGATGGTCGCCGCTCAGACAGGTACTGGTAAAACCGGTGGTTTCGCCCTCCCGATTCTGGAGCGGTTGTTTCCTGACGGTCACCCGGACAAATCCCAGCGTCACGGCCCGCGCCAACCGCGTGTACTGGTCCTGACCCCAACGCGTGAACTGGCCGCTCAGGTTCACGACAGCTTCAAGCTCTACGCCAAGAACCTCAAGTTCGTCAGCACCTGCATTTTCGGCGGTGTGGGCATGAACCCGCAGGTTCAAGCCATGGCACGCGGCGTTGACGTACTGGTTGCCTGCCCGGGTCGTTTGCTCGACCTGGCCGGCCAAGGCAGCGTCGACTTGTCCCACGTCGAAATCCTCGTGCTGGACGAAGCCGACCGCATGCTCGACATGGGCTTCGTTCACGACGTGAAGAAAGTCCTCGCTCGCCTGCCGTCCAAGCGCCAGAACCTGCTGTTCTCGGCGACGTTCTCATCCGACATCACAGCACTCGCCGGCAAGCTGCTGCATAACCCGGAACGCATCGAGGTCACGCCACCGAACACCACGGTCGAGCGTATCGAGCAACGCGTGTTCCGTCTGCCGGCCAACCACAAGCGCTCGCTGCTGGCGCACCTGATCACTCAGGGCGCGTGGGAACAAGTGCTGGTGTTTACCCGCACCAAGCATGGCGCCAACCGCCTGGCTGAATACCTGGACAAACACGGCCTGAGCGCTGTGGCCATTCACGGTAACAAGAGCCAGAACGCGCGCACCAAGGCGCTGGCTGACTTCAAGGCCGGCACCGTTCGCATCATGGTCGCCACAGACATCGCCGCCCGCGGTCTGGACATCGATCAGTTGCCTCACGTGGTCAACTTCGAGCTGCCCAACGTCGACGAAGACTATGTTCACCGCATCGGTCGTACCGGTCGCGCTGGCCGTAGCGGCGAGGCGATCTCGCTGGTCGCGCCAGACGAAGAGAAGCTGCTGAAAAGCATCGAGCGCATGACCAAGCAGAAGATTGCCGATGGCGATCTGATGGGCTTCGACATCACGGCCGTTGAAGCCGAGAAGCCGGAAGTTCGCGAGCGTCCGGATGTGCGTAACCCACGCAATGCCCGTGGCCCGCGTGGCGATGGTCCGAACGGCGGCGGCGGTGGTGGCGGTCGCAAGGACAAAGGCAAAGACAAAGGCAAGGAGAAGCCGGCAGCTGCGGCCGCATCCGGCGAACGCCCGGCGCGTCCGGCACGTCCGCAAAAGCCTCGTCAGGGCACAGCGTCGAGCGAGTCCCGTCAGGCGCAGCCGGCAGCGTCCAATGCGAACCGCGCACCCGACGAGTTCCTGGATGACGAAGTGGACAACTTCGGCAACCGGGCCGACTACGTCAGCCCTTATCAGAACAAGAACCAGAGTCGCGGCCGCCGTCCGGGCGCTCCGGCCACGGGTGCAGCACCTGCACCTCGCGGTCAGGCGCCGGGCCGCAGCGCTCCGCGCAGTGGTTCGGGTACCGGCGCATCGGCCGGAACCGGTACTGCCGCAGGCGCTCCGGCAAAACGCAGCGGGCCTCGCAATGGTTCTGGCCGTGACGGCCAGGCTCGTCGCGACGAGCAGCCACGCGCTCGTCGTCCGGCGCGTGAGGATCAGCCTGCACGCCAGGAACCAGCGGTTCGCGGCCCTCGCGACGGTCAGCCGGCGCCGAAGATCATGCACAAAGAGTCGAAGTCCGATCGCTTCCCTTCGGCTGAACAACTTGATCAGTTGCCGAGCCGCCCTCGCGGTGAAAAACCAGCCCTGCTGACCCGCAACCGCGAAGGTTAAGCAGCGACGGCAGTTCTGCAGCCACTAAAAAGCCCCGACTGGTTCGGGGCTTTTTTGTGTCTGCCGGCTTATGAGTCTGTAGGAGTGAGCTTGCTCGCGATATGCGGTGGGGCAGATACAAAGCGCTGCCTGGTAGATAGCAATCGCGAGCAAGCTCACTCCTACAGATGCGGCGAGCAGTACATTCTCAGGAATGCCCCATTGTCATCGCAGCGCAAGCATCGCTGAAAAACCGCTACACACAAAAACGCCGACCCAAGGGTCGGCGCTTTGTAACCACAACAACTCGTCTTACTTGGCTTTGACGCCTTCGAAAACGATGTCCAGGTCCATGGTGTCGGACTGTGGGCCCAGGTCCATCATCTTGCCGAAATCAGAACGCTTGATAGACGTGGTGCCTTCGAAGCCGGCACGGTAGCCGCCCCACGGATCCTTGCCTTCACCCAGGAAGGTGGTCTTGACGGTGACCGGCTTGGTCACGCCGTGCAGGGTCAGGTCGCCAATCACGTCAGCCGTGGTTTTGCCGTCAGCGTTCTTGCCAACGTTGGTGATCTTGGTAGAGACGAACTTGGCGTCAGGATAGGTCGCGACGTCGAGGAAGTCTTTGCTGCTGATGTGCTTGTCGCGCTCGGCGTGGTTGGTGAAGACGCTGGCGGTTTTGACATCGATGTTGATCTTGCTGTCTTCAGGCTTGGCAGCGTCGAAGCTGAACGTGCCGGTCCAGTCCTTGAAGGTACCGTAGATGAAGCTGTAGCCCAGGTGGCTGATCTTGAAGTTGATGAAGGCGTGCTGGCCTTCCTTGTCGATGGTGTAATCAGCGGCCATTGCCTGACCGGCCGACAACAGGGCAGTACCAAGAGCCAGTGCAGCCAGTGTCTTTTTCAACATACGTCATCTTCCTTTCTAGTTGATTGGGTATCAGGCCTTGCGGCCAAGCATACGGACAAGCGTGGCATCACGATCAACGAAGTGATGCTTCAAAGCGGCCAGCCCATGAAGCCCGGCGAAAATCACCAGAGTCCAGGCCAGATACAAGTGCACAGTGCCCGCCACGTCCGCCTGGTCTGGCAGTCCGCTGATCAATGCGGGCACTTCGAACAATCCAAACACCGGAATCCCGACACCGTCTGCGGTGGAAATCAGGTAACCGGCGAACATCACCAAAAACAGGTCCAGGTACAGGAAAGCGTGCCCCAGTTTCGCGGCCGTTTTCACAAACCGGCTGTGGGCTGCAGGCGCTGCCGGCGGCGGGCTGACGAAGCGCCAGATCACCCGGATCAGCATGAACAGGAACAGCGTGATACCGATGCTCTTGTGCAGGTCCGGGCCAGCTTTGCGCCACGTGTCGTAATAGCCGAGCCCAACCATCCACAACCCTAGCGCAAACATGCCAAACACGGTCAGCGCGACACCCCAGTGTAGAACGATGCTGACCCAGCCATAGCGGGAAGAAGAGTTGCGTAGCTGCATGCCAAATATCCTGTAAGGGCCGAGGCAAAGACTATCGCTTTACCTATCGAAAGAAAGCGCAAAATTTTGCTTTGGAATATCAGGAAATCCGATGGAAATTTCCCGACATATTTTCGTCCGGAAAAGATTAACCCAGCGTTACCTCCGTCCAGACGAAAAAAAGGCGCGGTATCAAGCCGCGCCTTTCTTAAACCCTCACCGATCAGTTTTTGCTGTCGGCTGCGGGTGCTGATGCTGCCGGTGTTGCCGCTTTGTCAGCCGGAGGCTTGGCTGGCGCTTTTTTCGCGGCATCGGTTTTTGCCGGGGCCTTGTGAGTGGCGGCCGGTTTGGCCGGAGCCTTTTTAACGGGCTCCTTCTTCGCCGGTTCTTTCTTGGCCGGTGCCTTCTTGGCAGGCTCCGTCACCGCGGGTTTGGCCGGTTCAACCACTGGTGCCGGCGGTGGAGTCACTGGCGCAGGGGCCGGCGCTGGAGCAGGTGCGACTTCCGGGGCTTTCTCCGCAGGTTTTGGCTCAGGCTTGGAGCCACCGAACAGGTTGGAGAAGAAGCCGCCGATGCCGCCGCTGCTTTCCTTAACGGGTTCAGGCGCTTTCGGCGGCGGCGCTTTGACCGGCTCGTAGGACTTGCCTTCGGAAAGGCCCTGCACCTGAGTGGCCGCGCGCTGACCAGAGCGCAATGCGCCTTCCAGCGTGCCCGGGTACAAGGTGTCGGTGTGCTCGCCGGCAAAGGCTACACGCTGCAGCGGTCTTTCCCACAAACGCCAGTACTTGCTGATCTGGCCCGGGCCGAACGCCAGGTACGCGCCGCCACTTGATGGGTCGATGCTGGAGCGACGCAGCTCATAGCCGGTAAACGCGCCGCGTGCCTGTGGATAAAACGCCTGCATACGGATCAGCACTTGGTCAACGAGTTGCTTGTCACCGAACGCCTGCATGATGCGAGCGTTGTCGCCCGCCAGGTTGATCACTACGTTGGCACCGCCCTTGAGGGCTGGCTCGATCCACAACATGCCCAGACCGGTGTTGCTGTAGATTTCCCCGGACATGCGCGCCTTGCTGTCCCAGACCGGAGTCTTGAACTTGAGCATGATCTGGTCATGCCAGCCATAGTTGGTGCTCTTGATCGCGCCCAGACGCTGGGCGTCCAGTGCAGGCGTCATCTGGATCTTGCTCAGCGCGCGCAAAGGCACCGCCATCACCACGTACTCGGCCTCGTAACCCACCGAACCCACTTTGACGGTCACACCGTCTTTGTCCTGGTTGACGGCCGACACTGGCGAGTTGGTCTTGATGACTTTCAGTTGTTTGACGAACTCCTCGGCCAATACGGCGCTGCCACCCGGCAGGCGTGCGGCACGACGGTCGCGGTCATCGACGTCGCGATTGACCCGCGATTGCTGTGCGAGATACAGCAGCGACAAGCGCGAAGGCTCGTCATAGCGCGTACGAATCTGCTGATTGATGAGCTGGCGCGCGGTCGGCGGCAAGCTCAGACGGTCGAGCCAGTTGGAGACGGTGATCTGGTCCAGCGCGAACAGCGTGCTGTTGGCCGCCGGGTTGTTCGGGTCGGTAATCGAGCGGGCCATGTCGTCCAGCGCCGCTTCGTAACGCTTGATGGCGTCGGCCGTTGCTGGTTGTTTGGTCGCAAGGTCCGCGCCGGTGAAGTATTCACCTTCGATCAGGTAACTGGGGGTACGCACGAATTCCGGCGCGGGCACCGCTTTGATCTTGAAGCGATCAATGTACTGATTGAGCAGCGGCTGAGCCTTGGCATTGCCGATCCACTCGCTGCCGGCCAACCCGGAACGGCCGCCGACGACGGGTTTGGCTTCCAGCAGGGTCACTTGCCAGCCCTTGCTCTGCAGCTCGTAGGCTGCGGTAAGCCCCGCCAGACCACCGCCCACGACAATCGCCGTATGCGGTTTATCCACGGCGAGCGCTGACGCACTGACCATCCCAACCATCACCAGCGCACAGGCGCGCAGCCAACCAGAAAGCATTCAGCGAACTCCGGAGAAAAACGGGGGGAATTGTCGGATTTTGTTGTCCGATTTTTCGAAGAGCGCGAAGGATACGCCAGCCGCGAAACGCCCGCCAGCACTGTCGCTGGCCATGATTTACGCGTACGCGGCGACCGAAACAATGCGCCAAAGGTTGTCCCGCCAGCATGCATTGCATAGGCTTGCGCGATTGTTTGCCCTCGCGTCACGCGAGCCGCTATGTGGAGAAGAGTAATGGGCCTTAACGACCAGTGGATGCAACGCGACCTGAAGGTCCTTTGGCACCCCTGCACTCAGATGAAAGACCACGAGACATTGCCGCTGATACCCATCAAGCGCGGCGAAGGGGTCTGGCTGGAGGACTTTGAAGGCAAGCGTTACCTGGATGCGGTGAGCTCGTGGTGGGTCAACGTATTCGGCCATGCCAACCCGCGCATCAATCAGCGCATCAAGGACCAGGTAGATCAGCTGGAACATGTGATTCTGGCCGGTTTCAGCCATCAGCCGGTCATTGAGCTGTCGGAACGGCTGGTGGCGATGACGCCTGAAGGCCTGACCCGGTGCTTCTATGCCGACAACGGATCTTCCTGCATCGAAGTCGCGCTGAAAATGAGCTTTCATTACTGGCTCAACCGGGGCAAGCCGGACAAAAAACGCTTCGTTACCCTGACCAACAGCTACCACGGCGAGACCATGGCGGCGATGGCGGTAGGCGATGTGCCGCTGTTCACCGAGACTTACAAAGCGCTCCTGCTGGACACCATCAAGGTGCCGAGTCCGGATTGCTATCACCGGCCCGAAGGGGTGAGCTGGGAAGACCACACCCGCACGATGTTCGCAGTGATGGAGCAGACCCTGGCCGAGCATCACGACAGCGTCGCGGCGGTGATCATCGAGCCGCTGATCCAGGGCGCAGGCGGCATGCGCATGTATGACCCGATCTACCTCAAGCTGCTGCGCGAGGCCTGTGATCGGTATGGCGTGCACCTCATTCACGATGAGATCGCGGTCGGTTTCGGCCGGACCGGCACTATGTTTGCCTGTGAGCAAGCCGGCATTCGCCCGGATTTCCTGTGCCTGTCCAAAGCGCTGACGGGCGGCTACCTGCCGCTGGCGGCGTGCATCACAACCGATGACGTGTACGACGCCTTTTACGATGACTACCCGACCCTGCGCGCGTTCCTGCATTCCCACAGCTACACCGGCAACCCGCTGGCGTGCGCGGCAGCGTTGGCGACGCTCGACATCTTCGAGCAGGACAATGTCATCGAAAACAACAAGGCGCTCGCACAGCGCATGAAGACTGCAACGGCGCATCTGGTCGATCACCCGAACGTCGCCGAAGTGCGGCAGACCGGTATGGCGATCGCCATCGAAATGGTCCAGGACAAGGCCAGCAAGACACCGTACCCATGGCAGGAACGGCGCGGGCTCAAGGTGTTTGAACATGCGCTGACCCGAGGCGCATTGCTGCGTCCGCTGGGCAGCGTGGTGTATTTCCTGCCGCCGTACGTGATCACGCCGGAGCAGATCGACTTCCTGGCGCAGGTGGCGACCGAGGGCATCGACATCGCCACACGCAGCAGTGTGAGCGTGGCCGTGCGGGAGAACTTTCATCCGGATTTCCGTGATCCGGGGTAGCCCTTTACGACCTGCCGTGACTTCCGCACGATGATGGTGATTACACTGTAGGAGCCGGCTTGCTGGCGAACGCGGTGTGTCATTCAACAGAAATGAACATGACCCAACGCGTTCGCCAGCAAGCCGGCTCCTACAAAGTGAGTTCGCGATACCTCTTCAAAGAGAAACAACCATGAGACTGTCCCGCTTTTTCGTTGATGCCACCCTCAGCATTGGGGAACACGAATTGCCTGAGGCCCAGGCCCATTACATCAGCCGTGTGTTGCGCATGTCTGAAGGTGATGCCGTGCAGCTGTTCGATGGCTCGGGCCTTGAATTTCGCGCCACGTTGGCGGAGGTCGGGAAAAAGCAGGTCCGTGTGCAGGTGACGGAAAGCTTTGCCGGACAACCGGAATCGCCGCTGCAGATCCATCTCGGCCAAGGCCTTTCTCGGGGCGAGAGGATGGATTGGGCCATTCAGAAAGCCACCGAACTGGGTGTGACGCAGCTGACCCCGATCATCAGCGAGCGCTGCGAAGTGCGCCTCAAAGACGAGCGAGCAGATAAGCGTCAGGCGCACTGGCAGCAGATCGCGATCAGCGCGTGCGAACAGTGCGGTCGCTCAGTGGTGCCGACCATCAACGCGCCCGTGACGCTGGCCGATTGGCTCAAGCAGACCGACGCCGACCTCAAGCTGGTGCTGCATCCAGTGGCTGCGCCCCTGAGCAGCCATGAAAAGCCCGGCAGCCTGGCCTTTCTGATCGGCCCCGAAGGTGGCCTGAATGATGCGGAAGTGGCACAGGCGCAGGCCGCCGGTTTCCACGCTGCGCGCCTCGGTCCTCGCGTGCTGCGCACCGAAACCGCGCCCGTGGTTGCGCTGAGCATCGCGCAGCAGCTGTGGGGGGATTTTTAGTAAGGAAAAACGCAGATCGAACTGTAGGAGCCGGCTTGCTGGCGAATGCGGCGTGTCATCCAATACAGGGTCCGCCCACCTACCGGGTTCGCCAGCAAGCCGGCTCCTACAGACATGTATTGCCCGTGATTCACGAAGCGGAATCAAGTCAGCGTTACTGGCACGCTTTGGAAATCTACTCCGGCAACTCCGTCGCCCGCCGCCGTGCTTTCGCAGGTTCCGGGCGTGCGCAGGGCAAGAATTCTCCGCGCCCAGGTTCACCCAACGGACTGGCATCCCATACCCGCTCCCCTCTGGCAAAGGTCATTGCAGGCCACGCAGTCAGACGCATCCCCTCATAAGGCATGTAGTCCACATTGTGATGAAGCTTCTCGTTGGTCAGCTCTAGATCCAGATTCTCATCCCAAATGACCAGATCCGCATCCGACCCAATGGCGATGCTGCCTTTGCGTGGGTACAAGCCATAGAGACGCGCTGCATTGGTGGCAGTCAACGCGACAAACGCCTGCGGACTGATCCGTCCTTTGCGCACGCCCTCTGACCAAAGCAGCGCCATGCGCGTCTCGATGCCCGGAATGCCATTGGCCACTTCGGAAAACGGTGCCGCGTCGCCGTGCGCGCGCTTGCCGTCGGTGCCGGCGTAGCGGAAAGGCGCATGATCCGATGAGAACACTTCAAACGAGCCATTCTGCAGGCCATCCCAGACCACTTGCTGGTTGCCGGCGTCTCTTGGCGGCGGGCTGCAGATGCATTTGGCGCCCTCGAAACTGTCGTCGCAGCCCAGCGAATCCGCCGTCAGAAACAGATACTGCGGACAGGTTTCACCATAGACCTTCAGCCCGTGGCTTTGCGCCCAGCGGATTTGCTCGATCGCCTCGCGCCCGGACACATGAACGATGAGAATCGGCACATCCACCAACTCGGCCAGTGCAATGGCGCGGTGTGTGGCCTCGCGCTCGACGAGCATGGGACGTGACGTGGCGTGATAACGCGGCGCACTGTGGCCAGCAGCCAGCAACCGCTCGGTCAGCCAGGCGATGCAGTCGCTGTTTTCAGCATGCAGCATCACCATGGCGCCTTCGGCTCTGGCCACCGACAGGGTTTCCAGAATCTCCCGGTCATTGAGCTTCAATGCGTCGTAGGTCATGTAGATCTTGAAGGACGTATAACCCTCGGCAATCAGCTCGGGAAGCTCTCGGCGCAGGACGTCCTCGGTAGGGTCGGTGACGATGAGGTGAAAGGCGTAATCGATCAGTCCGACCGTCCGCGCGCCGATGGTAATCCTCCACCGCCGCCCGCAGGGTTTGGCCTTTCTGCTGGCAGGCGAAAGGAATCACCGTTGTGGTCCCGCCGCATGCCGCCGAGCGGGTGCCGCTTTCGAAGTCATCGGCCATGATTGACCCGTCACCTGTCGGCTGGTCCAGGTGAACATGGCTGTCGATGCCACCCGGGGTGACGGTCCGCCCCTGTGCATCGACCTCCTGCGCCGCACCTTGCAGGCCAAGGCCCAGCGCAACGATACGACCGTCGCGGATGCCGATGTCGCACAGGAAGCCGTCCGCAGCCGTGACCACGTTGGCATTGCGGATGATCAGATCGAAAGCCTGCATGTCGTTTACTCCGTCAGCCACGGGCGAGCCAGGCCTTGGCGATGTCTTCGCGCGTGGTAAACCAGACGCCTTCACGTGCCTGGGCGTACTCGATGAAATGCTTGATTGCGCGGACCCGGCCCGGACGGCCGACCATGCGCGGGTGCAGCCCGATGGACATCATTCGCAGGCCATCAGCAGACTCTTCGTACAGCACATCGAAGCTTTCCTTCATGTATTCGAGGAAATCGGATGCCTGAGACAAGCCCGGGGAGTTCCAGTAGCGGAAATCGTTGACGTCGCTGGTGTAGGGCACCACCAGATGCTGCTTGCCTTCGACGTCGACGAAGTACGGCACGTCATCGTTGTAGGCGTCAGAGTCGTAAAGGAAACCACCCTCCTCTGCCACCAGTCGGCGCGTATGAACACTGGCGCCATAACGGCAGTACCAGCCCACCGGCCGTTTGCCACAGGTGCGCTCGAACGACTCGATCGCGAGGCGAATGTGCTCGCGCTCCTCGGCCTCGGTCAGGCGAAATACCTCTTCCCAGCGGTAACCGTGGCTGCAGATCTCATGACCCAGTTCGACCGCCGCTCTGGCAACGTCAGGGTTCTGCTCGAAGGCCACCGCGCACGCATGAAAGGTGGCGGGGACATTGGCGTGTTGCAGGATGTCGAGGATGCGCCAGATGCCGACGCGTGCGCCGTATTCGTACATCGACTCCATCGCCAGATTGCGCACACCGTCGGGAAACTGATAGCTGCCCCATTCGGTCATGCTCTCCTGGTCAGGATCACCCATGGCCAGCGAACGCTCGGAGCCTTCCTCGTAGTTGATGACAAAGTTGATGGCCAGCCGCGCGCCGTTGGGCCAGGTGCCTTGGGGACGCTGCCGGCCGTAGCCGACCAGATCTCGAATGGGTAACGCCATAAAAGCCTACTCCTGCAAACGTTCGAACAGTCGGCAGACCGCCAAGCCAGAGGCTCAGCAGTCGATGGTTTTCAATGCATCGTGGTCGGGCCCGTCAAGGGTCTGGCCAGTTCGGAAAGCCAGGCCCATGGCCAGGGTTTGAGCAATGCAAAACGCTGCGGTGAGCGAGCGAAAGCCCAGCAGCTCGGCGTCGTTGACCTCGATCATCACCGACGCGGTCTGTCCGATGGGGCTGAGGATGCTGTCAGTAATCGCCACAATGGGCGTTCCTGCAGCCACCGCCTGCTCGCAGGCCTCGATGGTTTCCTGTGCGTACGGTGGAAAACTCACCGCCACCAGCACGTCGTCGCTGTGCAGCGCCCCCACCTGTTCCCGCAGGCTGCCGCCCAGACCGCTGATATGCACGGCACGACGACCGACACGGCTGAGCGCGTAGCTCAAATAAGAGGCCATAGGGAAGGAGCGACGCATGCCGATCACAAACGTGGTCCGGGCTTGTTCCAGCAGTTCGATGGCCTGCTCGATGGCTTGGACCTGCTCGCCCTCAGCCAGATGCTCAAGGGACACGATGTTGGCGCGGCTGAAGGCCGAGAGCATGGCACCCACATCGGTGGGGTCGTCCAGCAACTGCTCACCCCGATAATGGCGGATGCGTTCTTTGAAACTGCCCTGGCCCGCCTGTTGCAGCGGCTGTTTGAACAAGCGCTGCAGATCGCTGAACCCACCAAAGCCCAGCGCCTGCGCCAGCCGAATGAATGCCGAAGACGGGATCCCGGAGATCTTCGCCAGCGCGGCGACGGTATTCAGTGCCACGTCGTGCGGATGCTCGTTCAGGTAATGCGCCGCGTCACGTTGCCGTGCGGTCAGGCGCTCCTGATGTTCGACGATGGCTGAACGCAGCTCGGCCAGGGTTTGGGGTACAGGCATAGAAAGGCTCGATAAAAGTCAGGATGGACGCAGTTCTTTGATCGCCTGGGCCAGGTGCTCCACCAGACGATTCAATTCATCGACGGTGTTGTAGTGCGCGATCGACACACGAACCACGCCGCCATAAGGGGTCAGGCCCAGTTGTTCGATCAGGCGTCGGGCGTAGAAGTCACCAAAGCGAATACCCATGCGGTGGTTATCGACGCGGCGCACGATGGCTTCCGACTGAATCCCCTCGACCACGAAGCTGATGGTCGGCACGCGATCACCCTCCGTCACTCGGGACTTTCCGATAATCCGTACGCCGGGGGTCTCACGCAGAAACGCCAGCAGGGTTTCGGCCAACAGGTCTTCCTGCGCTTCAAAGGCATCGAACGCAGCCTGCATCAGTTGGCGTTCACTGCCACTGGCGCCAAGGCGTTTGCCGATGTCGATCAGGTAATCGTTGATGCCGATACAGCCGTAGGAAAGCTCGTAATTTAGATTGCCCGGCTGAAGCTTGTAGGGGATGACCTCTTTGCCGATGAAAAAATGATTGAGGCTTGGCAGCTCCAGCAACGCCTCGCGCTTGCCCCACATCACCGCGAAATGCGGGCCGAATGTCTTGTAGAAACTGAACACGTAGTAGTCGGCGCCACTGGCTTGCACATCGACCAGCCGGTGCGGCGCGTAGGCCACGGCGTCGACGCACAACTGGCCGCCGACTGCGTGCACCCGACGGGCGACTTCGGCCACCGGGTTGACGCTGCCCAGGATGTTCGACGCGTGAGTCATGGCCACAAAGCGCGTCTTCTCGTTCAGCAGCGCATCCAGGTCGCCAAGCTCCAGCTCCAGGCTCTGCGCATCGACTGGCCAGACACGTAACGTCGCGCCGCGCTCTTCGCACAGACGCACCCACGGCCCGATATTGGCTTCATGATCGCAGTTGGTGACGATGATTTCGTCGCCGATCTGGATCGACGGGGCGATGGCGCGGCAGAGGATTTGCAGCAGGTGGGTGGTCGAGCCGCCCATCACGCACTCTTCCGGATACCGCGCGTTGATGAACTGCGCGACCGATTTGCGCGCCTCCATGACCCGCTCGCCAGCGGCTACCGACTCGCTGTAGGACGCGCCCAGTTGCACGGCGCTGCTGAGCAGGTAATCGGTGATGCGCTCGGCGACCGGTTTGAGCACCGCCGAGCCGCCGGCGTTGTCCAGGTAGGCGTAGCCGCTGCTGAGGGCGGGAAACTGGCTGCGTACGTAATCGATGTCCAAGGCATTCAAGGCATGAGCTCCTGAGTCTGATCAGTGGTGCAGGATGGCCTGCAAAAACGCACGGGTTCTCGGCTCTTGAGGGGCCGTGAAGAAATCGTGCGGGTTGTTCTGTTCAATGATTCTGCCGTTTTCCATAAAGATCACCCGGTCGGCGACCTTGCGCGCAAAGCCCATCTCGTGGGTGACAACGACCATGGTGACGCCGGAGCGGGCAAGGTTCTGCATGACGTCCAGTACTTCGCCGACCATCTCCGGGTCGAGCGCCGAGGTGGGCTCGTCGAAAAGGATGACCCGCGGTTCCATCGCCATGGTCCGGGCAATGGCGACGCGCTGCTGCTGACCGCCGGACAACTGGCTAGGGTATTTCGCCGCGTGGGCGCCCATGCCGACTTTCTCCAGCAGAAGGCGGGCGCGCTCGTTGGCGTCACGGCGCGACATGCCGCGCACCCGCACTGGCGCCAACGCAACATTGGCGAGCACGGTGAGGTGCGGGTACAGGTTGAAATTCTGAAAGACCATGCCGACTTCGCAACGGATGCCCGCCAGTTTCGGCCCGGTTTCAACACGCTGACTGCCCACGCGAATGTCGCCCTGCTGGTATTCCTCAAGCAGGTTGATGCAGCGAATCAACGTGGATTTGCCGGAGCCCGACGGCCCGAGAATCACCACCACCTCGCCTTGATCGACGCTCAGGTTGATGTCGGTAAGCGCCTGGAAGGGCCCGTAAAATTTTGCCACGCCTTCCATCTCGATGACGGTGCTCATGCGCTTTTCCTCCCGGCGCCGTTACGACGTTCGATCCAGCTCACCAGTTGCACCAAGGGCAGGAGCAGCAACAGGTACATGACCGCCGCGCCCACCAACGGTGTCGGGTTGGCGGCCAGCGCCTGTGCCTGAGTGGCCTGTTTGAGCAGATCGGGCATTGCCACTACGGACGCCAGTGCGGTGTCTTTCATGACGTTGATGCAGTTGCTGGTCATGGGCGGCATGACGATGCGCATGGCCTGCGGCAGGATGATGTCGCGCATGGTGTTGAAGAAACTCATGCCCTGGGAGGCCGAGGCTTCAAATTGGCCGCGCGGAATCGCCTCGATGCCGGAGCGGAAAATCTCGGCTGAGTACGCGCAGGACACCAGCGACAGTGCAGCAGTGGCCGCTGCGAACGACGACAGGCGAATGCCCACGAACGGCAGCGCGTAATAGATCAGCACCAGCAGCACCAGCAGCGGAATAGAGCGCAGTACGTCGATGTAGACCCGCGCCAGGAAGCGCACCGGCGCATAGCCATACAACCTCAGCATTGCCAGTACCAGCCCGCCCACCAGGCCGAGAATGATGCTGACCACGCCGAGCATCACCGTCACGCCCAGACCGCGGAGCATCAGTGGCAGCGCATCAACAAACACGCTCCAGTTGAAGAACGTTTCTAACAACTCCATTGCGATTCCTTGGTGGCGAACGGCGGCGGGTGCGGGATGGCTGAGCCGGTTGGGTGATCAGCTATTACTTGAGGACGTCGACCACCTTGACGGTGCTGGACTGCGGATCAGCGTCGGCACCGAACCACTTCTTGTGCAGGTCGGCGATCACGCCTTCCTTCTTCATGGTGCTGATGATGTCGTTGACCTGACCGGCTGATGCCCAGCCCTTGGCGTGCATCAACGAGTACTTCTCACCGGTAGGAATTGTCGCGACGACTTTGTACTGAGGTTTGTCCTTGATGTAGTACAGGACCGCCGGAATGTCGCTGATATAACCGTCCATACGGCCGGACGCGAGATCAAGCATCGCGGGTGACAGCCCTTCGTAGCGCGAGACTTCCTTGAATTTGTATTCAGCCTGGTGAGTGTTCACCCACATGTCGCCGGTCGAGCCGGTGTCAACGCCGACGACCTTGCCATCCATGTCTTTCAGCCCGGTGATGCCGGATTTCGCCAATACGGAAAGGGACTGGTCGCTGTCGTAATACGGCTGGGCGAAGCCGACGGATTCAAGGCGCTTGGGCGTGATGGTGATCGAGGAGATGGCGATGTCGGCGCGCTTGGACTGCACGGCACTGAACAGGCCGTTGAAAGGAATATTGATGAATTCCACTGTCTTGCCAGCGCGTTTGGCGACTTCCTTCACGACATCGACTTCAAAGCCGACAATGTCGCCCTTGGCGTCTTGAAACTCCCACGGCACGTTGCCCACATTGGCGCCGACGGTCCAGTCTGCGGCCCAGGTGGAAGCGGAAAAGGCGGTTGCCACGGCCATGCTCAAGAGTACTTTCACATTCATGTCTTGCTCCCCGATTGATCAGTCAGTTCAAGAAGGCCGCCTTACCACGAGAGGGGGCGTTTCGAGGATCAGACTAGGATGACGAATCAAATAATTCAACAAATAAAATAAATGAATTAAATGCTTCAATCGGGTGCGAGTGTTTCCCGCAATGGTGCATGTGGGAAAGCACGGAAGGTTGTGGGGTGAACAGAAAATGATCAACCAGCTCTGTGATGCAACGCACCGAAGCGGAGCATGAATATTTTCACTTGGTCCGGACCCAACCCATCACCCAATCCCTGCGCGATTCCGTAGGAGCCGGCTTGCTGGCGAACCAGTTTCAACATCCACCATCACCGTTGCTGGGCTGACGCATTCGCCAGCAAGCCGGCTCCTACAGGTGATCTTGCGTCAAATGCACATCGGCGTGATGCAACGATATTGGGCTCATGTCAGACGCATCACCTGCGCCATACCCCCGACCCGTAGGAGCCGGCTTGCTGGCGAACCGCGCAGGGATTGCGCGCGCGCCGTCGGTGTCTGGCGCAATCGGAGTGTAGGAGCGCGCTTGCCCGCGAATGCAATCTGTCTGCACCATCGATGATGGCTGACCGGCCGCCTTCGCGGGCAAGCGCGCTCCTACACGTTCTCAGTCGAATCAAGACGCAATGGCTGGCGCGGAATCCGTAGCGGCGCCTTTGGCAGCCTGACCTTTGGGTCTCACAGCACGTAGCGCGTGATCGCGACGAAATGCAGCAGGCTGCCTGCGATGACGAACAGGTGCCAGATGCCATGGAAATGCCGGACGCGGGTGTCGAACGCGAAGAAGATAATGCCCACGGTGTAGAACACGCCGCCCAACGCCAGCCACACAAACCCGGTCATGCCCAGCGCGGCCATCAGGGGTTTTACCGCAACCAGCACGATCCAGCCCATGACGGCGTAAATGACGATGGACATCACCCGGGCTTCGGAACGGGGTTTGATTTCCTGCAATATCCCAATGATCGCCAGTGCCCAGACGATGCCGAACAAGGTCCAGCCCCAGGGGCCATGCAGCGTCACGAGGCAAAATGGTGTGTAGCTGCCGGCGATGAGCAGATAGATCGAAAAATGATCAACCTTCTGCATGAGCACTTTGGCGCGGCCGCGCACGCTGTGGTAAACCGTCGAGGCGCTGTACAACAGCACCAGCGCCACGCCGTACACCGCAACGCTGATGATCTTCCAGATATCACCCGTCATCGTCGCGACAACGAGCATCCAGATCGCACCGATCGTCGCCAGAATCGCCCCGACCAGATGGGTCCAGGCGTTGAATTTTTCTCCGTAATACATCCGAGAACTGCCTCTCTGTATGGCCCGACACGCGCCTAGGGTCATGCTTATGGCCTGAGATGACAACGCATTGTGTCGGCGATGAGCGAATTTAATGCAGTCACTCGCCCATCACTTCGGCACAATCGGGCGCTCGTAAAACAAGAACCGCCGCAGGCCAACACCATGCAGATCGACGAAGAGCTCACACTCAAAAAGCTGGAAATCTTTCTGGCGTTCATGCGAACCGGCAATCTGGCACGGGCGGCGGCGGAATTGCAGACGAGTACGGTCAGCGTGCACCGAGCGATTCATTCACTGGAAAGCGCCCTGCGATGTCCGCTGTTCAAGCATGAGGGCCGCAACCTCACGCCGCTCGAAGGCGCTTATGTGCTGGAGGAAAGGGCGCAGAAACTGGTGCAGGACGTGCTCAGCACCATCGAGCAGACCCGGCAGGCGGCCGGTTTCTCAGCGGCGCGTTTCAAGCTCGGTGCGCTGTATTCACTGACCGTGAAAACCGTACCACAGCTGATCATGGGCCTGAAAATCCGGCGCAGCGAGCTCAACATCGACCTGATTCTGGGCTCCAACATCGACCTTTTCTACAAACTGAAAAACATGGAAGTGGACGCCGCGCTGGTGTCGCTCAACGAAAGCGTGAGCGACCCGGACTGTGATCAGCTGCCGTTGTTTTCCGATGACATCTTTCTTGCCACGCCGGCCGACTCACCGTTCGCCCAACAGAGCGAGGTGGACCTGAGCGACCTGCGCGAGATGACTTTCATCACGTTGACCCAAGGCTTCGCCACCCATCGTGACGGCGCGCAGGTGTTTCAGCAGGCGGGGTTCGAACCGAAGATAGCGATGCAGGTAAACGACATCTTTACGCTGCTGAGCATGGTCAGCTCAGGCGTGGGCTACGCCCTGTTGCCGGGGCGTATCGCAGCCGTGTACGAAAACCGTGTGCGGCTAGTGCCGCTGCAGCCGAGGTACCGGATGCAGCAGCATATTGGCCTGGTCTTCCTGAAGGCGCGAGAGCGAGACCCCAACCTGCTGGCGTTGCTCGCGGAGTGCCGGATGTACTCGAACCGGCTGGCCCAGGCCTGAGCCGCGTCCACCTGTAGAGGCGCGCTGGCCCGCGAAGAGGCCAGTGCAACTGACGCATCTCCCTACTCCGAACGCAAGCATTCGCGGGCAAGCGCGCCTCTACAGGTTTTGCGGCGGACAATCGTCCGGGCTGGCCTTGAGGAATTGCGCTGACAACATGCTGCCACTGGGCCTCAGCCCAAAATACCGCGCACGATGAAGTACAGCAGTGACGGCCCCAGCAGGCAGCCCAGTCCGGTATGGAATGTTGCGGTGAGCGCGCCGTACGGCACCAGTCGACGATCCGTCGCGGCCAGACCTGCCGTCACGCCGCTGACAGTCCCGGCCAGACCACCGAAAACCATCGCCGAGCGTGGGTTATCCAGCCCCATCCAGCGGGCCGCCATCGGGGTTCCGACCATCACCAGGATGGCCTTGATCAAACCTGTCGCGATGGACAGCGCCATCACGTCCGACGTAGCCCCCAACGCCGCGCCCGTGACCGGCCCGACGATGTAAGTCACCGCACCCGCGCCTATGGTGGTGATGCTGACGGCATCGCGGTAGCCAAACGCATAAGCCACGCAGCAACCGACGATAAACGGCAGCAACGTGCCGAGCAGCAGCGAGAACGCGCCAACCCAGCCGGCCTTTTTCGCTTCGGTCGCCTGCACTTCGAAGGCCGTGGCGACGATGGCGAAATCACGCAGCATCGACCCGCCCATCAAGCCAATCCCGGAGAACAGCGCCAAGTCCGCCAGCCCTTTCTGCCCGCCGGTCATCGTGCCGCCCACCCACGCCAGGACAAGGCCGATGACGATCGCGATGGCCGAACCATGAATGCGCCCAAAAGTCAGTCGCTTTGACAGAACAACCGAAATCCACATCACCACACCGACCACCGCAAACGCGGTCACAAGGCCCTGGCTGATCAAGTCTTTCTGAATGAGCTCCCACATCTCAGCGGCCTCCTGCTGGCGAAACAGTTGGCGCGATCACCGGCAGCGGATGTGCGAGTTCGTCCTCTTTGGGCAATGGCTCGCCTTTATTGATGCGGCTAATGACCGCGATCGTGCAGCCACAAACCACCACCGACACCACCGCCGCGATGACCGCGATCGGCCCGCCTTTAAGCGCCGTGACAACGTTTTGCTGCGCAGCCATGGCCACGACGACCGGGATGTACATGGCACCCCAGAAGCCGACGCCCATTTCGCAGCCCTCGCTCATGCCGCCGCGCTTTTGCATGAACAGGCGCGCACAGATCAGCAGGATCATCGCGATCCCGACGCCGCCCACGTTGGATTTGACGCCCAGCAGAGCACCGAGCAAGTCACCAAGAATCACCCCGGCGAGGGTGCAGATTGCGAGTAACGCAACGCCGTAAATCACCATTGTTTTTATCCTCAAATTGCATCGTCGAAGTTGTTGTTTTTGTGTTCCTTCGAAAGCAGCTGTCGGTTTATGGGTGGCGGCGTTCCTCCTCTCGCGACAGTGCGCTGAGCGTGTCCAGGCGGGCGCCCTGATAGGCAACGGCCGTGCCCTGTTCAAAAACGCGGCGCGCCAGGCCGGTGAGTACGGTGCCCGGCGGCAGCTCGATTTGAAGCCGCGCGCCGCGCTCGTACGCGGTTTGCACCGTGCTGCGCCAGTCGATGACCCGGCACATGTTGTACGCCAGATCGTCGCGCACCTTGTCGGCGCTGAGCATCGGCCGCGCCGTGCTGCCGCTGAGGTACTTCAGTGTCGGTGCGCTCAGAGAAACGCTGGCAAACGCATCGGCAAGCGTGCGTGCAGGTTCCGCCAGCAACTCGCAATGGGACGGCACGCTGACCGCCAGTCGCTTGGCCGCTGCGGCGCCCTGCTCTTTCGCGAGCGCAGCGACAGCCGCCATGGCTTCGTCGCACCCGGCAACCACAAACTGGTTATCAGCGTTGATGTTGGCCAGATAGACCGGGCTCTCATCGCTGTGAATTCGAGCGATCAGCGACTCGACCGCGGGTTGGTCGAGCCCGATCAGCGCAGTCATGCCGTAGCCCTGTGGATAAGCGCTTTGCATCAGCTCGCCCCGTAGCGCGACCAGCCGCACGGCATCGGAGAAACCCAGCGCCCCTGCGATGACCGCTGCGGGATAAGCGCCAATCGACAAACCCGCGACCATGTCAGGGGTGCTTCCATCGGCCATCAACACCCGCGCGCACGCCACGCCGGCGATCAACAGACACAACTGAACGGCGCGGGTAGATTGCAGCGCAGCAGCGGTGTCGAGGGTCAAGGCATCTTCATTCAACACAGCGCTCGCCTCTGCCAGGCACTGCGCAACCAAAGGATGATCCGGCAACCCGTGGAGCATGCCCGGCTGTTGCGCGCCCTGACCGGGAAACGCCCAGAAGCTGCTCATGCCGCGCATACCTGCGCCAGCCAAGGGTTATCCACAAGCCGTGCGCCGTCTTCGGTTTTGAGCAGCACCTGGCGTGACGGTCCTGCCCACTCGCGCAGCGCCACTGCACCCAACGGAGTCTGCAGCTGAAGGTCGATGCGGCACACCGCGCCAGCCAACTGCTCGACCAAACGCGCGGCGTGCTGGCGGTCAATAAAATTCGGGGTGCGCAGGATGAGATCGAGGTCGCTGCCTGCATGCAACACTGGGACGCCACTGGCCAGTTCAAAGCCGGCACTGCCCGCCACGCCCCATGGCAGGCCGAGCGCTTCCATCAGTGGACGGACTTGCTGCAAGGCGCGCAAGGCCGGCCAGTCGGCGTCAGGCGTCATAGCGTTCAACGCTTCAGGCCGCACGCGCCGTTGCACCTCGTCGAGTTTCATATGAGTGGCGTAGCGCTGATCCCGCGACCGACCCCGCACGCCCACCGCCACCAAGCCTGCCGCGACACGGGCGCGGCGCACCACCACCGGATGACCCAGGCCAACGACCTCGAACACCCACGCTGGTGCGTCGACCGGTAACGCAGACACCGGCAAACCCCACAACAAATCGTGGGGCAGCAGCGACTCGACAGTGCTCATTACCACTGCGCCCGCAGCAGTTCGCGAACCTTGGCGGACGCCGCACGGTTCGGCGCACCCAGGCGTGAGCTCAGATCATTGGCGCCGGCCAGCGTGTCTTTGATCGCTGCAATCAGGCAGTCCTGAACGCGATTGAGATCCGACGCCGTGGGTTGTTCAATTTGCTTGACGGACAAGGTTTCCCACAGCAAACCGAGGCTGGCGTAGCTGTCGATGTCATAGGCCATTGGCGGCACGCTGGCGGCGAGTTTTTCCAGTTCTTCGACGCTGCGCAGAGTCACCCGCGCCGCTGATGCCTTGCCCATTGCATGAACCATCACGCCCGGATCGCGCAGGGCGATCAACCGATTGGCCTGATAGCCATGGGCGAGGAAAGCCCCGGACATTGCTTTGCCGACTAACAGACCGATCACCGGATGCCCGGCCAGGCGCGCCCGAGCATAAGCGTCAACGGCGCCGGCCAGTGCTTGATGGATGCCCAGCGCTTCTTCCCTGCGGCCATAGGCCTGACTGGGCACGTCGATGATCGCGACGAGCGTGCGTTTGCTGCCACTGTCCCGATCCAGCTCGATGGCGCCGTCCACAGCCTGTGCCAGCCCCCATCCTTCGAGCAGGCCCACCTCGCCGCTCTGCGCGCGGGGAAAGCGGTTGGCAGGGTCGGCAACCACTGCAACGAAACGTGCCGGACGATCACCGAGCGTGCCGTCGGCGGCTTTGACCGACGCCGGGAGCCCAGTGGCTTCAGAGGCGTTGGCGGCCAGCGCATTGAACCAGTTCAAGCCACGAAGTGAATAAGTGCTCATGAGCGATCTCCCTGGTACACGCTGCGCACGGTCGCGGGTTCTATCTGGCGAGCAGTGTCCACTTGCGACAGACGTTCGAGAAACCAGGCGTATCGACTGCTGCGCTCCAGCTCGGGTTTACCCTTGTGCAGCAAGGTCTGCACCTGTTGCTGAATGGCGCTGACGTCATCGGCGACAAAAGCATCCACCAGGCCGCTGGCGAAACGTTGCTCGCCCCCGGTCAGGCTCCAGATGAAGGGCCGGTCGCGGGAATCGTATTCTTCGATGCCGGCTTCCTGCTCGATGACCTGCGGGCCATTCAGACCCAGACGCGCTTCCTGAGTGACCACCAGATGGCTGCACAACCCCGCCGCGATTGACATCCCGCCGAAGCACCCCACGCTGCCGGCCACCACGCCGATCACCGGTTGATAGCGGCGCAGATCGACAATAGCGGCGTGAATGTCGGCGATGGCCGCCAGCCCGAGGTTGGCTTCCTGCAAGCGGACGCCGCCGGTTTCCAGCAGCAGAACGGCGCAAGTAGGGACGCCATTGCGGTTGTCTTCAGCAGCCAGTTCGAGTGCGCCAGCCATTTTTGCGCCGCCAACCTCACCCATGCTGCCGCCTTGAAAACCGCCTTCAATGGCGCAAATCACGACTGGCTTTCCATCAACCGTGCCTTTGGCGATGACCACCCCATCGTCGGCCTGTGGCACCACACCTTGCTTGGCCAGCCAAGGGGAGACCAGACGCTCGAAGGGGTCGATCAACTCACGAAAACTGCCGGCATCCAGCAGTGCACGGGCGCGTTGCCGGGCGCCGAGTTCGACGAAACTGTGTTTCTTCAGCAGCTGTGCGCTGTCAGTCATGACCGACCTCCTCGAACCCTTGCTCCAGGCGCAGCCGGACCACCCCTGGTGTGGCGCCGAAGTCGTGAATGTCGATGCTCAGTGCGGGAGGCGTTTGCCCCTCGAACATGCGCTGAAACAGGTTTTCCCAGCGCGCCGAACTGCCGTTGACCGACGTCACCACCTGAATCGTCAGCTTGCCCGGCAGGCCCGGTTCAAGGAGCACCTCCAGATCGCCGGAGCCCACGCAACCCACCAGCGCACGGTTCAAAGGCGGCTGCCCGGCTGGAAATTCAAAAGACAGGGTTTCCATGATCAGATATTCCTCATCACATCGCCGAGCGCAGGCTCTAGGCTATCGATAAACAGGCAAGCGGCCAGCAAATCGGCCGCGCCACCGGGTGAGGCATTCAGGCTCAACAAGCGTTGATCGAGCTGGTTCAGCGCGCGGCGACCGCTGAGGGTCGCACTGCCGCCAGCGGCCAGCACTTGCTGCGCGCCGTTGTGCATTGCGTGCAGACCTTCTTCACCCGCCCGATGCAACACACAGGTGTCGGTCAGCGTGCTCATGATCGCCAGCAGGGCATCCAGTCGTGCGTTCTGTTCGCCATGCCCGGCGGCGCGACTGCGTGCGAGCTGCGGCAACCCGGCCTGGGTCACGGCAGGAAAACCCATCTGCGCTTGCTCCCGCGCACCTTTCGCGCCGTACTTTTGCGTAGCGGCTCGGCCATGACTGAGGGTGACGGGCTGATGACGATCGCTGATCGACGCCAGATGCGCTGCACGCTGGCACAGCCCGGCAGACGAAAAATCATCAGGATTCAGCGCCGCCGCGGTGACCAGCAAACCCAGCGCCCAGATTGCCCCGCGATGGGTGTTGACCCCGTGAGTGGTGCGCAGCATCGCCGCTTCGCCTTCGCGACCAAAGCGCCCAATGGTTTCACGCAGCTGCGGGTTGACCTCGCCGATGGAGGTGGCAGCATCGGCCATCTCCTTGAACGCAGGCCACAACGACAACGCTGAGGCGTGCATCAGGCCCAAATGAAGATCGGTGTGGGCGCCGCTGCTGCGGCGATCCACCAGCGCCGGTTTCGGCGAAAGATCGGCTTCATCAAACAGTGCCTCGACTGCCAGATCAGCCAGTCGGTCCGACAGCAACGCCGAGCCGGCGGGGGCGCTGAGCGCCATATCGAATTTATGCGCGCGCATCACCAGCTCCTGAATTTTGGCGGAGGGCTGTAGAGGCCACCGGACCACTCCACCAGCTCGGCGACGCTCTTGGCTGCGAGCAGTTCACGACTGGCGTCGGTCCTGCGAATGCCCAGATCTTCGGGCAGTGCGATCAGGCCTTCGCGGCGCATGCGAGCGGTGTCTTTCGGGTTATGCCGCATGCCGATGGAGGTCACTCCCGCGACCGCAGCGATCATCGCTTGACGCTCCTCCAGGCTGCGCGCCTTGTACAAATACGCGATGCCTTCTTCGGTCAGCAAATGTGTCACGTCGTCGCCGTAAATCATGATCGGCGCCAGCGGCATGCCGCTCTTTTTCGCTACCTCCACGGCGTCGAGGGTTTCGACGAAGGTGGGTTTACCGCCCTCCTGAAAAGTCTCGACCATCTGCACGACAAGCTTTTTACCGCGCTCAAGATAAGCATCAGGTCCGTCGCCGCTTTGCTGGCGCATGTCCAGCCAGGCCGGGGAGGCATGGCGTCTGCCGCGCGGGTCGTGGCCCATGTTTGGCGCGCCACCGAAGCCGGCAAGTCGCCCGCGCGTGACAGTAGAGGAATGGCCGTCGCCGTCGACTTGCAGCGTCGCGCCGATGAACAAATCCACGGCGTACTGCCCGGCCAACTGGCACATCATACGGTTGGAGCGCATCGAGCCATCGTGTCCGGTGAAGAACACATCAGGCCTCGCGGCAATGTAATTCTCCATGCCCAATTCAGTGCCGAAGCAATGCACGCTTTCAACCCAGCCGCTTTCGATGGCAGGGATGAGTGTCGGGTGCGGATTCAGCGTCCAGTTTCGGCAGATTTTACCCTTCAGGCCCAGCGACTCGCCGTAGGTCGGCAGGATCAGCTCGATGGCCGCGGTATTGAAGCCGATGCCGTGATTGAGCGATTGAACGTTGTGTTTCTCGTAGATCCCGCGAATCGCCATCATCGCCATCAACACGTGCACCGGCTTGATGTGGCGCGGGTCGCGAGTGAACAACGGCTCAATGTAAAACGGCTTGTCCGCCACGACCACGAAGTCCACCCACGACGCCGGGATGTCCACGCGTGGCAGGTCGCTCACGTCGTCCACCAACTGGTTGACCTGGACAATGACGATGCCGTCGCTGAACGCAGCAGGTTCGATCAACGCGGGGGTGTCTTCGGTACTGGCGCCGGTGTAGATGTTGCCGGCTCGGTCGGCCATGAAACCGGCCGAGAGCACCACATTGGGAATGAGGTCGACCAGCAACCGGGAGTAAAGCTCGATGTAGGTATGAATCGCGCCGATTTCCAGCAGTCCGTCTTCCAGCAACTGACTGATGCGCAGGCTCTGCGTGCCGGCGAAAGAAAAGTCCAGCTTGCGGGCGATGCCGCGCTCGAACAGGTCCAGATGCTCTGCACGGCCGACGCTGGGCATGATCATGTGCAGATCGTGGAGCTTGCCGGGATCCGCTTTGACCAGCGAACGTGAGAGGAAATCAGCCTGCTTTTGGTTGTTGCCTTCAAGCACCACGCGATCACCCGGGGCGATCAACGCCTCAAGCGCGGCAACAATTTTGTCGCTTGGCAGTACAACGCCATCGGCGAAGGAACGCACCAGGTCGAGCCGCCGCAGCTTTTCAGTGCGACGACGCGACCAGCGCGGGTCAAGTTTGGTTGTTGTGGTCATGCTGACTCCACGAGTTCGCTGTCGTGGGTCAGATTAGGAGGGCTTCCGGTGCGGCATCAATCAAGCAGACGGGGCAATCGTTACGCTGAGAGTAACGATCACGCAGGCCAGTTGATTTGATAGCGCGTGCTGCGCCCTCCGCCCGGGAGTTTGAGTAGGCAGCTTTTTTCCACAAGGTCATGAAGATGCCGGGTGGCGGTGGCTTTACTGACTTTGGCGACTGCCTGGTATTGAGCGGCGCTGATGCCACCGGTAAAACCCGCGTCGGGCTTCTCCGACAACAGGTCGCCATTCAATAACCGATTGAGCACCTTGGTCTGTTCGGGAGATAGCCCGTCATCCCGATGGGCTTGCCAGAATCCAGCCTTCGCCAGCACTCGCTCGATACGCTGTATGGCCAGCTCAAGCGTGTGGAGCAAGGTCTGTAAGAACCAGACGAGCCACTCGGTGATGTTCAGGTCACCACGCTGGGTCCGTTCCAGAATTCGGTAGTAGTCCTGAGGGCGGACGAGGATGCTCGCGGACATGGCGTAAAAGCGTATGGCCTGATGTTCGCCTTGGGCCATGGCCAGATCCGTGATTGCACGGGCCAAGCGTCCGTTGCCGTCGTCGAAGGGGTGCAGCGTCACGAACCACAAATGCGCGATGCCCGCGCGGATCAGCGGGTCAAGGGTGGGATCGACGCGACTGCTGTTGAACCAGTAAAAAAAGCCATCAAGCTTTTGCTCCAGGCCTTCGCGAGCAGGGGCCTCGAAATGCACCACGGGCCGGTCGATACGACCGGACACGACCTGCATGGGCTCAGGCCCTCTGAGCATCCCGACCCGGATGGGGTATGTCGTCAGGGCGCTCGGCTCAGGGAGTAACAACCGATGCCAGTGCATCAGCCGTTCAAACGTCAGCGGCGCGTCGTGTTGCTGGATGGCATCCAACATCAGCTCCGCCAGACCTTCACTGCGCGCAGTGACCCGTTCATCGCAGGTGAGCCCGAGCCGCTTTGCCAGAGAAGAACGCAACGACCCCACGTTCAGCTGTTCACCTTCGATGGCCGATGAGGTAATGACGTTCTGCAGCAAAGCGTCCAGCTCGCGCTCAACATTCGCGCCAGTGCCTGACGCGCCCATCATCCCCACCAATTGGCCCTGGGTGCGCGTACAGGCGCGCAAGAGAGGTGCAATGGCATCTACATCCCAGGAAAATGACGGCCATTTAGGGTGCTGCCAGATCCAGATTCGTGATTGTTTCACGGAAGGCCTCGAACGGTTGTGAGCCGATTGGCAATCATATTCGGCTCACTTAATGAGCCGAATATGACGATTATTCGGCTCATCGTCCAGAAGGGATTGGGGAGCAAAGCGATATACATGTACCGCAATCAACATGAGTCAGCTGATTAAACTGCCTGCTTCACAAAACGGAAGTGCGAACCCCAATGTCGCAAGTACCTGAATTGCCTTTTTCGACCCAGACTCCTACCTTGGAAAGCGATATTTACGCTTTTCGAGCCCATGGAGATCACATGTCATCGACGGCCCTGTCATTCCAAGCCGATCAAGAAACGGTGCAAACACTGGATCAGTTGGCCAGCGCCACTGGGCGTGATCGGCAATACCACCTCCAGCAGGCGTTGAGCCGTTACCTGGAATCCGAGATGCGCCAGATAAGGGATATTTCTGACGGCATTGCGGATGCCGAAGCAGGAAACCTTACTGACATCGAATCTGTGCGAGCTGGATGGGTGAAGCGTGCTGACAGGTGATCAGGTGCAGGTCTTGAGGGTTCTGCATCACCGGATGGATCGATGACAGCGCGCCGCTCATGTGGGAGCGAGCTTGCTCACGAATAGGCCGGGACGGCCGCCAATTCTTCAGCGGGTGAAATGCGGCCTTCACGAGCAAGTAAAGCGCCACCCCGGCCACGCCCACGAGGGCTGTATATGGCGCAAGCCGGTGTGACAGTTGAGCGAGGGAAAATCTCTTACAGATTCGGCGTCATCTGCACCAGCCCTGCATCCACCAACCACTCCTCCAGCGCCACAAGGTCCGGGATATTCGCAACGGTGTCGCCTACCTGCACCGCAGCCAGTTCCAGCTCGGTCAGCGGCACGTCGACGTAGCTGAGTTGGCTGTCGAGTTTGCAGGAGCGCGGAATGCCCTGTGTCAGCAAGGCAATGAATTTCAGGTCCGGCCGGCCGCCAAGGGCGTTGAGGACGACGATGCGTGCACGTCCGCCCACGCGGGCGCGGCTGCCACAGGCGGCTTCGAAGCTGAGCAGCGGCAAGCTGCGATGCCGCCAATTGATTGGTCCCAGGTACCACTTGGGTGCCGAGGGATCAGCAACGCTGTCCTGGTAGTCAATCAGTTCGGCGACCGCGACGTTGGGCAACAACAGATGCCGGTCGCTGAGCGGGATGAGTAACCCGGTCAGGCTGGTCAGGCGTGCGGTCTGCGTGTTGGTATCAGACATGCGCGTGGCTCCAGCGGGCAATGCTTTCAAGCAAAGCGGCTTCCTGATAAGGCTTGCTCATGTACTCGTTCACGCCCAGGGCCATGGCATGGTCCCGGTGCTTCTGACCTGATCGCGAGGTAATCATGATGATCGGCAAATGCTTCAGCGCCTCATCGCTGCGCAGTTTAGTGACGACCTCGAAGCCGTCCATGCGCGGCATCTCGATGTCCAGCAGCATCACGTCAGGGGTGTGCTCCTGCAGGAGGGCCAGGGCATCAATTCCATCCTTGGCCGTCAACACGCTCATGCCGTTGCGCTCCAGCAAGCGCCCGGTCACCTTGCGTACCGTCACGGAGTCATCCACCACCATGACCAGCAGTGGCCGCGCCTGTTCGGGTTCGACGTAACGCACCGGCACCTGACCGGCAAACTGCAATGCAAGCAAATTGGCGTGGAAGCGGCGGATATGCGCAAACAGGTCGAGAATGAGCACCACGCGGCCATCACCCAGAATGGTCGCGCCCGCGATCCCCGGAATAGCAGAAAACTGCGGACCGAGGTTTTTGACTACGATTTCCCGCGAGCCGGCGAGCGCGTCTACCTGCACCGCGATCCATTGATCATGGACGTGAACGAGCAGAACCGGCAGCGGCTGGGTCTGGGCCTGACCACTCAGTTTCGGTGGCTGACCATTGTTCAGCAACTCACCCAGATAGCGCAGTTCGTAGGTTCGCCCACTGTACTCGTAACGCGGCGGCGTGGATCGGTAGCAGGTTTCCAGCTCGCCGGGCATCACGCGCACGATGCCCTCGATACTGTTCAACGGCACGGCGTATTGCTCCTCGCCACACTGCACCATCAACGCACGGTTGACCGACACCGAGAACGGCAAGCGGATACGGAAACGCGCGCCCTCTCCCGCCGTTGAATCGATCACCATCGAACCACCCAGATCTTTGACCTCGGCATGCACGACGTCCATACCGACACCGCGCCCGGATATTTGCGTGATGTTCTCGGCGGTGGAAAACCCTGCCCGCAGGATGAATTGAAGAATGTCGTGTTCGCTCAGCTCGGCGTCCGGACTGATCATGCCGCGCTTGATCGCCTTGCGTCGCACGGCCTCGAAGTCAACACCCGCGCCGTCGTCGCGCATCTCGATGACGATATCGCCACCTTCATGGGCCAGGCTCAGTGTGATATGCCCCCACTCGGGCTTACCGGCGGCCAGGCGCTCTTCGACACTTTCCAGGCCGTGATCAATGGCGTTGCGCAGCATATGCTCCAGCGGCGCGACCATGCGTTCGAGCACGTTGCGGTCCATCTCGCCTTCAGCATTGACGACGTCAAACTTGACCTTTTTGTCCAACTCGCCTGACACCTGGCGGACGATTCGACGCAGCCGCGGCACCATGCGCTCGAAGGGCACCATGCGCGTGCGCATCAGGCTTTCCTGGAGGTCGGTGTTCACGCGCGCCTGTTGCAGCAACAGGGTCTCGGCCTCGTGGGCACGGGTGTCGAGGGTTTCCTTGAGGTCCATCAGGTCGGATGCGGATTCAAACAGCGCACGCGAAAGCTGTTGCAGTTGTGAATGGCGGTCCATTTCCAGCGGATCGAAAGTTTCGTAACCATGCCGGTCAACGTGATGATCGCGGCTGAGGATGCGGCCCTGGGTTTCGATGTCGAGCCGGCGCAGTTGGTCGCGCATCCGCTCGATGGTCGTCTCCATCTCGGCCAGCGTGGTCTGAGCGTCACTGACCTGCTGCTCGACGCGGCCTCGGAATATCGACGTCTCGCCCGCCAGGTTCGCCAGATCTTCCAGCTGCTCGGCCGGCACCTTGATCATCTCCGGACCGGTGCGCTCGCCTTCCGCCTCGGCCGGCATGCCCGACGGATCGGCCGCAGGGGCTTGCACCGGTGTCGGCGGCTGGGGTTTTTCGACGGTTTCACGGGCCGCGCCGAATGAGGTGTAGTGACCGATGCTCTCGATCAACAGCGCCGGATTGGGCAGTGGCTCGTAGCCGCGAACGGCATCCACCATGTCGGCCAGCATGTCATGGCCGCTCTGCAGCAGACCGTTCAGCAGCGCGCTGTTTCTTAGCGCGCCTGCCGAAAACCCCTCGTACAAGGCTTCCAGCTCGTGGGCGAGATCGCCAATGGGAGCAATCTCCACCATGCGCGCGCCGCCCTTGAGCGTGTGCAAGTCGCGCAGCAGGTTTTGGACTTCCAGCATGTTCTGCGGGTCAGCCTGCCAGCGCACCAGCGCTGCGCTGCTGCTCTCGATAATGTCGTCGGCTTCTTCGAGAAAGATTTCCAGCAGCTGCGGATCACGCTCGTCCAGCGAGTGAATCATCGAACTGACATTGCGCGTGGCGCCGTCATTGGGCAGCAAGTAGCAGTTGCGCTGGCGGAATTCGCGAATTTTTTCGATCAACGAGGCAGGGCTGCTCAACACCGAATGATGCTGCAACTGCTCAAGCATCAGCGACAGATGATCGTGACTGTGCACCAGCAGATCGGCCAGTTGGGGCGAGTAACCACAGCGCCGGTCAAGCAGCCCTTCGTAGAGCGATTCCAGCTCGTGGCCGAGGTCGCCCACCGGCCCGATTTCGGCCATGCGCGCGCCGCCTTTGAGGGTGTGCAGGTCACGCTGCAACGATGACAAAGGCAAGGGGTTATCTGGCTCGTCGAGCCAGCGCTGCAGGGCAGGGCCGGCGATGTCGAGAATGTCCACCGCCTCTTCGAGAAAGATGTCGACGATCTCCTGATCAAAATCATCGCTGGTCGGCTGAACAGGCTGAGCGTTGTGCTCCGTGACTTCTTCCAGCTCAGTGATGCTGATCGCGCGCCCGCCTTCGCTTTTGATCAAACCCAGAGCGCCGGGGTCAAGCGCCTCGTCGAGTAACGCGCGCAGGGCCCTCACCCGCTCGGGACAAGACTGCACATCCTGCCCGGCCGCGACCTGATCAAGCATGCTGATCAGCGCCTCATGGGCGCTCTCGGCTTCATCGAAAAACCGCTCGCTGACCACAAGGCTGCTTTCCTCGACTGCGCCATACAGGTCAAGCAGCGCTTCACAGAGCTCGTCGACCTGGGGCAGCCCGGCCATATGCGCGCCGTGCCCGAGCGTGGTCAGCTCGTCGAGCAGCGCGTTCAGTTCCTGACGCTGGCCAGGGTGCTGGCGCCAGTCTTTGAGCAACGTATCGGCATCCAGCAGGATGTCCATGCCTTCAGCCAGAAAGCTGGCGATCAACTGCGGATCACGGCGCGTACGCAGGCCATTGCTGTCGGCACTCAACGCATCGGCCATGCCCTGGTCGATCAGTTGATGCGCCTGTTCGATCAGCGCGGCGGCGCCTTCGATCGGCATCAGCGGGTCGACAGCGAGCTGGGTCAGCCCTTTTATGAACAGGGGCTCGGCAGCACGCAAAAGATCGATTTCAGGCTGGCCGACCGCAATCAGGTTGGCCTTGTACTCTCGCACCAATTGATCCAGCGGGCTGGCCAACTCGGCAATCGGCAGGACGCCCGCCATGTATGCGCTGCCTTTGAGCGTATGCAGCGCACGCAACAAGTCGTCGCTGAAGATCGGCGCAGCGGCATCCTGCGCCGCGTCCAGATAACGGCCTACTGTATTCAGATGAGTCCGGGCTTCCTGACGGAATATCTCAAGCAGCTGAGGATCGAACCCTGCTTCGTCATCGGGCCGGCGCGCTGACTCGATTTCGCCTGCCTGACCCTGCGCCAGGGCATGAGCCTGTGCCGCGAGCTGGTCAACATCGTCACGCTGACGTTGATTGTCATCGGCAAAATCGCGAATCACCTCCGGCAGCAACGCCCGTACGTCCGCGAGCAGCTGTTGAACCCGTGCATCAGACTCGACGCTGCCCTCCAGCACGCGGTTCAGCAGATTTTCGACCGACCATGCCAGCTCGCCGAGAATCAGTGCGCGGACCATCCGGCCGCTGCCCTTGAGTGTATGAAACGCACGGCGGATCTCGCTCAGCGCCGAGAGATTGCCGGGGTCGGCGTGCCAGCGCGGGACATACTCGCCCAATGCTTCGAGCATCTCTTCCGTCTCTTCAAGGAAGACCTCCCGCAGCTCCTCGTCTATCGCCTGCTCGCCCTTGGGCGGCGGCAGCAAGCTCGTCGGCATATTCCGCGCCGGCGGGTTTACTGCCGACAACGGGCTGGCCAACACCTGCGCGATGGTCTGGCTCGGACTTACCAGCGCCTGGCGCTCGTGCAGCGCCTGAAGCTCTTGCTCACTGATGACTTCTTCGAGCACCGGCACGTCCAGCGCCTCGGGTGCCGGAGAGTAACCCAGCCTGGCGAGGCTTTCCTGGGCCAGATCCAGCACGTGCTCGCCGGGCGCTTCGGGGTCTTCGCCCATGCGCTCAAGGTAGTACTCGACACCAATGATCACGTCGGCCAGATGATCGAGATGCGAAGTCGCCGGTCTCGCATCGTCAACCAGCAAGTGCTCGATGATGTACTCGTTACAGCCCGCCAGCAGCCCGGAAGCCCGGGTCAGCGGGATCATCGCAAGGGCGCCACGCACTTGCACCAACTGCTCGGACAGCGGCTGCAGGCGGGTACGGTCCAGTTCACCGTCGACATAATCATCGATCACGTCCTTGGCCTGTTGCAGGACGATGCGCGCTTCCTTGATAACCAGCTGATGAATCTGGCTAAGGTCGGTAGTCGGCAGACGGCTTTCTTCAGGGCTGCTTTGGTTGACGGTTCCGGCCATGCCGGCGAGGGTCGACTCGACGTAAAGCAGCGCACCCGCGACGTCCATCAACGTGGCGTCGTCGGGCGCGCGCTGCCCCTGGGCCATGCCCTGCACTACGCTCATTTGATCGATGATGACTTTGCGCGGCTGACCAAACCCCAGTACCGCCAGGGTGTCGGCTATCTGCCGCAACGGAGGCAAGAGTGCTGTCAGCTCGCTGACATGCTGGCGATTTCCTCGCACGAACACATCGAGCCGCTCCTTGGTGCGCACCAGCTCATCGCACAAGGCGACGATGACAGAGCGCATGGCATCGCGATCGGGCCCGGCCATGCGTGCGCGCTCTTCAGCGACCATAGCGCTGTGGGGCAAGGCATCGCCCAGCGCGTATTGGTCCTTCAACGCTGTCATTTTTTGCGCTTCGCTGTCGGACTTGGCGATGTAAAACAGCAGGCTTTTCAGAAGCTCGTCGGGTGCCGGCTGGTTGATCCCTTCAATGCCTTGCTCCAGCAGACGCTTGAGCTCCTTGTCGGCATCCTTGAACAGACTGCGCAGCGCCGGGCTGTTGGCGAAGTTCCCTGCGGCCATGGTCTCGACCAGCGCCGAAGCAATGCGCCAGAGCGGCTCAAGCGGCGCGTCCTCGCATACCGTTTCAAGCCGGGCGAAAACCTTGCTCATGTAGCCCAACTGGGTCTGCACGTCCTGATCACGAAGCAACCCGACCAGCGCAGTTTGCAATGTCTGTCGCAGCTTGCGCAGCTTTGCAGGCAGCTCCGGGCTGTCACGCTCCGCCAATGCTTCAGCATCAAGGGGGGCAACGCTGAGCAATTGCGGTGAAAACAGGCTGGTTTCCGAGAGCAGGCTTTCGCCCCGGGCGCTGCGCAAATCGTTGAGCAGCGGCAGCACTACCAGCGGCAGATCCCGGCGGGCCGAATGCACACGCTCCAGATAGACCGGCAACTGGATCATGGCCTGACCCAACAGTTTGATCGCTTCGTTTTCCTGGGCGACATGGCCCTGCTTGAGAGCCAGCGCCAGCTGTTCGATTTCCTCGGCAAACAGCGCAGCCCCGTAAAACTCAATCATCTGCAGGCTGCCATGAACCTGGTGAATGAGGTCCAGGCACGCGTCCATCGCCGCCATGTCATCAGGCCTGGCGGCGAACGTGTCCAGCGCCTCGCGCGCGCCGGTGAGGGTTTCGGCTATTTCGCCCTTGACCCACTCCAGGGCCACGTAATCGTGACGGTCAGCCATGGTGACTCCGATTGCCTGTGCCTTGATGCTGCATCGCTTGCATTAACCGGGTTATCAATTGGGTTATCAATGGGGCCATCGAAGCGACAATCAACGCCGCGAGGTCGGCAGCGTGAACCCGGATACGGAGCGCCGCATCTCGCTCGCCATCTTGGCCAGATTGCCCATGCTTCGGGCAGTGGCCGCAGTGCCGGACGTGGTCTGCGTGGTCGTCTGCTGGATCACCAGCATGGTCGATGATATTTGCTGACCCAATGCGGCCTGCTGCTGCGCTGCATTGGTGATGCTTTCGACCAACGCGGCAAGGATCCTGGAAACACCCTCGATCTCCTCCAGGGCAACACCGGCATCCTGCGCCAGTCGCGCACCCCGCACCACTTCGGCGGTGGTCTGCTCCATGGAAATCACGGCTTCGTTGGTGTCGTTCTGGATCGCGCGTACCAGCGTCTCGATCTGCTTGGTCGCCGAAGACGAGCGCTCGGCCAGCCGCTGCACTTCATCGGCCACCACCGCGAAACCGCGCCCGGCATCGCCCGCCATCGAGGCCTGAATGGCGGCGTTGAGGGCAAGGATATTGGTTTGATCGGCAATGTCATCGATCAGGCTGACAATGTCGCCGATCTCTTGGGAGGATTCGCCCAGACGCTTGATACGCTTTGACGTGTCCTGAATCTGCTCACGGATGTTGTCCATACCAGTGATCGTGTTATGCACCACCTCGTTGCCCTTATTGGCGATCGTCACGGAGCGCTCGGCGACCGCTACCGACTCGGAGGCATTGGCCGACACTTGCTCGACGGACGTCGCCATCTCATTGATGGCGTTGGAGGCCGCAGCAATCTGCAACGCCTGATGCTCGGACGCGGCCGCCAGCTGGGTGGCCGTGGTCTGCGTGTCTTTCACGGCGCCAAACACCTGCTCGGCGGTGAGGTTGATGGTCGAAACCAGCTCTCGCAGCTGATCAATGGAGTAGTTGATCGAGTCGGCAATGGCGCCGGTGAAGTCCTCGGTGACCGAAGCGGCAACAGTGAGATCGCCGTCCGCCAGGTCTTCGATTTCGTCAAGCAAGCGCATGATCGCGTTCTGATTACGCTCGTTCTTTTCGGCGGTTTCGCGCAGCTGGCGATTGGTCTCGCGCACCATGACCAGACCAATGAGGATGATCGACGCCAACGCCAGCAGGCCGAGGATATAGCCACCGTAACTGTAGGCCGTGCGCCCGCCAGCCATGTGCTCGAAACTGTTGGCCAGCACCGAAGCTTCATCGAGAAGCGTCTGCGAGAGGCTGAAGATGCTGCCCGCTGCTTCACGGACTTCCAGCAGCTCAGGCGACGTTTCAAGGATTTCGTCGACGGAGCCCGACACGAACTGGAACAACTCGGAAATTTCGCCCAGCCGTGCGCGGGCATCGCGGTCCTCGACCTGAGCGATTTTCAGCGCTGCGTTGCCTTCCAGCATGCCGTTGAGCACACGGCCGAACTGGCTGGCATCGCGGCCGAACGCATCGGCCGCCTGAACCGCCGTTTCGTCCCCGGACAAGACCGTGTTCACCGCGCCCAGTATCCGCTCGGCCAATAGCGACTGACGCTGGGCAAGCGCCACCTGGCTGGCGGGCGCACGGGTTTGCAGCAGAATATCAACGACCTTTTCGGACTCGATCTGCAACTGCGGGATGGTCTGCGCGAGTGTCGCCGCGACTTGGTGCAGCGAAAGCACCGTCTGCTCCCGCGCGAGAATGACGTCAGTGCTTTTGCGCAGGTTTTCCCAATCGGTCTGCACCGCTTTCAGTTCGTCGCCTACGGCAGCAGGTGCGGCAGGCAGGCCGGTGCTCTTGTCGCCCTTCTTTAAATACTGCCAGCGCGTGTCGAAGTCATTTCGCGCCTCACCCAGCAATTTGAACGCCGCCGCTTTGCCGGCTGCCGCTTCGGTGGCGTTTTTGGCGATGCGTTGGGACAGCACGCGCAACTCACCGGCATGGCCTATGTATTGTTTGTCGTAGTTGGACTGTGTGCTGAGGTACGCAAAATTGACGAACAACAGCATGATGAAAACGATCAGGCAGATGAACAGCACAACGATTTGTGATCGGCTGCGCGCGCCTTCCAGTGACTTGCCGCGATTACTCATTGCTCAGGGCTCCGCCTGATGTTCGATTTAGGGGGAGCCGCCGGGAACATGATGGTTGGGACATGCACTCTCCGTTGTATGAGCCGGCTTGCTGGCGAACCCGCCGTGTCAGGCAACGCATCTGCAATTGACCCACCGCATTCGCCAGCAAGCCGGCTCCTACAGGGCTCGGGCAGTCGTAAATGCCAAGCGTGTGCGCGGGCGTGCTCGTGCAGTCGTAAATGCCAAGCGTATGAGCGGGTCTGCGTGCGAGAGCTGCGGCTCGCTGGCTCAGTAGTTGCGCCCCGCATCACAGCGCCACGTCCATAAAGTCAGGTGACTGCACCAGCGCTCTGGGGCTGAACACTTGCCAGGCTTGTTCGCGCACGAATCGGCCCTGAACATAAGGCGCGACGTCAGGCTCGCTGTCGTGACCCGTCTCAGGCATCAGGCTTCGCTCGCTGAAATGCTGCATGCCGAGCACTTCATCCACCAACAAGCCGACGAACGTGCCCTGAAAGTCGATGACCAGCACACGGCGTTGTTTGCGCGTGAGAGAGGCTTCGTGGCCAAAAAAGGCGCCCAAATCCATCACCGGCAGCAAACGTCCACGCAGATTGGCAATGCCCCGGACCCAGGCTTTGGCGCCCGGCAATGCTGCACAGCGCGGCTCGTGAAGAATTTCGTCGACTTCGCCCATGGGCGCTACGTAATAGCGCTCACCCATGCGAAAGCCGATGCCGCTCCAGCCTTGTTGCCGGGTTTCCTGCAACGGCAGGCCGGCAGCCAGTGAGCGGCAGCGCTGGTCGATATCAAGCAGCAACTGGAAGGCGGTTTGTGAACGGGACATGAGCGTTAGCCGGGGGTCAGCCCGCGAGCACCGCGTTCAGGGTTTTCATGAGCGTTTCTTCGTCCACCGGCTTGGTCAGGTAATCCCGCGCGCCCTGGCGCTTGCCCCAGACCTTGTCGGTTTCCTGATCTTTGGTGGTGATCATGATCACCGGGATCATGTTGGTATCAGCGTCTTTGGTCAGCTGACGGGTCGCCTGAAAGCCGTTCAGGCCAGGCATGACGATGTCCATCAATACCGCATCGGGCTTTTCCTGGCGGGCCAGCGCAACGCCGTCCGCACCGTTCTCCGCCTTGAGAACCTCGTGGCCGTGTTTCTCCAGCATGCCCGTCAGCTTGTACATTTCGGTCGGCGAATCATCGACGATCAGAATTCGAGCCATGGTGCTTCCCCATAGAAACAGCCGTCCCGCCAACTGGGGGCCGGCATCAAGATAGTTGTTGTTCTACTGCAACGAACCCGGGCACATGGGCCTTGATTGCACTGAGCAGCTCTTCCTTGCTAAACGGTTTGGTCAAAAACTGATCGGAACCGACGATGCGCCCTTTGGCTTTATCGAACAGTCCATCCCTTGAGGACAACATGATCACGGGCGTGGATTTGAAAGCCCGATTGTTTTTGATCAACGCGCAGGTCTGATACCCGTCGAGCCTGGGCATCATGATGTCGACGAAAATGATTCTGGGATGATGGTCGGCAATCTTCGCCAGCGCGTCGAAACCGTCGATGGCGGTGATCACTTCACAGCCGACGTTTTTCAGCAGCGTCTCGGCGGTACGACGAATCGTGCGGGAGTCGTCGATGACCATTACTTTCAATGGGGCTGAATGCTGTTCCATATCTGCTCTACCATCGCCGCGGCGAATCAGATGGGTTGCCTTCTGCCGGGCATCTGGTTTGGGATCGGGGTCATCGGACGTGCCAAGGCAGCGCTGGCGCAACGCCGGATGCCGAGCCTTTTTAGCACACTCTCCACGGTCAATCCATAAAGCCTTGCCCCTTGACCCGAAGCCGGCGCAGCGCCACCCTGACGCCTATTTTCGGCCTGTCGTGGCCATCACCGAGCAGAGGATATTACCCATGAGCATTCGCCTGGGAATCGTCATGGACCCCATCGAGCGCATCTCCTATAAAAAGGACAGCTCGCTGGCCATGCTCCTGGCGGCCCAAGCCCGCGGCTGGTCGTTGTTCTATATGGAACAGCACGATCTGTATCAGGACGCTGGCCAGGCCCGCGCCCGCATGAAACCGCTGAAAGTCTTCGCCGACCCTGCCCACTGGTTTGAACTTGAAGCTGAAGTCGACAGCAGCCTGGACGACCTCGACGTAATCCTGATGCGCAAGGATCCGCCGTTCGACATGGAGTTCGTGTACGCCACCTACTTGCTCGAGCAAGCCGAGCGCGCCGGTGTGCTGGTGGTCAACAAGCCGCAAAGCCTGCGTGACTGCAACGAAAAGCTGTTCGCGACGCTGTTCCCGCAGTGCACGCCGCCCACGCTGGTCAGTCGTCGCGCGGACATCCTGCGCGAGTTCGCGGCCAAGCACGGCGATGTCATTCTCAAACCCCTGGACGGGATGGGCGGCGCATCGATTTTCCGTCACCGCGTCGGCGACCCGAACCTCTCGGTCATCCTGGAAACCCTGACCAAGCACGGCCACGAGCAGATCATGGCGCAAGCGTATCTGCCGGCCATCAAAGACGGCGACAAGCGCATCCTGATGGTTGACGGCGAGCCTGTGCCCTATTGCCTGGCGCGCATTCCGGCCGCCGGTGAAACACGAGGCAACCTGGCCGCTGGCGGGCGAGGCGAGGCGCGCCCCTTGAGCGACCGCGACCGCTGGATCGCCGCCGAGATCGGCCCGACGCTGCGTGAAAAGGGCTTGTTGTTTGTGGGACTGGACGTCATCGGTGAGCACCTGACCGAAATCAACGTCACCAGCCCGACGTGCATCCGTGAAATCGACAACGCGTTCGGGACGGACATCGGCGGGATGTTGATGGACGTGATCGAGAAGAAGCTGCAGGCCCGCGCCTGAGCATCATCCGGCACCGGCGTAACGCTGTTGCCGGCCCTTATTCTGTAGGAGCGCGCTTGCCCGCGAACGCGGTCGGTCAGCTCTGTAGTCGATAGCTGACACACCGCAATCGCGGGCAAGCGCGCTCCTGCAAGCGGGTTGTGTCGTCGTGCAATAGAGCAGGATCGGCACTCCCACTAATCGGCCCGCCCACATCAAACGCCAAGCAAGTGACGACATTGCGTTATCATGCGCGGCCTGAATTTCTGCGTTAGGTGGGTCTGTAATGCTGGCACGTGTGCTGCCGGAGCGTGGATGAACGCTGCGGTCGACGATGATCTCCCCATGTCCCTGACCCGCACCGGCGTGCGCCCGGCCGATCGCCTCGGTTTTACTCTGATGATCGCCGCGCTCGTGCATCTGGCGGTCATCCTCGGCGTGGGCTTCACCTACGTCAAACCCGAGAAAATCAGCCAGACCCTCGAAATCACACTTGCGCCATTCAAGAGCGACACAAAGCCCAAGGATGCTGATTTTCTAGCCCAGCAAAACCAGGAAGGCAGCGGCTCCCTCGACAAGAAAGCGGTGCCCAAAATCACCGAAATCGCACCGTACCAAGACAACCAGATCAACAAAGTCACTCCACCGCCTGCTGCTAAACCCGTGGTGAAGCAGGAGGCGCCCAAGACCGCTGTGGCCACCAAGGCCCCTTCTACGCAAAAGACCGTCGCCAAGCGCGAAGAGGTCAAACCTGAAGAACAGAAGAAAGTCGCGCCGACCATCGACAGCACCCAGTTGAACAGCGAAATCGCCAGCCTTGAAGCCGAGCTCGCCGATGAACAGCAGGCCTACGCCAAGCGACCGAAGATCCACCGTCTGAGCGCCGCTTCGACCATGCGCGACAAGGGCGCCTGGTACAAGGAGGACTGGCGCAAGAAAATCGAGCGCATCGGCAACCTCAATTACCCGGATGAAGCCCGACGCAAACAGGTTTACGGCAGCTTGCGCATGATGGTGTCCATCAATCGGGACGGTTCGCTGTACGAAGTACTGATTCTGGAATCATCCGGTCAACCGTTGCTGGATCAGGCAGCACAGAAAATTGTTCGGCTGGCGGCGCCTTTTGCGCCATTTACCGGTGACCTGGCAGACATCGACCGCCTCGAGATCATCCGCACGTGGAAGTTTGCGCGCGGGGACAAACTGTCGAGTAACTGATCCGGTACCTCAGTCCCGGGCGCCCTGCTCGCCGGGCGATTTGCGTCTGAGCCGACGCAACAACAATATGAAACCTGACCTGCGTCGCGATTTATCCGCCCGCTTGTAGGTTCTGCCAGTTGTCACAACAGCCCCGCGACGCCACACTAGGGCTCATGAAAAACGTCTCTGCGTCTTACCTCAAACACCAGTTTCTGATCGCCATGCCGCACATGCACGATGAGAACTTCGCTCAGACCTTGACCTACATCGTCGAGCACAATGCCAATGGCGCCATGGGGCTGGTCATCAATCGACCGCAAAGCCTGTCGCTGGCAGACATCCTTGAACAGCTTCGCCCCGAATTGCCGCCGCCCGAGCGGTGCAAGCACATCGCTGTGCACCTCGGTGGCCCGGTGCAAACCGATCGCGGCTTTGTCCTGCACCCTTCCGGTCAGGTGTTTCAGGCCACTGTGGACCTTGGGGGCATTTCGCTGTCGACGTCCCAGGACGTTCTGTTTTCCATCGCAGACGGGTACGGCCCTGATCAAAACCTGATCACCCTCGGCTATGCCGGTTGGGACGCGGGCCAGCTTGAAGCCGAATTTGCAGCCAATGCCTGGCTCAACTGCGCCTTTGATCCGGCGATTCTCTTTGAAGTCGAGAGTGAACAGCGTCTCGACGCTGCAGCGGCCAAATTGGGGATCAACCTCAACTTGCTCACCAGCCAGGCGGGACACGCCTGATGGCCGCACTGCGCCTCTTGCTGGGATTCGATTACGGCACTAAACAGATCGGCGTGGCCGTCGGCCAGGTCATCACCGGCCAGGCCCGCGAGCTGTGCACACTCAAAGCCCAGAACGGCGTCCCGGACTGGGACAAGGTTCAGGCGCTGATCACTGAATGGAAACCCGACGCCATCGTGGTCGGGCTGCCGCTGAACATGGACGGTACGCCCAGCGAGATGAGCGCACGCGCCGAGAAGTTTTCGCGCAAGCTCAACGGCCGCTTCAACCTGCCGGTGTATACCCACGACGAACGATTGACCACATTCGAAGCGAAAGGCGAACGTGCCTCCCGCGGCGGCCAGAACGGCAGCTATCGGGATAACCCGGTGGACGCCATTGCCGCAGCGCTTCTGCTGCAAAGCTGGCTTGAAGCCAATACCGCGCTGTTCAATAGCTGATCGACCCAGACTGCAACACATTCGAGTTCTACCCCGCACGCTCGCGCAGCGCACGTCGGGGCACCTGAAGGAGCAACCATGAGCCTGCCAAATCCCGCCGAACTGATCCGCCAGATGGCGACTGATCTCACTGCGCACCTGAACAAACGCGGTATCCAGGAGCCTCGCTTCATTGGTATTCGTACGGGCGGCGTGTGGGTGGCGCAGGCGCTGCTTGAGACCCTGAACAGTCAATCGCCGCTGGGAACACTGGACGTCTCTTTTTACCGAGACGATTTCAGCCAGAACGGCCTGCACCCGCAAGTGCGCCCTTCAGAACTGCCCTTCGAGATTGAAGGCCAGCACCTGGTGCTGATCGATGACGTGCTCATGAGCGGACGCACCATTCGCGCCGCGCTCAACGAACTGTTCGACTATGGCCGTCCGGCCAGCGTAACGCTGGTGTCACTGCTGGATCTGGACGCCGCAGACCTGCCGATTCGGCCGAACGTGACCGGTGCGACCCTGTCACTGGCGCCGAACCAGCGGGTCAAGCTGTCCGGCCCCGCGCCACTGACGCTTGAGCTGCAAGACCTCTCCACCGATTCCGCCGCCCTCTAAGAGTCCTTTGCGATGACGCCTCTCGACGCCAAGCGCCCGCTGCAACTGAATCATCAGGGCCAGCTGCAACACTTCCTATCGCTCGACGGTTTGCCCCGCGAGCTGCTCACTGAAATCCTCGACACCGCCGACTCGTTTCTTGAAGTCGGCGCGCGAGCGGTGAAAAAAGTCCCATTGCTGCGCGGCAAAACCGTGTGCAACGTGTTCTTTGAAAACTCGACACGCACCCGCACCACGTTCGAGCTGGCTGCGCAAAGGCTGTCGGCGGACGTCATTACCCTGAACGTATCGACCTCCTCGACCAGCAAGGGCGAGACGCTGTTCGATACGCTGCGCAACCTTGAGGCCATGGCCGCCGACATGTTCGTCGTGCGCCATGGCGACTCCGGAGCCGCGCACTTTATCGCTGAACACGTCAGCCCCCAGGTCGCGATCATCAACGGTGGTGACGGCCGCCACGCGCACCCGACCCAGGGCATGCTGGACATGCTGACCATCCGCCGCCACAAGGGGAATTTTGAAAACCTCTCGGTAGCGATCGTGGGCGACATCCTGCACTCCCGAGTAGCACGCTCCAACATGATTGCGCTCAAAGCGCTGGGCTGCCCCGACATCCGCGTGGTGGCGCCGAAAACCCTTCTGCCGGTCGGCGTCGAGCAATATGGGGTCAAGGTTCACACCGACTTGAACGAAGGCCTGAAGGACGTCGACGTGGTCATCATGCTGCGCCTGCAGCGCGAGCGCATGTCGGGCGGCCTGCTGCCGAGCGAGGGGGAGTTTTACCGGCTGTTCGGCCTGACCACCGCACGACTGGCCGGTGCCAAGCCCGACGCGATCGTGATGCACCCGGGTCCCATCAACCGGGGCGTGGAGATCGAATCGGCAGTGGCCGACGGGGCCCATTCGGTGATTCTCAACCAGGTGACTTACGGCATTGCGGTGCGCATGGCCGTCCTGTCCATGGCCATGAGTGGCCAAACCGCACAACGTCAGTTCGAGCAGGAGATCGCCCAGTGAAGTTCAGTATCCTCGGCGCGCGCGTCATCGACCCTGCCAGCGGTCTGGATCAATTAATCGACGTCCATCTTGAAGCAGGCAAGGTGCTAGCCCTCGGCGCGGCACCTGCCGGATTCAGCCCGACGGAAACTATCGATGCCACCGGATTGATCGCCGCGCCTGGCTTGGTCGATCTCAATGTGTCCCTGCGCGAGCCGGGGTACAGCCGCAAAGGCAATATCGCCAGCGAAACCCGCGCCGCAGCGGCAGGCGGCGTCACCAGCCTCTGCTGCCCGCCCCGTACCAAGCCGGTGCTCGACACGTCTGCTGTGGCTGAGCTGATTCTGGACCGTGCCCGCGAGGCAGGCCACAGCAAGGTGTTCCCGATTGGGGCGCTGAGCAAGGGCCTGGAAGGCGAGCAATTGGCCGAGCTTATCGCCCTGCGCGATGCTGGCTGCGTAGCGTTCACCAATGGTCTGGTAAATTTTCGCAGCAACCGCACGCTGTGCCGTGCCCTTGAATACGCGGCAACATTCGACCTGACCGTGATTTTCAGTTCGCAGGATCACGACCTCGCCGAAGGCGGGTTGGCCCATGACGGTCCCACTGCTGCCTTCCTCGGTCTGCCAGGTATTCCGGAAACCGCCGAGACGGTGGCCTTGGCGCGAGACCTGTTGCTGGTTGAGCAAAGCGGTGTGCGCGCGCACTTCACTCAATTGACCAGCGCGCGCGGTGTGACGCTGATCGCTCAGGCTCAGGCACGCGGTCTGCCAGTGACAGCGGATGTCGCGCTGTATCAGCTGATCCTGACCGACGAGGCGCTGACAGGCTTCTCCAGCCTGTATCACGTGCAGCCGCCGCTGCGAACCCGCGCCGACCGCGACGCGCTGCGTGAAGCGGTGAAATCAGGCGTGGTACAAGCGATCTCCAGCCACCATCAGCCGCACGAGCGCGACGCGAAGCTGGCACCATTTGGCGCCACCGAGCCAGGCATCAGCAGCGTGGAGTTGTTGCTGCCACTGGCAATGACGCTGGTCGAAGACGGCCTGCTGGACCTGCCGACGTTGCTGGCGCGCCTCAGTGCCGGTCCCGCCGCTGCGCTGCGCCTGCCCGCCGGCACGCTGACTGCGGGTTCGCCTGCAGACCTGGTGCTGTTTGATCCGGCGGCTTCCACCGTCGCTGGGGAGAAATGGCTGTCCAGAGGCGAGAACTGCCCTTTCCTGGGCCATTGCCTGCCGAGCGCAGTGAGATACACGTTTGTGGATGGCCGGGTCAGCTACAACGGTTGAGCGGGATTCAGCTTTTGCAGCGTCTGACCCGACGCATTCGCCAGCAAGCCGGCTCCTACAGGGTGTTGCGTAGCGCATATATGTAGGAGCGCGCTTGCCCGCGAAAAATCTACAACGCGTATAGGTGGCGCTGACACCCTGCGTGCTGCATACGATGCCGATCACATGACCGGCACGCTCATTCACCGACGGCCGTTCTTTACCGATATCTGATCGTTGAGGGTCCAGAAGTCGTACAGCACGCCAATCAGCGCCAAGCCGCCTGTCAGCAGGTAAATGATCCCGGTGATCCATTTGCCCTGATACATCCGGTGCACACCGAACACACCCAGAAAGGTCAGCAGGATCCAGGCAAGGCTGTAATCGGTCGAGCCGGCGTTGAATCGCAGGTCAGCCTCTCGATCCATCGCTGGAATCAGAAACAGGTCGATCAGCCAGCCAATGCCCAACAGGCCGAGCGTGAAAAACCAAATCGTCCCCGTGACCGGCTTGCCGTAATAGAAACGGTGAGCACCGGTAAATCCCACAATCCAGAGCAAATACCCCATCACCTTGCTGTGGGTATCGGGGCGTTGAACATCGTGTTGATAGGTGTTCATGAAGGACCTCATCTGCGGCAATAGAAAAAAATATGCGTAAGTTTTGTGACTTTGGTGATGCCGTCCGACGTATGGCTTGAACCTCCTTTCAATCCTGCAACCCCTTGTTCTGCAAGGTCATCAGCACGGTCAAATGACAGTTTGATGGGCGCAACTGACCTCAGGGACAGTAAATTGTTCGACAAGTGGCCTCGGGATTTCGCAAAAAGCTGTTATAAAGTTGCGCGCTGACCAACAAGAGCCCTGCCTAATGCGTCCATTTTTCAAGACATGGCTAACTATTTGCCTATTTATGCCACTGGCCGCCCACGCCACCAATCGTGAGCAAACGCTACCACCGAGCTTCACAGGTTTCACCGCCAGGTCCGAGTCGCCGGAATCCGTTTCACGGAATATCGCTGCCCAACGTGCTGCCATGGCTGCACTGGAACAGACGGCTACTCCACTCGCGACCTCAGGCAAACGAGCGAAAGTCGCTCAGGGAAAATCACGCGGCTCCCGCAAGATTTCGCAGAACACCGTCGCCCTGGCCAATCCGGCACAGATGGGTACCAAGCAGAGCAGCACGGTCGTCAATCGGGCTGTCAATGTCATCGGTACACCTTATCGTTGGGGCGGCACCAGCCCGACAAAAGGGTTCGACTGCAGCGGACTGGTTAAATATGCCTTCAACGACGTGAGCGAAGTCGATTTGCCGCGTACGTCCAACGCCATGGCCGAAGGTCACGGGCAAAAGGTCGACCGCAAGGATTTGAAGCCAGGCGATTTGTTGTTCTTCAACATCAAAAGCCGCCAGGTGAATCACGTAGCGATTTATCTGGGTAACGATCGATTCGTTCACGCACCACGCCGTGGCAAATCGGTGACCATCGATACGCTGAAGAAACCGTACTGGGACAGCCATTACGTGGTTGCCAAGCGCGTGCTGCCAAAACAGCCGCCGAGCCAGAAAGGCACCGTGCGCATCGCCCAGCGTTAAACCCGTTGCGGCTACTGCAGGAAAGCGCTTGCCCGCGATTGCAATCTGTCAGCTGAACCTGCTTGGCTGACCCACCGCAATCGCGAGCAAGCGCGCTCCTGCAGTGCTTTGCTCGTTGATCGTCGTGAGTTGCCCTTTAGAAGTTGTCGGGTGTCTTCGCCTTTTCCCGCGCGCTCTCGCGTGTGATCAGCCCCTTGCTGATCAAGTCCTTCAGGCACATGTCAAGTGTCTGCATCCCCAGCGCTCCCCCGGTCTGAATCGACGAGTACATCTGCGCCACCTTGTCCTCGCGGATCAGGTTTCGGATGGCCGACGTGCCGATCATGATCTCGTGGGCCGCAACCCGCCCTCCGCCGACCTTTTTCAATAGCGCCTGAGAGACGATGGCGTGAAGCGATTCGGAGAGCATCGAGCGGATCATCGACTTCTCCTGGGCCGGGAACACATCCACGATACGGTCGATGCTTTTGGCAGCGGACGTCGTGTGCAACGTGCCAAACACCAGGTGACCGGTTTCGGCCGCGGTGAGGGCCAGGCGAATGGTCTCCAGGTCCCGCAGCTCACCCACCAGAATGACATCCGGGTCTTCACGCAGCGCGGATCGCAATGCTTCGGCAAAGCCATGTGTGTCCCGGTGAACTTCACGCTGGTTGATCAGGCTTTTCTTGGACTCGTGAACGAATTCGATCGGGTCTTCGATGGTGAGAATGTGGTGATGCTTGTTGCTGTTCAGGTAATCGACCATGGCGGCGAGGGTGGTGGACTTGCCCGAACCCGTCGGGCCCGTGACCAGAACCAGACCACGGGGCACATCGGTAATCTTGCGAAACACTTCGCCCATGCCCAGCTCTTCCATGCTCAGGACCTTCGACGGAATGGTCCGGAACACGGCACCTGCACCGCGATTCTGATTGAAGGCGTTGACCCTGAAACGCGCAACACCCGGCACCTCGAAGGAAAAGTCTGTCTCCAGGTCTTCCTCAAAGTCCTTGCGCTGCTTGTCGTTCATGATGTCGTAGATCAGCGCCTGAACTTCTTTCTGGTCCAGTGCCGGCAGGTTAATCCGCCGCACATCACCATCGACCCGAATCATCGGTGGCAGGCCGGCAGAGAGATGCAAGTCCGACGCGCCTTGCTTGGCACTGAAGGCCAGCAGCTCGGTAATATCCATACAGCTCCTCATCACATAGAATGCCGCAGACCTTAGCCCTGCTGGCGCAAATCAATGTCCACGATAGCAGAGAACATTTCAACGCTCGGCGAGCGAATTCGCGACGCAGCGCAGGCCGTTCAGCGCGATCCGGCGTCCATTGGCCTGTTGGCGGTGAGCAAGACCAAGCCGGCGAGCGATCTGCGTGAAGCCTACGACGCAGGCCTGCGCGATTTTGGTGAAAATTACCTTCAGGAGGCACTCGGCAAACAGGCCGAGCTGGCTGACCTGCCTCTGATCTGGCATTTCATCGGCCCCATCCAGTCCAATAAAACTCGCGCCATCGCCGAGAACTTTGATTGGGTGCATTCGGTGGATCGTCTGAAAATCGCACAACGACTGTCTGAACAGCGTCCGCCCGCACTACCGCCGCTGAACATCTGCATTCAGGTCAACGTCAGTGGCGAAGCCAGCAAATCCGGCTGCAGCCCTGAAGACCTGCCAGCACTCGCCCAAGCCATCAACGCGCTGCCCAACCTTACGTTGCGCGGCTTGATGGCCATTCCAGAACCCACCGATGACCGCGACGAACAGAATGCTTCGTTCGCCGCGGTCAGCACGTTGCAGGCGCAGCTCGGCCTGCCGCTGGACACGCTCTCCATGGGCATGAGCCACGACCTGGAGGCCGCGATCGCACAGGGCGCGACCTGGGTGCGGATCGGCACGGCCCTCTTTGGCGCCCGCAACTATGGGCAGCCCTAACCTTTGCCCCACAGGAAACCGTTCATGAGCAAAACCCGTATCGCGTTCATCGGCGCCGGCAACATGGCAGCCAGCCTGATTGGCGGCATGCGCGCCCAAGGCGTCGAGGCTGACCTGATTCGCGCCAGTGACCCCGGCGCAGAAACCCGCGAGCGCGTGGCGCTGGAGCATGGCATCAAGGTGGTCGCCGACAACGCAGAGGCGATTGAGGGCGCCGATGTGGTGCTGCTCGCGGTCAAGCCGCAAATGATGAAAACCGTGTGCGAAGCACTGAAGCCGGCACTCAAGCCTCATCAATTGATCGTCTCCATCGCTGCCGGTATCACCTGCGCCAGCATGCGTGCATGGCTGGGCGAGCAACCTTTGGTGCGCTGCATGCCGAACACGCCCGCGCTGCTGCGCCAGGGTGTCAGTGGGCTGTATGCCACAGCCGAGGTAACCCAGGCACAGCGCGAACAGGCCGAGACGTTGCTGTCCGCCGTCGGCATTGCGCTGTGGGTTGAACAGGAAGCCCATATCGATGCGGTGACAGCCGTGTCGGGCAGCGGCCCGGCGTATTTCTTTCTGCTCATTGAAGCTATGACAGCCGCAGGCGTGAAGCTTGGGCTGCCGGCGGAGGTGGCCAGCAAACTCACGCTGCAAACCGCCTTGGGCGCGGCCCTCATGGCCACTGGCAGCGACGTCGATGCTGCCGAACTGCGTCGTCGTGTGACCTCGCCTGCAGGCACCACCGAAGCAGCCATAAAATCATTTCAGGCTGACGGGTTTGAAGCCATCGTGGAGAAAGCGCTGGGCGCCGCCGCGCATCGCTCCGCCGAACTCGCCGAACAGCTGGGCAAATAAGGAGCCATTCATGCATGCACTCACCGGCGCTACGATCTTCGTCATCCAGACGCTCATCAGCCTGTACCTGACCATCGTCCTGTTGCGCTTTGTGCTGCAACTGGTCAAAGCCAACTTCTACAACCCGCTTTGCCAGTTTGCAGTGCGTGCGACCCAGCCGTTGCTCAAGCCGATCCGTCGGATCGTCCCGAGCGTGTTCGGTCTGGACACGTCCTCGCTGCTGCTGGCCATCATCATCCAGGCGCTGTTGATGGCCTTCGTGCTGATGATGACCTACGGTACCATTGGGGATGTCCCGCACTTGTTGATGTGGTCAATCATCGGCATCACGTCGCTGCTGCTGAAGATTTTCTGGGTGGCAATGATCATCATGGTCATCGTGTCGTGGATTGCACCCGGCAGCCACAACCCGGCGGCCGAGCTTGCCTATCAGATCAGCGAGCCGATTCTGGCGCCATTCCGCCGCATCATCCCGAACCTGGGAGGCCTGGATATCTCGCCGATCTTCGCGTTCCTGGCCATTCAGGTGCTGCAGTCTTACGTCATGCCCGAGCTGGCCGCCTATGCCGGCATGCCGCAGGAGCTGTGGCGGCTTATCTGATTACCGCCAAGTTAAAGCCTGGCGCGATCCACTGTCGGAGCGCGCTTGCCCGCGAAAGCGTCGGAACATCCCACACGGTCATGTCCGATCTACCGCAATCGCGGGCAAGCGCGCCTCTATACAGAAGCGGTCCGGACCCGATCGCCAAGTAATGGCGGGACTTTGTTGCCGCACCCCACCGCGATCTTTAGACTTACGCCTCATTTCAGCGAGAGCAGGGTCGATGTCCACGGTCTTTCCCAAAGATTCTGTCGGTCTAGTCACGCCGCAAACGGCTCACTTCAGTGACCCGCTGGCCTTGGCCTGCGGACGTTCGCTGCCTGCCTACGACCTCGTTTACGAAACCTACGGTCAACTGAACGCCGCGAAAAGCAATGCGGTGCTGATCTGCCATGCGCTTTCGGGTCACCACCATGCCGCCGGCTACCACAGCGAAGAAGACCGCAAGCCAGGGTGGTGGGACAGTTGCATCGGCCCCGGCAAGCCCATCGACACGAACACGTTCTTCGTCGTGAGCCTGAATAATTTAGGCGGCTGTAATGGCTCCACCGGCCCCAGCAGCATCAACCCGGAAACCGGCAGGCCGTTCGGCGCAGACTTTCCGGTGCTGACCGTCGAAGACTGGGTCCACAGCCAGGCGCGTCTGGCGGACCGTCTGGGTGTCGATCAGTGGGCCGCCATTGTCGGCGGCAGCCTGGGCGGCATGCAGGCGCTGCAATGGACGATTACCTATCCCGAGCGCGTGCGTCATTGCCTGGCGATTGCCTCGGCGCCCAAGCTGTCGGCGCAGAACATCGCCTTTAACGAAGTCGCACGTCAGGCGATCCTCACCGATCCGGAGTTCCACGGCGGCTCGTTTCAGGAACACGGGGTAATTCCCAAGCGCGGCCTGATGCTGGCCCGCATGGTCGGGCACATCACTTACCTCTCGGATGACTCGATGGGTGAGAAATTCGGCCGTGGCCTGAAGAATGAAAACCTCAACTACGACTTTCACAGCGTCGAGTTTCAAGTCGAGAGCTACCTGCGTTATCAAGGCGAGGAATTCTCGGGGCGTTTCGACGCCAATACCTACCTGCTGATGACAAAGGCGCTGGATTACTTCGACCCGGCAGCCAACTTCAACGACGATCTTGCCGCCACGTTCGCCAACGTCAGCGCGAAGTTCTGTGTGATGTCGTTTACCACCGATTGGCGCTTCTCCCCCGCCCGTTCACGCGAGCTGGTCGACGCGCTGATGGCTGCCAAAAAAGACGTCTGTTATCTGGAGATCGATGCGCCTCAGGGCCACGATGCGTTCCTGATGCCGATTCCGCGCTATTTGCAGGCGTTCTCCAGCTACATGAACCGAATTGCACTCTGAGGACACCATGAGAGCCGACCTGGAAATCATCCAAGACTGGATACCGGCTGGCAGCCGTGTGCTCGACCTCGGCTGCGGCGACGGCGAATTGCTCGCCTGGCTGCAGCAGCACAAGCAAGTCACCGGTTACGGGCTGGAAAACGACGCAGATAACATTGCGCGGTGCGTCGCGCGTGGCGTCAACGTCATCGAGCAGGATCTGGATAAAGGCCTGGGCAACTTCGCCAGCAACAGCTTCGACGTGGTGGTCATGACCCAGGCCCTGCAGGCCGTGCATTACCCCGACCGAATTCTTGACGAAATGCTGCGCGTGGGCCGCCAGTGCATTATCACGTTCCCGAACTTCGGCCACTGGCGTTGCCGCTGGTACCTGGCAAGCAAGGGACGCATGCCGGTTTCCGAATTTTTGCCTTACACGTGGTACAACACGCCCAACATCCACTTCTGCACCTTCGAGGATTTCGAAGAACTGTGTCGCGGTCGCTCGGCGAAGGTCATTGATCGTCTCGCGGTGGACCAGCAGCATCGGCACGGTTGGGCCAGCAAGTTGTGGCCTAATCTGTTGGGAGAAATCGGCATTTACCGAGTCAGCAGCCCAGGTTTGCAGGATCATCAGATCGCCGTCTGAGTGCATGCCGCAAGAAGGCCCCAGCAAGAATGATCATCGCCCGTCCAGCGTCAACGGCCCCGCTCCAGAACTGACGGGCACCTGCGATGCCACGGGCTCAGCTTCAATCAGCAGATTCACGCAGCGACTTTCACGGACTTATCATGAACCTCACCCAGCTCGTACTGGCCAGCCATAACGCCGGCAAACTCAAAGAACTTCAGGCCATGCTCGGCGCCAATGTTCAGCTGCGCTCCATCGGTGAATTCAGCAGCGTTGAGCCCGAGGAAACCGGGCTGTCGTTCGTCGAGAACGCTATTCTCAAGGCGCGTAATGCTGCGCGCATTTCAGGTCTGCCGGCGCTGGCGGACGACTCGGGGCTGGCCGTGGATTACCTCGGCGGCGCGCCCGGCATCTATTCGGCGCGTTACGCCGATGGCCAGGGCGATGCGGCGAACAATGCCAAATTGCTGGACGCCCTCAAGGACGTTCCCGCTGACGAACGCAGCGCCCAGTTCGTCTGCGTTCTGGCACTGGTGCGTCACGCCGACGACCCCCTGCCGATTCTCTGCGAGGGCCTGTGGCATGGGCGCATCCTCACCGCCGCCAGCGGCGAGCACGGCTTCGGTTACGATCCGCTGTTCTGGGTGCCAGAGCGGGACTGCTCCAGCGCCGAACTCACTCCCGCCGACAAGAACCAGATCAGTCACCGCGCTCGCGCAATGGCCCTCCTGCGTCAGCGTCTGGGGTTGAGCGCGGATCAACAATGACTCAGGACGCCACCACCCGGCCGCTGATTCTCGGCGCGGCCGGTTTCTCCTCGGAGCAACCGCGTGCGCCACTTGCCGAGCTTGCGCCGCTGTCGCTGTACATCCACATTCCGTGGTGTGTACGCAAATGCCCTTACTGCGATTTCAATTCCCATACGGCAAGCCCGGTATTGCCCGAGCAGGAATACATTGACGCGCTGCTGGCCGATCTCGATCAGGATCTGCCCCACGTTTATGGACGAGAACTCAGCACGATTTTCTTCGGTGGCGGCACGCCCAGCCTGTTCAGCGCCAACGCGCTAGGTCGCCTGTTGCGTGGGGTGGAGCAACGCATCCGCTTTGCCCCGGACATCGAGATAACGCTGGAGGCCAACCCGGGCACCTTCGAGCAGGAGAAATTCAGCGCCTACCGAAGCCTGGGCATCAATCGGCTGTCCATCGGCATCCAGAGTTTCCAGGAAGCCAAACTCAAGGCGCTGGGGCGTATTCATAATGGCGATGAGGCTGTGCGCGCTGCGGGCATGGCGCGTCAGGCAGGATTCGATAACTTCAATCTGGACCTGATGCATGGCCTGCCGGACCAGTCGCAAGACGATGCGCTGAGCGACCTGCGTCAGGCGATCGCCCTCGCACCCACGCACCTGTCCTGGTATCAGCTGACACTTGAGCCAAACACAGTGTTCTGGAATAAGCCGCCCGTGCTGCCGGAAGACGACATTCTTTGGGATATCCAAGAGGCCGGTCAGACACTGCTTCGGGAAAACGGCTACGCCCAGTACGAAGTGTCCGCTTATGCACAGGCGGGACGCGAAGCCCGGCACAACCTGAATTACTGGAGCTTTGGCGATTTCATCGGGATTGGCGCCGGCGCCCATGGCAAGCTCAGCCACCCGGATGGGCGCATCATTCGCACCTGGAAAACCCGGCTACCGAAGGACTACCTCAATCCTGCGAAGGCATTCCAGGCAGGGGAAAAACTGTTGCCTCTGGATGAAATGCCCTTCGAATTCCTGATGAACGCGCTGCGCCTGACAAAAGGCGTGGACGCTGCGTTATTTCAGCGCCGCACCGGTCTAAGCGTCGATTCGCTGGCCAGCGCCCGTCTTGAGGCGGAACAACGCGGCTTGCTGGAGACCGATTCGTCAAGGCTGGTGGCGACCGCTCGAGGCCAGTTATTCCTCAACGACCTGCTGCAGCACTTTCTCCTGTAACGCTCACTCTAAGGACACTGAATGGATTTTGTACTCGACCTGCTGGCCACCGTCTCGCGCTGGAGTCGCAGCAATTTGTCGGAAATCGCCCTGGCGTTGGTGGGCTGCCTGCTGATTCTGTTCGGAACCGACATCAAGGGGTGGATCGAGGGCCGTATCGGCAGCTTCGCCGGCGCATTGCGCATTCCCATCATGGCGCTGCTATGCACCATCGGCAGTGGCGCTGCGTTGATCTATGCGACGCCGTGGGTAGTCCGCGGGCTGAGCCAGTTCAACAACTACAGCCTGGCGCCCGTCCTGGTGGTAGTGCTGGTGTTGATTGGGGTTGTGGCAGACCGCAAGTAGTAGATCGAGGCGTCTGAACCGCACCTGCTAGCGTGGCGGCCCGCGATTACGCAAAAACGCCCTGCTCGCGATGCGAGAAGGGCGCTCTCCAAGAATCACACTTCGCTGTAGCCAAGTGCGATCAATCCATCAGCGAATGCTCTGGATGCTGCCTTTGTTGCCGGTCACTTTCACGTTCACCTTTTTGAAGATGAAGTAGTCGTTGACGGTCACTTCGTAACGCGGCGCAACGATCAAATCCGATCCGGACGACTTCACGGCTTTGAATGCTGCAGCCGCTTTGGTGGACGAGACAGGGTCCGGCAGAGGAAGGCCGATGCCGCCACCGCCGCTCGCGCCGCCATAGGTCACGCCGTCGGCAAACTGCGTGTCGCCACCGATGTTCAGCCAGCCAAACAGAACATTGGTAGAGGACTCGCCGCTGATGGCTTCACCGACCTTCACGTCAGCCTTCAGATCAGTCTTCACGTCGCCGGACAGCGAAGCGCTTGGCTGGCTGACGTTGTAGCTGACGCAGCCGCTGGTGGTCGCAATCAGCGTGGCGATCGCAGCCATTTGCCAAAACTTGTTCATCTTCATTCCTCGTCATCAATATTGATATATGCAACGGCGGGGACTATGAAGATCGATATTGAAATTGGATGTCGGACGATTCCGAAGACTTTGTAGCCTTGGTAGGAAGAACTGGAAAGGTGGGTCAGACAAGAGGAGTAGCAGCTGCATTTTGCTGCAAAAGCTCAGGAGCAGCCGCAATTCGGGCTGCTCCTGATCAGAAAGTGATCAGGCAAGCTTCTCGAACTTCAGATCCCAGACCCCGTGACCGAGGCGCTCGCCACGTCGCTCGAACTTGGTGATCGGACGTTCCGCAGGACGCGGAACGCACTTGCCGTCTTCGGCCAGATTGCGATAACCCGGCGCGACATTCATCACTTCCAGCATGTACTCGGCATAGGGTTCCCAGTCGGTTGCCATGTGCAGCACGCCGCCCGGCTTGAGCTTGGTGCGCACCAGTTCGGCGAATTCGGCCTGAACGATCCGACGCTTGTGATGACGCGCCTTGTGCCACGGGTCCGGGAAGAACAGCATCAAGCGGTCGAGGCTGTTGTCGGCCACGCAACGGTTAAGGACTTCGATGGCATCGCAGTCGTAGACGCGCAGGTTGGTGAGACCCTGCGTGATAACGCCGTTGAGCAAGGCGCCGACGCCAGGACGATGCACTTCGACGCCGATGAAATCGTGCTCTGGCGAGGCGGCTGCCATCTCCAGCAAGGAGTGGCCCATGCCGAACCCGATCTCAAGGGTGCGCGGAGCCGAGCGTCCGAATACCTGATCGAAGTCCACAGGGGCGTCAGCCAGCGGCAGCACGAAAAGGGGCTTGCCCTGATCCAGACCGCGCTGCTGGCCTTCGGTCATGCGACCAGCGCGCATCACGAAGCTCTTGATACGCCGGTGATGGCTGTCATCGCCTGTGGCTTCGGCGTTTTCGTCATTCATCACTTCGTCGTCGGGAAGCGGGTCGGGCGTGTGCGAATCAGTCATCAACGGGCTCTTACTTGATCAGACCATCCAGCGGCGAGGACGCGCTGGCATAGAGTTTCTTGGGCATACGGCCGGCCAGATAAGCCATGCGGCCGGCCAGAATCGCGTGTTTCATGGCCTCGGCCATCAAAACCGGTTGTTGGGCGTGGGCGATGGCCGAGTTCATCAGCACCGCTTCGCAGCCCAGTTCCATGGCGATGGTGGCGTCGGAAGCAGTGCCAACGCCGGCATCCACCAGCACGGGAACTTTCGACTCCTCAAGGATGATCTGCAGGTTGTACGGATTGCAGATCCCCAGCCCGGTGCCAATCAGCCCTGCGAGCGGCATGACCGCGCAACAGCCGATTTCGGCGAGTTGGCGGGCAATGATCGGGTCGTCGCTGGTGTACACCATGACGTCGAAGCCATCCTTGACCAGCGTTTCGGCTGCTTTGAGGGTTTCGATGACATTGGGGAACAGAGTCTTCTGGTCCGCGAGGACTTCAAGCTTGACCAGGTTGTGGCCGTCGAGCAGTTCACGGGCCAGGCGGCATGTGCGCACGGCTTCGATGGCGTCGTAGCACCCGGCGGTGTTCGGCAGGATGGTGTAACGGTCGGGTGGCAGTACGTCGAGCAGGTTCGGTTCGCCCGGGTTCTGGCCCAGATTGGTCCGGCGCACAGCAACGGTGACGATCTCGGCGCCCGAGGCCTCGATAGCGAGGCGAGTCTGTTCCATGTCTCTGTACTTGCCAGTGCCGACCAGCAGGCGCGACTGGAAAGTACGACCGGCCACGGTGAACGGCTTGTCGCTGCGAACATTGCTCATCGGGAATCCTCTTTACGGTTGAGGGGCTTGCGGTGTGTGCGTGTCAGGCCGTTGGCGGTTGCGATCTAGCCGCCGCCGATGGCGTGCACCACTTCGACCTGGTCGCCCTCGGTCAGCGTCGTGGAGACATGCTGGCTGCGCGGGACGATGTCCATATTGAGCTCGACGGCGACCCGGCGCCCGGTCAGATCCAGACGTGTCAGCAATGCCGAGACGGTCTCGCCGTCGGGCACCTCAAAGGATTCACCGTTCAACTGAATGCGCATGCGATTGGCAGCCATCATTTTAGGGGGGAGCATTCTAGCCCGATCAGCCGGTATGACCAAGGCAAAGCCACGCCATTCGTCTCAGGCGCGGCCGATGCCCAGGCCGTGATGCCTGGACGTTGCACGGGGGCTATCAGAGCGTGTCGAGGCCCAGCCGCCAGGCTGTCCAGCCGAGAATGGCCCAGCCGATCAGGAAAAACAGGCCGCCAAAAGGAGTGATGATTCCCAGCTTGCTCGCACCGGTCAGCGTCATGAGATAGAGGCTGCCGGAAAACAGGATGATGCCCAGCGTGAACGCTATGCCTGCGTAGGTAACGAGACGGCCCTGAATCTGCATCGCCAGCAGCGCAACCCCGAATATCGCCAGGGCATGAATGAGCTGATAAAGCACGCCCGTGTGGAAGACTGCCAGATACTCGGGAGTCAGACGGTTTTTCAACCCATGGGCCGCGAAGGCGCCCAGGGCGACCCCGGTAAAGCCAAAGAACGCAGACAGCATCAGAAAGGTTCGTAACATGTACAACTCCAGGCAGGTTCGATGACGCGTGGTCTGTATAATGGCCCGCTCAACCGGTTCGGCAAAGCCATCTCTATGCTGCAGTTATTATTTCGACGTGTCGCCAAAGGCCTGCTCTGGTTCGCAGCGACGAGTGTCGTGCTGGTTCTGATTTTTCGCTGGGTCCCTCCTCCGTTCACCGCACTGATGGTCGAGCGCAAGATTGAATCCTGGTTCAACGGCCAGCCGATCGACCTGCAGCGCGACTGGCAATCGTGGGACAACCTCTCCGACGATTTAAAGCTCGCCGTCATTGCCGGCGAAGACCAGAAGTTCGCCGAGCATTGGGGCTTCGATATTGACGCCATACAGGCAGCACTGGTTCACAACGAGCAGGGCGGCTCGCTGCGCGGGGCCAGCACGTTGAGCCAGCAGGTGTCCAAGAACCTCTTTTTATGGTCAGGCCGCAGCTACTTCCGAAAGGGTCTTGAAGCCTGGTTCACCGCGCTGATTGAAGTCTTCTGGTCCAAGCAGCGCATCCTTGAGGTGTACCTCAACAGCGTGGAATGGGACGACGGCGTCTTCGGCGCACAGGCCGCCGCGCAGCATCACTTTCACGGTAACGCCTCGCAGCTTTCGAACCAGCAGGCCAGCTACCTGGCCGCCGTTCTGCCCAACCCCCGTGAGTGGAGTGCCAGCCACCCGAGCAGCTACGTGTCACGTCGGGCGGGCTGGATCCGTCAGCAGATGCGGCAGTTGGGCGGGGATGAGTATTTGACGGGGCTAAACCACAGTCGCAGGTGGTAGCTGAGAGTCCGGTCGTGCCGCCTTACTGTAGGAGCGCGCTTGCCTGGAACGCTTCATACAGGCCGTCGCCCACTCAACTGACACACCCAATCTTGTAGCAGCCGGCTTGCTGGCGAACACATTGGCTCATGCACCCGCAGGTCAATGCCAGATCAGGTTCGCCAGCAAGCCGGCTCCTACAGATAGCATCTGGTGCTGCCAGGTTTAGCGCCGCACCACAAACAAAAACGCCCCGATCATCTCGGGGCGTTTCGCGTTTCGTCGCAGCAATCAGGCAGCGATTGAGAGCTTCAGCTTGTTCATCGCGCTCTTTTCGAGTTGGCGAATCCGCTCTGCGGATACGTTGTACTTCTCGGCGAGATCGTGCAGCGTCGCTTTTTCCTCGGCCAGCCAGCGCTGGTAAAGAATGTCGCGACTACGGTCGTCGAGCACGTTCAACGCTTCGTGCAGGTTAGCCGTCGAGCTATCGGTCCAGTCGGAATCTTCCAGCTGACGCGCCGGATCGTAACGATGGTCTTCCAGATAATTGGCTGGCGACTGGAACGCGCTGTCGTCGTCGGCTTCGGCCGCCGGGTCAAACGCCATGTCGTGGCCAGTCAAGCGGCTTTCCATCTCACGCACTTCGCGAGGTTCGACGCCAAGGCTTTCCGCGACGCGATGCACTTCCTCGTTGTTCAGCCACGCAAGGCGCTTTTTCTGGCTGCGCAGGTTGAAGAACAGCTTGCGCTGGGCCTTGGTGGTCGCGACCTTCACGATGCGCCAGTTGCGCAGAATGAACTCGTGAATTTCGGCCTTGATCCAGTGCACTGCGAAGGACACTAGACGAACACCCATTTCAGGGTTGAAGCGTTTAACGGCCTTCATGAGGCCGACGTTACCTTCCTGGATCAGGTCAGCCTGAGCCAGTCCATAACCGGAATAACTGCGTGCGATATGCACGACAAATCGCAGGTGGGCGAGCACCATCTGCCGAGCCGCCCCTAAATCCTGCTCGTAATAGAGACTCTCGGCCAGTTCACGCTCCTGCTCAGGCGTCAGCAATGGAATGCTGTTTACCGTGTGCACATAGGCTTCCAGGTTTGCACCCGGAACCAAGGCATACGCAGGTTGCAAAGAAGTGGTCATACGAAAAAACCTCCGACACATGACTCGTGCAGTTCAGCACTGCGAAATTGACCGGGAACCGCTAGACAAGTTCCCTTAGCTGAAAAGTCAATAGGTGAAACAAAATTTACCCAGACACATGACAATTAAAACAACTCAACGTTAACGAGGTGCCAACTCTCTCAAATGGCGAGCGACCGCAATCCACGCACCGATATACCCCAAGAGCACCGCGCCTAGCAAGAGCGACAGACCATCGGATACCGGCACCCCGGCCAAGGCAAAATTACTGCCGTACAACCCGGCCAGCCTGACGACCGCTTCGTTAAGCCAGTCCAGCCCAAACGCCAATACGCCCCACGACAGCACGCCTGCGCCCAAGCCGTAAAGCGCACCCATATAAAGGAAAGGCCGGCGCACGTAGCTGTCTGTGCCGCCTACCAACTTGATGACCTCGATCTCGGTGCGACGGTTCTCAATGTGCAGACGAATGGTGTTGCCGATGACCAACAGCAGAGCCGCGACCAGCAACACGGTCAACCCAAACACAAAGCGATCGCCAAGCTTGAGGATGGCAGCCAGGCGTTCGACCCAGACCAGATCGAGCTGGGCCTGCTGGACCTTGGGTAATTCGGCCAGACGCGTACGTAATGCTTCCAGCGCAGCTTTGTCAACTTCGAGCGGGGTCACCAATACGACGCCGGGCAACGGATTTTCAGGCAGCTCTTTAAGCGCCTCACCCAACCCTGACTGTTTCTGGAATTCGTTCAGCGCCTCGTCGCGGCTGATGTACTCGGCATCAGCCACGCCTGGCATTTCCTTGATCTGGCGGACCAGACCTTCGCCTTCACCGGGCGACGCTTCCAGCTGCAAATAAAGGGAAATCTGTGCCGCGCGCTGCCACGACCCGCCGAGACGTTCGACATTGCTCAGCAGCAACGACAAGCCCATGGGCAAGCTCAAGGCAATGGCCATGACCAGACAAGTGAAGAAGCTGCCGATGGGTTGCTTGCCCAAGCGTCGCAGGCTATCCAGCAAACTGGAGCGATGGGCCTCTACCCAAGCGTTGAACAACGCGCCGAAACTCGGGCCGTCGTCGTCATCGTGCTTCTTTTTCTTCTGCGGTGCGGGGTCCGAAGCCTTCGGTGCAACGCGCTCGGAAACCTTTGGGCTGCGAGTGGCACTCATACGCCAGCCTCCCCGTCGCCGATCAGGCGGCCACGTTGTAGCGTCAGCATGCGATGGCGCATCCGTGCGATCAGCGCCAGGTCGTGACTCGCGATCAGCACGCTGGTGCCCAATCGGTTGATATCTTCGAACACACCCATGATCTCCGCCGCCAAACGTGGGTCGAGGTTGCCCGTAGGTTCGTCTGCCAGCAGCAAGGCCGGACGGTGAACGATGGCGCGCGCGATGCCGACGCGTTGTTGCTGGCCGGTGGACAAGTCGCCCGGGTACAGCTCGGCTTTGTCAGACAGGGCAACACGCTCAAGCGCCGAATCGACGCGCTTGACCACCTCGGTCTTGGACAAGCCAAGAATCTGCAGCGGCAACGCGACGTTGTTAAACACTGTGCGATCAAAGAGCAACTGGTGGTTCTGGAAGACGACACCAATCTGCCGGCGCAAAAACGGGATCTGCGCGGTGCTGATCTGCCCCAGGTCCTGGCCCGCCAGCAACAGCTTGCCGGTGGTCGGGCGCTCCATGGCCAGCAGCAGGCGCAGCAAGGTGCTTTTGCCTGCGCCGGAGTGACCGGTCACGAACAGAAATTCGCCACGACGTACTCGAAAGCTCAGCTCGTGCAGCCCGACGTGTCCGTTCGGATAGCGTTTACCGACCTGTTCGAAACGAATCATGGGCGCTCCCGCTCGGCAAATAGGGCTTGAACGAAGGGTTCAGCTTCGAAGGTTCGCAAATCGTCGATGCCTTCACCCACGCCGATGTAGCGAATCGGCAGACCAAACTGCTTGGCCAGAGCGAAGATAACGCCGCCCTTGGCCGTACCGTCGAGCTTGGTCAGTGCAAGGCCGGTCAGCTGGACGGTCTGGTTAAATTGCTTGGCCTGATTGATCGCGTTCTGGCCCGTACCGGCGTCCAGCACCAGGAGGACTTCATGGGGCGCGTCGGCGTCAAGCTTGCCGATCACACGCCGTACCTTCTTCAGCTCTTCCATCAGGTTATCTTTGGTGTGCAGACGACCTGCGGTGTCAGCGATCAGCACATCGATGCCTCGCGCTTTCGCCGCCTGAACGGCGTCGAAAATCACGGAAGCGGAGTCTGCACCGGTGTGCTGCGCGATGACCGGGATCTTGTTGCGCTCGCCCCACACTTGCAGCTGTTCAACGGCGGCGGCGCGGAAGGTGTCGCCTGCAGCCAGCATGACTTTCTTGCCTTCAAGCTGCAGTTTTTTCGCGAGTTTGCCGATGGTGGTGGTCTTGCCGGCACCATTCACGCCGACGACCAGAATCACGAACGGCCTGTGCGCTGAGTCGATGACCAGCGGCGCCTCGACCGGCTTCAGCATTTCAGTCAGCTCGTTTTGCAGCGATGCGTACAGCGCATCGCTGTCAGTGAGCTGCTTGCGCGCGACCTTTTGGGTCAAGTTGCGCACGATCGCCGAGGTAGCCTCTACACCCACATCGGCAGTCAGTAGCCGGGTTTCCAGCTCATCGAGCATATCGTCGTCGATAGCTTTTTTGCCGAGGAACAGGCTCGCCATCCCTTCGCCAAGGCTGGCGCTGGTCTTGGACAGACCCTGCTTGAGCCGCGCGAAAAAGCCCGGCTGCTTGGGTTCAGCGGCTGCAGGCACTGCCGGCACCGGCGCTATCTGGGTTTCCTGGGCTGGAAACGCCGGTGCGACTACGGCTGCAGGCGTTACCGGCAAGGGCGGTATCACCGATCGCAAGTCGTTGCCGGGGACCGGGTCAGGCAATGCGACCGGCGTCGGTTCAATGGACGGGGGAACGTCAAAGGAGGTGGTGTCAACCACGGCAGGTTGCGCCGGCGCCGGACTCATCACACCAACGCCGGATTCCACGTTGGATTGGGTGTGTGCCGGGATTGCCGGTGTTACATGGGGCTCGCGCTCGTCGGTGAAGGCAACCGGCTCTTCGGCGACGGGCAGTTGAAGCCATGGCGCTTCAGTGGCCGCAGGTGCCTCACTTGCGGCAGGCACTGGTGAGGGCTGCGATACGGGCTGTGGCGCAGGTTGCGGCGCGCGCTCTACCGGGATGACCGGGGCGTCATGCTGCTCGGCAACTGCCGAAACCTGCTCGGGCTCGGCTTGCGGCGCTGGCGCGGGGGCATTCTGAGGCGGCTCGGGCGTGGCTTCCTGCGGCTTTTTGCGCAGCCATCCGAACAGGCCTTTCTTCTCGCCAGCCGGGGCTGGGGTCTTCTTGTCGTCGTTGGAACCAAACATGGAGGACGGCTATCTCACGGTAACGACGCGCCAGAGCGGCGCCTCTGATAAATTCTGTATGCGAAACAGACTGCTTTTATGTCCGCTTGTTCATAGGTCGCATTGCTTCATGGCTCGTTCATTACAGAGCCGTTGTAACGACAGTCACGGCCACGTCCTACAGGGCCCGTTTACGGATCGGACGTCTTAGCCGTAGTCGCGGAACAAACTGGCCGCTATCCTAACACCCCCGCGCCCGCTGACGCTAAGCAGGCCGTCTCCAAGGTTCAAATCACGAATGAATGCTCTTGCCCGCCGTGCCGCAGGCCTGCTGCTCGGCACAATCTGTTTGCCTTTAGCCGCCCTGGCTGCCGACCCACAACCCACCACCGAATTCACGCTGGATAACGGCCTGAAGGTGGTCGTGCGTGAAGATCACCGCGCCCCCGTTGTGGTGTCGCAAGTCTGGTACAAGGTCGGCTCCAGCTACGAGACGCCCGGCCAGACGGGGCTGTCCCATGCCCTGGAGCACATGATGTTCAAGGGCAGCTCCAAGGCCGGGCCGGGTGAAGCGTCGCTGATCCTGCGTGACCTGGGCGCTGAGGAGAACGCCTTCACCAGCGATGACTACACCGCGTACTACCAGGTTTTGGCACGTGACCGTCTGGCAGTAGCCTTTGAGCTGGAAGCCGACCGCATGGCCACCCTGCGCCTGCCGCCTGAGGAGTTCGCGCGGGAAATCGAGGTCATCAAAGAAGAGCGCCGCCTGCGCACCGACGACAAGCCAAACGCCAAAGCCTACGAGCGTTTCAAGGCCATCGCCTATCCTGCCAGCGGTTACCACACCCCGACCATCGGCTGGATGGCCGACCTTGACCGCATGAAGGTCGAAGAGCTTCGCCACTGGTACGAATCCTGGTACGTGCCAAACAACGCCACGCTGGTAGTGGTCGGCGATGTCAAGCCCGACGAAGTGAAAGCGCTGGCCGAACGATTCTTCGGTCCTGTGCCGCGTCGCGCTGTGCCGCCCTCCAAAAAGCCGCTGGAGCTCGCCGAGCCGGGCCTTCGCCAGATCACCGTGCATGTCGCCACGCAGATGCCGAGCCTCATGTACGGTTTCAACGTGCCGAGCCTGGCCACCGCCACTGACCCTCAATCGGTCAATGCCCTGCGTCTGATTTCCGCTTTGCTCGACGGCGGCTACAGCGCGCGCATCCCGACGCGGCTAGAGCGCGGCGAGGAGCTGGTCACCGGCGCCTCCTCCGATTACGACGCCTACACGCGCGGCGACAGCCTGTTCACCATCAGCGCCACACCCAATCAGCAAAAAAAGAAAACCCTGGCCGACGCAGAAGCCGGTATCTGGCGTCTGCTCGACGAATTGAAAAACAAGCCGCCCACCAAAGAAGAACTTGAGCGCGTTCGGGCTCAGGTAATTGCCGCATTGGTGTACGAGCGCGATTCGATCACCAGCCAGGCGAGCACCATCGGCGAACTGGAAACGGTCGGTCTGTCCTGGAAGCTCATCGATCAGGAGCTGGCGGCGCTGCAAAGCGTGACCCCGGAAGACATCCAGAAAGCCGCACGTACCTATTTCACTCGCGAGCGCCTCGCCGTTGCGCATGTGTTGCCTGAGGAGAAAGCCCAATGACCCGGCGCAACGAGTTCAGCATTGCCCGAACGCGGGCTCGCACTCTGGTAATCGCGATTGCTTTCGGCCTGTCTGGCGCTGCGCACGTCATGGCAGACACGCCCGTCGAAGCACCGAAAGCCATCGACAAAGCCGCCAATACCCTTGAATCGCTCAAAGAGCTGGACAGCAAGGCGCCCGCCCGGCGCTCGCTGAATATTCAGTCGTGGAATACGGCCGAGGGCGCGCGAGTACTGTTTGTCGAGGCCCATGAGCTGCCGATGTTCGACATGCGTCTGTTGTTTGCCGCAGGCAGCCGCCAGGACGGCGCCACGCCGGGCATCGCTCTCGTCACCAACGCGATGCTCAACGAAGGGGTCAAAGGCAAAAATGTCAGCGCGATTGCTCAAGGTTTTGAAGGACTGGGCGCTGACTTTGGCAACGGCTCCTACCGCGACATGGCGATCGCCTCACTGCGCAGCCTGAGCGCGGCAGACAAACGCGAGCCGGCTTTGAAACTGTTCGCGGACGTCGTCGGCAAACCGACCTTTCCGGCGGACTCGCTCGCACGAATCAAAAACCAGTTATTGGCCAGCTTCGAATATCAAAAGCAAAACCCGGGCAAACTCGCGAGCGATGAGCTGTTCAAGCGGTTGTACGGCGATCATCCCTACGCACACCCGAGCATGGGGACTGCCAAGAGCATTGCGCCTCTGACGCTGGCTCAGCTGAAAGCCTTCCACGCCAGGGCTTACGCGGCCGGCAATGCTGTCATTGCATTGGTGGGTGACCTGAACCGCACAGAAGCCGAAGCGGTCGCAGCTCAGGTGTCTGCAGCGCTGCCGAAAGGTCCGGCGCTGGCTAAAACCGTTGCGCCGACCGAACCCAAGGCTGGTGAAACGCATATCGAGTTTCCGTCCAAGCAGACGCACTTGATGCTGGCTGAACTGGGGATCACCCGAGCCGATCCCGATTACGCAGCGTTGTCGCTGGGCAACTCGATCCTCGGCGGTGGTGGCTTCGGCAGCCGCCTGATGACCGAAGTGCGGGAGAAGCGTGGCCTGACATACGGCGTATCGTCAGGCTTCACGCCGATGCAGGCACAGGGTCCGTTCATGATCAGCCTGCAGACCCGCGCCGAACTGAGCGAAAACACCCTCAAGCTGGTCAAGGACATTACCCGTGACTTCCTTGCCAACGGCCCAACGCAAAAAGAACTGGACGACGCCAAGCGCGAACTGGCGGGCAGTTTTCCGTTGGCGACCGCAAGCAATGCGGCCATCGTCGGCCAACTGGGCGCCGTGGGTTTCTATAACTTGCCGCTGACCTACCTCGAAGATTTCATGACGCAGTCCCAGGACATCACGGTCGAACAGATCAAGACCGTAATGAACAAGCATCTGGACGCTGACAAGCTGGTGATCGTGACCGCAGGGCCGACTGTCCCGCAGAAGCCGCTGCCGCCCCCTACTGACAAACCTGCCGAGCAACCGCTTGGCGTTCCGGAGCACTGATGACCTCGACTTCCAAGCCGCCGCGTATTCACAAAGGGCACAAAATCCACACGGGCCTGGGCCAACTGCGAATCATCGGCGGCGAATGGCGCAGTCGGCGTCTGAGTTTCCCCGACGCGCCCGGTCTGCGCCCAACCCCGGATCGCGTGCGTGAAACCCTGTTCAACTGGCTGGCGCCGTACATCGAGGGCGCACGCGTCCTCGATCCGTTCGCCGGCAGCGGCGCGCTGTACCTTGAAGCCTTGTCGCGCGGCGCCAGCATGGGCCTGGCGCTGGACACCAACTCGATGGCGATCTCAAGTCTTCGCGAGCACCTAGGCACGCTGCGCTGCACGGTTGGCAAAACCGCGACCGGCGATGCCCTGCGCCATCTGGAAACGCAGCCCGCCGAGCAATTCGACGTGGTCTTTCTTGACCCTCCTTTCCACCAAGACCTGCTGATGCCAGCGTGTACGTTGCTGGAAGATCGCAATTGGCTGGCCGACAACGCGTGGATCTACACCGAAAGCGAAACCGCGCCCTCCAGCCTGGGAATGCCGGCCAACTGGCGGCTGCACCGCGAGAAGAAAGCCGGGCAGGTGCATTACGCGCTGTGGGAGCGAAGTGTTGCCGCAAGCTGATCCAGCCAGGTTTGTACCGGCTTTCGGGCTGGGCAATCCGCATTTGCAAACCCTGTGGGGACCGCTCTGGCGCAAGACCACCCACCTTGACCGCAGGCGCGAGCGTATGTGGCTGCAAGACGGGGATTTTCTGGACATGGACTGGCACGGTCCCCACGACGCCACTGTGCCGGTTGTACTGGTGCTGCACGGCCTGACCGGCTCATCCAACTCCCCGTATGTCGCCGGGCTGCAGCACGCCATGCAAAAACAGGGTTGGGCAAGCGTCGCGCTTAACTGGCGAGGCTGCTCCGGGGAGCCGAACCTTCTACCTCGCAGTTATCATTCCGGCGCCAGCGAAGACCTCGCTGCCGTGATTGACCATTTACGTACGGCCAGACCGCTGGCACCGCTCTACGCCGTCGGTTACTCCCTGGGTGGCAATATCTTGCTAAAACACCTCGGAGAGACCGGGCTCGACAGCCATTTGCAAGGCGCCGTCGCGGTCTCTGTGCCATTTCGTCTGGACGAGTGCGCAGACCGGATCGGGCTGGGGTTCTCCAGGGTTTACCAGCGTCATTTCATGCGCGAAATGGTCGGGTACATCAAGGACAAGCAACGACGCTTCCAGCACGAAGGGCTGAGCGACGGCCTGGCGGAGCTGGCGGCTTTGGGTTCCCTGAAAGACATGCGCACCTTCTGGGATTTCGACGGACGAGTGACTGCGCCGCTCAATGGGTTTCTGGATGCGCAGGACTACTACAAGCGCGCCTCCAGCCGCTACTTCCTCGGCGCTATCCGGACACCCACTCTGTTGATCCAGTCGCTGGATGATCCGTTTGTGTTCAAGCACAGCTTGCCGGAGCTTTCGGAGTTGTCCCACTGCACCGAGTTCGACCTGCAGAAAAAGGGCGGCCATGTTGGCTTCGTCGGCGGCACCATCAAAACGCCCACTTATTACCTGGAACAGCGCATCCCTGCATGGCTAAACGCTGCACACGGCGCGCAACCGGTGCCGCAGCTCTGAGTCATTGAGCCACTGCGAATAGTGTTGCCGAGCGCAGACCTGCACGATCGTTCAAGACACCCAAGCGCCACGCACTTAACATCGGGGCATAAGGAGAACAATCATGTCCCGACATCACCTGTTCATGCGCGGCGTACGCGACAGCGTACCCATGCTCGTTGGCATCGCGCCATTTGGCGTTATCTTCGGCACCCTGGCCGGCGTGGGCGGGTTGTCGCTGTGGCAAGCGGTCGGGATGTCGATGTTCGTCTACGCGGGATCGGCACAGTTCATCGTCATCAGCCTGATGGGTGCCGGGGCCGGTGCAGTGGTGATTCTGCTGACGACGCTGGTGGTCAACCTGCGGCATGTGTTGTACAGCGCCACCTTGCAGCCCCATGTCCAGGCTTTACCACAGCGTTGGAGGTTGCTGCTGGCGTTCTGGCTGACCGATGAAACCTTCGCCATCGTGCAACGCCATTATCTGGTCCACGGCCGTACGCCATTGGCGCATTGGTACTGGTTGGGTGTGGCGAGCCCGCTGTATGCCTGCTGGGTGGGCAGCTCGTTGGTGGGCGTGCTATTCGGTCAAGCCTTCCCGAACATGGCGAGCTGGGGCCTTGAGTTCGCCATGCTCGCAACTTTCATCGGCATCGTGGTGCCCCTGCTGCGCAACCAACCTCAGATTGCCGCTGCTCTGGCTGCCGGCGTGGTTGCGCTACTGACGTGGTCCTGGCCGTACAAATTGGGGCTCATGGCCGCGGCATTCAGCGGCATCGCAGCGGGGGTATTCATGGAGAAACGAACAAAGCCGATACTGAACGATACGGCGTCGAAAGAGGCACGCCCATGACGTATTGGTGGCTGATTTTGGGCATGGCGGCCATTACTTTTCTGATGCGCTACAGCCTGTTCGCCTGGCCAAACCTGCGCTTCCCTCCACTCGTGCGCCAAGGGCTGCACTACGTCCCCACTGCGGTGCTGACAGCCATCGTGATCCCCGGCATGTTGCTGCCGGATGGCGAGCACTGGCAGCTTTCCCTGACCAACGCTTATTTGCTGGCGGGGGTGGTCTCGATAGGGATCGCAGCGCTGAGCCGCAACCTTCTGGCCACCATCGGTGGCGGCTTGCTTGTGTTCTTTTTGCTGCGCTGGGCGATGGGGCAGACTTAGCCAGTGTTCGCCTGCCCGACCGCGAGCTCAGTCACCCGTGGCGATCTCGCGCTGCGGGTCATTGATCCACTCGCTCCAGGACCCCGCATAAAGCGCGCCCAGCGGGTACCCGGCGAGGCATAGCGCAAACAGGTTGTGGCACGCTGTCACGCCGGAACCGCAATAAGCGACCAGTTGCTCTGCCGACCGACTTTCAAGCAGTTCGGCGAACCGCTCCTTGAGTTGGTCTGCCGACAGAAAGCGGCCATCCGGCCCAAGGTTATCGGTGAAGGCCGCACATTGAGCGCCAGGAATATGCCCGGCTACCGGGTCAATCGGCTCCACCTCACCCCGAAAGCGCGCACGTGCACGGGCATCGATCAACGTCATGGCAGGGTCGCCCAGGCGGCCGTGTACCTCCTCCGCCGTCAACACCATTGAGTCATCCGGCGCGCCTTCGAATGTGCCCTGAAGATGCTGTGGCGGGTCGAGGCTGAGCGGCAAGCCCGCCGCATGCCAGGCCTTGAGTCCGCCGTCGAGTACGTACACGCCTTCGCGCTTGCCCAGCCATGCCAGCAGCCACCATGCCCGTGCGGCGTAAGCCCCCGGACCATCGTCGTACAGCACGATGTCGCTCTGATTGTTCACGCCCCAGAACCGCAAGCGCTCGATCAACGTCTGCGGGTCCGGCAGCGGGTGGCGACCGGTGATGCCTTTGCTGACTGCCCCGCTAAGGTCATTGAGCAGGTCAGCGAAAGACGATCCCTCAATGTGGCCCTCTGCGTAGCTGCGCTGGCCGTAGTCCAAATCATCCAGTGACGAACGACAATCCAGGATCACAAGCCCGGGTTGCGTCAGGCGTTCCGCCAACTGTTGAGGGCTGATAAGTTGCGCGGTGGACATAACGGGCTCCTGCAGGCAGTAAAAGGTGCGATATGACAGTCGATTCCGAGACGGTGGCCGGGTTCAGCCGGGATTCTCCAGCGCCTTGGCCAAGGGCACGTAAAACTCCGCGCACAGGGCATGCACGGCTTCCCGGGCCTGAGGCGTGACGTACGCCAATTCCAGCATCAACACCTGGTAGACACCGCGACGATTGGCGTCCTCGTTCAGGTGAGTGGGGTTTTCCCGCGTCGTGCTCAAAAAACGCACCCATGACGTCAGGATAATCCACGCATTGAGCGTGAGAGATTCGATCTGGACCTTGTCCATGTCGAGAATACGGGCGTCGACAAAGCCGCTGTAAATGGACATCGCCTTTATCAGGCAGTGCTGGGAAAAGCGCCGGTAACGCACCGCCAGCTCTGCATCGGCTTCGAGCAAATGCTCAAGATCACGGTGTAGAAAACGATAGCGCCACATGCTGTCCAGAATCGCCATGAGGTAATGACGCTTGTCTTCGACGTTTGGTAAACGGCCCTTGGGCAGGTGCAGAAAGCTGTCGACCAATGTTGCGTATTCGGTGAACAACTCAGCGATGATCGCTTGCTTGTTGGGGAAGTGGTAATAAAGATTCCCGGGAGAAATCTCCATGTGCGCGGCAATGTGATTGGTGCTGACGCTGCGCTCGCCCTGCTGATTGAACAGCTCAAGGCTGCTGTGGACGATGCGTTCTCGGGTCTTGATGCGTACGGTTTTGATGCGCGGCGCCATGTTCAACTCGGACGTCGAAACGTAACAGGATTGTGCCGGATCTTAACGCAAGCGTCGGATCGGTTGCAGACTTCATCGCTCCACGGCAGTCGCGAGCCTGAATTTGACCACCGTCGCAACCCCCACGCCGAGCAAGCCAGCCGCCAGTGTATTGACCAGTATCACCCCGCGCAGCCCGATGGGCGCCGTAAAAGTCCCGACCAGCAGCCCGGCCAGTGGCTGCGAAAGATTGTTCAACAGCGTGATGACGCCAACCGTCTTGCCGAAGTCGCGGGCCGGGATAATCCGCTGGCGGATGCTGCGCATGTACACATTAAACATCTTGTCGAAGCCCACGATCAGCAGGAACCCCACAACGTAAACCTCGGAACATGCGCTGGTGGCGGTGATAAACGCGCCCAGCAACAAGGCGATGTAGGACATCGAACCGAGTAGTTTCAGCGACAGGCTGACCCGGGCGAGGAGGTACAAAATAGCGATCGTCAACAGCGCACCGGTCGCTTGCAGGCCTGCGTAGAAGTCCTTGGTTTCGCCGAATGAGCCAATCACCATCGCTGCCGAACTGGCCAGAGTGACACCCACGATCAGGTTGACCCCGACGGCCAGCACGATGATTTTCTTCAATTCCGCCAGCCGGAAGATGTGCCCAAAGGCAACTTTTAGTGGCTGCGTCCAGCGCCCCGGGCGCTGCTCAAAGCGTTGGAGGGTGACCTCGCTTTTGTATTGCCAGACTCGCATCGTCAGATCCGCTGCGACGAAAACCAGCGCGACACCTAGAACCACGCCCCACCAAGGGATCACTTCCAGCGCCAGCGCCGCCAACACGGGGCCGAGCACTAGCCCGGTCTGGTCGGCGATCTGGGAGTACGAGAGCGTCTTGCCATAGTGATAATCCGGGAAAATATGAGGCATCACCACCTCCCTGGCCATGATGCCCTGGGTAGTCAGAATGCCGCAGACCGCCGACAGCAGGATCAACCAGTAAATCCCGCCGAATGCTCCATACAGAGCCATCGCAACCAGGCAAATCAAAGCCCGGTAGAGCTGGCTGATCTGCAGCAACCGAATGGGTGGGTACTTATCGCAAAGCACCCCGCACACAGGGAATGCAAGAAAGCGCGGCAGGGTTTCGGCAAAGAACGCCAGACCCGCCAGGGACGCGCTTTGCGTGGTCTGAAAAACGACCAGCGGCACCAGGAACAGGAGAACCTGATCGGCAAGCCGGGAGAGAAAAAGGGATAGGAAAAACGCCAGATAATCCGTGCGCATTGAGACTCCGTGTCAGGTGCCGTGGGGCGGCGACGATGCTTGTCCGGACAGTCTGACGCGCAGCTGTGCGCCAGCGCAAGGAGGCGAAATGCATCACGGCGCTTGCTCCCCGTCTTGGCCGTCTAAGCCCGCTGCGATACCATCCAGTCCCCAACGAACTCCGACCAGGACGACGCGATGAACCGAGTGTTGTACCCAGGCACCTTTGACCCGATCACCAAGGGTCACGGCGATCTGGTCGAGCGCGCCTCGCGCCTGTTCGATCAAGTAGTGATCGCCGTTGCCGCAAGCCCCAAGAAAAACCCACTGTTCCCGCTGGAGCAACGTGTGGCGCTCGCCCGCGAAGCGACCAAACACTTGCCCAATGTCGAGGTGGTCGGCTTCTCGACGCTGCTGGCGCACTTCGCCCAGGAGCAAAACGCCAACATTCTGCTGCGTGGCTTGAGGGCGGTTTCGGATTTCGAGTACGAATTCCAGCTGGCCAACATGAACAAGCAATTGGCCCCGGACGTCGAAAGTCTTTTTCTCACGCCGTCCGAACGCTACTCGTTCATTTCATCTACGCTGGTCAGGGAAATCGCAGCACTGGGCGGGGATATCACCAAGTTCGTACATCCTGCCGTGGCCCAGGCGCTGAGCGAACGCTTCAAAGGCTGAGGCCTTGCGTCGAGTCATGGTGCATACCGAGCGCTAATGCGGCACAATTCGCCGCATTCGTTTTGATATGCCCCGGTGTCGACCGAGGCAGGAGTATCCATGTCCCTGATCATCACCGACGATTGCATCAATTGCGACGTCTGCGAACCCGAGTGCCCGAACGAAGCGATTTCACAGGGCGAAGAGATCTACGTGATCAACCCCAACCTGTGCACCGAGTGCGTAGGTCACTATGACGAACCACAGTGCCAGCAAGTCTGCCCTGTGGATTGCATCCCGCTGGATGAAAACCACGTGGAAAGCAAAGACCAGCTCATGGCCAAGTACAACTTGATTACCAGCAAGGCATAACCCGGACGCATTCCCTGTCGGCATACGTGCTTTCGCCGAAGACACTGGCCTAAACCGCCTGTTGATTGAGCGAGAGACGCATGATTTCAATGCTGGAACGGATACCTGCTTTGTCAGGCGCAGCGGTTTTGCTGTGCGTTTTTTCGGCTTACGCCAGCCCTGATCGTCCAGATCAGGCCGCCATCGCCAGCCCGCACCCTATCGCAACGGCCGCTGGCCAGGAAATCCTGGTCGACGGCGGCAATGCGTTCGATGCGGCTATCGCCATCAGCGCCACACTGGCTGTCGTCGAGCCTTATGGTTCAGGGCTCGGCGGTGGCGGGTTTTTCTTGCTGCGTCAATCGGGTGAGCCCGTCCAGTATCAATTTCTGGATGCTCGCGAAAAAGCCCCGCTCAAATCCAAACCAAAGATGTTTCATCGCAAGGGCATCGTGCAGCCAGACCTTTCCCTGAATGGCCCTCTGGCGGCCGCCATTCCAGGCCTGCCCGCCGCGCTGGTCGAGCTTGCCGAACGCTACGGACGCTTACCGCTTTCGATTTCACTGGCCCCGGCGATCCGTGTGGCTTACCGCGGCTTCAAGGTGGACAGCGTTTATCGAGAGCGCGCCAATTGGCGATTGTTTGCACTGCGCAATAACAAGGAGAGCGCGCGCCTGTTCCTGCGTAACAACGAGGTGCCGAATCTGGGCGAGGTCATCACCCAACCGGAGCTGGCGCAGACCCTTGAGCGCCTCGGTGATAAAGGCCGGGCAGGATTTTACAGCGGGTTGGTGGCTCAGGCGCTGGTCAGCGGGGTGCGACGCGCCGGCGGCATCTGGAACTACCACGACTTCGAAGAGTACGAGGTTGTCACTCGTGCGCCCCTGCGTTTTCAGATGGCCGATCAACGCGAACTGATCAGCGCACCTCCGCCCTCCGCAGGTGGGATTGCACTGGCGCAAAGCCTGTCCATGCTGCAGCAATTGCCGTGGCGTGAGTCGCAAAACATCCAGCGTGCTCACTATGTCATCGAGGCGCTGCGCCGCGCGTACCGTGACCGCGTGCTCCTGGGTGACCCGGACTTCGTGCCCAACCCGGTGGCTCAGGTCCTCGCCACCGATTATCTACTGCAATTGACCACCAGTATCGACCCGCACCGTGCCACGCCCAATAACATACTGCCGCCAGCGCCCCGCTGGCGTGAAGGCGAGAACACCAGCCATTTCGCCGTCCTTGATACGGAGGGCAATGCGGTGACCGCAACACTTTCGCTCAACCTGCCGTTTGGATCGGCCTTCACCGTGCCCGGCACGGGGGTCATTTTGAACGATGAAATGGACGATTTCGCCATTGATCCCAAAGGCCAGGGCGGCGCAGCGTTCACCAGTATTCGCCCCAATGCCCTCGAGCCCGGCAAACGGCCTCTGTCGAGCATGAGCCCAAGCTTCATCGAAAGTCCTCGCAGCCTTGCGGCATTCGGCACGCCCGGCGGCAGTCGTATTCCCAGCATGGTTTTGCTGTCGATGCTGAAATATCTCGACGATCAACCGATCAGCAGCTGGACCTCAACGCCGCGATATCACCATCAGTACACGCCGGATGTGGTGGAGTACGAGCCGGGAACATTTTCCGAGCAAGAGCTGATCGACCTGCGTGAGCGCGGCTATGCCCTTAAGGAAACAGCCCGGGATTTCGGCAATCAACAGGTGCTGATGTGGCACAAAAATAACGCCCGGGTCGAAGCGGCCAGTGACCCTCGCGGCATCGGCGTCTCAACCACTTTCAAACCCGATGCTGCGCTGAAGATGATGCGCAGCTGCGCTGATCAGTCCTGTTTGCCGTAGCCATCGCCCGTGCAGCCAAGGCAGCGGACGAAGGCTGCTTTGCCGGGGTCAACGACCAGCGCCTTGCCGGTGCGACCGATGTTGCCTCCAGCGGCAGTAAAGGGCAGTGCAACCACGAACAGACCGGCGCCGATCACGGTTGCAACGATCAGGATCGGACGAGCGATGAGAAGGTCACCGATCATTGCGTAAGCAGGTGGATTCTGGATTTCGTAGACAGGATCGCCACTGCCGGCCCCGTCGATCTGGGCCAGCGCGGGCGTCATTTGCAGGCCGAAAAGCAGCGCCAGCGTGGCAGCAAGAATGCGAAACGGGCTCATGGCGTGGTCCTTCAGGCTAAAGCGAAATGGTGCTGTTCACTATAAACAGGGCTTGGGCTTACGCAAGGGTGTGCGTGCCCCGATCACGGCACGCACTCCGTAGGAGGCCTCGTAAAAGCCGCGGTGAAACCGCTACGATCATCCACAACCTCCGCAAAGGCCAGCGCTTACTTCTGGCACTTGGGGCAGTAAACACTGGCGCGCTGGCCCAACTTTGCCTCGCGTAGCGTGGTCCCGCAGACTTTGCACGGCTGTCCGCCACGCCCATAGGCGAACAGCTCCTGCTGAAAGTATCCGGGCTGACCGTCACCGCCGATGAAATCGCGCAGCGTCGTGCCGCCACGTTCGATGGCCGCTGCCAGGATTCGCTTGATTTCGATCGCCAGCTTTATATAGCGCACCTTTGCGACGCTTCCGGCGGCGCGACGCGGGTCAATGCCCGCGGCGAACAGCGCCTCGGTCGCATAGATATTGCCGACACCGACAACGATTGCGTTGTCCATGATGAATGGCTTGACCGCCATAGCCCGGCCCCGCGACAGCTCGAACAGGCGCAGGCCGTCAAAGACTTCCGTCAGTGGTTCCGGGCCCAACCGCGCCAGCAGCTCGTGATTGAGCGGATCGAGACTCCACAGCATCGCACCGAACCGGCGAGGGTCGGTATAGCGCAGGGCCATGCCGGACTCCAGCTCGATGTCTACGTGCTCATGCTTGAGTGGCGGCAGGCCGGCATCGACCAGCCGCAAGTTGCCGGACATGCCCAGGTGAGCGATCAAGGTGCCCACTTCAGCCTGGATCAGCAGGTATTTGGCGCGCCTTTCAACAGCCACGATCTTTTGCCCTGACAGGCGCACGTCGAGGTCTTCAGGGATCGGCCAGCGCAGACGGCGATCACGCACGATGACTCGGCTCACGCGCTGGCCTACCAAATGGGGCGCAATGCCCCGACGGGTTGTTTCGACTTCAGGTAATTCAGGCATGCGGCAGCTCGATGTAGGGTCAGGCGCAGACGCGCGGCGTCAGTGTGCGCTCAGCTCGCGGATACTTTCCTTGAGGTATTCAAAGTCATAATCGGACAAGCCGACGTAGTCCAGAATCAGATGCCCGATGCTGTCCCACTCATGGTCGACAGGATGGTTGCCCAGCACCTGGTGGGACTGGCACACGTGTTCGGCCATCTTGAGAACCGCCAGCAGGTTCTTCAGTGGCGCGTTTCGACCCGAGTCGTCCTGAAAAATCGCCAGCGCATTATGGTGGTTCGCGATCGCGTTACTGACATGTTCCGGCAATCGCCAGGATTTGGCAGTGAAGTACCCGACGACGGCATGATTGGTATTGAGCAAACGGTTTTCGGTGTCGACCACGCGGCACTCGGCCGTTGCGTTGGCATAGGCTTCTTCCAGCACGCTCATGTAATCAGGAAAGCGCTTGATCATCAGCGGCACGCCGCAGTCATGAAACAGCCCCAACGCGTAGGACTCATCGACCGTCTGCGAACCGATGCGTTTGGCCAGCGTCAGGCTGGTCATCGCGACGTCCTGGGCCGTGTCCCAGAAGCGGTTGAGCACGACGATGGTTTCGTCGCTCATCTCGCCCTTGATTGACTGGGCGTTGATCAGGTTGATGACCGAGCGACTGCCAAGCAGGTTCACTGCGCGCTGGATGGAGGCGATCTTGTTGCTCAGGCCGTAATGGGGGGAGTTGACGAGTTTCAGCAGCGCGCCGGATAGCCCGGGATCCTGGGAGATCAGTCGTGCGATTTCACCCAGGTCGGGGTCGGGCATGTACTGCTCCATCTGCAAATCCACCATGATTTGCGGCTGGGGCGGCACGCTGATGCCTTGTAACGCCTGCTGGATCTGCTCGGACGTAAGCTCTTGGGACATAAGTTCACACTCAGGGTCAGGGCACGATTCTAACCCCTTGCGCCCATGCTTCGACAACCGGGCAAGGATTCAGCGGATCCGACGGACAGCCAGACGGTCATCGAGCCGAGTGCGCCCGGCAGCAGCTTCACGCGCTATACTCCCGCTCTTTTTTCCGGAGCGACGTCATGTCCCTGCCTAGCTTGCGCCTCAAGCCCAACGCCGATCGCCGCCTGCGTGCCGGTCATTTGTGGGTCTACAGCAACGAAATCGACGTAGCTGCCACTCCACTCAACGGCTTCGCTCCGGGCACCCAAGCCATTCTGGAAACCGCCGGTGGCAAGCCTTTGGGCATCGTCGCCATGAGCCCGCAGAACCTGATTTGCGCACGCTTGCTGTCCCGCGACATCAAGTTGCCACTCGACAAGTCGTTGCTCGTTCATCGCCTGAACGTGTGCCTGTCGTTGCGCGAGCGTCTGTTCGACAAGCCGTTCTACCGCCTGGTTTACGGCGACTCGGACCTGCTGCCGGGTCTGGTGGTTGATCGTTTCGGCGACATTCTGGTCGTGCAACTGGCGTCAGCCACCATGGAACAGCACAAGGACGACGTGCTCGCCGCCCTGATTCAGGTGACCAAGCCGAGCGGCATCCTGCTCAAGAACGACTCCGCTGCACGGGACGCTGAAGGCCTGAACCGTTACGTTGAAACCGCGTTTGGCGTGGTGCCGGAATGGGTTGCGCTGGAAGAGAATGGCGTGAAGTTCGAAGCGCCGGTGATGGAGGGTCAGAAGACTGGCTGGTTCTACGATCACCGCATGAACCGTGCGCGTCTGGCGCCGTATGCCAAGGGCAAGCGGGTGCTGGATCTGTTCAGTTACATTGGCGGCTGGGGCATCCAGGCCGGTGCGTTCGGCGCCAGCGAAGTCTTCTGCGTCGATGCGTCAGCGTTTGCACTGGACGGTGTGGAGCGTAATGCGGCGCTCAACGGCTTCGCAGAGAAAGTCACCTGCATCGAAGGTGATGTCTTTGAAGCGCTCAAGGAACTGAAAACAGCTGAAGAGCGGTTCGACGTGATCATCGCCGACCCGCCCGCGTTCATCAAACGCAAGAAGGACATGAAGAATGGCGAGGGCGCCTACCGCCGCTTGAACGAGCAAGCCATGCGCCTGCTCAGCAAAGACGGCATTCTGGTCAGCGCATCCTGCTCAATGCACCTGCCGGAAGACGACCTGCAGAACATCCTCCTGACCAGCGCCCGTCATCTGGACCGCAACATCCAGCTGCTCGAGCGCGGCGGCCAAGGCCCGGACCACCCGGTGCATCCTGCCATCCCTGAGACGCGCTACATCAAAAGCATCACCTGCCGGTTGCTGCCTAACAGTTGATGTATTGCCTGGCCTGACGCCTTCGCGGGCAAGCGCGCTCCTACACCGGACCGCGCAAGCCCGTCCGGGTTGTAGGCGATCTCGCTATTGCAACCGGCGTAATGCCGCGACGTCAGGCGCACCCGGGGGTTGCTTTGGCCTGTGTTGGTCCGCTAGACCCGTCGGCTGCGTCGACCTACATTGGCCAGTTGAACCCATTGGCCGCGTCGGCCACGTTGGGCCGTTGAACGGTTGAGCGTTAAGCGTTGGCGTTGGCGTTGGCGTTGGCGTTGGCGTTGGCGTTGACGATGATATTGGCACGTCACGCGGTCCACTGTAGGAGCGCGCTTGCCCGCGAAAATTCTCGAAAGCCACCGCTGCCCCCAATCAGACCGAGAGCCGACCGCTGCCACTTCTCACCATTCCCTCCCGCCCTCACAGGTGTAGAATCAGCGCTATTCATCGCCAGTCATCCCCGGCGGGTTTATGAGCTCAGGCTGGGCGTACGGTGATCCCGTGTCGTTCGGTTTCTTCGCTGCATCCGGTCACTGCCTCTTGCACACGACGTCACTAGAAGCTCACTCCCTTCCTTACTAGCCGATTAGCCGGAGTGCTCCAATGCCTGATTACCGTTCGAAAACGTCCACCCACGGCCGCAATATGGCCGGCGCGCGCGCCTTGTGGCGTGCCACGGGCATGAAGGACGAAGATTTCAAAAAACCGATCATCGCCATCGCCAACTCGTTTACCCAGTTCGTGCCAGGCCACGTCCACCTCAAGGACCTCGGCCAACTGGTCGCGCGCGAGATCGAACGAGCTGGCGGCGTGGCCAAGGAATTCAACACCATTGCCGTGGATGACGGCATCGCCATGGGCCATGACGGCATGCTGTATTCGCTGCCCAGCCGCGAGATCATTGCCGACTCGGTCGAGTACATGGTCAATGCCCACTGTGCCGACGCCATTGTCTGCATCTCCAACTGCGACAAGATCACCCCCGGTATGTTGATGGCTGCGTTGCGCCTGAACATCCCGGTGATCTTCGTTTCCGGTGGCCCGATGGAAGCCGGCAAGACCAAGCTGGCCAGCCATGGTCTGGACCTGGTCGACGCCATGGTCATCGCTGCGGACTCCACCGCCTCGGACGAGAAAGTCGCCGAATACGAGCGCAGTGCATGCCCGACATGTGGCTCGTGCTCCGGGATGTTTACCGCCAACTCGATGAACTGCCTCACCGAAGCCCTGGGCCTCGCACTGCCAGGCAACGGTTCTACGCTGGCGACCCACTCTGACCGCGAGCAGCTGTTCCTGCAGGCCGGCCGCACCATCGTAGACCTGTGCAAAACCTACTACCGCGACAACGACGACTCGGTTCTGCCGCGCAATATCGCCAACTTCAAGGCATTCGAAAACGCGATGACCCTCGACATCGCCATGGGCGGTTCGACCAACACCATCCTGCACTTGCTGGCTGCCGCCCAGGAAGCCGAGATCCCGTTCGACTTGCGCGACATCGACCGCCTGTCACGCCGCGTACCGCAACTGTGCAAAGTCGCGCCGAACATCCAGAAGTACCACATGGAAGACGTTCACCGCGCCGGCGGTATCTTCAGCATTCTGGGCTCGCTGGCCCGTGGCGGTTTGCTGCACACGGATTTGCCGACCGTGCACAGCAAGTCGATGGAAGAAGCCATCGCCAAGTGGGACATCACCCAGACGGACGACGAAGCGGTTCACCACTTCTTTAAGGCTGGCCCTGCAGGTATCCCGACGCAAACGGCCTTTAGTCAGTCGACCCGTTGGGAGACGCTGGACGACGATCGCGAGAACGGCTGCATCCGCAGTGTCGAGCACGCTTACTCACAGGAAGGCGGCCTGGCCGTGTTGTACGGCAACATCGCACTCGACGGCTGCGTGGTGAAAACCGCCGGCGTCGACGAGTCGATTCACGTGTTCGAAGGCAACGCCAAGATTTTCGAAAGTCAGGACAGCGCCGTGCGCGGCATTCTGGCTGACGAAGTGAAGGCCGGCGACATCGTGATCATTCGTTACGAAGGCCCGAAAGGCGGCCCGGGGATGCAGGAGATGCTGTACCCGACGTCTTATCTGAAGTCCAAAGGCCTGGGCAAAGCCTGCGCGCTGCTGACCGATGGGCGCTTCTCGGGCGGGACCTCTGGCCTTTCCATTGGCCACGCCTCTCCTGAAGCAGCGGCGGGCGGTGCAATCGGTCTGGTTCGTGACGGCGACAAGGTGCTGATCGACATTCCCAATCGCTCGATCAATCTGATGATCGACGACGCGGAAATGGCTGAACGTCGCGCCGAGCAGGAAAAGAAAGGCTGGAAGCCGGTTGAGTCACGCCCTCGCAAAGTGACCACCGCCCTCAAGGCCTATGCCCTGTTGGCCACCAGCGCCGACAAGGGAGCGGTGCGTGACAAGGCGATGCTCGACAAGCTGATGCCGTAAGCATCCTTGCGTAGCTGAAAACACCCCGCATGCCGGGGTGTTTTTTTGTCCCGATTTCGTCGGGCTGCGCTCCAGATGAGCGTATTTATGAGCCGATGGCTACCGTGATCGCACTCAGCAGAAGGCAGAGACTGGCGACCAACGTCAAACGCAAACGCATGGGTAAATACCAGGCGGGCAACGTCGCGGCTTTCACCAGGCGCCGATCCTGCCAGTAGTGCGCGACGAAACCGAAAATCAACAGCAGAAGCCCCAAAGGCGCCGGCAAGAGCAAAGCGGGCCAGGCGATCAGGGCCGGTATCACGCTCCAGATAAACCGCTCGCGACACTGATCCGCATGCAGGTCCTGAAGGGTCATGGCAAACCCCCAATGCAGTGCGCCCACAAAGCTCAGGATCACGGCGCCGTAAGCGACCAGCGCTTGCGTCAGGAAAGGCCGATATTGGGCTGAAAACGGGATCAGCAACAGCAGCCCAACAAACGGCAGCAGACCACCATAGCCCAGCAGGGCAACGTACTTTGGCGGCGAAGACAACGACGACGCTTTCATTTGAGTCCCTTTCAGTCATTTACGTGAAAGACTATGGCTCAAAAGTGCATTCCTGTTTAGCTTCTCTTCGCTCGGCCGGAAAAAGGGCCACATCCTGTAACCCACTGATCAAGGCCTGATCCATAGCAGCTGAGACCGCCCTCATGAATACGTTGATCTACTGGTTCCGCCAGGACCTCCGGCTTGCCGACAATCCTGCCTTCAGCCATGCATGTGAGCTTGCCACCACGCTGCTGCCGGTTTACTGCACACCCGTGGCAACTACAACGCCATGAGCATCCGAGCGTATCGGTGCCCACCGCCAGTATTTCGAGCAGACTGCGGTCAGCGCACTGGCCGGGCAGTTGAGCGCACAGGGCAGCGCGCTGATGCAGATCGAGGGCGAGTCCGTTGCAGGCCTTGTCGCGCTCGCCCACGACTTGGGTATCGATACGATCATTTGCGAACACATCGCAGCGCCGGAAGAGGATGCACAGGTGCAAGCCCTCCGCGCGGCAGGACTGACCGTGGAAGATCACTGGCAGTCGACACTATTCACGCTGGATGAACTCCCGATGGCCGTCGAGGAGCTGCCTGACGTATTCAGCAGCTTTCGACGTCTTGTGGAAAAAGCTTACGCCTCGCCGCGCACTGTCATACCGGCCCCGACCACTATTCCAGCGCTGCCCAATGGCGTGAGCATTGACTCGACCACGCTGCAACCGCCTGCGCCTCTGGACTCACGCTCGGCATTTCCTTATCAGAACCAGGCGTTTCACGGCGGCGAGCACGCGGCCATCGAGCACCTGCAGCAGTATTTCAGCCGGGGGCTGGCGAACAGCTACAAAGCCACGCGCAACACCTTGAGCGCTGTGGACGACTCCACCAAGTTTTCGCCCTGGCTTGCGCGTGGTTCGCTTTCAGCGCCGCAGATCGATCAGGCATTGAAGGCTTTCGAGGCCGAACACGGCGCCAACGACAACACGTACTGGATTTATTTCGAGTTGCTGTGGCGTGACTACTTTCGCTTGCTGCACCTGAAATACGGTCGCCTGCTGTACCGCGCCAGCGGCCTGAAGGGCAGCAGCGAACCGGGCCACAACCCACAGGGGTTTGCGCGCTGGTGTCGGGGCGAGACCGGAGAGCCGTTGATTGACGCCGGTATGCGGGAATTAGCGGCAACCGGTTACCTGTCCAACCGAATGCGCCAGATCGTCGCCAGTTACCTGATTTTCGACCTGAAGGGCGATTGGCGCGCCGGGGCCGCGTGGTTCGAAGCACAGCTGGTCGATTACGACGTCTACAGCAATCAGGGCAACTGGCTGTACATCGCTGGCTACGGAACCGACCCCAGGGGCGGTCGACGCTTCAACACCGCGAAACAGGCCGCCGAACATGATGCCGACGGTGCGTATCGCACGTTATGGGCCTGACCATGCGCGGCACGGCAACCGCCGTGCCGCGTGATGAGACGGCTTACTGAATCTCTTCCGGTTTGACGATCACCCAGTTTTTGTCTGCCGTTACCGGCAAGCCCTCTTTGGCCTGAGCCTCGGCGTTGGTCTTCATCATGCCGTTGAGCTGGGTCATGTACTTGTCCTTGCGATTGACCCACAGGTGAACGCCGCCCTTGCTGACGTCGACACTGTGAAAAAGCATATACCCATCGCTGGAAGGCGTATCGCCTCCCACCAGAACCGGTTTTTTCCACTGATCGATATAGGTGAGAATCGCGGCCTGCTTGCCTGCCATCCAGGTCGCCGGCGTCCACAGGTGAGGCGTCAGCTCAAGCCCGAGGTTGGCTTTCTCATCGTATTTGCCCGCAGTGATCTGCTTGCGTGCAGTGGTCAGCTCACCCGTCTGACGGTTCTTCAGCAGCGTGGTCACACCGATGACGTTCTGCGGCTTCACGTTGTAGCCGTACTTGGGATCGGCGGCGACCATGCGCACCAGCTCCTCCGACGCCGCCGTCATCACATACACCTCGATGCCGTTTTCCATCAGCTTGTTGTACAGCTCGGCCTGGCCGGTGAAGACCTTGGGCGGCTGCACTTCGATGGTCTTGACCACGTCGCCTTCGTAATACGTGCTTGGCACCGGCTTGCCCGATGCCATCAACTCGTCGACATAACCTTTGAGCTCCTGGAGGGTAAAGCCGGAGAACACCTGCGCGACCCATGGGTAACAGACCATGTCGTCGATTTCGCAGAGCCGGTAGTAGTAGCTGAACAGGCTTTCCTTATGGTCAGCGGTGTCCTTGAACGGGATGAGCTTGAGAGAGGGATCGAGCGAATCGCGGGTGATCAGCCCTTTGTTTTCCATGAACGGCAGCAGAGACTCTTCCAGGTCGTAGCGGTAGCTGGTGTTGTCCATGTCGAAAACGGCGAAGTTACCTTTGTTGGCATTGGCCGCAATCATCGCGTTGAGCTGCTTGGCCGCAGGGGCGGGCCAGTGGGTCAGCTCGGTGGCAGACACTTGAGTGGCACAGCACAGATAAATCGCAGCGGCCAGCAATGTTGGCGCAAGTTTCATAGTAGGTCCGCTCCCCGGTTGTTGGTTCGAAGAAGGACCGTAGCAAAAAGCCGTTACAAGTTTGATGCGTCAGCGACCGTGTCCGTTCCGAGGGCGTCACTGGAATCGCCATTCGCGCCAGATGACGTAAAAACGACGTTTTTGTGACAGGGCTGACCATTTGCACATCGGTAGGAGCCGGCTTGCTGGCGAACCCGCCGTTTCAGGCAATTTGATGGACGTCAGATACCACGCATTCGCGGGCAAGCGCGCTCCTACAGTTGACCGAATCCCTCTGTAGGAGCGAGCTTGCTCGCGATAGCGATCGCGATATCAGATTCGCTCCCAAACCTCGAAACTGTACGCAGGCTTATCGTCGAGCGCCGGGTTCTCTGTGTTCGAAACCAGCGTCCACTGACCCTCGTCAAACTCCGGGAACCACGCATCGCCTTCGGGACTCAGCGCCACGCGGGTGAGGTACAGGCGGTCAGCGTGCTCAAGGGCTTGGCCATAGAGTTGCGCGCCGCCAATCAGCATCACTTCGCTGACCCCTTGCTGGCGCGCCCACTCCTCAGCGCGATGCACTGCCGCGTCCAGAGAGGTAAAGACTTCGGCGCCTTCAAGCTGCAAATCCTGCTGGCGCGTGACCACCAGATTCAACCGGCCCGGCAACGGACGGCCCAGGGAATCCCAGGTCTTGCGACCCATGATGATCGGCTTGCCGAGGGTGGTCGCTTTGAAATACTTGAAGTCCCCTGGCAAGTGCCAAGGCATGGAATTGTCGATGCCGATGACCCGGTTTTCAGCGAGTGCGGCGATCAGGCTCAGGGGGAGATGTTTTTTCATGCCGACGAGGATATCAGACCACCCTGCCCCAGCACATTCGCTTGCCGCGCGGTCCAAGGACCAAACCCGCTCGCTGCCCGACGGCAGCCACACCGGTTATGCTGACCTACGATTTTACCGACGAGACGCCGCGTGACTGCACTGACTCCCCTTGACGAACTCTGGCTGACCGAAGCCGTACGCCTGCGCGAAGAACACGCGGGCCTGCTCGACGATGAAGAAGCCAACCGCCGTGCGCGTGCAAGCGGCGGCGACCTGCAAACCCGGATCAAACACCGCGCCCTGTGGCTCGCCGAACGGGACGGCATGCGCAAGGCACTGCATCACTGGAAACAAGGCGCGCGCCTGGCGTTGATCGGGCTGGCGGTGTTCGCGGTGGCCAGCGGCGCCGGACTGGCTTTCGCCGCATTGGGCGACGGACAGGCGCCCGTCAATGTGTTCTGGGCCTTGGGCAGTTTGCTCGGCTTCAATCTGATCTTGCTGATGAGCTGGATAAGCGGCGTGCTTTTCGCCGGGAAAAGCACGGCCGGCCTTGGTCGACTCTGGCTGTGGCTCAGCGAGAAGCTGGCGCGCGATGCACAGGCGGCACAACTGGCCCCCGCGCTGATTCTGCTGTTGCAGCGCAAGCGCCTGAATCGCTGGTTGTTGGGCACGTGCGTCAATGGTCTCTGGCTGCTGGCCTTGCTCAGCGCCCTGACAATCATGGTTTTACTGATGGCCACCCGGCGCTACGGCTTCGTCTGGGAAACCACCATTCTGGGCAGTGACACTTTTGTCAGCCTGACCCGAGGCCTGGGGGCGATTCCTTCGTTGGTGGGCTTCAGCGTGCCGACCGAGGCCATGATTCGCGCCAGCGGCGACAGTGCGCTGTCTATCGAAAACGCGCGTCAGGCATGGGCAGGATGGTTGGTCGGCGTGCTCATGGTTTTCGGCATCCTGCCGCGCCTGATCCTGACCGTGCTGTGCTATGTGCGTTGGCATGTCGGCCGCCGTGCATTGGCCCTTGATCTGAACCACCCCGGCTATGTCGAGTTACGCGAGCGTTTGATGCCAAGCAGCGAACGACTGGGCATCAATGATGCTGCCCCGGCGCAGCTTCACGCGGTGCAGACCGGTCCGGCGGCAAGCCAGAGTCAAGGCGCGCTGCTGCTCGCCATCGAACTGGATAACCAACAGCCCTGGCCGCCCGCGCTTCCTGAAAACGTGACTGACGCTGGCGTACTCGACTCGCGCGAATCGCGGCGCACGCTGCTCGACCAGCTGACACGTTTCCCGCCTGCCCGCCTTGTCATCGCGTGCGACCCGCGTCGCTCCCCGGACCGCGGCAGCCTGGCATTGATCGCAGAGCTGGCGCGTTGCGCGACAGCGACGCGCATCTGGCTACTGCCCGCGCCTGCGGGACAAATACTGGACGCCGACCGAGTGGATGACTGGCACAGCGGGTTGCAGCAGCTCGAACTGAACTGGACCGACAGCGCGCCATTGACCTGGCTGGAGAGCGGACATGACTGACAAGGACACTGTTCGCCCCCTGAAACTGGCCGTGGTCGGCCATACCAACGTCGGCAAGACTTCACTGCTGCGCACGCTGACACGCGATGTCGGCTTTGGTGAAGTCTCCCACCGCCCGAGCACTACGCGGCACGTTGAAGGCGCACGCTTGTCGGTTGACGGCGAGGCACTGCTGGAGCTGTACGATACGCCAGGGCTTGAGGACGCCATCGCTCTGCTCGATTACCTTGAACGCCTGGACAGGCCCGGCGAACGGCTCGACGGTCCGGCGCGACTCGGGCGCTTTCTTGAGGGCAGCGAAGCGCGCCAGCGTTTTGAGCAGGAAGCAAAAGTGCTTCGCCAGTTGCTCGCGTCGGATGCTGGGTTGTACGTCATCGACGCGCGCGAGCCGGTGTTGGCCAAGTATCGCGACGAACTGGCCGTACTCGCCAGCTGCGGCAAGCCTCTGCTGCCGGTGCTCAACTTCGTCACCAGCCCGCAACAGCGCGAACCTGACTGGCGGGAAGCCTTGGCGCGCTTGGGCCTGCACGCACTGGTGCGGTTCGACAGCGTTGCGCCACCGGAAGACGGCGAGCGCCGTTTGTATGAAAGCCTTGCTCTGTTGCTGGAAACCTCACGGGGGCGGCTTGAGCGTCTTATTGCCGATCAGCAGGCCCAGCGTGAAGCCCGGCGGCTGAGCGCGGCAAGGCTGATCGCCGAGCTGTTGCTGGACTGCGCAGCCTGTCGCAGAAGCGTCGCCACCGAAAACGGACTGGTGGAGGCCGCCATTGCTGATCTGCGCAAAGCCGTGCGGCAGCGGGAGCAGCGTTGCGTCGAGTCGCTGCTCAAGCTTTACGGGTTTCGTCGCGAAGACGCCTCAGCCAGTGACCTGCCATTGCTGGATGGGCGCTGGGGCGACGATCTGTTCAACCCTGAAACCCTGAGGCTGCTCGGCGTTCGAGTGGGCGGCGGCATTGCTGCGGGGGCGGCGGCTGGCGCAGGCGTTGACCTGCTGGTCGGCGGCGTCACACTGGGGGCGGCGGCATTGGTCGGCGCAATTGCCGGCGGCGCCCTGCAAACGGCGCGCAGCTATGGCGGCCGGCTGATGGGCAAACTCAAGGGCCAACGCGAACTGACCGTTGACGACGCAGTGCTGAGATTACTGGCTCTGCGCCAGCGGCTGCTGCTGCAAGCGCTCGAAGTGCGTGGGCATGCCGCCATGGAGAGCATCAAGCTGACCGCTCCACAGGACAAGACTTGGCGCGAAGGCAAACTGCCGGAGGCGCTGCATAAAGCCAGGGCACACCCGCAATGGTCATCGTTGAACCCGGGCGCAAAGCTCAACCAGACGGAGCGCCAGGAGCAAATCGACGCGCTGGCAAACACCGTGCTCATCTGAACAAACGTCATCACAGATCGCCCAAGTAACAGCCGACAGTCGCATCGCTTGTTTTTGCGGTAGGGGAAACGCGCGCGGACCGGTATGATCGCGCGCCCGATACACCCGGAAGCACAGACCCATGAAACCCACCTTGATCGCCGCTGCAGAACTCGACCGCATCGAGACCTGGCAGAAATACTCCAGCTACATGTGCGGAGGCTGCATCTCCAGTTGCTGCACGCTGCCGGTTGAAGTGAAGATCAAGGACCTGATCCGCATTGGCATCGTTGACGAGTTCGAGCAGGGGGACAATCCCAAGAACATCGCCAAGCGCCTGCAGAAGGAAGGGGTCGTCGAGCGCTTCAATCAGAAGTCCGGGATTTTTACCTTGCAGCGCATGAGCAACAACGACTGCCTGTATCTGGACCGTAAAAGCCGCCTGTGCACCATCTACGACAAGCGCCCTGACACTTGCCGCAACCACCCGAAAATCGGCCCACGCCCTGGTTACTGCGCGTACAAGCCGAAGGAAGTCGTGCGCGAGAGCACAGGTACTCTGAACTCAAACTCCGGCCGGGTGCCGTTGAAGTTCTAAGACCCCTGCAGAGTTCGCGTACGCCTTCCCGGCTGAAGCCGGTCCTACCAAAGGCGCGTGGACCTCAGTGGGACCGGCTTTAGCCGGGAAGGGGCCGCATTGAGCGACATCACCCTCACAGCATCGACACCGGCCGAACCAAAACTCAGACAAACAAAAACGCCCCCGGCCTTACGACCGGGGGCGTTTTCGTTCAGCCGGGGCTAGTTACGCCTTGGCTTTCTTGGCAGCGCGGGTACGCTCGCCTTCGTCCAGAATCTTCTTGCGAAGACGGATCGACTTAGGCGTCACTTCACACAGCTCGTCGTCCTGGATGAATTCCAGAGCCTGTTCCAGGGTGAAGCGAACAGGTGGAACCAGAGCGATGGTCTCGTCTTTACCCGAAGCACGCATGTTGTCGAGCTTCTTGCCTTTGGTTGGGTTCACGCCCATGTCGTTGTCGCGGCTGTTGAGGCCGACGATCTGACCGTTGTAGATCTCCTGACCGTGCTCGACGAACAGCTTGCCGCGCGCCTGCAGGGTTTCCAGGGAGTAGGTCAGTGCCTTGCCGGTTTCAACCGAAACCAGAACGCCGTTCTGACGGCCAGACATGTCACCGGACTTCATGGTGTCGTAACGATCGAAGATCGAAGTCAGGATGCCAGCACCGTTGGTCAGGGTCAGGAACTGGTTACGGAAACCGATCA
>Ga0308169_10000121_pt1 | contig 159761 bp, 134 predicted proteins | sample PhyBR1_2_FD_202139 | JGI IMG/M metagenome (GOLD analysis project Ga0308169, IMG submission 202139) | Phyllosphere microbial communities from UC Gill Tract Community Farm, Albany, California, United States - DLSLSB.R1 | ecosystem: Host-associated > Plants > Phyllosphere > Unclassified | place... | reverse complement strand
CTTACAAGCAGATCGTGTGTGCGGCAATGCGCAAGCTGCTGCATCTGGTTTACGGGGTGGTGAAGTCGGGCAAACCATTTGACCCCCAAATCGCCCTTGCGGGGTGAGGGTCAAGACGGTATCTACAACAGCAGATCGCTGCTTTCCTGTAGAGCGGCCTTGTGTCGCGAAAGGGCCGCGCAGCGGCCCCACTAGCGCAGATCACAGATCAGGCCAACTCTTCGGCCACATCCTCACGCACAATCGCCTTCTCCGCATCGATCCGGCTGATGTACTTCCAGTCCGATTCGTCGATGTAGATGCCATTCGGCCCGCTACCACCTTCCAGATCGATCGCCACGTGCGCCGACACCTGTGGCTTGACGCTGGCCAGAATCGGCACGAAGCCCAACTGCTGGCTGGTCTCGAGCAGCGCCGCCTGGTTGCGTTCGTCGATGTCGGCGGCCTCGTCGAGGTAGTACGGCAAGCGAATGCGTCCGGCCAGGTCGCGGTCCATCAGGTGCAGCAACAAGTACATGTTGGTCAGCGCCTTGATGGTCATGGTGGTGCCGTTGGAGGCAGCGCCATCGATGTCGGCGTGGATCACCGGCTGGCTGTTGATCTTGGTGATCTCGAACGCCAGCTCGAACAGGTCCTTGAGGCCCAGTTGGTTGTGGTTGGCTGCCACCAGCCGGGCCAGGTACTCCTTGGCCTCTTCGTTCTTGTGATCCTGGTCGCTGCTTTGGGTCAGGTCGAACACCGACAGGGTCTCGCCTTCTTCGTACTGGCCAGCGCTGTGGATGATCTGGTCGATGTGCTTGAGCGCTTCCTTGTTCGGCGCCAGCACCACCCGGAAGCTTTCCAGGTTGGACACCTGGCGCTTGTTGATCTCGCGGTTGAACAGCGCCAGCTGGTGCTCGAGGCTGTCGTAGTCGCTGCGGATGTTGCGCAGGGTCCGGGCGATGTCGGTAACCGCCGCACGGCGCGCCTTGGCCAGGGTCAGGGCTTCTTCGGTGCGGTGCGAGTAGGCGTTGATCAGCAGCTGCAGGCGGCGCTCCATGTCGTCTTCGCTGTCGAACTTGGCCACCCCTTTGAGGCGTACCTGGGCGTACAGCGCCTCGATCTGGTTATCCGCCCGTTGCAGCGCCTGCCAGCTGTCCTGGTAGTCATTGAGCAGCGGCAGCAGGTTGTCCATCGAGTCGTCCACCGCTTCCATGAACGGCGTGCCGAACGGCATGTCGTTGGGTAGCAGCTGACGGCGGCGAAGGGCGTCTTCGAGGGTGCGCTGCTTGGCTTCGAGATCGGCCAACTGACGGCCGACCAGTTGCAGCTTGGCCGACAGTTGCTGGACGCGCTCGGTGAAGGCGTCGCTGGAGCGCTTGAGTTCGTCCTGGGCCGCTTCAAGCTGGGCCAGTTGCTCAAGCTTCTCTGGCTCTTCAGCGGCGAGGGTTTCGCTGCGGCGGAAGTCTTCCAGGGCCTTTTGCGCATCCAGTACCTGCTGGTACAGGGCTTCGGTCTGGGCCTTGCTGGCGGTGCGGTCGGCGGCGACCGCCTGCTGGGCCTTGAGCTGCTTGAGCTCGCGTTCGAGGCGGTCTTTCTGGTCGCGCAGGGCCGCGCGGTCAGCCAACGCTTGCAGCGCTGGCGGCTCGATGTGTGAGAGGTCGATGGACAGGCCCGGGGCTTCGAAACGCTCGCCCTTGAAGCTGTCGAGCACCGCTTCCAGTGACTTGACCCAGAGGTCGCTGTCATCCAGTTCGATGCCGCGCTCGCCCAGCGGCAGGCTGAACAGTGCGCCGTTGAACAGGCGCATCAGGCGGTCGACGTCGCCTTGCGAGAACTCTTCGCGCAGGCGTGCGTAGCTGTTGTTGTCGGCATGATCGAGCTGCTGCTTGACCACCTTGACCCGCTTCTCCAGATCCCGCACACGCTCGTCGAGGTCTTCGGCGGAGAACTGCCGCGATTGCGCCAGGGCGCCGGCAAGTTCGTCGTGGGCGTCCTTGGCGGCAAGCAACTGCTGCTCGAGGACGCGTACATCATCGACCAGCGCAAAGCGATTCTTCAGCACCGACAGTTCGCCCAGCCAGCGCTGGATACCGCTGATCTCGCGCTCCAGGCGCATCAGCTCCTGGGTACCGCCGCGTTGGTCGTTCTGCAGGCGGTCCTGCTCGCTGCGGTAATGCTCGGACTGGATCACCAGTTCTTCTTTACGCGCCATGGCATATTCCTGCCAGGTGCCGAGCAGGTTATCCAGCAGCGGCGACAGGCGATGCAGCTTGCCACGCAGGATGTCGCGCTGGGCGACGCCACCGGCGAGGGCTTCGACCAACGGCCCGGCGGCGACCAGGGCGTTGTAATCGCCTTCCATGCGGCGTACGTCGCGGAAGGCCTCTTCGCAGGCAGCGATGTAGTCGACGCTGCCCGAGCGCAGGCTGTGCTCAAAGGCATCGAGGAACAGCTGCTTGAGCTTGGCTGCAGTGATTTCGCGCATGTGCAGCAGGTTGATGAACAGGGCGCGGAAGGTCTTCAGGCTCTGCTCGCTGGTCGAGCGCAGCGGGATCAGGGTCAGGTCCAGTGGCACCGAAGTATGGCCACCGACCAGCAGACGGCGCAGTTCGTCGGGCTTCAGCTCGTAAGCCTTGAGGCCATTGCGCTCAAGGTTGGTGAACAGCTCCTTTTGGCGCAGGCAGGTGTCGTCTTTCTGGTAGTGAGCCAGGTCCAGCTGGCCTTGGTAGGCAAAGAACTGGTGACCGAAGCCGCCGCCCGGGCCGCGGCCGACCACGCCAATCACGTGCGGGCCATGGGGCAGGTCCAGCTCGCAGAGGATGTAGCTGGTGTCGCTGGCGAAGTAGAAACGGCGCGACTGCTCGAGGCTGTACTTGCCGAAGCTCATGTCCGACATGCGCGCCAGAATCGGGAACTGCAGGGCGTTGATCGACGCCGACTTACCCAGGTTGTTGGCGCCATAGACCGACAGCGGGTGCTCCAGCGGGAACAGGCCGAGGCTGTAGCCGGCGGTGTTGAGCAAGGCGAAGCGGCGGATGCCGTAGCGTTGCTGGCTCATGCGTCAATCTCCTGTTGCTCTTCGCGGATGGCGCGGGCAAGGGCGTCTTCTTCGCTCTCGTCGCTGGCAAACGGGCTGAGGTCGAGCGGGTCGTCGGTTTCCAGTTGCTCGGCGCTGTCGTCGTCGGCCAGCACCGGTACCGGCAGTGGCAGGGCGCTGTGCAGGGTCGCGGCCAGGTCGCGGTCCTGCTGCACCGACAGGCACACATCGATGAAGCGGTGCATCGGCGGCAGGAAGCGGTATATGCCGCCTTCTTCATGGGCGAAGCCCAGTTGGGTCATGCGCCGGAGGATCTTTTCTTCAAGCTCGTCGACGGTCTGTACTTCGGCCTGGATGAACAGGTCGCGGTACTTTTCCAGCAGCGACGGCAGCTCATCGCGGCCGATGCTGCCGCCATCGAGCACGGCGATCGGGTCGCGGCCCTGGTCAGCCAGGTGCTCGACCAGGATGAAGGTGAACAGCGAAAGGCGCTGGGCGGTCTTGTTGACCTGCGCAGCGGCCAGCTCTGGCACGAAGTAATAGAAACCGCGGGTATCGCACACCAGCTCGAAGCCAAGCGCCTTGAACAGGGTGCGGTACTGGTCCTGGAAGTTCGACAGCTGGGCGTACAACTCGGGGTCGCGGCGGCTGACGTGGAAACCTTTGAACAGCTCGCGGAAGATCGGCGCGAGCTGGGACAGTTCGGAGAGATCAAGATGCATTGGCTGGGCTCGCAGTGGATGCAGGCGATGATTCGGTCAGGGCGAAGGAGCGCAGGCTCACCCGGTGTTCGGTGGTGAGATAGTCGCGCCGTTCGAGGCGCTCGCGGCTGAAGCGCTTCTCGCGCGACAGGCGCGAGAACCAGTACAGCAGCTCGTCGGTGGCGCCTTCGGGCTCCTGCTCCAGCAGCCAGACCATCAGGTCGGGCAGTGGCAGAGCGCTGGCACAGCGTTCGAGCATCTCCTTGACCGCGCGCGGGGCACGTGGCGTCGGGCCCTTGTCGGTGCGGTGGGCCTTGGGGAAGCGCGCCGGCTTGGGCTCGAAGCGGGCCAGCGCGTAAACGTAGGCCTCGACCTGGCTGGCGCTGCCGAGAAAGGTGCTTTGCGGTCGAGTGAACATCGGCATGGCCGCGTGCGGCACGGCATCGATGCCCTTGCGCCGGATCACCGACAGGGCCAGCGCCGCGCCACGGGTCACGGCGTTGTGCCGGCGCGCTTCTTCGCGCAACGGCAGCAGCAGTTCGCGGGCATGGCGCAGGGTCAGCTGGGCGCTGGTCTGCATCTCGAGGATGCGTGCATGGGTGCGCAGGAGCATGTCGTCGTCGACCAGATGGCCGAGCCGCGCCTGTTCGCCGAGCAGGCGCAGCAGCACCGTCTCGACCTTGCGCACGCCTTGCTCGAAGGCACCGTCGGCGTTGACCAGCTGGATCATCGGCTCGACGTACTCGTCCCAGGTTGCCAGTACTTCGGCGTAGCGCTGGCGCAGCGGGATCTGCCGGTTGCTGGTCTTGGCCCGTTCGGCCACGGCCACCAGCGCCTGCTCGTCGTTGTCGAGTTTCTTCAACACGTCGCGCACGCGCATGTCGAGCAAACGCAGCTGGCGCGCCAGGTCGTCGCTGTCGCGGTTGTCGAAAGCGTCCTGAATGTGCCCGGCCAAGCGCTCCAGATGGCGCAGATAGGCTTCGATTTCCAGGCACAGGCCGAGCCGGTGCTCGCGGCGCAGGTAGGCCAGGAAGTCGTGGATCTGCGCATTCAGCTCGAAGCGGTTCGGGCTTTTTGCCACCGGTACCAGAATATCCAGGCGGATCCACACATCGAGCAGCTGAGTGATGTCCTGCGGGGTGCTTTCTACCTGCTGGCGGCCGAGTTGCTGGCGCAGTTCGATCAGGCTCAATGTGCCCTGGTCGAAACGTTCACACAGCGGCTCGATCAATGCCCAGTGTTCGGCGAGGGCGCGCAGGACGCGCTTGGGTTCGATCATTGGCGGGTCGACTCGTTGCCAAATTAAAGCCGGCGATTGTACTGCATCCAGGGGGGAGGAATTCACCCCTTGGTCTGTAATGAGATTGCGTCAGGGATTTACCGGGTTGGCCCAGGGTTTTGCCGGCTGGCAAATTTCCGCCAACTGTAGCGGCGCGGGGCGGTCAACGGCGTTAGAATGCGCGACTGACTTTTCCCGGATGACCGTGCTGTGCTGATCGAGTCCCGCCGCCGCGCTTACCTGTCTGCCATGCAAGTGGTGCACTGGCTGCCGCGTGCCGAACTGCCGTTCGCCGCGCCGTCGCGCCCCGAGCTGCTGCTGCCGCAGGCGCCGGTCGAGGAGGTCGAACTCGAAGCCTTGGCGCCAGCGCCTGCCGCCGCGCCGGTCGCGCCGCAGGCACGCAGCATCGAACGGCCGAAAATCGAGATTCCGCGCCCAGCCAGCAGCGTCAAGCCAGCGGCCAAGCAGGCCGAGCCCGAGGCTGAGCCAGTGGTCCGTGCGGCGCCGGTGCCACCGCCACGGTTTGCCCTGCAGTTGCTGCGCGCCGGCAGTGGCCTGGTGCTGGTCGAGCTGGCCACCGGGCAGCCGTTCCAGAGCCGCGACCCATCCTACCTGCTGCTCAAGGACATGCTCCGCGCCGCCGGCCTGCCGGATGCGCCGCAGATCATCGGCGAGCCGATCCGTTGGCCGCTGTTGGTGCGCGGCAACATGGACCAAGGCCCCGAGGCTGCGCGTGACTTCGTCCAGGGCTTTATCCAGGCGCGCCTGGAAGAATCACCCTGCACCTGCCTGTGGCTGATCGGCCTGCCGGCGCTGCGCTTTGCCGCCCAGGCCGAGGCGCCGGCCTATTACCAAGAACTGCAGGTCGAAGCGCTGGGCACTGCCTGGGCGCTGCCTGGCCTGGAACTGTTGATGGACGAGCCGCAGCGCAAGGCGGACGTCTGGCAAGCGATGCGCCAGCTGATGGCGCGCTGGAAGAGCGTTGAATGAGTGATTCGATCAGTTTCCGCCCGATGACCGAGGCGGACCTGGATGCGGTGCTGAAGATCGAGTACGCCGCGTTCAGCCATCCCTGGACCCGCGGGATTTTTCTGGATGCGCTCAAGTCATACCAGATCTGGTTGATGTTCGATGGCGCCCAGCAGGTAGGTCATGGTGTGATCAACGTGATCATCGACGAAGCGCACCTGCTCAACATCACCGTAAAACCGGAAAACCAGGGCCGCGGCCTGGGCCTGCGCCTGCTGGAAAAACTCATGGCCGAGGCCTACAAGCTCAATGGCCGCGAGTGCTTCCTCGAGCTGCGCGCGAGCAACCAGTCGGCCTATCGTCTGTATGAACGCTTCGGCTTCAACGAGATTGGCCGGCGCCGCGACTACTATCCAATGGCTGGTGGCCGCGAAGATGCCCTGGTAATGGCCTGCACCCTGTTCGACGAGTGACCTTGCGCCGTCAGGTCCAGTCACACAGGCATAACCTGATGAGGCAAGACCATGCACGACCTGCAGGAACTGATCGACAACAACGAGCGCTGGGCTGACGCGATCACCCAGCGTGACCCGGACTTCTTCGCCAAGCTGGCCCGTCAGCAGACGCCGGAGTTTCTCTGGATCGGCTGCTCCGACACACGCGTGCCGGCCAACGAGATCGTCGGCATGCTACCGGGCGATCTGTTCGTCCACCGCAACGTCGCCAACGTGGTGCTGCACACCGACCTTAACTGCCTGTCGGTGATTCAGTACGCGGTCGAAGTGCTCAAGGTCAAACACATCCTGGTCACCGGCCACTATGGCTGCGGCGGCGTGCGCGCGGCCATGCAGGACCGTCAACTCGGACTGATCGACGGCTGGCTGCGCTCGATTCGTGACCTCTACTACGAAAAACGCGGTGAGCTGGCCAAGCTCGACACGGACGAGGCGCGGGTCGACCGCATGTGCGAGCTGAACGTGATCCAGCAGGTGGCCAACGTTGCCCACACCAGCATCATCCAGAACGCCTGGCATCGCGGTCAGGAGCTGTCTATCCATGGTTGCATCTATGGCATCAAGGATGGCCGCTGGAAGAGCCTGGATACCACCATAAGCGGCTTTGCCCAATTGCCGCCGCAATACCGCCTGCGCCCGCAGGAGTAGGCTTAACTCTAAGCCAGTAGCCGCCAACTGGCTGAAGGGGTAAGCAATGAAAACTGCAAGGATGCTGCTCTGTGCAGCTGGCTTGAGCATCGCCAGTGTTGCTCAGGCTGACCCGCGCGACCTGTGGATGTTCGCCCATTGGGCCGGCGACCATCAGACCCGACCGTTTCGCGAGATGCTGGTCGAGGCACGGCTGTACGGCGTGGTGCCGATTCATCAGTTGCTGCGCTCGGCATCGGACTGGCGCCAGTGTCGTGCCTCGCCGTTCGCGGTGCCGCCACAGGTGCAATGGCCGGTGGTGCGCTCGACCCTGGCATTGCTGAAAACCTTGAGTGGGCAGGGCGCCCTGGGTCAGTTCGAGGTGGTCTCGGCATACCGCGATCCGCAACTCAACGCCTGCGCTGGCGGCGCGGTGGACAGTGCCCACATGCGCGCCTTTGCCGTTGATCTGTTGCTGCCGGTATGGGCCGACCCCAATCCGCTGTGCCGCTTCTGGCAGCAGCATGGCCAGGCCTGGAATATGGGCCTGGGCCGCTACCCGTCGGGGCGCATCCATATCGACACGGCCGGCTATCGCACCTGGGGCGGTGATGGCAGCTCGGGTTCGTCGTTTTGTGCCAAACCCAGCTGAGCCAGGCAGGCCTGACATTGCTGGCGCACCCAGTCGGCAAAGCGCTGGCGCTTGCAGCCGGGCAGAAACGCCTGCGGGCTGAGCAGGCGATACGCCGAGCCATCCGCGATAAACCCGGCGGGCGCGTGCAATTGGCCGCTGGCAATCTCGTCGCTGACCATCAAGGCTGACGCCATGGCCAGCCCAAGGCCGGCGCTGGCGGCCTGGATCGACAGATAGAAGTGCTGATACTCGCTGCCTGCGCGGTGCCGTACCCCTTCGCCGCGCAACCGATGCCAGTCAGACCAAGCCTTGGGACGGGTGCGGCTGTGCAGCAAACGAGGGTTTTGCGCCGCTTCCTGGCTGCCCGCTCGACAGACCGGCCCCATCCATTCATCGCAGATCTTCACGCTGTGCAGCGTACGTTCCCAGTGAAAATCGTCACGCCGCAAGGCCAGGTCAATGCCGCTGCGGGCAAAGTCCACCGCTCCGCCAGCAGCGACCAGTTGCAGCTGGATATCCGGGTGCGCGGCATGAAAGTCCGGCAGCCGTGGGATCAGCCAGCGCATGGCGATGGTCGGCTCGCAGGACAGCACCAGCACGTTGTCCTGAAGCGGTTGTTGCAAGCGCTGCACGGTGTCTTCGATCTGCTCGAAGATGGCCTGGGTGGTGCTCTGCAGGGCGCGCCCGGCGGCTGTCAAAAACAGCGCCCGGTTGCGCCGCTCGAACAGTTCGACCCCCAGACTTTGCTCTAGCAAGCGTACTTGCCGGCTAACCGCGCCATGGGTGACGTGCAGGCGCTCGGCCGCGCGCACAAAGCTCTCGGTCTGGGCGGCAACGTCGAAAAAACGCAGGGTGTTGAGCGGCGGCAGTTTCATTGAAAATCTCGGCGCAAGTGAACGCTGAATATCTGTGAGAAAAACTAGCGGATCTGCGCGACTATAAATCGATTTTTACCTGTGGATAAGCCCTCGATAATCGACGATCTGTGGATTTTCATCGTCTATCGAGGTTGCCTGAGTGAATGAACTGATTGCCGTCGCCGTGTTTACCGTACTTGCCGTGATCAGCCCCGGCGCTGACTTTGCCATGGTCACCCGCAGCAGTTATGCACAGGGGCGCAAGGCCGGCCTAGCCGCTGCGGTCGGCATTGCCTTGGGTGTGCAGGTGCATGTGCTGTACACGGTGCTGGGCATTGCCGTGATCATCAGCCAAAGCCCGGCGCTGTTCATGGCAATGAAGGTGCTGGGCGCGGGCTACCTGATTTATCTGGGCTACCAGTCGCTGACCAATACCAAGCGGATCCACCTCGACGACCTCGGCCAGGGGCAGGGCAGGGGTAGCTTGAGGGCGTTACGCACAGGATTTTTCACCAACGCGCTGAACCCCAAGACCATGCTGTTTGTGATCAGCGCCTACACCCAGGTGGTGCAGCCGGGCAGCTCGCTGGCGCAGGACTTTGCCTACGGCGCATTCATGTCCTTCGCCCATTGGCTGTGGTTCAGCCTGGTGGCGGTGTTTTTTTCCAGCGCAGCGCTGCGCCTGGCAATGATCGAGCGCCAGCGAGTGGTTGATCGGCTGATCGGCGTGGCGCTGATCGGCCTGGGGGTGACCGTGCTGGTGGCAGGCGTGCGCTGAGTTTAGCTGATGGGTGTCTTGCTCTGCATGAGGTTGTCCCGTTCATGCTCCGTCCCTCGCTCTGTGATACAGATACCGAGCGACAGCAGCAAGGCGACCGTAGCGAGCCCCGCGCCGATCCAGAGATTACCTTCCAGACCAACGCCATCCGGCACCCGGCCGCCAGCCCATGCGCCCAATGCGATGGCAACATTGAAAACCCCTACATAAAGCGCCGTAGCGACTTCCACGGCACCTGGTGCGGCCTTCATCATCCACGTCATCAGGCCTACCGACACACCGCCATAGGCCAGCCCCCAGACCAGCAACAGCATGCCGCCGCCGAGGTTGGAATTGCCGATGAGCAGGAACAGCACCGGCGTCAGCAGCAGCCCGGTCGAGATCGCCAGCTAGGTACGTGCTGTGCGCCGCGCGGCGATGACGCCGGCAAGGAAGTTGCCGACGATGCCGGCTAAGCCATAGGCGAACAGCAGTGCGCTGACCCATTGGCTATCGAAGCCTGACACCGACATCAGCAATGGCCGCACGTAGGTGAACAGCATGAAGTGCCCGGCGACCAGTGCCAGCGTCAGCAGCAACCCCACTTGCAGTTTGCAGCTACCCAGCTGCTGGGCAAACTGGCGCACGGTCACCGAACTGGTTACCGGTAGCCCGGGGATCACCGCAAGGTGCAACGCCAGCACCAATGCGCTGAACAGGGCCATGCCGGCAAAGGCCCAGCGCCACCCGGCATAGTCGCCGATCAACGCACCCAGCGGCACGCCCAGCACCGAAGCAGCGGCCACCCCGCCGAAGATGATCGAGGTCGCCAGGCCAACCGAGTGCGCCGCCACCAGCCGCCCCGCCAGCCCCCCGGCGATCGCCCAGATCCCCCCCATGCAAAAGCCGACCAGTACACGCGCGGCCAGCATCCAGGCCATGCTTGGGGCCAACGCCGAGGCGATGTTGACGATCACCAACAGCCCCAGCAATCCGCAGAGGATCCTGCGCCGATCAATGCCGCCGGATGCGATGACCACCAGCGGGGCAAAAAACGCTGCCAGTAGTGCAGGCAGTGAGATCATCAGCCCTGCCGTGCCGGTGGACGTATTCAGCGATTCGGCAATCGGTGGCAGCAGCCCGACCGGGAGCATTTCAGTGGTGACCACGGAAAATGTCGCAAGGCCGACTGCGCTGACGGCCAGCCAGGGGTGCTGCGCGGAGGTTGCTGTGAGTTTGGATGAAGACGTGCTCATGGTTCAGGTCCTTTGAATTTTCAAGCAAGCCTTGTCGTCTGGCAGTGTTACCTGGAGCAGAACATACGCGGCGTATGAAAGGGACCCTATATTGATACGTGGTGAATGTAAATAATCATACGCGCTGAATGTAAGTGCGTTGACTTCTCGCGGCATCGGCACTGAGAGGGCAGGCGGGGAAATTTGCCCAGAGGAGTACGCAGAAGAGTTGCAGGGCGATTCAAGGACAGAACGCCAAAAACAAGAAAGCCCGCACTAGGCGGGCTTCTTGTTAGATCTACAGACTTCGTGAGAAATCTGTAGATCTGAAGTGTGGTGGCTACACAGGGACTTGAACCCCGGACCCCAGCATTATGAATGCTATGCTCTAACCAACTGAGCTATGTAGCCAACTGGCGCGCATTATTCGCTTCAGACGCCCCTCTGTCAACAGCCGGATCAAAAAAAATTTACACGGTTTCAACCGCTTAGCCTGCGCGTGCGTTTTTAGCGGGCGATCAGCCACTGGCCGAACAGGCTATACAGCTGCAATTGCTGCTCGGCGGCGAGCTGATCGAGGCTGGCCTGGGCGCGGTCAAGGTTGAAATCACCGCTGACCCGGCGATAAGCGGTTTGCTCATCCATCAGCCAGACGCGCTGGCCTTGATAGCCGGCCAGGCGATCGAGCACGCTGGCCAGGGGCTGATCCTTGACCTGCAAGTGCCCGCTGCGCCAGGCCTCGACGCGCTGCACGTCGATTTTTTGCACAGGGTCGATGCGCTGTTCGGTGAAGGTTACCCGTTCGCCGGCCGAGAGCAGGCGTTGATCGCCGCCTTGAATGATCATGGCTTTGCCGTTGAGCACGACCAGTTCGTCATGCTGGCTGCTGCGGGCGATCATCAGGCGAGTGCCATAGACCTGAATGCGCGCCTGGCCGACTTGCACTTCCAGGGCGCGGCCATCGAGCACCACTTCGAGCGAAACCTGACCTTGCACCAGTTGCAACTGGCGGGTACGCCCGCGCAGGTCGGCGTTCATCGCGCTGGCGCTGTCCAGGTGCATCGTTGAACCGTCTGCCAGGCGCACACTGCGGCGCTCGCCGCTGGCGGTGTGCAGTTCACTGGCCAGGCGCTGCATCAACGGCCAATACAGATAGGCAAGGGCGGCGAGGATCAACAGAAACAGCGCGGCGAGGGTTTTGCCGAGATAGCTGCGGCGGGTTTTCAACTGGCGCGGGCGCGGCCTTGCTGGAGGCGGAGTGAGTTGCTGCCAGTAGGCTTCAAGTTCAGCGTAGGCGCGGGCGTTGGCAGGGTCCTGCTGCTGCCACGTGGCGAACGCCTGCCGCTGCTGCTCATCGCAACCTGGCTGACGGAGTATGGAAAACCACTCCAGTGCCTCGCGATCGGCGTCGGGCGTGGGCTGCAGGGCGGGCATTGGGTTCATTGATCGGTCTGCTCGCAGGTGAGGCGGAAGCGGCGAAAGGGAGTGGGGCAATGTGCCATGGATGCTAATTATATTGAGAACCATTTACAAGTACGTGTCGGACCGATGGTAAAAAAGCTAGCTATGTATCGATTTGTTTCCCGATAATCTGATCCCAAACCCGCGGACGGATGTCGAGCCCATGGCCATCAGCAGTTCTCAAACCACCTCCAGCGCAACTACGGCTTCAGGTGCCAACCCTCTGGTGATGCGCATCATCGGCTTCTGTGCGCTGGCGCACCTGATCAACGATCTGATCCAGGCCGTGCTGCCGGCGATCTACCCAATGCTCAAGGCCAATTACAACTTGAGCTTCGCCCAGATCGGCCTGATCACTCTGACGTTCCAGATCACTGCGTCGCTGTTGCAGCCGTGGGTGGGCTTTTTCACCGACAAGCGGCCGACGCCGAATCTGCTACCGCTGGGCACCTTGTGCACCTTGGTCGGGATCGTGATGCTGGCATTTGTTGGCAGCTTCCCGATGATTCTGGTGGCTTCAGCGCTGGTCGGCATCGGTTCGTCAGCATTCCACCCCGAGACATCGCGGATTGCCCGGTTGGCTTCGGGTGGGCGCTTTGGCCTGGCCCAGTCGACCTTCCAGGTCGGCGGTAATGCCGGCTCGGCGCTGGGCCCGCTGCTGGCAGCAGCGATCGTCATTCCGTTCGGCCAGACCCATGTCGCCTGGTTCGGCCTGGCTGGCTTGTTCTTCTTCGGCGTGACCCTGCTGCTGCGCCGCTGGTACAAGGAGCACCTCAACCAGGCCAAGGCGCGCAAGGCGGTAGAAGCGACCCATGGCCTGTCGCGCCAGCGCGTGATTGGCGCATTGGTGGTGTTGGGCTTGCTGGTGTTCTCCAAGTACTTTTACATGGCCAGCTTCACCAGCTATTTCACCTTCTACCTGATCGAAAAGTTTGACGTCTCGGTGGCCAGCTCGCAGTTGCACCTGTTCCTGTTCCTTGGCGCGGTGGCGGCGGGGACGTTCTTTGGTGGGCCGATTGGCGACCGCTTCGGGCGCAAGGCGGTGATCTGGTTCTCGATTCTCGGTGTGGCGCCGTTCACCCTGGCGCTGCCGTACGCCGATCAGTTCTGGACCACCATCCTCAGTGTGGTGATCGGCTTTATCCTCGCTTCGGCATTCTCGGCCATCGTCGTTTACGCCCAGGAGCTGGTGCCGGGCAATGTTGGCATGATCGCCGGGATCTTCTTCGGCCTGATGTTCGGCTTTGGCGGCATCGGCGCGGCGCTGCTGGGCTATGTGGCCGATCTGCGCGGGATTGAATACGTGTATGCGCTTTGTTCGTATCTGCCGCTGTTTGGCCTGCTGGCAATATTGCTGCCGTCTACCGGCAAACGTTAAAAGAGCCTGGAGCTGTAGCCCAGCTCCACGCAGATTGACGCGCTCGCCAGCCTTGGCCTAGAGTGCCGCTTCCTCTTTACCTGCGTAGTCGATGCAATGCGCCGTAGTCAGCGTCTCCTCCAAGCCCTTCAGCCTGCAGCCCAGGCCTGTCGGCGTGCCTGGCCGAGCGACACGGTGCTCAAGCGGCGGCGCAGCGTGCTGTTTGCTTTCACCTTCTCGCCACACCTTGCCCTGAACTGATTCGCGCCGCTGCGACCAGCGTCCATTGCGCCTGGCCATGGGCGCCTGTGTGCAGTCATTTTTCAGGGTTATCAGCCGACGCGGCCGCAGGTGCCGCCGTGCCGGCATGCAAGGAGGGGGTAATGAACATGCGTTTGCTGGCGGGCCTTCTGTTCGCCGTATCGGTCGTGGGTTTCAGCCTCGGGGCGAGCCTGCCGCTGGTGTCGTTGCGGCTGCAGGACAGCGGTGCCAATACCCTGCAGATCGGCATCATGGCGGCGATACCGGCGGCGGGGATGATGCTCTCGGCTTTTCTGGTCGATGCCTGCTGCCGCTACCTGACCCGACGCACCATCTATCTGCTGTGCTTCAGCTTGTGCGCGCTGTCCATCGGCCTTTTGGAGTGGGCGTTCTCATCGATCTGGCTGCTGGCCTTGTTGCGACTGGGGCTTGGCCTGGGCATGGGGATCGCCATCATTCTGGGTGAATCGTGGGTCAACGAGCTGTGCCCGGAGTACAACCGCGGCAAGATCATGGCGCTGTACGCCACCAGTTTTACCGGCTTTCAGGTCCTTGGCCCGGCGATGCTGGCGCTGGTCGGCGCGCATAGCCCGTGGATCACCGGGGTGGTCACGGCCTGCTATGGCCTGGCCCTGCTGTGCATCGTATTGACCGTACCCAACGACCACGTCGAACACGCTGAAGAAGACGACAAGAGCTTTACCCTGGCGGGTTTCTTCCGGGTCGCGCCGGCGCTGTGTGTGGCGGTGCTGTTCTTCTCGTTCTTCGATGCGGTAGTGCTGTCGTTGCTGCCGGTGTATGCCACCAGTCATGGCTTTGCCGTGGCCGTGGCGGCGCTGATGGTGACCGTGGTGTTTGCCGGCGACATGCTGTTCCAGCTGCCGCTGGGCTGGTTGGCGGATCGGGTCGAGCGCACCGGCCTGCATTTGCTGTGCGGGGTGGTAGCAATGCTGATCGGTATTGGCCTGCCGTGGTTGCTGCAGATGAGCTGGCTGTTATGGCCGATGCTGGTGCTGCTGGGCGCGGTGGCTGGCGGCATCTACACCTTGGCGCTGGTGCTGATCGGCCAGCGCTTCAGGGGCCGCGACCTGGTCACGGCAAACGCCAGCGTCGGCCTGCTGTGGGGCGTCGGCAGCCTGATCGGGCCGCTGCTCAGCGGCGCCGCGATGGGCGCCGCACCGCATGGTCTGCCGATGGCGCTGGCACTGATGGCAGGGCTGTTCGTGTGCTTTGCCCGGCAGTCGTACCGCCGCGCCGGCAAGCTCAAGGCAGCCGCCGAGTAAGCGCTCGGCGAAGGCTCAGAAGCTGCCGCGCAGGGTCACCGAGACGTTGCGCGGATCACCCCAGTAATAGCCGGTTGGCGTCGGCGCGACCTGGCGGTAGTACTTCTTGTCGAAGATGTTGTTGGCGTTGAGCTGCAGCGAGTACTGCTGGTTGAAGCGGTAGTTGACCATGCCGTTGTACACCGCATAGCCCGCCTGCGACGCTTCGGCAGTGCCATTGCGGTTGTAGATATCGCTCTGCGCCTGCACCCCGCCGCCAATGGTCCACGCCTCCAGCTCGCCCGGCAGGCGGTAGCTGGTGAACAGGCGCAACATGCGCTTGGGGTCGGTGGTGCGGATCGGGTTGCCGGTGCTGTTGCTGGTGTCCTTCAGGTACTCGGTGGTGTTGTAGGTGTAGCCGCCGCCAACGTTCCAGCCCGGCAGCACCTCGCCGGAAATCTCCAGCTCGAAGCCCTGGCTGCGGTTCTTGCCAGCAGCGACCTTGCAGTAGCCGCTGGTGTAGTTGGGCAGGCACGGGTTAGGCCCGCTGATGTCATCCAGGGCGTTGCCGACCTGATAGATGCGGAAGAACGCCAGCGAGGTATTCAACCGCCCTTCGTAGAACTCACCCTTGATCCCGGTCTCGTAGGCTTCACCAGTAGTCGGCTCGAGCACCGCGCCGCTGACCCCGGTGGCGGTCTGCGGGTTGAAGATCTCGGTGTAGCTGGCGTAGGTACTGAAGTTGTCGTTGATGTCATAGATCAGCGCGGCATACGGCACGATCTTGTTGTCGACGGCGAACTTGCCGTTGGATTTGACGTTGTTTTCCTGCTCGTAGTCGTACCAGTTGTTGCGCGCACCGATGATCGCCGTCAGCGGCTCGGCCAGCGAAATGCGCCAGGTGGCATAGGCCGCCTGCTGGGTGGTACGGGTGCGCACCGGGTGCGCGAAGATGGTGATATCCGGCTCCGGCAGGCTGGTCTTCGGGTCCCAGTCGCGCAGATCGAACTGCCCGGAGGCGACGTAGTTGGTGGCCGAAGCGTAGGAGTCGTTGCGGATGCGTTCGACGCCGAGCATCAATTCATGGGGGCGACCGAGCAGCTCGAACGGGCCGTTGAGGGTGGCGCTGAGGTTGTTCTGGATGCTCTCGCCGCCATCTCCTTCGGTTACCTGGTAATTCATCAGGTAGGGATTGCTGGTGCCAGTGGGCCGGCTGAAGAAGGTCTGCTTGAAGCCGTGGTCGTCAAGCTCAAAGTGCGTACGCTGAGCCATCAGCTTGAGCTTCCAGTCGTTGTCGAAGCGGTGCTCCAGCTCGGCGAAAGTCTGCAGATTGCTGCGGTCCCAGCGGTTCCAGTCCGACCCCAGGTAGGTGCTGCGGCCAAACGGCAGCGGCTTGCCGTCGAAGTCGGCGGGCAGGTTGCCCCAGGCGCCGGTAGCGTCGAGCTTGGTCCATTCCAGGCCGGTGGTCAGCGTGGTGCTGTCGCTGAGGTCGAAGGCGAGTACGCCGTACAGCACCTCTTTGCGCTCCATGCGCGAGTTCTGGAAGTGATCCTTGTCGTCGTGCACGGCAATCATCCGCCCACGTACGTTGCCGGTTTCGGTCAGCGGGCCGGACACATCGGCCACATAGCGCTGGGCATCCCAGCTGCCCAGGGTCACGCTGCCTTCACCCTGAAACTCGGCAGTAGGGCGCTTGCGCACCAGGTTGACCGTACCGGACGGGTTGCCGGCACCGCGCAGCATGCCGGTGGCGCCGCGCAGGATCTCGGCGCGGTCGATGATCGCCGAGTCGCTTTGGATGAACGAGCCACCGCCGCTGCCTTGCACCACGGTGGCGCCGTCGTACTGAATGGCGTCGATCGCGTAACCGCGGGAGTAGTACTGCACGCGCTCGCTGTCGGTCATGTTGACCACCACACCCGGGGTCTGCTCGAGCAGGTTGGTCAGGTTGGTGATGTTCTGGTCATCAATCCGCTGGCGAGTGACCACGGTGACCGATTGCGGGGTGCGGCGGATGCTCTGGGCGGTTTTGCCGATGGTCACCGCGCCGGTGGTGTAGGAGCCGGAATGCTCGGTGGTCTCGCCCAGGCGGTCGCTGGAGATGCTGGTCGCGCCCAGCTCCAGCGCGCCGCCGGCGTCGATTGCCGGGATCAGCAGGAAGCTACTGGGGCTCTCCTGCTGGACCTGCACGTCACTGCCCTGCAGTACGATCGACAAGGCCTGGGCACTGTCATAGCGGCCTTGCACGCCTCGGGTGGTCTTGCCTTGCAGGCTGTTGGCGTCGAACGACAGACTCAGGCCGCCTTGCCGGGCCAACTGGTCCAGTGCGCTGGCCAGCGGGCCGGCGGCGATGTCCCAGTCACGTTGCTGGTTCTGACTGACGGGGGCGGCCTGGACCAGCACGGGCAGAGCGGCGGCGCTCAGGCCGAGGCCGAGCAGGGCGGCCTGGACGGCATGCCGCAGGCGATCGGGGCGGTGGGGACGGCGGTGAATCATGCAGCGCTCCTGAAGATGATCAAGTCCACTTTTCGGGCTTTGTTCCTTCAGGCCGAGCGAGAATGAGATTCCACCTCATTTATTTTCAGTTTTTTTTTTCAGGCCGCACCGATGCTGACCCAGTAGCGTGTGCGGTAGTCGATCCGCACCGGCAGGGTGCGCGCCAGGAGCAACAGAATTTGTTCGGTATCGGCCAATTGGTAGGTACCCGACACCCTCAACCGAGCAACCTCATCTGCACAGCGCAACAGCCCTGGCCGGTAGCGCGACAGCTCGCTGATGAACTCGCCAAGGGGCATCTGCTGCACGCTGAGCACGCCGTCGGTCCAGGCCCAGGGATCGCCATGCAGTTGCACCGCTGACGCGGCGCCAGACATCGACAATTGCACGATCTGGCCCGCCTGCACCTGTCGCAACGGGTTGCTCTGCGAGTCAATAGTGACTGAGCCACGACGCACCGCCAGCAACAAGCCGGCGTCGTTTTCGCGCAACAACAATTGCCCGTTCTGCGTGCTCAGCTGACCCACCCGGGTACTGACGATGAAAGGCCGGTTATCGGCGCCATTGCTGTCCAGGGTCAGCTCGCCACGCAGCAGGCTCAACCGGCGCTGATCGCTGCTGTAGCGCAGGTCGATGGCGCTGGCGGTGTTGAGCTGGATTGTGCTGCCGTCGCTGCCTTGCACCTGGCGTTGCTCGCCGGTGCCGGTACTGCTGTTGGCGAGCAGTGCCTGCAGACCGAGGGGTTCACGCGCGGCCCAGCCGAGGCTGCCGCCAACCGCCAGCACGGCCATCAGCTTGAGCTGATCGCGGCGGCTGATGCGCTGCCGACGGCTGCCATCGAGGGTACGCCGGCTCAAATCACTGGGCAGGCCGGCCAGCTCTTCGCTCAGCTCGCTGACCCGTTGCCAGGCCAGGGCATTATGCGGATGGCTGCCAAGCCATTGCTGGAACTGGCGCTGGGTGCGTGCACTTGGCTCGTCGAAACGCAGCTTGACCAGCCAGTCGATGGCCTGATCGACCTGGGCCTGCGCCGGCGTGCGCTCAGAGGTCGGCATAGCGCAACCGGTAGCAGACGCCAAGTGCCTTGGCCAGGTCGCGTTCGATGGTGGCGCGGGAAGCCTCCAGGCGCAGGGCGATTTGGGTAATGCTCAGGCCATCCAGCTGTGCCAGCAAAAACGCCTGGCGCACCCGCGGCTTGAGTTGCTGCAGGGCGCGATCCAGGCGTTCGAGGGTATCGAGAATGATCAGCCGGTACTCTTCGCTGGGCGCTTCGCCCTCGGGCAGGCAGGCCAGGCTGTCCTGATAGGCCCGCTCCAGCGCACGGCGGCGAAACTGATCGATCATCAGGCCACGAGCGATGCTGCTCAGATAAGCGCGTGGTTCCTTCAGCGGTGATACCTGGCGTGCCCGCAACAGGCGAACGAAGGTGTCCTGGGCCAGGTCGGCAGCGTTTTCCATGCAGCCGACTCTAGTCCGCAGCCAGCCACGCAGCCAGGCATGGTGGGTTTGATAGAGCAGATCGACCTCGGACGGCTTGAGCGTGTCGTTCATCTGCATCGGATCAATGGCCCTGAAATAGAGTTATATGCGTTTGTTAATGGTTCTCAATTCTATGGGTGAAGTAGGGTTCAGGTAAAGGCCTGGGCTAAGATGGGCGATCAGGCTCAACACAGGTTTTGCCAATGATTGTGTCCGACCTCAGCGCGGCGGGGCTGCAGCAGGCCAGCGCTCATCTGGCCAGCATTGATGCTGACTGGGCCCGCCATGTTGCGACTATAGGCCCTTGCCTGCATCGCGCTACGCCCGGGCGTGAGCCCTATGAGGCGTTGGTGCGGGCGATTGCCTACCAGCAGTTGCACGCGCGCGCAGCCGAGGCGATCTTGCAGCGGATGCTCGCGTTATACCCGCAGGCGGCGTTTCCCAGCCCTCAGCAGTTGCTGGCGACCACTCCGTTGGCGCTGCGCGGGTGTGGTTTTTCGGCGAACAAGTTTGCCACTGTGCAGGGCATCGCCCAGGCCCGCCTCGACGGCCTGGTGCCAAGCCGGGCCGAGGCGCTGGATATGGCCGATGACGAATTGATCGAGCGGCTGGTGACGTTGCGTGGGGTCGGCCGCTGGACGGTAGAGATGCTGCTGATCTACTGCCTGGAGCGCTCGGATATCCTTCCGGTCGATGATTTTGGTGTGCGCGAGGGTTATCGGCGCATCAAGGCTCTGGGCAAGGCGCCGACGCCTGCGCAGATGCGCGCGTTGGCACTACCCTTGAGCCCCTATCGGACGGCTGCGGCGTGGTATCTGTGGCGTGCGGTAAGCTGACCATTTGCCAGTGGAACAAGCGCAAGAATCGGAGTGAACGCTGGCAGAGGCTCTGCCACGCTTTGCCCATCCCAGCCAGGAGACTGCGACATGCAGCCTGTCGACACTACCAGCGCCCGGCGTACCGCATTGATTGCGCGCGCCTGCCGCCTGATCGAAACCAGTGAGAGCCTGCCCAGCCTTGACCAACTGGCGGCCGAGCTCGCGGTCAGCCGGTTTCATCTGCACCGCCTGTTCAAGGCCGAGACCGGCCTTACCCCCAAGGCCTATGCCTCGGCATTTCGCGCGCAGCGCCTGCGCGAGCGCTTGCAAGGCGAGGCAGCGACCGTGACCGAAGCGCTGTTCGATGCCGGCTACAACTCCAACAGCCGCTTCTACGAAGGCGCCGGCCAACGCCTGGGCATGTTGCCCAAGCAGTACCGCGCACGTGGTGCCGGCGCGACCATCTACTTTGCCGTTGGGCAGTGCGCGCTGGGCGCGATACTGGTGGCACAGAGTGCGCGTGGGGTCTGCGCGATATTTCTTGGTGATGACCCTGCGCAGTTGCTCAATGACCTGCAGGATCAGTTCGCCAACGCCGAACTGATCGGTGCAGACAGCCGCTTCGAGCAGTTGATCGCGCAGGTAGTGGGCTTTGTTGAACAACCCGCACTGGGCCTTAACCTGCCGCTGGATGTGCAGGGCACGGCGTTTCAGGAGCGGGTCTGGCAGGCCTTGCGTGAAGTCCCGGCAGGCCAGCGCGTCAGCTATACCGACATCGCCGAGCGCATCGGTGCGCCAAAAGCCGTGCGGGCGGTAGCACTCGCTTGTGCAGCCAACCGCATCGCCGTGGCCATCCCCTGTCATCGGGTCGTTCGCCGTGACGGTGATCTGAGCGGCTACCGCTGGGGAGTTGAGCGTAAACGGCAGTTGCTGGAGCGAGAAACGGCACTTCCCTAAGCCGGCAAGCGGCGTAGAATTCGCCGCCAGCAGAGTCTGTCTATAGGTGATTTCGATGAGGCGTGTAAGCCTTGACCGTTTGTGTGTGGGGTTATTGGCCCTGCTTATGTGGGTGGCGACTCCGGCCTGGTCGGCAGGCGCTACGCCGGTATCGCAACTGCTGGCCGGTGAGATGCCGGCGCTGGAGGAAAGCGCCAGCCTGGAGCAGTTGACCGATCGGCTCGACCAGATCCGCCAGGGGGTCACCAGCAATGCCAACGACGACCAGCTGTCGCAGCTGCGTCAGGCGGCCATGCAGGTGCAGCGCCAGGCCGATGCGCTGACCACCGTACGCACCACCGACATCAGCCGCCTGGATGATCAGCTCAAGGTGCTTGGCGATGTGCTGCCCGATGAGGGCGAAAGCATCACCCGCCAGCGTCAGCAGCTCACCAGTGACAAGAAGAAGCTACTGGCCGAGCAGAAGAACGCCACCCAGCTGACCCAGTCAGCGCGTGACTTGTCGACCCAGATCGTCAACCTGCGCCGCAGCCAGTTCAACTCGCAGGTCACCAGCCGCGCCGCCAGCCCGCTGAGCCCGGCGTTCTGGTCGAGCATGATTCGCCCGACCGACGATGACGTCGCCCGCTTGCAGGCCTTGAAGACCGAGGCCAGTGATGCCCTGGCCAGCGCGCTCAGCCCTGAACACCGCTGGCTGTTCATCGCCAGCCTGGTCGCCGCGCTGCTGGTATGGACATTGGCGCGTTTGCTGGTCGAGCGTCTGCTGGCCGATGCGATGGTCCGTTGGCTGCCTGAAGGCCGCCTGCGCCGCAGCGCCCTGGCGCTGGGCGTCAGCCTGGCCACGCTGGCGACCATCGCCGGTTCGGTGTCGCTGGTGCGCTGGGGGCTGGAGACCAGCGCCGAGCTGGGCGCCGATATCGCCAGCCTGATCAACCACGTGCTGACGCTGGTGGTGTTCAGTGCCTTCATCACCGGCCTGGGCAGGGCCATGCTGATGCTGCAGCGGCCATCGTGGCGGCTGCCGCCGATCCCCGACGAAGTGGCCAGCGCGCTGGGCTGGTTCCCCAAGGTGCTGGCCGTAGCGCTGATGGTGCTGTTGACTCAGGAGCGGATCAACAGTGTGATTGGCACCAGCCTGGCGCTGACCGTCGCCACCAATGGCCTGACCGCACTGGTGGTGTCGCTGGTGTTCTTCGCCGCCCTGGTGCGCTACCGCCGCACCCGACGCAAGCACCAGATCGAGCGACCAAGCGGTCTCGCCGGGTTGATCCCGTTCGTGATCGTGGTCTGGGTGTTGCTGATCCTGCTGGCATTGCTGGCGGGCTACCTGACCCTGGCGTACTTCCTCGCGGCGAAAATGCTCTGGATCAGCGTGGTCGTCACCTGCGCCTACCTGCTGGTGACGGTATTCGGCGACCTCTGCGAAACCCTGCTCTCGCCACGCCAGCCTGGTGGCCTGGCGTTGGCTTCGACGCTCGGCTTGAAGCCGCGTCATCAGGCCCAGGCCAGCACTGTTCTGGCTGGCATCGGTCGCACCCTGTTGCTGTTCCTCGCCGCGCTGCTGGCGCTGATGCCGTCCGGCACCAGCCCTAGCGAGCTGCTGATGAGTCTGGCTGATTGGGATGGTAGCGGCGGCAAGGTGCTCGGCAACCTGAACATCGTGCCGCAGGATATTTTCATCGCTGTGGCGATGTTCCTCGGCGGGCTGTTTGCCATTCGTGTGGTCAAGCGCTGGCTGAGCGAGCGTCTGCTGCCCGAGACCGATATGGACGCTGGCATGCGTGCCTCGCTGGTGACCCTGGTCGGCTATCTGGGCTTCCTGTTCCTGGCGATGCTGGTGATGACGACCCTGCGTATCAACCTGACCAGCCTGACCTGGGTGGTCAGTGCGTTGTCGGTGGGTATCGGTTTCGGTCTGCAGCAGATCGTGCAGAACTTCATCTCCGGCCTGATCCTGCTCACCGAGCGCCCGGTCAAGGTCGGCGACTGGGTCAGCCTGGCTGGCGTCGAAGGCGATATCCGCCGGATCAACGTGCGCGCCACCGAGATCCAGATGTCCGACCGTTCGACGGTGATCGTGCCGAATTCGCAGTTCATCTCGCAGAACGTGCGCAACGTGACCATGGGCAACGCGCTGGGTGTGGTGGGTATCACCCTGACCCTGCCGCTGGAAACCGACCCTGATCAGGTGCGCGACCTGCTGATGGCGGCGTACCACGAGCACGAGGCGATTCTGGATGCGCCGGCACCCTCGGTGACGTTCAAGGACCTTACCGCCAGTGGCATGACCCTGAGCGTCAGCGGCTATGTGGCCAGCCCGCGGCAGGTCTCCGGCACCCGCAGCGACCTGCTGTTCACCGTGCTCGGCCGGTTGCGCGATGCCGATATTGCGCTGTCTTCGCCGCAGAGCATGGTGCTGGTGCAGGAAGCGCCCAAGCCCGCCGACGAACCCGCCTGATCGCGGTAGCGGTGCGCCCCTTGCTGGCCAAGGGGCGCGTCGGCTAGCCCAGGCAGCGGGTTACATGCTTGACTGCCTGATAGGCCGACAACCCCCATGGCCCCAGCTCGCGGCCAATGCCGCTGGCCTTGGTACCGCCCCAGGACGTTTCGACGAACACCGCTTGCACCGAGTTGATCCAGACATGGCCGACCTCAAGGCTGTCGGCGACCCGTTCGGCGCGCTGCAGGTCGGTGGAGCATACCGTCGCCACCAAGCCGAAGCGGCTGTCATTGGCATGCTCGATTGCCTGCTGTTCGGTGCTGAAACGCCGCGCGCAGAGTACCGGGCCGAAAATCTCTTCCTGCCACAGGCGACTGCTCTCCGGCACATCGGCATATAGCGTCGGGCTGACAAACCAGCCATCACGGTCCACTGCCTTGCCGCCGGCCATACAGCGCAAACCTTCATCGCGGGCACTGGCAAAGTAACCCGCCACCTTCAGCCACTGCGCCTGGCTGGTCAGCGGGCCCATGTCGACCTCTTCGCGTGATGGATTACCCACCCGCAGTTGCGTCAGGGCGCTCTGCAACTGGCTGAGCAGCGCGTCGGCGATGCCATCCTGCACCAACAGACGTGAGGTAGCCGAGCACATCTGGCCGGCGTTCCAGGTGATGCCGGCGATGATCCAGTCAACCGCCTGCTGCACGTCGCAGTCGTCGAACACGATGATTGCCGACTTGCCGCCCAGCTCCAGTGTCAGCGGCCGGCAGTGCGCCGCCGAGGCACGCATGACCTGGCTGCCAACGCCATTGCTGCCGGTGAATGACAGCTTGTCCAGGCCGGGATGGCCGCTCAGTGCAGCACCAGTCTCGGCCTTGCCATTGACGATGTTCAGCACGCCTGCGGGCAGGCCGATCTGACTGGCGATTTCGCCGTAGGCCAGCTCCACCAGAGGCGTGACTTCCGAGGGCTTGAGCACCACCGTGCAGCCTGCGGCCAGGGCCGGGGCGAGCTTCCAGGCGCTGGTGACCAGCGGGAAGTTCCACGGCACGATCAAGCCAACCACACCGATCGGCTCCAGCCGCGTACGCGAGGTGAAGCCTGGCACTGCCAAGGGTACTTCGCGGTTGCTCGCCGGCGATTGCTCGGCCAGCGCTGCGTAGTAGGTGAAAGTCGCAACGGCGTCATCGAGGTCGACTTCAGCCTCGTGGCGGGGCTTGCCGTTGTTGCGCATCTGCAGGGCGACCAACGCTTCACGGCGCGCACGCAGCTGCTCGGCGAAGCCGTGCAATAGCCGGGCGCGCTCACTTGCCGGGGTGGCTTTCCAGGCCGGCAGCGCCTGTCGCGCGGCGGTAACCGCCAGGTCAACCTGGGCCGTGCTGGCGGCCATCAGCTCGGCGAATGGCACGCCTAGCGCGGGGTCGTGGACGGTGATGCAGTCAGTGCCTTGGCCTTCGACCCAGCAGCCATCGATGTAGTTGAACGTGTTCATGGGCAGATTCCAGTCAGGCCATTTCGGCGGCAGAAGTTACCGGTTGCGGCGCGCTGTTTTTGCAGCGCACCCAGCGTGGGCCGTTCGGCCCATACACGCCCGCGGGTTCGGGGAACAGTCTGAGTAGGCTCAGGTAGAGCAGGGCGGCGATGCCGAGAGTTACCGGTAGGCTCACGTCGATGCCGCCGGCCAGTTCACCCAGCGGGCCGACAAATTGCCCCGGCAGATTGACGAAGCACAGGCCCAGCGCTGCGCTGGGCAGCCAGGCGCCCATGCCGCGCCAGTTCCAGCCATGCACAAACCAGTAGTGGCCGCCGCGCTGGCCGCGGGTGAACACTTGCAGGTCGTCGGCATGGTAGAAGCCACGGCGGGTGATCAGGCCAAGAATCATGATCACCATCCACGGGCTGGTGCAGGTGATGATCAGCACGGCGAAGGTCGACACGCTCTGCACCAGGTTGAAGGTAAAGCGGCCAAGGAAGATAAAGCCGATTGCTGCCACGCCAATCAGCAAGGTGGCTGCGGCGCGGCTGAGCAGCCGCGGGAACACGCTGGACATGTCCAGCCCGGTGCCATACAGCGCGGTGGTACCGGTCGACATGCCGCCGATTACCGCAATCAGGCACACCGGCAAGAAGAACCAGCTCGGCGAAATCGCCAGCAGGCCGCCGACATAGTTGTTGGCAGCGATGTAGTCAGGCGCCTGGCTGGCGACCAGTGTGGCCGTGCACAGGCCGAACAGAAACGGGATCAAGGTGGCGGCCTGGGCGCCAGTCACGGCCAGCATGATCCGCGCTTTTGGCGTTTCGCGCGGGATGTAGCGTGACCAGTCGCCGAGAAACGCACCGAACGACACCGGGTTGCTCATGGCCAGGATCGCCGCGCCGACAAACGCCGCCCAGAAGCCCGCCTGGCCGACATTGACGCTACCCGCGTAGCCCGCGTCGAAGGGCCCGGCGAAGGCGAAGATGCCCAGCAGAAACAGCAGGCTCGAGGCCCACACGGCGATCTTGTTGACCCACAGCATGAAGCGAAAACCGTAGATGCACACCACCAGCACCAGCACCGCTAACAGGCCATAGGCCAAGCCCAGAGTCAGGTCGGTTTCCGGCAGCCCGATCAGCCTTTTGGCGCCGCCGACCAAGGCATCGCCGGAGCTCCACACCGACAGGGAAAAGAACGCGACGGCGGTCAGCAATGACAGAAATGAGCCGACAATGCGTCCGTGTACGCCAAAGTGTGCACCGGACGATACAGCGTTGTTGGTGCCATTGAGTGCTCCGAACAGGCCCATGGGCGCAAGGATCACGGCGCCGATGCCAACGCCCAGCAGAATCGCCCAGACGCCGGCCTGGAACGACAGGCCGAACAGCACCGGGAAGCTGCCGAGCACGGCAGTGGCAAAGGTATTGGCACCGCCGAAGATCAGGCGAAACAGGTCCAGCGGGGTGGCATGGCGTTGCTCGTCGGGGATTTGCTCGACGCCATTGCTCTCGATACCGGTCGAGTGGCTCATGTTGATGCTCCAGCGCGGTTGTTGTTGGTCGGCGCAAGGCGCGGACGCTTTTGTGGGTGCGTTGGCAGAAGCGGCAGGGCCGCAAGGTGTGCTGCTGGGTCAGGCTGGCGAAACGACCGAGAGATGCTCATGGCACGCCAGCCAGCGGCTGTCGTGGCGGCGGAACAGGATGGTCTCGCGCTCGGCCAGTTGTTGTTCTTCACCGTTCAGGCTGATGCGCGTGTCGACATCGTGGATGAAGATTGCCAATTCGCCCTGAAGGGTGATGCTGGCGTTGCTCGATTGGCAATCGAGCACTTTGAAGCCATCGGCCTGCCACTGCTGCCAGAGGGTTTGGTATTGCTGACGCGAGAGCAGCGGCTGGGGGAGGGTGTGGAAGACGAAACTGGCGTCTTCGCTGAAGCAGGCGAAGTAGCGCTGGGTGTCGTTGCTGGCAAAGGCGGCTACCAGCTCGGCGGCGGCCTGGCTTACCTGGAGGGTCTGGTCCACTGCGGTGGCCTCACGGTTATTGTGATTATGGTGGGCGGATTTTGCGCAGGGTTTGCGGGGTGAAGAATCTGCTGGGAGAAATAATTAGTTCAGGGATTTGTGAAGTGACTTTTGAGGGGGTGTTGTACCGTGGCAAGGCCAGTAGGTCGCCGAGCTGGATAGCCGAGGCCGCTCTGCGGCCCGGCAATCATGTCGTGGTACACAAATCGAGGGACCGTTACGCGCTCCTTTCGCGACACAAGGCCGCTCAGTGCTGTGCAAGGCGTTGGTGCTGTGGTGTGTGCATCGCCTGACTGCCTCACGTTGTCGCGGTCATTGGATTTCACTCCCAGGTAAGATCCGTGCTTATCCCAAGGCGATTCGCCTCCATTGTCAGTATGAGTCTTCCCACCGTGCGGTCGCCGCCATGTAGGCGATCAAAGAGTTCCGCGAAGATAATGAGCATGAAGTATTCAGCATTGGCCGGCGAGCGATGCTCGAATCGTATATTTTCTGTCTGGAAGTTGGCATTGGCGGCCGCTTCTGCCGCTTCGATCAAGGTCATAACCCGCGTGATTAAATCGTGTTCGAAGTAGTGAAGTGTTTTAACGATAAAGGCTCTATGTGATTGTGTGTGAATACCATTCATTGAGATGCCTCTGCAGTGAAGAGAGTTGGACGTTGTTGTCAGCGGCGGGGCACGAGCTCACGCTTATCAGCAGCTGGGGAGCGACTGTACGTACAGTTCGGTGGGATGCGCGGTCCTTGCTAACCCCGTTGAAAACGCGTGTTCGCTTAACTCATAACCTGAGATGGTTATGGGGCGCTATAAGACGTGTCTTAATCTCAACAGGCGTGATTGTTCATCGCCCCCACGCTGAAGGGTGGCAATTTTTTGCAGTGTTGCGTGTTCGGCAGAACAGCCAGCAGTGGGCTTTAAGACCCGTCTTATGTCAGTAGAGCACGCATCCAGCGATAGTAGCGTCTCCCTGCTGGTTGACGCAGATATCGGCAGGGTCTACATCACTTATATAAGCGAGGCTTGCCATGTCTGTACGTTCAATCAAATCCCCGGCGTTATCCTGCGCCGCCGTATTGGCTTCACTGATGATGTCTGCTGTTCATGCGGCCGATGGCCAGATTGAGTTCACTGGTGTAGTCAATGACAACGCCTGCACCATCAACAGTCAGAGCGTGACGCAGTCGGTCGATATGGGCCAGGTGCGTATTGCCGACTTCCCGAACACCGTCGGTGCCCTGGCGACCACCGGTTCGAAACCGTTCAGCATTGCCCTGGAAAACTGCAGCGGCCCGACCATGCGTAACGCCACCGTCAAGTTCAGCGGTCAGCAGGCTGCATCTGACGCCACCGTCCTCGGCATGGTCGGCAGCAACCAAGTGGCAGGTCTCGGTATTCAGATTGCCGACGCACGCACCGGCGCCAAACTTCCGCTGAATACGGACAGCACTGCCTACACCCTGCGCCCGGCCAGCAATACCTTCGACTTCACTGCCTCCTATGTTCGCCTGGTAGCAGACACCGTCACCGACGGTGAAGTGACCACCCGGGGTATCGGTACTGGCCAAGTCAATGCCGTTGCAAGTTTCGATATCACCTATCGATAAGTCTTAGTGGTACCAGAGCCTCACGGTTTCCGTGGGCTCTGGGACGAAGGTGCTTAACCAGATGAAACGTACATTATTGGTGCTGGCCACGGCCGTGTTGTGCCTGTCCAGTGTAGTTGCACATGCCGGTGTTAATGTCGGCGCCACCCGGGTGATCTATCAAGGTAAAGACAAAGAGGCAAATCTGTCCGTCACCAATACCGTTGATGACCAAATACCTTATTTGATCCAGTCCTGGGTCAGTGAATACGGTGGCGGTGACGACACCAGTGAGAAGTTCATTATTACGCCGCCGCTGTTCAGATTGGACCCCGGCAGTCAGAACATGCTCAGGATCCTCGCGGTACAAGCCAATCAATTGCCGACCGAGAAAGAAAGTTTGTTCTCTGTCAACGTCAAGGCTATTCCGGCAAAGAATAACGATCCAGCCAAACAGAATGTCCTGCAGATCGCGATCAAGACCAGCATCAAATTGTTTTATCGCCCCGAAGGACTATCGGGCAGCTTGATCGAGGCGGCCAAAGGCATGGCCTGGTCCTCGGAAAACGGCTCCCTTACGTTTGCCAATCCCTCGGGTTACCACATCGTGGTCAGCAAGTTGTTGATCAATGGCGTCGAGCAAAAAGGCATGCCAGATGTAATTGCCCCTGGCCAACGCGGCTCAGTAAGCATTCCTGCCAAGGCGGGCGATTCACTGACATTGAGTTACATCAACGAATACGGCAGTGCAGTTGATGCACCCGCCACGACACTGCCCTATCGATAAGAATCCACGTTGAGGAGGATGTTATGCGTACAGGGCGCACTTGTGGTTGGCTGCGCCGAACTCACGTGGTGCGCATGTCGTTGTTCAGTTTGTCTTTCAGTGCATCTGCTGCACAGGTTGATTTCAGCTTCGACCCTACTTTCCTCGAAATCGGGGGTGGTCACGGTGGCGACGATGTGGCCTCTCAAGTCAGCGCCCTGAGCCAAGGGCAACTTCCTGGCCTTTATCGCGTTGGCTTGACGGTCAATGGCAAAGCCCTTGATGAACGTGATATGCGCTTCATCAGAGAGCAATCTGACCAACCTGCAAGCATGACCGGACTGTTCCCGTGTTTCTCAATCGAGTCGCTCAAGGAGCTGGGCGTGGACGTCGAGCGCCTGTCCAAAGCCACCGAGTATGAAAGCCAGTGCGTGGCGTTCAATGGCAGTCTGGCCGGTGTCACCTATGAATACGCGTTCGACAAACAACACGTGGATCTGCAGATTCCTCAGGCCTTTATCGGCGACATCCCGTTGGAAGTGCGTCGCCGGCATTGGTCAGACGGGGAGCGCGTTGGCTTCGCCAGCTATTCGTTTACGGGAAGCCGTCAGGAGACGGACCGTACCCTGCGACAGTCCCATTTCGGCAGCTTGCACACCGGTATCAATGCCGGTGCCTGGCGCTTCCGCAATTTTTCGACCTACCAGAACTACGGCACCACGGGCGGTGAGTGGAAGTCGGTCGACACCTATGTCCAGCGTGCGCTGGGCGACACCATGGCGATCGCTACCATCGGCGATGGCGCTACCAGCAGTGATCTGTTCGACACCATTTCCTACCGCGGTGTCAGCGTTGCAACTGACCTGGACATGCTGCCTGACAGCGCCAGAAACTTTGCCCCGATCATCAGAGGCATCGCCAACGGTCGCTCACTGGTTACCTTGCGCCAGCGCGGCTATGTCATCAGCGAACAATGGGTGCCGTCAGGCCCGTTCGCGCTGAAGAACCTGTATTCCACGGCCAACAACGGCGACATCGAAATCACCATCGAGGGGCCGAATGGTGATCGACAGGTGTATACCCAGTCGTTCTCGTCGGTGCCTTACATGCTTCGCGAGGGACAGCACAGCTACGAGGTGACGTTGGGTCAATACCGGTCTGCAGGTAGTTACGCCGACACGCCCAAGCCCACCTTTGCCCAGGCGAGCTATCGCCGCGGTGTAACGAGTGGGACGACCTTGCTCGCTGGCAGCATCATCAGCGCCGACTACCACTCTGCACTGTTCGGCGTGGCCCAGGACATCGCAGGGTTCGGTGCGGTCTCGGTGGATGTGACCCATGCACTGACACAGGGTATCAACGGCAAGACTGCGTCCGGGCAGTCATACCGTTTCCGTTACTCGAAGTCCATAGAGACCACCGATACCAGCTTCAGCCTGCTCGGCTATCGCTACTCCACGGCGGGCTACTACAGCTTCAACGAAGCGGTGAACTTGCGGGCGACTCGTTCGATGATCAGCAGTTACGATGATGAGCTGTTGGGCAGCGGCGTACTGACCTCGGATTACTTTGCCGGTCATATGAAAAGCGCCTTTACCGCGAATATGTCTCAGCAGTTCGGAAGCTACGGCGGCATGTTTGCCAATATCAGCAAGACCCGTTACTGGAACCAGGCCGAAACCGCTACCTCCATTCAGCTGGGCTACAACTTCAGCGTAGGCAGTGCTTCATACACCTTCGGCCTGGCGCAGACCCGCAGCTCGGGGCGTGAGACGAAAAGTGTTTCATTGGGCGTGAGTATGCCTCTGGGCGGCACTGGTTCGTCGCGCAGGGTCAGCGCCAGTGCCAGCAGCGACTCCAGTGGCAACGCCAGCCGCAACCTCAACATGACCGATTCGCTGCTGGAAGATAATGCGCTGACGTACAGCGTTGGGCTGAACCAGCGCAAAAGCCAGGATGATCAACTCACCGGGCATTCGCTTGCAGCTCGCTACAGCGCAGCAAATGCCATATGGCATGGCGCGTATACGGCTGACCAGAACTCCACTCAGCTCGACTATGGCGTAGACGGCGGACTTGTTGCCACGCGCGACATGTTCATGTTTACCCAGCCCTTGGGTGAAACCAACATCATTGTCGCGACGCCGGGAGCCGGAGGTATCGGTGTCAGTTCCAGGCGCGGCATCCGTACCAACAGCGCGGGCTATACGGTTATTCCATCAGCGCAGCCGTATCGCACCAACAGGGTGTCGCTCAATACCGACACCTTATCTGACACCACGGATGTCAGTAACTTGGTGCAGGAAGTCTCGCCTACCCGTGGCGCCTTCATCAAAGCCAATTTCGAGACCCGCAATGGGCGGCGCTTGTTGCTCAAGTTGGCCGCTGGCGAAGATGTCTTTGCGCCGTTTGCAGCCCAGGCCAGCCTCTATGACCAGGATGGCAAGTTGCTGAGCAGTGCCATGGTCGCTGACAAGGGCCGCCTGTTTTTGACCGGGGTGCCCGACAAGTCGATCTTGAATGTTGATGTCGATGGCAAACCGTGGTGCAGCACGACCCTTGATCTGGAAGATTTTGCCCTGAAGGGTGAGGGGGTTGAGCAAATCAGTGTTCGTTGCCCGAGAGGTGCTGAGGTGCGCGCAGAAGGAAATCAATCATGAGTGAATTCACATTTATAAATATGAACAGACCTGTATTGTCGTTTATAGGGGTGATGCTCGCAGTGATGCTCATCTGCTTGTTCCCGTCCAAGGCCCAAGCCATTGTCGAGAACAATATACTTTGTACTCGAACTGGTGGCTCTGAAAGTGAGCAGGATTTGGGTGTCCTCAGTCCAGGTCAGCGCATTTTTTCTGCGGTCGTTCTCGACTGCACAATACGCCGGCGATTTCCGGTGGGTGCCAGTGTTAGCTCCACCTTCCAATACACTGGCGGAAGATACGGGCCGGATTATGTTGTGGGCTCCAATGGTCGGCAAGTGCCCCGAGGCGGCATGGGCACCAATACCGGACCCTGCCTGCCCGGTGCGTGCATGACGCTTCCTGTGAACTACAAGTTCTCGCCTGTCTTCACGGGCGAGACTACTGCAGCCACGCAGCCGGGGAACTACATGTTCCACTACAGTTTATTCGTGACGTCGATAGGCGGATGGGAAAATTACTCTGACGTTATCTATTCAGGCCTGATTTATTACACTGTCGAGAGTCCATCTTGCGCACTGGTATCGGCCAGCGCTGCCAATCTTTACTTTGGCACGCTGTCCAGCGCTGATCTGTCACAGGCCAGCCGCCAGGCGGATATAAGTCTTTCCTGCCAATCCGCTGCGCGCGCCGCCGTCACACTTGTCCCATCGCAAAGTGTCGTCAATAGGGCAGGAGGCGTTTCCGCAACGACCCTCGCGGGTTTATCAATGGCCAGCACGTGGGCAGATACAGGCAACGCGGTAAACTTCGGCACTGCTCGAACTTTCAATTTTCAACCTGGGAGCAATACGTTGGGCGTCCGTTTTCAGCCGCAATTGAATGGCACCAGCGTTCAGGCAGTAGGTAATTTCAGCAGTCAGTACACCCTCACCATTACCTATCTTTGATCCGAGAAACTCAATCATGAAACGCACAATCCTTGCTGGTGCAGTTGCCTCACTGTTGTGTGCATCCGTGCATGCGGCTACCGATTCCGTGACCATAAATGTCAGCGGAACCTTGACGCGTCCGCCTTGTACCCTCACCAGTGCGAAGACACTGACGGCAAACTTTGGCAGCATCGAATACGACAAGGTCGCGGCTGCGCCTGCCATTGATCTTCCATTGACCCTTACCTGTCCGCCAAACTCATCCTTCACCATTGCCATCACGGCGTCGAGCGCACTGAACGACACCCTCGCGTCCGCGGGGCGAGCGAATCTGGGCTATCAGTTGATACGCAAAGATAACAGTTCGGCCGTCAATGTCCGTGGCGTCGCCAGGACGTTAAGCAATGTCAACGGGGCCGTCGACCTCGGCATGACCGCCAAACTCGTCGCCAACGGCGTACTCAGCGAGGGTGCTTTTTCGGCATCTGCTGTCGTCAACATCGCCTATCTTTAACATGAGGTCTGCAATGCAGCGACTGCTCACGGGATGTCTGACGGTGCTTTTCCTACAACCGAGCATCAGCTACGCCGAGGGGGCACCGCAGATTCGGGTATCAGGCAAGCTGATACGACCACTGTGCACGACCTTGTTCCCGATCAACCAATCGGTCACGCTGCCGTCAGTCAGTTTGAACGTGCTCAAGGCAGGTACGTCGCCCTGGACTGAAGTGCCACTGGAATTTCGCTGCGTCGAAAACACCCAGGTCAAGCTGCGCTTCGTTGCCCCTGATTTGGCTCATGACAATGTGACCTTGCGCACCACGCTTGCAGGATTGGGGCTGCGCTTGCGACTGCGCGATCTCAATCAAGGTCCGGCGGCGCTGGATATGCGCCTTAATGAAACCCTTGGTTTCACTGTCGCAGACTCAGGCGTGCGTCTGAATCTGGCAGCGCGGGCTGTAATGGTAGGGGACCTACCTCCTGCGCTTGGAAGCTATCAGTCCCATCTTCTGCTGATCATCGATTATCTCTGACGAATAACGCTCAGTGCTGTGGCATTGTCAGGAAAACTGCCGAGTTTCGATGCAATAGGTCATCAACGCCTGATCACTGTCGATCTCAAGCTTGCGCATGGCCGAGACTTTCTGCGCACTCACCGTCTTGTTGCTGCGGCACAGTTGCCGCGCGATATCGCTCACCGACAAGCCAGTCACAAACAGGCGCAGCACCTCCATCTCGCGTGGCGAGAGGCTTTGAAAGCGATCCTCGACCTGACCGGCACGGCCCAATACCGAGCGCGCCTCGGGTTCAGGGCTGGTGTAGCGGCGCTGCGAGCTCAGTGCGGTCAACGCCTTCTCGATCTCCTGATGCAGATGGTTCTTCTGGATCACGCCAGCCACCCCCAGCTCCTGCAAGCGTGACAGGATCAAGCTGTTGGAAATCATCGTCAGCACCAGCACCTGGGTCTGCGGGAAGTTGCGCAGTACGTACTCGATCAATTTCAGGCCGTCGCCGTAGGTGGCATCGCCGGGCATGTTGAAATCGGTGATGAGCAGTTGCGGGTTGTGCTTGCGCAACTGCTCGATCAATTCAGTTGAGCTGACCGCCTCGCCTACGACTGTATAGCGCCCGTCGCGCTGGACGATTTCGCGTACTCCTAGCAGCACTATGGGATGGTCATCGGCGATGACGAGGTTCAATTGAGGCATCAGCAGGCTCTCTCGGAATAGATAACGGGCATCATTGGATGGGCTCGCGCAGGCATTGCGCAACCGCCACAAGGCGGGCACACAAGGCACGGATTTGCTGAGTCAACGGGGCATTCAGAGGGCCTTCGTGCAGGGCCTCTTCCAGCTGCTGGCAGAGAGGGTAGAGCGTCTGTGCATGTACGCTGGCCAGGGCTCCGCTGATGCTGTGCAAGCGTTGCCGCACGAGCAGCGCGTCCATTTCCAGAAGGCCTTGCTCGACCTGGGTGATATCTGCCACCAGCGTCTGGGCCATCAGTTGACGCATGGCGGCGGACAATTCGATCCAGCCTTCCTGGTCGTCGGTGACCAGAGGTGAGGGCTGTAATTGCAGGCCGTTGGCCTTGCGACAGTGTGCCATCAGGGCCTGGCGCAGCATGCCCAGGCTCAGCGGCTTGACCACCCACGCGCTCATGCCCATGGCCAGGCATTGCTGGCCTTCCTCGCGCAGGGCGTTGGCGGTAACGCCGATGATCGGCACCACCACGCCCTGGTCGCGCAGGGCTCGCGCCAACTCGTAGCCGTTGAGCTTTGGCATGTTGATGTCGGTGATGACCAGATCGAATGGCTGTGTATGCCACAACTTCAACGCATGCTGACCGTCGTTGGCCACAGTCGGATGGGCCCCCAGTGCTTCGAGCTGTTCGCGCAGCACCGCCTGGCTGACGGGATTGTCCTCGGCAACCAGCACGCGCACGTTCAGGCAGGGCGCATCCATGCAGGACGGCAGCAGCGCGGTTGGCGGAGCCGGTGCTGGCGTGTGGACGATCGGCAAGGTGATCAGCAGCGAGAAGCTGCTGCCAAGCCCCGGCTCGCTGACGACTCGCATGCTGCCGCCCATGAGTTCGCTCAACTTCTTGCAGATGGACAGACCAAGCCCTGCGCCATTGCGATCCTGGCCAACCGCAACCTGGTAGAAAGGCTTGAACAGCTGCTCGGTCGATTTCTCCGGGATGCCCACGCCGGTGTCGGTCACCTGCCACTGCAGCGCAACGCTGTCGGCAGTGCGGTCTTGCACCGTCAGACGCAGGCGCACGCGGCCTGAGTCGGTAAACTTGATGGCGTTGCCCAGCAAGTTGTGCAGTATCTGTCGCAAGCGGCCGACGTCGCCGAGAATCTGCCGAGGTACCTGCGGGTCTACTTCAGCCTCGATATCCAGGCCCTTGTTGCGTGCTGTCGCCCTAAACCCTACAACCGCGTCCTCCACCAGCTGAGCAGGATCCAGCGGCGCCTCCTCAACCGGCATCTGACCTGACTCGATCTTGGACACGTCCAGGACGTTGCTGATCAGTTGAAACAGAATCGTCGAGGAACCCTGGATAACCTCCAGATATTGACGCTGGCGCTCGGTCATCTCGGTCAGCGAGAGCAATTCGAGGTTGCCCAGCACGCCATACAGAGGGGTGCGAATTTCATGGCTCATGGTCGCCAGGAACACGGTCTTGGCTTCGTTGGCGGCGGTGGCGCGGCGGTGCGCCTGATTCAGCATCAGGGTTTCGTCCACGTGTCGGGTGATGTCGTTACAGCCGCACAGGAACACGTCCTGGCCCTCGTAGCGGGCTGCCACGACCACCACCTGCACATAACGACCGCCAACCATCAGGCAGATTTCTCCAGGAGCCTGCTCGCCGTCATGGCTTTCGAGCAGTTGGATCACCGCCGGCGTCGCACCCAGTTGTACGGCGCGTTGATTATCCAGCAGCAGTTTCCGATCACTACGGCGCAGCACGCACAGCCCGACTGGCGCGTTATGCAGCATGAGCCGATTGAACGCCTCATTTTCGAACAGACGCTCCTGAGCACGTTGCGCAGGTATGACCATCCGCGACTTGTACCAGTGGTTTATCCATATCCCGATCAGGACCGCGACGAAGAACGTCAGCATCAAACCTACAAGTGGCCACTTGGCGTAGCGCAGGAAGTCCTGATAGCTGATCGCATACAGGCCGGTCCAGCGCTCGCCGCTGGGCGAGATCAGCTTGAAGCGCAGCCCTTGCCTACTGAAGCTCAGGCCCAGGGGCGCCGTGTCGTCGGCACTCAGCGCGCCCATTACCACCTCGCCGCCGGGCGAGATCAGCGTGAACTGGTTGTACACAGAGAGTTGCAGCACGCGCTCGAATTCGTCGACCTGGGCTGTATCCACCGCTGCAGCCAGGACCAGCAGACCCTGCTGCGTGCCTGCCGGAAGCAGGGCACTGGCTGCGTCCAGGCCAATCATCGCGACCATGCTGCGGCGGTCCTGATACAGCTGCGCAGGTGCGCGCATCCAGTGAACCCGCTGATCGTTGACAAACGACGGGGCCGGTTTCAGTTGCTGCAAGCGGCTGACCACCGTGGCGTAGTGTTCCAGCGGCAGTGGCAAATGCTGACGTGGCGCATCTGCGGCAGGTATGGCCAGGCTGGCGTCGCCGCCAGGGGCAAGGATGAACAGTTGCGGCGAAGCATAGAACGAGCTGGCCCAGAAGCTGCCGTAGTAATCGGTCATCTGCACGCCCAGAGCCAGAGCTCTGCTCTCGTCTTCTTTGCTGAAGCCGACGCCATGGGCCAGTGAGAACGGCAGCGAAAGTTCGAAGCCTCTCGCCTGGAGCAGCACCTGATCACCGAGCGGCTCGGTCTGGGTCACCAACGACTGCACCGAGCGCAACGGGGGTGAATTGTTATGCCGGTAGCTCGTCGCGATATTGCGCAAAAAGGACTCATGCTCATGGATGATTTCCACAACGCGAGCGAAGTGGAATTCGACACGCTGTTGCTCGGCTTCAAGCAGCCGTGAAACGGCCCAGTAGCAGGTGCTGGTCAGTAACATCAGCAGGCCAGCCATCAGCAACAGGGCTTTATTCAGGCGCTGGGAACTCAGCGCTAGCGCATCGAGGCGCAAACTCGCATGTTTCATGGATTGTGCTCGGCCAAATTGAGGTAAGAGGACTGATGCAAGACTTAGGCAACAGCGTCGAACGCCCTTAAAAGGGCCGCACTTCCATGAGCTGAAACGTTTGACCAAATCATTTTACTAAAGTGCTGGCCGTGGGCCATCTTTCCTCAGTAAAGTCGCTAAATCATCCCTGGCAACCGCTGGGGAAAGAATAAAACCTTGAACGTGGTCGCATCGAACGCGGCGCAGCACCGCCAGTTCAGCTTGGGTTTCGGCCCCTTCGGCTACGGTGGTCAGGCCAAGCTTGCGGCCTAGCTCCGTGATGCTCAGCAAGGCCGATGCCAGGCCCTCGTTTTCGCCACAACCCGACACCAGTGAACGGTCGATCTTGAGCTCCGTGAACGGTGTCGACACCAGGTTGAAATAGGAGCTGTAGCCTTTGCCGAAGTCATCCTGGGCCAGGCCGAACCCCATCAGCCGCAAACGGCATGCCCCAGCGTAGTAGTTACTGGAGAGCTGGGTGGTCGAGGTTTCGGTCAGCTCGAAAGTGATCTGCCTTGGGTCGGCCTGGTTGACCCGTACCTGGGCCAGCAAGCGGTCGACCAAGTCAGTGTCATCGAGCAAATGAGTGGGCAGATTGATCGACACAGGTAACTGGTGCCCCATCCTTGCCCATTGCGCCTGGGCGCCGAGCGTTTGCCCGAGCATGCTGGTCAGCAGCTCGATTTCCAGCTGGGTGTTTTCGATGTCGTCCAGAAAGGCGCCAGGCATCAGCAACCCTTCGGCAGGGTGAACCCAGCGCGCCAAGGCCTCTGCACCGACGATGCCGCCGTCATGCAACGACATCTTTGGTTGGAACCACGCCTGGATTTCACCGCTCTCCAGGGCCTTGGCAAGGGTGCTTCGCGAGCGACAACCACGCGGCCTGCTGCTGAAAATCCGGGCTTGCTCAGTAAGGTCATCAAGGCGTTCACGCAAACTGACGACCTCAGCCTCACGCACCGGTTTGGAAATCAGGCCGGCAACCCGCAGTCCGAGATTCTTCGCCACCTGGCCGGAGCCAACCAGCATGCGTCGCGAAGCTGCGGTCATCAACGCAAGGGCAGGGGGGCGATGCAGTTGGGCCAACTGTTGAATCAGTTGCACGCCATCCATCTGCGGCATCATCAGGTCGGTCAGCAGCAGGTCATAACGACCACGGGACAGGCGCTGCAGGGCAGTGGCGCCATCCCAGACCAACTCGACTTCAAACCCGCCTGCCACCTGAAACACGGTTGTCAGGTACTGGTGTTGGAAGGGATGGTCCTCGACTATTAGCACGCGATAGACGTTCAAGGCACGCTTCTCTGATAGGGCTGCAAGCACTGGTAGAGGGCATGCAGCGTGAAGGGTTTGACCAGCAGGTGTGCCATGCCCGCGCCCAGGCAGCGCTCTGCCTCGTCGAGCATGGCATTGGCGGTGGCACCGATGATCGGCACGCTGCAGCCTTGCGCGCGAAGCTCCCCGGTTAGCTGATAGCCGTTCATGCGGGGCATGTTCACGTCGGTCAAGATGATGTCAAAGTCGGCGTCCTGCCATAACGCCAGAGCTTCGAGGCCGTCGCGCGCGAGGACCACGCTGCAGCCCAGTTCTTCGAGCTGGTCACGCAGGATCAGTTGATTGATCACGTTGTCTTCGGCCACCAGCAGGTGCAGATTCAGACGTGTTTCTTGCGCCGCACGCGGCTGCACCGGTGCGTCCTGCACCTCGATGCCCAGCGCCTGGCTAACAGCGCGATTGAGTGCGTGCAAGTTGTTCAGGCCGACTCGCCAGGTGCGCTCGTCGCTCTGCACAATGCCGTGGACGTCCTGCGCAACCACTAGCCGATTGCCGACCCAGTCATCTTTCAATGCGGTGCTTGCCTGACCGGGACACAGCTCCACCAGCACGGCATCGGCATCGAGTTGGCTGGCGTCCTGGCCGATCAACTGTGCCCGTGCACCCCAGCGGCGGAGCCAGCCTGCGGTATGCTCGGCAAGTTCCTGAACCTGCGAATGTACATAGATGCGTTCGCTCAGCAACGGCCTGGCCCAGGCATGCTGAAGGTTCGCTGTGACTTGCTCGAGCGGCAGCGTGAAGGCAAAGCTGCTGCCCAGCCCAGGCTCGCTGAATACCCGCAGCGAGCCATTCATCAGGTGCATCAGGCGCTTGCAGATGGATAACCCCAGGCCGGTACCGGCGACGACATTGGCAGTCGGGTTGCTCTGGAAAAATGGCTCGAACAGTTGCCGTTGATCCTGGGTCGGAATGCCCTTGCCGGTGTCGACCACCTGCCACTGCAACATCGCTCGCTCGCCTTCACGCGATACCAGCTGCAGGCGTACCACGATGCGACCGGTCTCGGTGAACTTGACCGCGTTGCTGAGCAGGTTGCCGAGAATCTGACGAATCCGAGTGACGTCCCCCATCACCTGCTCGGGCAGTTGCGGATCAATACAGGCAAACAGCTGCAAGCCTTTGCTCTGAGCGGCGCCGGTGTAGCTCTGGATTACATCCTGGGTCAGCTCCAGCGGTGCGAAGGTGTTGAGCTCCAGAGCCAACTGGCCGGCTTCGATCTTCGACACATCCAACACGTCGCAGATCAGTTGCAGCAAGGACGCCGACGAGCCCTCGATCGCAGTCAGGTAGCCGCGTTGCTGAGTGTCCAGATGGGTCCGCGAGAGCAGTTCGAGGGTTGCCAGCACGCCATATAACGGGGTGCGGATTTCGTGGCTCATCGTTGCCAGGAACAGTGTCTTGGCTTCATTGGCTGCGTCAGCCAGAGTGCGTGCCTGTTGCAGGGCCATTTCGGCCGTTTTGCGTTCGGTGATGTCACTGAATGCACAGATCAGCACATCCTCGCGCTGGTAGCGGGTTGGGGCATAGCTCAGAAACAGATGCCGGCCGTCGGCCATCTGCAGTTCATCGGTACTGCTGCGCTCGGCCGCAGGACCGAAGGCACGGTCAATCCATTGATGGCACAGCCGCGTGCGCTCATCGCCCATACTCAGCCACTGGGTCGATAATTGATTTTCCAGCACCACCGCGCCATCGCTGCGGCGCAGGACGCACAAGGCCACTGGGGCGACGCGAATCACTGCACTGCAGAACGCCTCGCTCTCGATCAGGGCATCGATACGCGCAGCGGCTGGCGCGATCAACCGCTGATTGATCCGCCTGACGAACCAGAGCATGAACACCGTTGCCAGGAGACAGATCAGCAGTGCTGCCGCAAGGGGTATCGCTATGCCGGGCAGCAGGGATGTCAGCTCCAGGCTGTAGATGATCTGCCAGTTCGAATAGTCCAGATGTTTGCGGATGGTCAGCCGTTCCGGCAGCCAGTATTCGCCTTCCCAGCCGAAGCTGGCGGCCATGGGCACGCGCTCAGCCATACGCGCACTCGCTGGGGGCACTGGAACATTGCTCAGAATCAGTTGACCATTGGCGTCCAGTAATTTGAAGTTGCCTGCCTGCTCGTGCTGCAGGGCTTTGATCAGGTTGGGGCCATCGACCTCGAGGCCCAGCCAGCCCGATGTCAGCTTGCGCTCGTCCATGCGGATGAAGATGTACAGCGGTGAATCCAGCCTACCCGGATCGGTCAGCCAGAGCTCATCCTGATGCGCCTGGCTGTCGTTGACCGAACGCACGCGTTCCAGCACCCGCGCCGGTACGCTGTCTGCGTGATCGGCGGCAGTGAACAGGCGTTGTACCTCAGCGTCTGGCGACTGCGGAACGTAGAGCAGATTGACCTGGTTGGTCCGCAGATAGTCGAGCATGCGCCGGGTCAGCCACAGGCTCCAGATTTCATGTGCTTGGCCAAGGATGATGTGAATCTCTTCTTCCGGCACATTGTTGGTTTCGGCGGCCGCCAGGGTTGGTTGCCTGACCGTGGACAAGCCCAGCCCTTTGAGCAGCGTCTGGCGGCTGACAAAGAATCCCTGCGCATCGAAGATCGCTTCGTTCATGTAGCTGCGGCGGGACGATATCTCCTGATTCAGCGTCACGCGTAGATAGCTGTAGGCACCGATGAACACCCCCGCCACGAGGCTGAAGGCGAACAGGCAGAGGAGCTTGCGCGCCGCCTGAGGCGTCGAGAGCGAAGAGTGGAGCGTCGGGATCAGATGGGCAGGTTTCATCGGCGCCAGCCTAGAGTGCGCCTGCCGGGTTCTGAATAGGACGGATCTCAATCTCTGGACGGCGGGCGCTGGCCGGTGGTGGGGCGTGTTGATCAGAGCATGGTCTGGTTAATCACGTAGTAGCCTTGAGTGATCTCACGGCCTGCTGCGTTTACCAGGCTGTATTGCGCGCTGCCATGGGTTGCTGCCAAGACTCGGATCTGCGCCGTTTGCTCATTGGTTTGGGTTTGTACACTGAGGCTGTGCCGGACGGCATCCAGTGGGCACGAAGCGTTCACTGCGCCTGTAGCGCGGGTCGTCAGTACGCAGCTACTGCCGACAACCGTGCCGGAGAAGTTAATGGTGCCATGCAATGGCGCGTTGACGGCGGCCTGGCAGAGCGGGGAAATCGCGGATAGCAAAACCGCTGCAACGTAAAATCCTTTCATGATTACGTTCCGATTCAAGGTGGCAATCGGGTTATCGGCTGCGTCCCCATTTGCATTGATACTGAATCGATTATTCCGACCGGTGGTCTCGACTCGCCCGCGCGCTTTTGAGGGCTGGATTGAGACCGGTCTTATAGCAGTGGCCGTCAGCTTTTTCTAATCTGGTCATCACGGAGCTCGCTCAGTTCCGATCCAAGGTGGCCTTTGGAGGGTGAATGCTGAGCGCCCGTGATTGTTCAGCCGCGCCGATACACCACAGCACTCCAATACCCACTATCACCGGATACCTGCCGCACCCACCCTGCAGCCCGTAACCGCTTGCCAATCAACCGATTCATGAGCCCGTGCCCAACCAGCAACACCGGCCCACGCTCAGCGATCGACTGCAACCGCCGAGCCCCTTCATCCGCCCGTGCACCGGCTGCCTTGGCCGACTCAACCCCAGCCGAATAGCCGCACAACCACAGCACCCGCAGCACAGCCGCCCAGGTAAACGGCGAAAGCTTCGCCAACCGCCCACGGCCACCCGGCAACTGCGCCTCGCAGAACACCGCATCAACCACAACAGGCTCGAGCCCAAGCGCCTGCGCTGAGCTCAGCGCTCGCGGCGCGCTGCTGCAGGCAATTACCTGCGCACCTGCCGCCAACTGCACGCTGGCAGCAGGTGCAGGGTCTTGGGTGATGACTGAGCGATCATAGTCTTCGATCCAACCCCGCATGTCACCGAGGGCAACTCGACTGGTCACAGCCAGTTGCGGCTGGCCATGACGCATAAGAATAATCTGCTGTTCCATGCTGCTCTGCTTCCTTGTTGAATTCGCCACAAAAAAAATCCGACGCCAAGGCATCGGATTTTTCACATCAACCTGAAACCAATCAGACGTTGAAGCGGAAGTGCATCACATCGCCGTCTTTGACGATGTAATCCTTGCCTTCCAGGCGCCACTTGCCTGCTTCCTTGGCGCCGCTTTCACCTTTGAACTGAATGAAGTCGTCATAGGCGACCACTTCAGCACGGATGAAGCCTTTCTCGAAGTCGGTGTGGATCACGCCAGCCGCCTGCGGTGCGGTAGCACCGATGCGCACAGTCCAGGCGCGTACTTCCTGCACACCGGCGGTGAAGTAGGTCTGCAGGTTGAGCAGCTCGTAACCGGCGCGAATCACCCGGTTCAGGCCAGGCTCTTCCAGGCCCAGGGCTTCGAGGAACATGTCCTTCTCTTCGCCGTCATCGAGCTCGGCAATCTCGGCCTCGATCTTGTTGCATACCGGCACCACCACTGCGCCTTCTTCTTCAGCAATCGCGCGCACTACATCCAGGTGCGGGTTGTTGTCGAAGCCGTCTTCAGCAACGTTGGCGATGTACATCACCGGCTTGCTGGTCAGCAGGTGGAAGCCACGGATCACGGCCTTCTCGTCGTCAGCCATGGTCTTCATCAGGCTGCGCGCTGGTTTGCCTTCAGTGAAGTGCGGGATCAGCTTCTCGAGGATGGCCTTCTGCGCGAGGGCCTCCTTGTCACCGCCCTTGGCATTGCGGGTGACTTTCTGCAGTTGCTTCTCGCAGCTGTCGAGGTCGGCGAAGATCAGCTCGAGGTCGATGATCTCGATGTCACGCTTGGGGTCGACGCTGTTGGAGACGTGAATCACGTTCTCGTCTTCGAAGCAGCGCACCACGTGGGCGATGGCGTCGGTCTCGCGGATGTTGGCGAGGAACTTGTTGCCCAGGCCTTCACCTTTGGAGGCACCAGCAACCAGGCCGGCGATGTCGACGAACTCCATGGTGGTCGGCAGGATGCGGTTCGGCTTGACGATTTCAGCCAGAGCCGCGAGGCGCGCATCCGGCATCGGCACGATACCGCTGTTCGGCTCGATGGTGCAGAAGGGGAAGTTCTCAGCCGCGATGCCGGACTTGGTCAGCGCGTTGAACAGGGTGGACTTGCCGACGTTGGGCAGGCCGACGATGCCGCAATTGAAACCCATGGAAATTCCCCTCTTGGTGAGATCAGGCCTTCTGGCTGTGCAGCTCGCGCATGGCCTTGGCGAAGTCGCCGGCGAGCACGTCCGGCAGCACGCCGAGGGCAAAGTCGATGCTGGCGTCGAGCTTGTCCTGTTCGGCGCGCGGTGCGCGGCCAAGGACGAAGTTGGAGACCAGCTTGGCGTCACCTGGGTGGCCGATGCCAAGCCGCAGGCGATGGAAGTCGTTCTGGTTGCCGAGTTGCGCGATGATGTCGCGCAGCCCGTTGTGCCCACCATGGCCGCCACCTCGTTTGAGTTTGGCGACGCCCGGAGGCAGGTCGAGTTCGTCGTGAGCCACCAGAATGGCCTCCGGTTTGATCCGGAAGAAATTGGCCAAGGCCGCCACGGACTGGCCGCTGCGGTTCATGTAGGTGGTGGGGATCAACAGACGAACGTCGTTGCCCTGATGGCTGAATTTTGCCGTCAGGCCGAAATATTTGCGGTCAGCAGTGAGTGAAACCCGCTGGGCGCTGGCAATGCGTTCAACGAAAAGAGCCCCTGCGTTATGCCGGGTCTGTTCGTATTCGGGGCCGGGGTTACCCAGGCCGACGATCAACTGGATGGCGGTCACGTAGGGGCTCTTCCTTGGAGTTGGTGGGTCACAGTGCTGGGCACTGTAACCCGGTCAACACCGGCGCGCCGAGTAGATTACTCAGCAGCACCTTCTTCAGCGTCAGCAACAACGCGCGGAGCGTGAACGTTGGCAACAGCTTTGTCATCACCGTGGGCCAGAGCTACGAACTCTACGCCTTTAGGAGCTTTCAGGTCCGACAGGTGGATGATGGTGCCGATTTCAGCGTTAGCCAGGTCAACTTCGATGAACTCTGGCAGGTCTTTGGCTTCGCAGGAAACTTCGATCTGAGCTTCAACGTGCGAGATCTCGCCGCCTTTCTTGATCGGTGCTTCTTCGTTGATGAAGTGCACTGGAACCTGGGCGGTCAGTTTCTGGCCAGCGACAACACGGATGAAGTCGGCGTGCATGATGAACTGCTTGACCGGGTGACGCTGCAGAGCCTTGACGATGACGTTCTGCTTGGCGCCGTCAACGTTCAGCTCGATCACGTGGCTGAAGGCAGCTTCGTTTTCGAACAGCTTGGCGATTTCCTTCAGAACGAAGGTCACGGACTCAGCTTCTTTGTTGCCACCGTAGATGACGGCAGGGATGCTCTGCGTGTGACGCAGGCGGCGGCTCGCACCTTTCCCCAGGTCAGTACGCTTGATTGCGTTCAGGGTAAAATCAGTCATTTTGTTTCTCCAAAATAGCCAGCACCCGCAGGCGTTTGCGACCAGCGCCAAACGGGGTGGGCAAAAAAGCCCCGCCCCGACATAAGGGTCGGGGCGGGGCGCTTTTCGTCAACGGGGTTCCGCTTAGCGGAACATCGCGCTGATCGATTCTTCGTTGCTGATGCGGCGGACCGCTTCAGCGACAACCGGTGCAATATCCAACTGGCGGATACGGTCACAGGCTTGAGCAGCGGCCGACAGCGGGATGGTGTTGGTCACCACCAGCTCGTCGAGTACCGACTTCTCGATGTTCTCGATCGCTCGGCCCGACAGAACCGGGTGCGTGCAATAGGCGTAAACCTTGGCAGCGCCGTGTTCTTTCAGAGCCTTGGCCGCGTGGCACAGTGTGCCGGCGGTGTCGACCATGTCGTCTACCAGGATGCAAGTGCGCCCTTCGACGTCGCCGATGATGTGCATCACTTCGGAGTGATTAGCCTTTTCACGGCGTTTGTCGATGATACCCAGATCGACACCCAGCGACTTGGCAACAGCCCGTGCACGCACGACGCCACCGATGTCTGGGGAGACGATCATCAGGTTCTCGAAACGCTGGTCTTCGATATCGTCGACCAATACGGGCGAGCCGTAGATGTTGTCGACCGGGATATCGAAGAAACCCTGGATCTGGTCAGCGTGCAGGTCGACAGTGAGAACACGGTCGATACCCACGACAGTGAGCATGTCAGCGACAACTTTGGCGCTGATGGCTACACGTGCCGAACGCGGACGGCGGTCCTGGCGGGCGTATCCGAAGTAAGGAATCACGGCGGTGATTCGGGAGGCTGAGGAGCGGCGGAAGGCGTCGGCCATCACTACCAGTTCCATCAGATTATCGTTGGTCGGAGCGCAAGTCGGCTGAATGATGAAGACGTCTTTACCGCGGACGTTTTCATTGATCTCAGTGCTGATCTCACCGTCGGAGAACTTACCGACAGAAACATCACCAAGTGGGATATGCAGCTGACGTACGACACGTCGAGCCAGATCGGGGTTAGCGTTCCCCGTAAAGACCATCATCTTGGACACGCGCAGTACCTGAAGGCTGAGGGTATACCTGGATGAGTATAGGAAAATGGCAGGGGCGGCTGGATTCGAACCAACGCATGGCAGGATCAAAACCTGCTGCCTTACCGCTTGGCGACGCCCCTGTATCTGTTGCTGCGAGTACTGTGTACTCGACTTCTAGAGCAGACTCTGTAGCTTGCGATGCAACATCGAAACGTTGCTTCCTTTTGCCACAAACCCTGTTTGAGTCTCTGAAAGAAGGGCCAGAACTTTATCAGCTTCGGCTTTGCTTGGGAAGGCCCCAAACACGCAACTTCCAGTGCCGGTTAATCGAGCTTCAGTATATTTACCAAGAAGATTCAACGCATTGCGAACTTCCGGGTAACTTTGCTCTACCACCGGTTGGCAGTCATTTCGACTGTTTCCCTCGGGAACGGGGCGCATCTTAAGGGGGAGGGAATCACGTGTCAACTGCGGATGTGAAAAAATTTCCGCTGTGCTGACAGACACTTGCGGCACCAGCACGACATACCACGGCTCGACCGGATCGACCGGGGTGAGCTGCTCGCCAACACCTTGGGCGAAGGCCGCATGGCCGCGCACGAACACCGGTACATCGGCGCCGAGGCTCAGTCCCAGCGCAGCCAGGCGATCAAGGTCCCAGCCCAGTTGCCACAGATGGTTGAGGCCGAGCAAGGTGGTCGCGGCGTCGGAGCTGCCGCCGCCAATGCCGCCGCCCATGGGCAGAAGCTTCTCCAGCCAGATATCCACACCTTGAGTGCAGCCTGACTGCTGCTGCAATTGGCGCGCAGCGCGCACGATCAGGTTGCTGTCGTGGTCGACTCCGGGGACGTCCGTCTGCAGGCGCACCTGATCGTCGTCGCGCAGGGCAAAGCGCAACTGGTCAGCGTGGTCAAGAAACTGAAACACGGTTTCCAGCTCATGGTAACCGTCATCGCGGCGGCCAATGATATGCAGCCACAGGTTCAGCTTGGCCGGTGCCGGCAGGCTCAGCGTGGTCATCTATCAATGCCCCAGTTGCCGCGGTTGCCAGTCTTTGACCACCAGGGTGACGTCGATGTCCTTGCCATGCAGCTTGATTCGCTCTGGCAGCCAGTAGCCATTCTGCTCGGTGTAGCTCAGGTACTGCACCTGCCAACCATCCTGGTTCAGGCTGGCCAGGCGGCTGTCCTGGTCGAGGGTCAGTTGGCTCTTGCTGTCGGGGGCGGGCAGGCCGCGCACCCACCAGACCAGATGCGACACCGGCAACTCCCAGCCAAGCTGTTCGGCGAGAAGGGCTTCCGGGCTTGGCGCTTCATAGCGGCCCTGGTTGGCTACCTCCAGCACCACGCCGCCGGGGCGACCGGTCAGACGCGCCGCACCGCGGCCGAGCGGGCCAGCCAGGCGGATGTCGTAGTAATCCTGGCGCTGCAGCCAGAACAAGGTGCCGCTACCGGAGTCCTTGGGCGCGCGGATGCCGACCTTGCCGTTGATCTGCCAGCCGTCGAGGCTGCTCAGCTGTTGTTTGTGTTGACGCCACAGTTGTGGGTCGCCCTGGCCCTGCACGGCTTCACGACTACCAAAGCTGCTGCAGCCAGCGAGCACGGCGATCAGGGTAAAGGTAAGGCAATGACGCAAAAACATGGCTTAGAGAGTCTCTGATCCGGTCAGGCGCAAGACGGTCTTGCGCAGGACACTACTGTCGGGTTGGTTTTCGAAGGCTTTGGCCCAGACCTGGCGCGCTTCGCGGCGCTTGCCATTGGCCCAGAGCACTTCGCCCAGGTGGGCTGCCACTTCGTGATCGGGGAAGCGCACCAACGCCTGGCGCAGGTAGCGCTCGGCCTCATCCAGATTGCCCAGGCGATAGTTCACCCAGCCAAGGCTGTCGAGCACGGCAGGGTCGTCCGGGGTCAGTTGGTGGGCTTTTTCGATCAGGGCTTTGGCTTCGGCATAGCGCGTGGTGCGGTCGGCCAGGGTGTAGCCGAGGGCATTCAGGGCCATGGCGTTTTCCGGCTCGCGGGTGATGATTGCGCGCAGGTCCTTTTCCATCTGGCCGAGGTCGTCACGCTTTTCGGCGAGCATGGCGCGGGTATAAAGCAGGTTGATGTCGTCCGGGTAGCGCTTGATAGCTTGCTGCAGGACCTGGTCGGCCTGCGCCGGCTTGTCGTTGTTGCCGTAGCTTTCGGCCTCGATCAGGTACAGCTGGATGGCGTAGTCGGACTGTGCTTCGCGGGCTTCGGCGAGCAGGCGCGAGGCCTCGCGGCCGCGGCCGTTGGCGATGAGGATGTCGGCCTGGCGCAGTTGCGCCGGCAAGTAGTCAGCACCTGGGCCCACCAGTGCGTATTCGCGCAGCGCCGCTTGCGGGTCGTTGCGCTGCTCGCGGATCCGGCCCAGGTTGAGGTGCGCGGCATCGACGTTGCTGTCGCGTTCGACCAGCTCTTGCAGATAGCCTTCGGCCTCGTCCCAGTCCTTGTTTTCCAGGCATACCAGCGCCAGGGAATAGCGCAGTTCGTCATCCTCCGGGTACTGCTGGAGCATGCTTTCGAACTCGGCCTTGGCGTCGCCAATGCGGTCCTGTTCGACCAAGGTGCGCGCGTAGGTCAGGCGCAGGCGCTTGTCTTCCGGATTGTCGCGGATTGCTCGGCGCAGCAGTGGCAGTGCTTCAGGGCCGCGGTCGAGGGCTTGCAGCAGGCGTGCACGGAGCAGGATCGGAGCGATTTCGCCATTTTGCGGTGGGTGCTGCTCCAGCAGAGCCAGCGCTTGCTCCGGTTTGTCGTCCTGATTGAGCAGCAGCGCCTTGCCGAAGATCAGCTGGCCGTTCTCGGGGTACTTCACCAACAGGCGCTCGAAGCTCTGCATCAAGCCATCCCGGGTGCTTTGATCGGTCTCGGCTGCAGACAGCGCGAGGAAGTCGAAATGGGTATCGCCCTGACCTTGCAGGACCTTTTCCATGAACACCATCGACTCGTCGTAGCGCCCGCCACGCGCCAGCTGGATCGCGGCGGCGCGTTGGGCTTCGAGGTTGTCCGGGTCGTTGCGGGCCCAGATCAGCGCGGTATCCAGCGCCGGTTCGTCGGCACCAAGGTACTCGGCAATGCGGAAGGCCCGCTCGGAGACGCCTGGGTCCTGGGTTTTCTCGGCCTGGTCCACGTAGTTGGCCAGGGCGATATCGAAACGGTTGCGCTGGCCGGCCAACTCGGCGACGAGCAAGCTGTAGAGGGTTTCCGGCTTGAACGATCCGTACACCACGGGCTTTTCCTGCGCAGCCTTGGTGGCCTCGGCAGGCGGCTCGGCGGCGTTCTGCGGGGCCAGGCTTTGGCAGCCCTGCAGCAGGGCGAAGGTGAGCAGCAGTGCGTGGGATCTATTCATAGATAAGGTATAAAAGTGCTATCCGGCGGTCGCAGCATGATGACACAAGCGCAGTGGCAAACCCACCTGCGAAGCCATACCGCGTGATTAAGAATCAGGCGCGTGTAGTGGCCATCATGGCCACGATCTATTACGACAATAGTGAACGGTGGTTGTTCTGGAACCTGCGAAGTAGGACAATTATCGGCTTCACGTCACAACCAGCGACCTTGCATGGCCTTTCTTGCACTTGGTATCAACCATAAGACTGCCTCGGTAGACGTACGCGAGCGCGTGGCGTTTACGCCCGAGCAGCTGGTCGACGCCCTGCAGCAGCTCTGCCGACTGACCGCCAGCCGCGAGGCAGCGATCCTGTCGACCTGCAACCGCAGCGAGCTTTACATAGAGCAGGACCAGTTGACCGCCGACGCGGTGCTGCAATGGCTGGCCGACTACCACCAGCTCAGCGTAGATGAACTGCGCGCAAGCGCCTACGTGCATGAGGAACATGACGCCGTGCGGCACATGATGCGGGTCGCCTCCGGGCTGGACTCGCTGGTGCTGGGCGAGCCGCAGATCCTCGGCCAGATGAAGTCGGCCTACGCCGTGGCGCGTGAGGCCGGCACCATCGGGCCGCTGTTGGGGCGCCTGTTCCAGGCCACCTTCAGCGCCGCCAAACAGGTACGGACCGACACCGCGATCGGCGAAAACCCGGTGTCGGTGGCGTTTGCCGCGGTCAGCCTGGCCAAGCAGATCTTCAGTGACCTGGGCCGTAGCCAGGCGCTGCTGATCGGTGCTGGCGAAACCATCACCCTGGTTGCCCGCCATCTGCATGAGCAGGGCGTGCGCCGTATCGTCGTGGCCAACCGTACCCTGGAGCGGGCAAGCATGCTCGCCGAGCAGTTCGGCGCCCATGCCGTACTGCTGGCGGACATCCCTCAGGAGCTGGCACACAGCGATATCGTCATCAGTTCCACTGCCAGTCAGTTGCCTATTCTGGGCAAGGGCGCGGTCGAAAGCGCGCTGAAGCAACGCCGGCACAAGCCGATCTTCATGGTCGACATTGCCGTGCCGCGGGATATCGAAGCGCAGGTCGGCGAGCTGGATGACGTCTACCTGTATACCGTTGATGACCTGCACGATGTCGTCGCCGAAAACCTCAAGAGTCGCCAGGGCGCGGCGCAAGCTGCCGAAGAGCTGGTTGCGGCCGGCGCCGGCGACTTCATGGTTCGCCTGCGCGAGCTGGCTGCGGTCGACGTGCTCAAGGCCTACCGCCAGCAAAGTGAACGGCTACGCGATGAAGAGCTGCAGAAGGCCCAGCGGCTGCTGGCCAATGGCGGCAACCCGGAGGACGTGCTGGCCCAGCTGGCCCGAGGGCTGACCAATAAATTGCTGCACGCACCGAGCGTGCAGCTGAAAAAGCTCTCGGCCGAGGGCCGCGTCGATGCGCTGGCCATGGCCCAGGAACTCTTTGCCCTCAACGAGGGCTCCACGGACAAACCCCCGCAATGAAAGCGTCGCTGCTGAATAAACTGGATATCCTCCAGGACCGCTTCGAGGAACTGACTGCCCTGCTCGGTGACGGCGAGGTCATTGCCGACCAAACGCGCTTCCGGGCCTATTCCAGGGAATACGCCGAAGTCGAGCCGGTGATGAGCGCCTATCAGGAATGGCGCAAGGTCCAGGCTGACCTCGAGGGTGCGCAGGCGCTGCTCAAGGACAGCGACCCGGACATGCGCGAGATGGCCGTCGAGGAAGTCCGCGAAGCCAAGGAGCAGTTGGTCGAGCTGGAGTCGCAGCTGCAGCGCATGCTGCTGCCCAAGGACCCCAACGACGGTCGCAACGTGTTCCTGGAAATCCGTGCTGGCACCGGCGGCGACGAGGCGGCGATTTTCTCCGGCGACCTGTTCCGCATGTACTCGCGGTATGCCGAGAAGCGCGGCTGGCGCCTGGAGATTCTGTCCGAGAACGTCGGCGAGCACGGCGGCTATAAAGAGATCATCGCCCGCATCGAAGGCGATAACGTCTACGCCAAGCTCAAGTTCGAGTCCGGCGCGCACCGTGTGCAGCGGGTGCCGGAGACCGAATCGCAAGGGCGTATCCATACCTCCGCCTGCACCGTGGCAGTGCTGCCCGAGCCCGACGAGCAGGTCGCGATCGAGATCAATCCGGCTGACCTGCGTGTAGACACCTACCGGGCCTCCGGTGCTGGCGGTCAGCACATCAACAAGACCGACTCGGCGATCCGCATCACCCACTTGCCGACCGGCATCGTGGTCGAGTGCCAGGAAGAGCGTTCCCAGCACAAGAACCGCGCCCGCGCCATGTCCTGGCTGTCGGCCAAGCTCAACGACATCCAGACCAGCGCTGCGCAGAACGCCATTGCCAGCGAGCGCAAGCTGTTGGTCGGCTCGGGTGACCGCTCCGAGCGCATTCGCACCTATAACTATCCACAGGGACGGGTGACCGATCACCGCGTCAACCTGACCCTGTACTCCCTGGATGACATCCTCGCCGGCGGCGTCGATGCCGTGATCGAACCGTTGCTGGCCGAATACCAGGCCGATCAATTGGCTGCCCTGGGGGACTGATGACCATTATTGCCAGCCTGCTGCGCAACGCACAGTTGCCTGAATCGCCGACCGAACGGCTCGATGCCGAGTTGCTCCTGGCGGCTGCCTTGGGCAAGTCGCGCAGTTTTCTCCACACCTGGCCTGAGCGCATCGTCAGCAGTGAGGCCGCGCAGGTGTTTGCCGACTACCTCGCGCGCCGCCGTGACGGCGAGCCGGTGGCTTATATTCTCGGTCAGCAGGGGTTCTGGAAGCTCGACCTCGAGGTTGCGCCAGACACCCTGATCCCGCGGCCCGATACCGAGCTGCTGGTTGAAACCGCCCTTGAGCTGCAAGCCGGCGGCCCGGCGCGGTTGCTCGATCTGGGCACTGGCACCGGCGCGATCGCCTTGGCCCTGGCCAGCGAACGCCCGGTTTGGCAGGTGGTCGCAGTGGACCGGATCGACGCCGCCGTGGCGCTGGCCGAGCGTAATCGTCAGCGCTTGCAGTTGAGCAACGTCGAGGTGCGCAAGAGCCACTGGTTTGATGCCCTGGCTGGCGAGCGCTTCGCGATGATTCTCAGCAACCCGCCATATATCCGTGCTGCCGACCCGCATCTGGTTGCTGGCGATGTGCGCTTCGAGCCGAGCAGTGCCCTGGTGGCAGGTGACGATGGCCTGGATGATCTGCGCGTGATCATCGCCCAGGCGCCTGAGCACCTCGTCGAAGGCGGCTGGTTGTTGCTCGAGCACGGCTACGATCAGGCTGATGCTGTGCGTGAACTGCTCAGTCAACAGGGCTTCACCGAGGTCGCCAGCCGGCGTGACCTGGGCGGCCACGAACGCATCTCGCTGGGGCGCCTGCCATGCTGAGTGATCAGGAACTGCTGCGCTACAGCCGGCAGGTCCTGCTGGCTCAAGTGGATATCGACGGCCAGTTGCGGCTCAAGCAGAGCAAGGCGCTGGTGGTTGGCGTCGGCGGCCTCGGCTCGCCGGTGGCGTTGTACCTGGCAGCGGCGGGGGTTGGCGAGCTGCATCTGGCTGACTTCGACACGGTCGACCTGACCAACCTGCAGCGGCAGATCATCCATGACACCGACAGTGTCGGCATGGGCAAGGTCGACTCGGCGATCAGGCGGCTGCAGGCGATCAACCCGGAGATCAAGCTGGTTGCGCACCGCTTGGCGCTGGACGAGGATTCCCTGGCAGCGGCTGTGTCAGCGGTCGATGTGGTGCTGGATTGCTCGGATAACTTCACCACCCGCGAGGCAGTCAATGCCGCGTGCGTAGCTGCGGCCAGGCCTCTGGTCAGCGGCGCGGCGATTCGCCTCGAAGGCCAGTTGTCGGTGTTCGACACCCGGCGCGATACCAGCCCTTGCTACCACTGCCTGTATGGCCACGGCAGCGAGGCCGAACTGACCTGCAGCGAAGCCGGCGTGATCGGCCCGCTGGTAGGCCTGGTCGGTAGCCTGCAGGCACTTGAAGCACTCAAGCTGCTGGCCGAATTCGGCGAGCCGCTGGTCGGTCGCCTGCTGCTGATCGATGCGCTTACTACGCGCATGCGCGAACTGCGGGTCAAGCGTGACCCGGCCTGCGCCGTGTGCGCTCAGCGCCATGGCTGAGCGCTCGGCGCCGGTCGGCGTGATGGACTCGGGGGTCGGCGGTTTGTCGGTCCTCGCCGAGATCCAGCGCCGACTGCCCAACGAATCACTGCTGTACGTGGCCGACAGTGGCCACGTGCCCTACGGCGAAAAATCCCCTGACTACATCCGCCAGCGCTTGCGCCATATCGCTGAGTTTTTTCAGCAGCAAGGTGCCAAGGCGATGGTGCTGGCCTGTAATACCGCGACCGTGGCCGCCGTAGCCGATCTGCGCGAGCAGTACCCGCAGTGGCCGTTGGTGGGGATGGAACCTGCGGTCAAACCGGCGGCGGCGGCGACTCGTTCAGGCGTAGTGGGAGTGCTGGCCACCACCGGTACTCTGCAAAGTGCCAAATTTGCCGCCTTGCTCGACCGCTTTGCCAGCGACGTCCGCGTCATCACCCAGCCCTGCCCGGGGTTGGTCGAGCGGATCGAGGCGGGTGACTTGATCAGCGCCGAGTTGCGCCGGTTGCTCGCAGGCTATGTTCAACCGCTGCTGCAGGCGGGTTGTGACACGCTGATTCTGGGCTGTACGCATTATCCCTTCTTGCGCCCGCTACTGGCCGAACTGGTTCCGGCAGATGTAGCGATCATCGATACCGGTGCTGCGGTGGCCCGGCAACTTCAGCGTTTGCTCGGCGAACGCGACCTGCTGGCAGAGGGGCCGGCGCAGCAGACCGCCTTCTGGACCAGCAGTGATCCGGACAATTTAAGTAAAATCCTACCTTTGCTGTGGAAGAAGTCCGACAGTGTGCGAAGCTTCCCACTGTAAAAAAAATGTGAAAAGCCACCTAGAAAGCTGAACTATCGTACAAGCTTTGATTTCTACTAGGTGCCGATGAGGCATAACACTTAAAACAGCAAATGAAAGGGATGTTTCTCATGAAGAAACTGCTTGGTTTGGCGGCGGCTGCCGCTTTGGCAATGGGGCAAATGACAACGGCGCAGGCGGCGGACGTGTCGCTGTCGGTAGGGCAGACCGGCGACTCCACCATGGTCTATCGCCTGGGCATGCAATCGAACTGGGATGCCAGCTGGTGGCAAACCAGTGTTGGTCGGGTAACCGGCTACTGGGATGGCGCCTATACCTTCTGGGACGGCGACACCACTGCCAGCAACCACAGCCTGTCGTTCGCGCCGGTATTCGTCTATGAATTCGCCGGTGACAGCGTCAAGCCGTACATCGAAGCAGGTATCGGTGTCGCTGCGTTCTCGCGCACCAAGCTGGAAAGCAATGACCTGGGCTCGTCGTTCCAGTTCGAGGACCGCATCGGCTTCGGCCTGCGCTTTGCTGGCGGCCACGAGATCGGCGTGCGCGCGATCCACTACTCCAATGCCGGGATCAAGCAGCCCAATGATGGTGTAGAGAGCTACTCGCTGCATTACCGTATGGCGCTGTAAGCGCGCCGTCAGGTAGCCGGGGCCGCCAGGCGGCCCCGGAACCGCTCTAGCGCGGTAACGGCCACAGGCTGCTCAGGCTCCACACTTCCAACACCAGTTCCGACTCCCGTTCAGGCAGGCTGCTCACCAGCACTTGCGCTGCGGTTTCGGCTGTCCATTGTTCGGGGATGGCATGCGCGGCTGTGACCGGCGCCTGCAGCGATTGTGGTGCGACCACAGTCAAATCGATGCCATGCGCCTGCAGTGCCTGGCGCTGCTCGCGGAACCAGTGCGTCAGGCTGTTGCTGGCGTTGAGCGGCTGATTGGGATGGTGCAGCTGCATTGCAGAATAGCGGCTGAGAATGGCCATGACCTGAGGCGAATTGCCGCTGGCCAACAGAGGCGCAGCTGCCACCAGGCAATTGCTGCTGGCTTGCCGATTGCTGGTGACGATCGCCTCCAACACCTTATCATCAGGAAGCTCGGGCGCGAGGTAATCACAGGTTCCGGCATTGATGATCAGAGCATCCAGCGCGCCCCAGACCGCTTGCACCTGCGCAGCGGCCTCGGTGGCCTGGGCATGGTCATGCAGCTGCCACGGCAGCGGCAAGAAGCGCTCACCGTGAGCCTTGGTCAGTGTATCTAGCAGAAGGCTGTCGTTGCAGCTGGCCGCAACCCGATGGCCTTGCTTGAGCAACTCAATCACCAGTGCCAGACCAAGCCCATTGGTAGCACCGGTGATCCAAAAACTGCCTGTGTGTGTCACACATTACCCTCTAGTCCTGCCGAGCGGGTAAGCCCTTGAAGGCCTCCAATGCGCGCTGGCGACTGCTTGCGAGATCCACAATTGGACTCTGATAAGAGGTTGTAGCAAAAAGATCAGGAGATTTCACGGGCAAATGAATGGATTTATCGTCGCGGGCCTTCAATTGGGGGAGCCACTGACGAATAAAGCGCCCTTTGGGATCAAAACGTTGCGATTGCGTCACCGGATTGAAGATGCGGAAATACGGTACCGAGTCGGTGCCGGTCGATGAGCTCCACTGCCAGCCACCGTTGTTGGCGGCCAGGTCGCCGTCGATCAGATGACGCATGAAGTGCCGCTCTCCGTGGCGCCAGTCGATCAGCAGGTTCTTGCTCAGAAACATCGCGACGATCATGCGCAGGCGGTTATGCATCCAGCCAGTTGCCAGCAGTTGCTGCATCGCTGCGTCGATGATGGGGAAGCCGGTGCGGCCTTGTTCCCAGGCCTTCAAATCTTCCGGCGCATCGCGCCAGGGCAGGGCAGCGGTGTGTGCGCGGAATGGTTGGTGGCGGGAGACCTGTGGATAACCGACCAGGATGTGTTTGTAGAATTCACGCCAGAGCAGTTCGTTGATCCAGGTCTGCACGCCGGCACTGCCGCTGTCGAACTCGCCGCGATTGGCCGACAACGCCGCATGCAGGCACTGCCGAGGGGAAATGACCCCCGCTGCCAGGTATGCGGACAACTGGCTGGTGCCGGGTTCGGCCGGTAAATCGCGCAGTTGCAGGTAATCATCGATGCTGTGTTCGGCAAACTCGGCGAGGCGCCGCTGCGCTTCTTTTTCACCCGCGGGCCACAATTCCCGCAACGCCCGAGTAGGCTCGGCAAATCCGTCGAAGCCTGATGGGATCGGGTCGCTGGCGATCTTCGTCGCAGCTTGTTTCGCAACTCTGCTGGCCATGGCAGGCATGCCATGCTGCAGACGTTCGAGGCAGGCACGCTTGAACTGGCCGAACACCTGAAAATACTGGCCGGCCTTGGTCAGCACGGTACCGGGGTTGAGCAGCAACTGATCAAGGTAACGATGCACGCTGATGTCGCTGCTGCGCAGCAGGGCCTCTGCGCACTCATCGCGTAGTTGCTCGTTGACGCCATATTCGTCATTCCAGTGCACTGCTTCCACCGCGTGCTCCCGGCAGATATCGAGCAGCACTTGCGGCACCTGAGCCCAGTCGTCGGTGTGGCGAATCAGCAGCGGGATGTTCAGTTGCTGCAGTGATTGGCTTAACTCGCGCAGGTTGCGCAACCAGAAGTCGACCTTGCACGGGGCATCGTCATGGCTCAACCATTGCGCGGGGCTGGCTATCCACACGGCCACGGTGGGGCCGCGTTCACAGGCAGCGCTGAGGGCGCTGTTGTCATCGATGCGCAGGTCGCTGCGCAGCCACATCAATTGCATGAAGAAGTCGTCTCTGGCGGGGTGAGCGCAAGTTGCTGAAGCAGGCGCAAGGCGGCCTGCGGTGTGTCGAACAGGGACAGGCCGGGTTGCTGCATGGCTTCCAGTTGGGTCTGGTGCAGGGCAATTGTTTCGCCACCCAGTAGTTTTGCTGCATCGATGCCATGCAGTGCGCGCTCTAGGGCGGCATAGTCAACGCGCGGGCCGAGCAGCAGTACCAGTACCTGCGCTTGCAGCTCGCTCACGGCGCGTTGCAGCTGCGCGCCGGCGACCGCGAACTCGAGCACCTCGACGGCGCGGCCACTGCTGGTAAACAGCCAGGCGCACAGCCACAGATGCGCGTCGAAGCCGCGATCGCTGTCGACCACCAACAGCACCGGCGGCCCTGCAAGCTGCTGATTGTCGTGATACACCCGTGCGCCGAACTTGCTGCGCAGCCAGGTGTGAAAAAACGCCTGCTCGAGGCGGGCGTTGAAATGCGTTTGCCAGCGCCGGGCGAGGCTGTGCAGCAACGGCAGCAGCAGCTGTTCACAGAGCGTGACGGCTGGGTACAGCGCCATTGCCTGATTGAGCTGCTGGTCGAGGGCGCGCTGGGACAAGTTGCCCACCGCTTCGATCAACGCCTGCTCGCGCAACTGCCAGTCCCCTTGTGGGGCAACGCTTGGGGCGTGTTCAAGCAGCTCACGGACCTGGCCGACCGAAGCACCGCGCTCGAGCCAGCGCAGGATCGCCTGCACCTGCTCGACTTGGTCGGAGCCGTACAGACGATGCCCCTTGGCCGTGCGTTGCGGCTTGAGCAAACCATAGCGCCGCTCCCAGGCGCGCAAGGTGACCGGGTTTACCCCAGTGCGGCGAGCAAGCTCGCCGATGGGCATCAAATCTTCAGACTGCATTGCGTAAACCTAGGCTTTCGGGGTGGGGCTGCAGATAGGCCTGCTGGCTGAGATAGGGGTCTGGATGTACCCGCAGGTGGTGTTTGAGCAGGGTCATCGGTACTACCAATGGCACGATCCCTTGCTGATATTGGCCGATCACCTGCTGCAGCTCGGCGCGGTCACCCTGGTCCAGCGCATCGCGCAGATAACCGCTCAGGTGCAGCAGCACGTTGCAATGCGTACCACGGTTGGCCGGGCGGCGCAGTGCCTGCATCAGGAGGCTGAAGTACTGCGCGCCGACCTGCTGCGGGTCGGCATCCTTGCGCATGCTGCCCAACATCCGGCCAAGCTCGCGATAGGCTTTGGGGTTGTTGGCCATCAGCAGGTATTTGTACCGCGAATGAAAACTCACCAACGCACCCCGGCTCAGCCCCGCAGCCAGTTGCTGCTGCCAGTCGGCGTAGGCATACACGCGGCTGATGAAATTCTCCCGCAGCACCGGATCATGCAGGCGGCCCTCCTCTTCGACCGGCAGATCGGGGCGGCGCGCACAGAAAGCGTCGGCGTAGGCACCGCGGCCACCTTTGAGCGCAGGGTGGCCGTTGTCCTGATAGACCTTGACCCGCTCCAGGCCGCATGAGGGCGACTTCTGCATGAAGATATAACCGCAGACATCGCCGATTTCATCAGCCATCTGCTCGCCGTAGGCGCGCAGTGGGGCAGAGTAGTTGGCGCCGGGGTTGCGCGTGGCAACCACTTCGGGCTGCTGCGGATCACCTACCAAGCGGATCGGATCGCGCGGAATACCCAGGCCGATGGCGACCTCAGGGCACAACGGTACCCAGTCGAAGTGCGCTTCGAAAGCACTCAAGCAGAGTTCGGAAGCCTTGTGCCCGCCGTTGTAGCGCACATTCTCGCCGAGCAGGCAGGCACTGATGCCAATGCGGGGTTTCGCCGACGCGTTCATCGCTGCCTCCAGAAAACTTGTACAAGGTTGCTCCTTGTGTACAAGTCTATTCCAGCACAGCCACACACTTATGCAAACAGTTTTTTCTGTACAGATTTACAGCCAGGTCTATTCCAGATGCTCGAGCAAGCGTCTTGCCGCTTCCTGGCCACTCAACCAAGCGCCTTCGACCCGGCCAGACAAGCACCAGTCGCCACAGGCGTACAAGCCCAGGTCAGCATCTGCGAGCGCCCCCCATTCATGGCCAGCGGCGGGGCGGGCATACAGCCAGCGGTGGGCCAGGGCAAAGGTTGGGGCCGGCACCGCGCAGCCAATCAGCTCGGCAAATTCGCCGCTCAACTGCTCGATCACCAGCTCTTTGCTCAGGTCGATATGCTGCTTGCTCCAGTCTGACGTGGCATGCAGCACCCAGGTGTCGAGCTGCTCGTCGCGCCCTGGCTTGCTGCGGTTGCGCGCCAGCCAGTCGAGTGGGTTGTCCTGCACGAAGCAACCTTGCATGGGCGTTTGCAGTGGCGTCTCGAAGGCCAGGGCGATGGCCCAGGTGGGTTCCATCTGCACGCCGGCGGCGACCGCTGCCAATTTTGGGGTTGCTGCCAGCAGTGGCGTGGCTTGCGGTGCGGGCACGGCAATCACCACCCGGCTGAAGGGGCCGTGGCTGCAGCCTTCGGTATCCTGCAGGTGCCAGTACTGCTTGCCGCGAAACACCTCGGCGATGCGGCAGCCGAAATTGACTGTGACGTCCTTGAGCAGGCCGCGAGTGATGGCGCTCATGCGCGGCACGCCGACCCAGCGCACTTGCTCGTCTGGGGAAGGGCTGAGGACGCCATCGCGATAGTTGTACAGCTGCGGCTTCCATTGCGCGGCATGGCCAGCGGCTTCCCACTGTTGCACCTGCTCGACGAAGCGCCGGTCGCGGGCAGTGAAGTACTGCGCGCCCAGGTCGAGCGCACCGGCATCGCTGCGCTTGCTGGCCATCCGCCCACCACTGCCGTGGCCTTTGTCGAACAAGTGCACAGTCTGCCCGGCGGCCTGCAGGGCCTGGGCTGCGGAAAGGCCGGCAATGCCGGCACCAATGATGGCAATAGGTACTGTCATGATGGCCTCTTCTAACCTTGCTCGAATCAGATTACGCGGTCTTGCAAACCTGTACAATGCGTAAAGTTTGTATAAGGTTATTCCGCTCTATAGGCCAGCTTGGCCTATGTTTATCCGAGAGCGTGCGGTCAAGAAAGTGCCTTGTTGTTAAAAATAGACCACCCCGACGATCTGCGAGGACACAGCCATGCATATATTGCTGACAGGCGGTACCGGTTTGCTCGGCAAGCATCTTTGCCGTCTGTGGACTGGCCAGGGCCATCGGTTGACGGTCTGGAGCCGGCGCCCGGAACAGGTGCCGATGCTTTGTGGCAGCGGCGTACGCGGTATCGCCCAGCTGGATGATCTGGATGCCGATGACCCGATCGACGCAGTGATCAATCTGGCCGGCGCACCGATTGCCGACCGGCACTGGACCGCAGCGCGGCGCAACCTGCTTTGGGCCAGCCGCATTACTTTGACCGAGCAGTTGCTGGCGTGGCTGCAAAAGCGCGAGCAGCGTCCTGAGGTGCTGGTGTCAGGCTCAGCAGTGGGCTGGTATGGCGATGGCGGTGAGCGCGAGCTGACCGAGGCTTCGCAACCGGTCAAGGAGGACTTTGCCAGCCAGTTGTGCATCGCCTGGGAGGAGACCGCGCAGCGTGCTCAAGCGCTTGGCATACGCGTGGTGCTGGTGCGGACCGGGTTGGTGCTGGCCAGCGATGGCGGCTTTTTGTCGCGCCTGCGCCTGCCGTTCAAACTAGGCCTGGGCGGGCCGCTGGGCAGTGGTCGGCAGTGGATGCCGTGGATCCATATAGATGATCAGATCGCACTGATAGATTTTCTCATGCGCCACAACGACGCCAGCGGTCCTTATAATGCCTGCGCGCCAGAGCCTGTGCGCAACCGTACCTTTGCCAAATGCCTGGGCAAGGCGCTGCATCGACCGGCGTTGTTACCCGTGCCGGCGTTGGTGTTGAAGGCCGGGCTGGGCGAGCTGTCGACTTTGCTTCTCGGTGGCCAGCGTGCGCGCCCGACGCGCTTGCTGGCGGCTGGCTTCACCTTCCGTTTCAACGATCTGCAATCGGCGCTGGACAACCTGTCCGGGCGCCTCTGACAGAGGACGCTGCATGACCGATCATGCCCTGCTGCTGGTCAACCTGGGTTCGCCAGCCTCCACTTCGGTAGCCGACGTGCGCCGCTACCTCAACCAGTTTCTGATGGACCCGTACGTGATCGACCTGCCGTGGCCGGTGCGGCGCTTGCTGGTGTCGCTGATCCTGATCAAGCGCCCTGAGCAGTCGGCTCATGCCTACGCGTCGATCTGGTGGGATGAGGGCTCGCCGCTGGTGGTGCTGACCCGTCGTCTGCAAGCCGCCATGCATGCGCATTGGCCGCATGGCCCGGTGGAAGTGGCCATGCGCTATGGCCAGCCGGCGCTGCCGGAGGTGCTCAAGCGCCTGGCTGCGCAGGGCGTACGCAAGGTGACGCTGGCGCCGCTCTATCCGCAGTTCGCTGACAGTACGGTAACCACCGTGATCGAACTGGCGACGCAGACCATTGCACAGCACCAGTTGCCGCTGGAGATGCGGGTGTTGCAGCCGTTCTATGATCAGCCGAGCTATATCGATGCGTTGGTGGCCAGTGCGCGGCCGTATCTGCAGGATGACTATGACCATCTGTTGTTGAGCTTCCATGGACTGCCTGAGCGGCATCTGAAGAAGCTTGATCCGACCGGCAACCATTGCTTCCAGAGTGCCGATTGCTGCCAGCAGGCTTGTGACAATGTGCGGGCGGTGTGCTATCGCTCGCAGTGCCTGGCCAGTGCGGCGGCGTTTGCCAAGGCGATGGGCATTGCGGATGGCAAGTGGTCGGCTTCGTTCCAGTCGCGGTTGGGGCGGGCCAAGTGGATCGAGCCTTATACTGAGACGCGGCTTGATGAGTTGGCCAAGGCTGGGGTGAAGCGGTTGCTGGTGATGTGCCCGGCGTTTGTTGCTGACTGTATCGAGACGCTCGAGGAGATCGGGGATCGGGGGCGGGAGCAGTTTATCGAGGCTGGGGGGGAGGAGTTGGTGCTTGTGCCTTGCTTGAATGATCATCCGCAGTGGGCTCGGACGTTGGCTCGGCTTTGTGAAGAGGGCTGATGTATGGGTGGCGGTTTTCTTTGCGCTATCCAATTGATTTAGGGGCTGTTATTGCCCCTTTCGCCCTTACGGCGAGTCACTTTTTTGGCAAACGCCCCAAAAAAGTAATCAAAAAAGGGCTTGGCTCCACATTCGGCCCCTTCGCTGCGCTGCGGGGTTCCCTCGCTCCGGCCTTGCTCCCGGGAGGACCGCGCTGTACGGCCCATCCATGGCCGTCACCTCCCTTCGCAAGACCTGCGCTCGGCCTCCTGAGTCGCCGGTAGATCAAGATCAAGATCAAGGGCACGCCTCGCTGCGCTGGCGCAGATCAAGGGCGGGGCCGCTTTGGGGCCCTTCGCGGGCAAGCCCGCTCCCACAGGGTTTGTAGTCTCGGGTCGGCATTGATCTCTTCGGCGCGCCAGAAACCTTCTTTCCACACTGACCACGTCACTCTCGGGAGCTCATAATCCTGTGGGAGCGGGCTTGCCCGCGAAGGGCCGCAGGGCGGCCCCGGCAATCTCAAACCAAGTAAAATCAGGCAGCCACACCAATCCGCTCTGCGCCAGCGCAGCGAGGCGTGCTCTTGATCTACCAGCGACCTCAGGAGGCCGAACGCAGGCATTGCGGAGGGAGGTGCCGGCCATGGATGGCCGGCAAGCGCTGCGGCCCAGGATGGACCGTACAGCGCGGTCCTCCCGGGAGCGATGCCGGAGTGAGGGAACCCCGGAGCGCAGCGCAGGGGCCGTATGTGGGAGCGAGCCCTTTTTTGGTTACTTTTTTGGGGCGTTTGCCAAAAAAGTGACTCGCCGTGAGGGCGAAAGGGGCCCTAACTACCCACAAAAATACCGGATAAGCCCCAACAAAGCTGGGTCAGCCAATCACCTCTCAAGGCAACTGATCATCCAGCTTGTTGTTCTTCCACCCATCATTCCCAGGCAGCAACAGATTCAACACAATCGCCACAATGGCACACAGCGCAATCCCCTTCAGACCCCAGTCATCCGGCCCATCACCGCTGCCAATCAGTACCCCGCCAATCCCGAACACCAACGTCACCGAAACAATCACCAGGTTACGCGCCTCGCTCAGGTCGATCTTGTGGCGGATCATGGTATTCATCCCCACCGCCGCAATCGAGCCAAACAGCAAGCACAGGATGCCACCCATGACCGGCACCGGAATGCTCTGCAGCAGCGCACCAAACTTGCCGACAAATGCCAGCGTGATGGCAAACACCGCCGCCCAGGTCATGATCTTCGGGTTGTAGTTCTTGGTCAGCATCACCGCACCGGTCACTTCCGCGTAGGTCGTGTTGGGCGGCCCGCCGAACAGGCCGGCAGCAGTAGTGGCCAGGCCATCGCCCAGCAACGTGCGGTGCAGGCCGGGCTTTTTCAGGTAGTCGCGACCAGTCACGCTACCGACAGCAATCACTCCACCGATATGCTCGATTGCCGGCGCCAGGGCCACCGGAACGATGAACAGAATCGCCTGCCAGTTGAACGCTGGCGCGGTGAAGTGCGGGATCGCCAGCCAAGGCGCCGCAGCGATCCTGGCAGTGTCGACCACGCCAAAGGCAAAGGCCATGGCAAAACCGACCAGGACCCCGGCAATGATCGGTACCAGGCGGAAGATGCCTTTGCCGAACACGGCCACGATCAGGGTGGTAAGCAGGGCCGGCATGGAAATCAGCATCGCGGTCTGGTACGGAATCAGCACGGCGCCATCGCCGCCCTTGCCCATGGCCATGTTGGCGGCAATCGGCGCCATCGCCAGGCCGATTGAAATGATCACCGGGCCGATCACCACCGGCGGCAGCATGCGGTCGATGAAACCGGTGCCTTTGATCTTCACCATCATGCCCATGAAGGTGTAGACGAAGCCTGCCGCCATCACTCCGCCCATGGTCTCGGCCAGGCCGAACTGACCTTTGGCGAGGATGATCGGGGTGATGAAGGCGAAGCTCGAGGCGAGAAACACCGGTACCTGACGGCCCGTTACCAGCTGGAACAGCAAGGTGCCGATGCCGGCGGTGAACAGCGCCACGTTAGGGTCGAGGCCGGTGATCAGCGGCATCAGCACCAGCGCGCCAAATGCCACGAAGAGCATCTGCGCGCCCGAGACGACCTGGCGCCAGAGCGGGTCGTTGAAGCCGTCCTGCATGATCAGGCGTCCTTCTGCTTGGTGCCGAAGATCTTGTCACCGGCATCGCCCAGGCCTGGGATGATGTAGCCGTGCTGGTTGAGGCGCTCGTCGATCGAGGCGGTGTAGATGCTCACATCCGGGTGGGCCTTCTCGACTGTGGCGATACCCTCGGGGGCCGCCACCAGCACCATCGCGCGGATCTCCTTGCAGCCGGCTTTTTTCAGCAGATCGATGGTGGCTACCATCGACGCACCGGTGGCCAGCATCGGGTCGATGATCAGTGCCAGGCGCTGATTGATGTCCGGTGCCAGCTTCTCGAGGTAGGTGTGCGCTTCGAGGGTTTCTTCGTTGCGGGCGACGCCCACGGCGCTGACCTTGGCGCCCGGGATCAGGCTGAGCACGCCGTCGAGCATGCCGATGCCGGCACGCAGGATCGGTACTACAGTGATCTTCTTGCCGGCGATTTTCTCGACCTGGACTTTACCGCTCCAGCCGTCGATTTCGTAGGACTCCAGTGGCAGGTCCTGGGTGGCCTCATAAGTCAGCAGGGCGCCGACTTCCTGGGCGAGTTCGCGAAAGTTCTTGGTGCTGATATCGGCACGGCGCATAAGGCCGAGCTTGTGGCGGATCAGCGGATGGCGGATCTCACGAGTAGGCATGGGGGAGGGCTCCGGAAGGCGGGCAAAAAAACCGCGCTAGATTAATCTATTCAGCCTGAGCTGTCGCTTTGTCATTGTGCACGTTAGTCCATAAACGCTTGATCTGAGGCCAGCGGATGCGTACCTTTGCCCGCTTTTCCGATTCCGACCCCTGGGGAGCGCCATGTCCGCCGATCTCGAGCACATCCGCCAAGTCATGCGCGAAGCTGACTGCCTGTACAACGAAGCCGAGGTCGAAGCGGCCATCGCCAAGGTAGGCGAGCACATCAGCCGCGAGCTGCATGAGAAGAACCCGGTCGTGTTCTGCGTCATGAACGGTGGCCTGATTTTCGCCGGCAAGCTGCTCACCCATCTGCAGTTCCCGCTGGAAGCGTCCTACCTGCACGCCACCCGCTACCGCAACCAGACCAGCGGCGGTGAGCTGTTCTGGAAGGCCAAGCCGGAAGTATCGTTCATTGACCGCGATGTGCTGATCGTCGATGACATTCTCGACGAGGGCCACACCCTCAGCGCGATCATCGAGTTCTGCAAGCACGCCGGCGCCCGTGAGGTGTATACCGCCGTGCTGATCGACAAGGAGCATGACCGCAAGGCCAGCCCGGACCTGAAAGCCAACTTCGTCGGCTTGCCATGCATCGACCGCTACATCTTCGGCTACGGCATGGACTACAAAGGCTACTGGCGCAACGCCAACGGCATCTTCGCCGTCAAGGGCCTGTAAGCCATGCGCGCGCCGGCATTCATCGACCAGTCCTTGTTTGCCGGCCTGGCCGAGCAGGCTGCGGCCAACCCGCGCGGACGTCAGCACCATAACTTTCATGCCATGGCCGAACCGTGCCACCGCATGGCGGTTGGCTTGCAGCCTGACACCTACATCCCGCCGCATCGCCACCTGAGCGAAGACAAGGCCGAGGCCTTGCTGGTGCTCAAAGGGCGCCTTGGCCTGCTGCTGTTCGACGAGATGGGCGGGGTTATCGAAAAACGCCTGCTCGAGGCCGGTGGCGAGTGCCTCGGTGTCGACCTGCCACCGGGCGTCTATCACGCGCTGGTGGTGCTCGCCGCCGACAGCATTCTGTTCGAGTGCAAGGCCGGCCCTTATCGCCCGGTGGGTGAGGGTGAGCTGGCGCCATGGGCCCCGCGTGAGGGTGAGCCAGGGGTTGCCGCATACCAGGTGTGGATGCGCGCGCAGTTCGCCTGAGCGGGCATGCTAGAGTGCGGCTTCATGCCAAGGAGCCTCACATGCGTGCGTTCATTCCCTTGCTGTTGGCGCTGAGCCTGCCGTTGTCTGCGGCGCCCCTGCACAGCCAGTTTCTGCCACCTGATGACCAGTCGCTGCGCCAAGAGGCGCCGATCAGTCAACAGTTGCTGCAAGTCACCGACTACTCGGTAGTGGTCGGCACCCAGCGTCAGTCTGGCCAACAACCGATCCCGATCACCGCCTCGCTGCAGATGCGCCTGAAAGGCAAGCCGCTGAGCAAGGGCGCGACGATTACCCAAGTATTGCTCAGCTTCGATGGTGAAGGTGGCAAGAGCCTGAAGAAGCCAGTCTACGACGACAAGACCCGCACCCTGAGCCTGAACTACCCGATGGCCGACTACCGGGTGATCATCGACCTGCTGCGCAACGAGACCCTCTACGTGCAGTTTCTGACTTACGCCAACGGCCATGTCTGGGCGGATCTGCATACCGGCACCGTACGTACGCGTTGAGGCCTGCGCATTGGCGGGGGTACACTGCCGCCCTGCGAAATTTGGTGATGGCTTAGGTGGAGTCGGCAATGCGTAAAGACAAGAAGCAAGTGATTGGTGACGAGATCAGTGACGACTACATCAAGTCGTTTCTGCAGTACGACCCGGCCGACGGCGTGACATCGCCGTCCGCGCACAAGCTGGTCAAAGCCTATCGTGGCCTGCGCATCGATGACTTCGAGCGGTTTGTCGGGTTCTTCGTCGAGGCGGGCTATGAGCTGGACGGCAAGGACGAACACGGTCAGACCTTCGTCGAGCAGATCGCTGATCAGCGTAATGCTGCCGAGTACATCGAGATCATCAACAACGCCCGTGGCTGAGTGATCTGAGGTTGGTGTGATTGGTGGGGCCGCTTTGCGGCCCTTTCGCGACACAAGGCCGCTCCTACGGGGGCCGCGTCGCCTGGATCTTGCGCGGTCAATGTAGGAGCGGCCTTGTGTCGCGAAAGGGCTGCGAAGCAGCCCCAGCGCACTCAAGCGTAATGCTGAGCCGGGCTGCTTTCAACCATCTGCAATACCTGGTCGTTATGCTCGCTGACCTTGCGGTACAGCGCTGCATCGCTGGCCAGGACACTTTCCCGAGCAGGGAAGATCTCGTGCAGCTTGCTCGCCCAGGCACCCTTGGCTTGCTCAGGGAAGCAGCGTTCGATCAGATCAAGCATGATCGACACCGTCACCGAAGCACCAGGCGATGCGCCCAGCAGGGCCGCCAGGCTGCCGTCGGCCGCCGCAACCAGCTCGGTGCCAAATTGCAGCACGCCGCCTTTTTTCGGGTCTTTCTTGATGATCTGCACGCGCTGGCCGGCCACTTCCAGGCGCCAGTCTTCGGCTTTGGCTTCTGGGTAGAAGCGGCGCAGCGAGTCCAGGCGTTGCTCCATCGACTGCATCACTTCACTGACCAGGTACTTGGTCAGGTCCATGTTGTCGCGCGCTACTGCCAGCATCGGGCCGAGGTTGCCCAGGCGTACCGACAGTGGCAGGTCGAGCAGCGAACCGTGCTTAAGGAACTTGGTGGTGAAGCCGGCGTAGGGGCCGAACAGCAGCGAAGTCTTGCCGTCTACGACACGGGTATCCAGGTGCGGCACCGACATCGGCGGAGCGCCTACAGCAGCCTGGCTGTAGACCTTGGCCTGGTGCTGCTTGACGATTTCCGGGTTGTCGCAGCGTAGCCACTGGCCGCTCACCGGGAAGCCGCCAAAGCCTTTGCTCTCGGGGATGCCCGAAGCCTGCAGCAATGGCAATGCCGCGCCACCAGCGCCGAGGAAGACAAAGCGTGCATCGACTTCACGGCTACCGCCGCTGTTGACGTCCTTGATGCTGACGGTCCAGCCGGCGCCGTTACGGCGCAGGCCGACGACCTTCTTGCTGTACTTGACCTGGCTGTCCGCGGTGTTGCCGAGGATTTTCAGCAGCTTGTTGGTCAAGGCACCGAAGTTGACGTCGGTGCCTTTCATCACGCGGGTTGCGGCGATGTGCTGGTCGGCCGGGCGGCCGGGCATCATCAACGGCATCCAGTCGCGCATCACCGCCTTGTCTTCGGTGTACTCCATCTCGCTGAAGGCGTGGTGCTGCTTGAGCAGCTCGAAACGCTTCTTGAGGAAGGACACGCCCTTGTCACCTTCGACGTAGCTCAGGTGTGGCACGGGATTGATGAAGTCACGCGGCGCGCCGAGGCCACCCTTGTTGATCAGGTAAGCCCAGAACTGCCGTGACACCTCGAACTGAGTGTTGATGTGCACGGCCTTCTTGATGTCGATGCTGCCATCGGCGGCCTGCGGCGTGTAGTTCAGCTCGCACAGGCCGGCATGGCCGGTCCCGGCGTTGTTCCAAGGGTTCGAGCTTTCTGCAGCCCCGGAGTCCATCGCCTCGACGACCTCCAGTTTAAGGGCCGGGTCGAGCTCCTTGAGCAGTACGGCCAGGGTGGCACTCATGATGCCCGCGCCTACCAGTACTACATCAACCGATTCGTTCTGCGCCATTAACGCGTCTCCACAATCTACAGCACCTAATTGACAGCATAGGATCCCTGGGGTTGCCAGGCTCGCCATGTCCGACTCTTCGCAGTTCTTGCAACTTCGCGAACACCGCCAATCAGTCTCAGGGTTCAGCTATTGAACGCTGATTGCCACGGCTGCGGCAATTCGACTTATGGTCAAGGTGTCCGACGTGCGTTAGGACCGGCTTCAGTAACTCATCATGGATGAGCGCCAATACCGGCCATCAGGGGCTGTTGGGGACACATCTGCTGCTGTTGCACATGCCAGACTGTTCATTTGCTCGCCACACTCTTGTGAAGTTGTGAAAACCTGGTTTTTTCCACGCTCTTTTGGAGACGTGAACCTCAAAAAGGGACTGCGCGATGGCAACCCACAGGTTCATGCAGTGCAGATGGCCAGAAAAAGCAGGCGCAACAGCCGGATGCAAGACCTAAAGTGGAAGGCTCTCTGTGGGCGAGGCGGTGAAGGTGCCGGGGTCAATCGGCAGGTGCGGGGCCCGATCAGGAGACGTCCTTATAATCGGGGGGAGATTATAGCGATGTCGCGGGCAGAAAGGTCGTTAATCGCGGTTTTTATTGCAGCATTTGTCAGGCGGGCAGGCTGCGTTGCTGCCAACGACGGCTTGCACGGGCGCAAACCCGGGCGCTGGCAGGCAAGGTCCGGCCCAGCCAGGCAAGCTGCATGTCACTGACCTGAACCCAGCCGCTACCGCTGGGCGGCAGGCTGCATTGCTTGAAACCCAGGCAGCAACCGGTGCTGTCGAGGCGAGCATAGATAAGCTGGGGCGAGCGCTTGAACAGCAGGTTCCAGAGCGAGGCCATGGCGGCGAATCCTGTATGGAGTGGGCTGGGCCAAGGATAACGGCGCGGCCATGAAAGCATTATGACAAGCGGATATAGCCGATAGCTGGCGTTCAAGCGGCTGGGTATACTGTGGGCCTTTGCCGCATTTTCTGGAGAAACGCGCATGTTGCAACGTCTGCTGTTCGGTTTGCTCGCGGTGGCCAGCCTGAGCCTGGTCGGTTGTGCCCACAGCCCGCAACAACTCAGCCCGCAACCCAAGCTGACCACTCAGCTCAATCCGGTCGGTCGCGGCCAGCCAGTCGTGGTGCGGGTAGTGGATGGTCGTCCTTCGCAGTCGCTCGGCACCCGTGGCGGCATGTACCCGGAAACCAGCACCATCAGCGTCAACGGCAACGATGTCGTGCCCAAGCTGCAGGCTCAGGCCGAAGCTGCGGTGCGTCTGCTCGGTTTCACCCCGACCCAGGGCGGCTCCAATGCGCCGCAGTTGACCGTGACCCTGGCCGAACTGAAGTACCAGTCGCCCAAGGACAAGATGTATGTGACCGAGGCGACCATCGGCGCGACCTTCCGTGCTGACGTAGCCAATGCCAACCGCCGTTACAGCGGCCGTTACGGCGCTTCGCTGGATCAGCGCTTCGGCATGGCGCCGAACCAGGAAACCAACACCAAGCTGGTCAGTGATGTGCTCAGCGATGCCTTGACCCGTCTGTTCAAGGACCCGACCATCGGTCAGGTGCTCGGCGAGTAAGCGTTCGTCACAACCAGGTCATAAAAAAACCGCTGCCTGAATCTCAGGTGGCGGTTTTTTTTGCTTCAGGACTAGGCGATAGCGCCGCGCAGAGAACAAAGGGTATGGCAGATGAAATCCGTCGGCAGTTGGTCGTAAAGCCGCAGCCAACGCGCCCGGCTTGGGTAGAATGCTCGGCTTTGCTGTCGCGACTGCGAGGTCTGTAATGTCTGTGCAAGTACTCTGGGGGCTGCTGGCGGCCCATCCGGCCAAGCTGATCAACCTGCTGGCCCTGCTGATTACCTGCCCTGGCGGCCTGCTGCTGCAAAGCGCCCGGCGCCGGGCGGCGCTGACGCGGCGCAGCCTGGCGGTCGACGAAGGCTTGGTCGACGCCTTTGATCGGCGCGTGCCGCGTTACTACTACACCCTCGGCTCGGCGTGCCTGGCGCTGGCGTTGCTGTTGTCCTGGTTGAGTACCTGGGTCTGACGGCGGGGCTGCTGCCAGCCCCACCGCGGTTCAGGCAACCTGGCTCTGGACCTTGACCTGATACTGATTGCGTACCGGCGTTGCGTACTGCAGCACCAGGTAAGGCTGCTGTTCGACCGGGCAGGCGTCGAGGCGGCGTTGCCATTCCTGCTTGGCTTTGGCCAGCTCGTCAGCCTGGAACAGTTTCTCGGCAGGCGGCACGGCCAGTGCCGGGTCGGCATCCTGCCACATTGCGTAGGCCAGGTAGTGCACCGGGAACAAGCGGTAACCACCCAGGATCTGCCGGTCAACTTCCTGCGCCAACAGCTTGGTATCGGCAAAGAACTCCCTGACCGGTGCAGCGAAGTGGATATGCACGCGGCCTTTATAGCCGGTGATGCCCGTAGCGATGCTCTTGTCGTCTTCACCGGGCGCCTTGGTATAGCTGCCGGTGGTGGCGCGGATGTACAGCTCGCGCGCCTTGGCCTGATCGCACGGGTCATACTCGTAGCTGATCGATACCGGCGTCAGGTTCAGGCCCTGGATCACCGCGCCGAATGGCTCGTCCTTGCGGCTCATGTGGAACATCTTGAGGATCGCCGAATCGGTACGGTCATCGCCGTCCTTGGCCCGGCCTTCAGCCTGGGCGATCCAGATCGACGCGCCATCGGTGCGGATCGAATGATTGATGTAGGCCGAGAGCAACTGATAAGCCGCCAGCTTCTCGCGCCGCCCGGTCAATGAGCGGTGCACGATGAAGCTCTTGTTCAGGCGCATCATGTCGCTGACAAAAGGCTTTTGCAGGAGGTTGTCGCCAATGGCGATGCGCGGCGTCGGCAGGCCGGCGTGGTACACCGCGTAGTTGACGAAGGCCGGATCCATGACGATGTCGCGGTGGTTGGCCAAAAACAGGTAAGCCGTACCTGCCTTGAGCTGCTCGACACCTGAATAGGTGACGCCGTCGGTGGCGCGATCGATGGTCTGGTCGACGTAATACTCGACTTTGTCCTGCAGGGTCGCGACGCAACTGACGCCGGCGAACTCTTTGCGCAGGCGGCGCGCGATCAACGGCTTGAGCAGCCAGCCGAAGGCACCGGCCGCCCGCGGGAAGCGGAAGTGGGTGAGGATATCGAGGAATGCCGGGTCGCTGAACAGGCGCGCCAGCACCGCCTGCACCTCAGCATCGTCATACGGTCGGATGGCATCGAATTCGCCCATCATGCTCTCTTGTTGGAAACGACTAGGGTAATAGATAGGGGGCGGCTCCGAAAAACGGCTCGGACGCGCGCAGGTCCCGTAAACAGACCGACAATTATACGCATAAGTCACCCTGGAGGCCGCGATGCTGGAAACTGCATTCTACGATTGCCCTTACTGTGGAGAGGGGGTGGAGACCACGGTTGATCTGTCCGGCGGTGATCAGCGCTATATCGAAGATTGTCAGGTCTGCTGCCGGCCAATCGTGTTCGACCTGCAGGTGCATGGCGACGAGTGGATGCTCGATGTGAAAAGCGAGGATGACGCCTGATGCGACGAATCTACGAGCCAGAGAACTTGCTGGAGGCCGAGCTGCTGGTGGCGGTGCTGGCCAGCGAGGGCATCGAGGTGCACCTGGTCGGCCGCGACCTGGTCGGCGCCGCCGGTGAGCTGCCATTGCACGGTTTGCTCGGCCTGGCGGTGGCCGATGAGCAGGCCGGCTACGCACGCGAGCTGATCGATGCGTACAATGTTGCCCAGCCAGTTGCTGGCGACGAACCGGAGAGTTATCCCGGGACACTGATTTGCTAGGTTGTATATCGCATGTGTGGACGCTACGCCCTGTTTCGCTGGACCCCGGCCTTTGCCGCACTGCCGGGCTACCCCGCCGACCAACAGGCGCAATGGAACATCGCGCCCGGCGCCTCGGTGCTGATCCAGCGCCAGCTTGACGGCCAGCTACAGGTGGCCAGAGCGCGCTGGGGGCTGACCCCGCCGTGGCTAACCGACTTGTCCAAGACGCCGGCGCAAGCGCGGGCCGAGACCCTGGCCGAACAGCCGATGTTTCGCCAAGCGTTTACCCAGCGCCGTTGCCTGATGCCGGCCAACGGTTTTTACGAATGGCGTGGCAGTGTGCGCAAGCGGCCTTACTGGCTGACGCCGGGCGAGGGCGCGGCGCTGTTCTTTGCAGCGATATGGGAGGCATACCCGGTGCAGGAGCAAGTCTGGCTGAGCTGCGCAGTGGTCACCCAGGCGGTGGTCAATCAGCGCCGGCCACTGATTCTCGACGAGGCCGGGCAGGCTGCCTGGCTTGATCCGGAGACGCCTCTGGCGCGTTTGCATGAGTTGCTTGCTGGCCCACCGGCTGTGCTACGCGAGCGGGCGCTGGCCAATTTCGTCAATGATCCCAAGCTGGATGCACCGGAGTGTCTGACGCCGGCTTGACGTGGTGCAGAAAAACCTCGGGTTAAATCTTCCCTATGGCTCTGGCGGCGCCGGGCGTCTGCGCCTAGGATACGCGGCACGTACCCAGGGAGTGTTTTATGCGTAAGTCATTTGTTCTCAGCCTGCTCGCTGCCGGCGTCCTGCTGAGCGGCTGTCAGGCGGTGAATACCACCAGTGGCGGCGCCGTCGGCGTTGAGCGCAAGCAGTACATGTTCAGCATGCTGTCGACCGACGAGGTCAACAACATGTATGCCCAGTCCTATCAGCAGACCTTGAGCGAAGCCTCGAGCAAGGGCGTGCTCGATAAAAGCAGCGCGGAAGCCAAGCGCGTGCAGGCCATCGCCGATCGCCTGATCGCTCAGGCGCCGCAGTTTCGCCCGGATTCTGCGCAGTGGAAGTGGGAAGTCAACGTCATCAAGAGTGACGAACTCAACGCGAACTGCGGCCCTGGCGGCAAGATCATCGTCTACACCGGCCTGATCGATCAGCTCAAGCTGACCGACGCTGAAATCGCCGCCGTGATGGGCCATGAGATCGCCCACGCCCTGCGTGAGCATGGTCGTGAAGCGATGTCCAAGGCCTATGGGATCGAGATGGCCCGCTCCGGTGCTGGCGCCCTGCTGGGCCTGGGCCAGGACAGCATGGCCCTGGCCGACACCGTAGTGAACTACTCCATGACCTTGCCCAACAGCCGTGCCAACGAGAACGAGGCGGATCTGATCGGTCTTGAGCTGTCGGCCCGTGCCGGCTATGACCCGAACGCCGCGATCACCTTGTGGAACAAGATGAGCAAGGCGTCCGAGGGCGCCCCGCCTGAGTTCATGAGCACTCACCCGGCTTCGTCCAGCCGGATCGCCTCGTTGCAGGCTGCCATTCCCAAGGTGATGCCGTTGTATCAGGCTGCCAAGAAGTAAGCGGTTTTGGGGCTGCGAAGCAGCCCCGAAATCCCCTGCTGAATCAGCCAATCCAGCCACTGCTCTTCATCGCCGAATACACCGCGACGATCGCCAGCACCACAAACGCCGTGGCAGCCAGGCGCCGAATCAGTGTCAGCGGCAACTTCTCCGCCGCGAAGTTACCCGCCAATACCACCGGTACGTTGGCAATCAACATGCCCAGGGTGGTACCGATAATCACCATGATCAGGTGCGGATACTGCGCCGCCAGCATCACGGTGGCGACCTGAGTCTTGTCGCCGATCTCGGCCAGGAAGAACGCAATCAAGGTCGTCACGAACGGCCCGAAGCGGCGTGCTGCGCTGCTTTCGTCGTCGTCCATCTTGTCTGGCACCAGGGTCCACAACGCCGTTGCGACAAAGCTTGCGGCGAGCACCCAGTGCAACACCGACTCGGTGAAGAAACCACTTACCCACGCCCCAACTGCACCTGCCGCAGCGTGGTTGGCCAGGGTGGCGACAACGATACCGGCGATGATCGGCCAGGGTTTGCGAAAGCGGGCAGCAAGGATGAGCGCGAGCAGTTGCGTCTTGTCGCCGATTTCGGCGAGCGCAACGATGGCGGTTGGTACGAGAAGGGATTCCAGCATCAGGGTTCCTACGGGGGCGGGTCGACACGGCTATGACACGTACAGCCTTCCCGCCCCGGGTAAGGTGTGCGTGTCATAGGTCTTGTCAAACCCTGGGTCCGTCTGTGCGGACCGTGGGTCGTACGCGCCATGGTCTGAGGACCAAGTATGTTGACGCGTACCGGGCAAGCTTAGGTGCTTGCGGGAGACTACTCCCCTAGGACGGAGCGGATTCTGCCTAGGCAAATCCGTTTGAGCAAGCGCTATTTTCTACCCGCGTTTTGCCTGGTAAATCCTGAAACCCTGTTCTTCGATCAGCGTCTTGCAGTTGCCCAGGGCCTGCTGGATGTACGGTTGATAGCGCAGGAAGGTGTTCGCAACAAGGCGAAGTTCGCCACCTGATCGCAGATGTTCAGCCGATTTTTTCAGCAGTGTTTCCGAGGCATTGTAGTCAGTGTGGACGCCGGTATGGAACGGCGGATTGCTCAGGATTACCTGCAGATCACGCGGTGCAGCATCGATCCCATCGCCACTGATGACTTCAGCTTGCAAGCCGTTGGCGGCAAGGGTGAGGCGGCTGCTGGCCACCGCGAAGGCATCGACGTCGAGCATGGTTACCTGGCTGTCCGGGTAACGGCGCTTGACGATCGAGCCGATTACGCCCGCGCCGCAGCCGAAGTCGAGTACCGGGCCAACCGCCAGGCCGTCCAGATGCTCAAGCAACAGGGCGGTGCCGCGGTCCAGCCGGCCATGGCTGAACACTCCGGGCAGGCTGACGATCTGCAGCGGACCATCGGCCAGCGGCAGTTCGAAGCGCTCAGCCAGGCTTTCCAGTGGGGTGGCGGCCGGGGCGTTGTCGACGGTTACCTGCCACAGCTGGCAGTGGCGTGCACTGTCGAGCTTGCGCGGCTTGCCGAAGGCTTGCAGCAGCTTGGCGCCGCCTTCGATCCCGCCGCGCTTTTCACCGACCAGATACAGCTCACGGCCAGCCAGGCGCGAAGCCAGGGCGTTGAGCAGGTAGGCGGCCAGTTCGCGCGACTTGGGCATGAACACTACCGCGGCATCGAACGGCACCTGCGGCGGCTCGACGCCATGCTGGTTGCGCCCGGCAAAGCGCGCTTCGAGCAGGGCCTGGTCGCCGGCGTGCCAGGTCCAGCCGTGGGCCTGCGGCAGTTGGCCGAGCAGATCGTCGGCGGGCAGGCCGGCAAGCAGCACCGAGCCCTGGAACAACTCCGCCTGACGGAGCAACACTTCACTGCGCGGGTCCATGGACGACGCCTCCTGAAAAAAGTCGCGCAGTGTAGCAGAGGCTGGCTTGGCTCAGCTGACCACGCGGCGCGGCGCGCCGGCAAAGAACGCCTGGGCGTTTTCGCTGAGCTGCGCAACGATGCGCTGCCGTGCCTCGACCGCGCCCCAGGCACTGTGCGGAGTAACGATCAGGCGTGGCACGTCCGCCTGCAGCAGTGGGTTGCCGTTGACCGGTGGCTCGACGCTGAGCACGTCGGTCGCCGCGCCGCCCAGATGACCGCTGCGCAGGGCGTCGGCCAAGGCCTGTTCATCGATCAGGCCGCCGCGGGCGGTGTTGACCACCAACGCGCCGGGCTTGAGCAGGGCCAGTTCACGGTGGCTGATCATGTGCCGGGTGTGTTCATTGAGCGGGCAATGCAGGGTCAACGCATCGACCTGCGGCAGCAGTTCGTCCAGCGGCAGGCGCTCGGCACGTGCAGGGCGACCGGGGATCTGCCCGCTCAGAACGCGCATGCCAAAGGCCTCGGCCAGGCGTGCCACGGCGCCGCCCAGCTCGCCGTGGCCGAGCAGGCCGAGGGTCTTGCCTTCAACTTCGACGATAGGGAAGTCGAGCAGGCAGAACTGGCTGGCCTTGGCCCATTGACCGTCGGCGACCGCGCGCTGGTAGTCGCACAGGCGGGTCGCCAGCGCCAGCAGCAAGGCCAGGGTGTGCTGCGCCACCGAGGGAGTGCCGTAGCCCTGGCAGTTGCACACGGTAATGCCCTGGGCGCGCGCGGCGTTCAGGTCGACGTTGTTGGTGCCGGTTGCAGCCACCAGGATCAGTTGCAACTGCGGGTTGGCCGCCAGTACGTCCGCATCCAGCAGCACCTTGTTGCTGATTGCCACAGTAGCGCCCTGCAGGCGTTCGGCAACCTGCTCCGGCGCGGTCGCGCCGTGTAGCGTAAGCGTGCCGAAGCAGGCCCTGAGCGCGCTTAGGTCGAGGTCGCCGAGGTCCAGTGAGTCATGGTCAAGAAATACAGCAGTGTGGCTGGAGGTCATGGTCTGTCCTGTGCTCTGGCAGCGTGCGCGAAGGGGATGGTAATAGACCCTACAGAATCAGGTGAAAAAACGCATGTCGACTAGTTGAAATCTGTCATGCGACCTTGGCCGCTGCCCCGATCTCTGGCTGCAGCGTGCAGAGGGCGTCAGCAGTTTCGTGCTCGAATGCTTCCAGCGCCGCGTGCAGCCCTTGCAAGGAGGTAATCTGTGCGCGAACTGCGGCTTTCTTGTCGGCGAGCGCCTGTTGCACCTGCAGCCAGGGAATCTGACCGTCTGGGTAAGGCTGCAGGATGGCCTGCATCTCTTTCAGCTTGAATCCAAGTTGCTGCGCGCATTTGATCAGGCGCAGGCGGTCTACGCTCTGTTCGCTGTAGATCCGGTAGTTGCCTGCGCGTTGCGGCTCGGGCAGCAGGCCGAGCTTCTCGTAGTGACGGATCGATTTGACGCTGGTGCCCGCAAGTTGGGCTGCTTTTCCGATGTACATGGGGGCTTCCTTGCGTGATCGATGCGCCAGCCTGGGCTGGCGATTCATCTTACACAAGCAGCTGAATGCGTCTACGTGGCTAGCTGGCGGTCAGCTTGCGGGCCTGCAGCAGCCAACGCTCGCGCTGGCTGGTACTGGAGCCGAGTACCGGCCCGAACGTCAGGGTGCGGGTCGGCTTGATGCCGCAGAAGGCCAGGGTGGTCTTACGCATCTGATGCAGGCCAGGCATGCGATAGACCCAACGGTAGTACCAGGGCGGCGTGTCCATGGTCACCAGCAAATGGGCGGTGCGGCCCTTGAGCAGTTGCTCAGGGAATGGCGAGTCTTCGCGGTACTTGAAGGCAAAGCCAGGCAGGAAAGTACGGTCGAAAAAGCCCTTGAGCAACGCCGGGGGAGCGCCCCACCAGATCGGAAAGACAAACACCAGTTGTTCGGCCCAGAGGATGTCCTCCTGGGCCTGGCGCAAGTCCGGTTCCAGCGGCTGGATCTGCCGATAGCCGTGGTGCAGTACCGGGTCGAAGGTCGCTTTCGGCAGGTCAAGAATACGCACGGCATGCCCGGCCTCGCCGGCGGCGAGGATGTAGGCCTGGCCCAATGCGGCGCAAAAGCTGTCCGCGGCGGGGTGGCCGAGGATCACCAGAATACGTTTGCTCATGTCAGCTCCACTCAATCAAGCCAACGAGGCTAAGGCCTGCCCCTAGCGGTAGAGTCAACAGCGGCACTCATACCCGCGGCGCGCAAATCATTCCTTCGGCTGATTTGGCTGTTACATCTGCGCTCTAGAGTAACCGCCTGACCTCGCCCGACTCGAAAAAGGGATAACCATGCTGCAGACGCGCATCATCCAACCCGCTGAAGGTGCTTACCAATTCCCGCTGCTGATCAAGCGCCTGCTGTTGTCTGGCAGCCGCTACGAGCGCACCCGCGAGATCGTCTACCGTGACCAGTTGCGCCTGACCTATCCACAACTGGTCGAGCGCATCGCGCGCCTGGCCAATGTGCTTAGCGAGGCCGGGGTCAAGCCGGGCGACACCGTCGCCGTGATGGACTGGGACAGCCATCGTTACCTGGAGTGCATGTTTGCCATCCCGATGATCGGCGCGGTGGTGCACACCATCAATGTGCGCCTGTCGCCCGAGCAGATCCTCTACACCATGAACCACGCCGAGGACCGAGTGGTGTTGGTCAACAGCGATTTCATCGGCCTGTACCAAGGCATCGCCGGGCAGCTGACCACGGTTGAAAAGACCCTGCTGCTGACCGACGGCCCGGACAAGCGCGCCGAACTGCCGAACCTGGTCGGCGAGTACGAACAACTGCTGGCCGCCGCCAGCCCGCAGTACGCCTTCCCTGATTTCGACGAGAACTCGGTGGCGACCATGTTTTACACCACCGGCACCACCGGCAACCCTAAGGGCGTGTACTTCACCCATCGGCAACTGGTGTTGCATACCCTGGCGGAAACTTCGGTACTGGGCAGCATCGACAGCGTGCGTCTGCTCGGCAGCGATGACGTGTACATGCCGATCACGCCGATGTTCCACGTTCACGCTTGGGGTATCCCGTACGCAGCCACGCTGATGGGCATGAAGCAGGTCTACCCTGGCCGATACGAGCCGGACATGCTGGTCAAGCTCTGGCGTGAAGAGAAGGTCACCTTCTCCCACTGCGTACCGACCATCCTGCAGATGCTGCTCAATTGCCCGGCGTCCCAGGGCCAGGATTTCGGCGGCTGGAAAATCATCATTGGCGGCAGTGCGCTCAACCGTGCGCTGTATCAGGCCGCGCTGGCCCGTGGCATTCAGCTCACTGCAGCTTATGGTATGTCCGAAACCTGCCCGCTGATCTCCGCGGCGCACATCAACGAAGAGCTGCAGGCCGGCGGCGATGGCGAGCGGGTCAGCTACCGGATCAAGGCTGGGGTGCCGGTGCCGCTGGTGGAAACCGCGATTGTCGATGGCGATGGCAATTTCCTCCCGGCCGATGGTGAGACCCAGGGCGAACTGGTGCTGCGGGCGCCGTGGCTGTCGATGGGGTATTTCAAGGAGCCGGAAAAAAGCACCGAGCTGTGGGCTGGCGGCTGGCTGCATACCGGCGACGTCGCCACCCTCGACGGCATGGGCTATATCGACATCCGCGACCGCATCAAGGATGTGATCAAGACCGGCGGCGAGTGGATTTCCTCGCTCGACCTTGAAGACCTGATCAGCCGCCATTCGGCGGTGCGTGAAGTGGCAGTGGTCGGTGTCGCCGATCCACAGTGGGGCGAGCGTCCGTTTGCCCTGCTGGTTGTTCGCGACGGGCAGAGCCTTGACGCCCGCGCGCTCAAAGAACATCTCAAACCGTTCGTCGAGCAAGGTCATATCAACAAGTGGGCGATTCCCAGCCAGATTGCTGTTGTTACGGAAATTCCCAAGACCAGTGTCGGCAAGTTGGACAAGAAGCGCATCCGCCTCGACATCGTCGAATGGCAGGCCAGCAACAGCGCGTTCCTGTCGACCCTGTGAAGCGCAGCGGGTCATCGGCGAATTAGGCGCGACCCGCATTGCAGAGAGGATGGCGCCTTGTCAAATGGGAAAATTGGGCCATGCTAGAGCACTGTCAGCTCGCACACCGGCCAGATCGGGGCGAGCGACGGGCACGGAACGCAAATCACACTTTAGAGGGATCTAGCGTCCGAGCCTGCTGGCTATAGTCGGGGCCAGGGGTTTTCAGAAACGGAGGGGGAGCGCTGCGTGCAACTCGCAGCGTCGCAGGTGCAAGCCTGCCTACCGGTCAGCCGGACCGTTTCTGCAAGGACTCACTGCCATAACAAAAAAGAACATGGAGTAGCGTCGATGAAATCTGCACACCCGTTCTGGCGTCGGGCAAGACTGCCCTTTGCCGTCAGCCTCGCTTCTACGCTCGCAAGCCCTGCATTCGCGGTCAGTTTCAACATCGGTGAAATCGAAGGCCAGTTTGATTCGTCGCTGTCGGTCGGTGCCAGTTGGTCGACAGCCAGCCCGAACAAAAACCTGATCGGCGTCAACAATGGTGGCAAAGGGCTTTCGCAGACCTCCGACGATGGCCACCTGAACTTTAAGCGCGGTGAGACCTTCTCGAAAATCTTCAAGGGCATCCATGACCTCGAACTGAAGTACGGCGACACCGGCATCTTCGTCCGGGGCAAGTACTGGTATGACTTCGAGCTCAAGGATGAACACCGCGAGTTCAAGGACATCAGCGACTCCAATCGCAAGGAAGGCGCCAAGTCTTCCGGGGCCGAGCTGCTCGATGCGTTCGTCTATCACAACTACTCGATTGCCGACCAACCCGGTTCGGTGCGTTTCGGCAAGCAGGTAGTCAGCTGGGGTGAAAGCACCTTCATTGGCGGTGGCATCAACTCGATCAACCCGATTGACGTGGCTGCCTTCCGCCGTCCTGGCGCCGAGATCAAAGAGGGCCTGATCCCGGTCAACATGTTCTACATCTCGCAGAGCCTGACCGACAACCTCTCAGCCGAGGCCTTCTACCAGCTGGAATGGGACCAGACGGTTGTCGATAACTGCGGCACCTTCTTCTCTCAGCCGGACATTATTGCCGACGGCTGCACCGACAACCTGCGGGTGCTCAGCAGTGGGCGAACTTTGAGCGGGCTGCCACCTATAGCGCAGGGCATCCTGGCCGGGAGCGGGGTGGACTACAACGACGAAGGCGTGCTTGTGCGGCGCAGTGCTGACCGCGATGCCCGTGACAGTGGCCAGTTCGGGGTCGCGCTGCGCTACATGTTCGAGCCACTGGACACCGAGTTCGGCGCCTACTTCATGAATTATCACAGCCGTGCGCCGATCTTCAGTGCCACCGGTGCCGATCCATCGGTGTTCGCTGGCCTCGCCGGTTTGCCGCCACCGCTGCAGGGTCTGGCGCCGCTGATCGTTGCGGGCAACTCGAAATACTTCGTCGAGTACCCGGAAGACATCCGCCTGTACGGTTTGAGCTTCTCCACCACGCTGCCAACCGGTACCGCCTGGAGCGGTGAGGTCAGCTACCGGCCAAACGCGCCGGTGCAGCTCAACACCACCGACATCCTGTTCTCCGGCGTACGTCCGATCGGCGGCGCGTTGACCAACGCATCGTTGCTCACTGGCACACCTGGGCAGGACCTGCACGGCTACCGCCGCAAGGAAATCACTCAGTTCCAGACCACCCTGACGCATTTCTTCGATCAGGTAATGGGCGCCAGCCGCATGACTGTGGTCGGCGAGGTGGGCGTAACCCACGTCGGCGGCCTGGAGAACGCCCGCGAAATCCGCTATGGCCGTGACCCGGTCTATGGCCCGGGGCCGCTGCCAGCGACCGGTGGCGCGGATACCTGTGTGGCACTCAATAACAGCACAATCGGTGGCGCCGGCGCGGGCGCATCCACCGCCAACCTCAGCCGCAAGTGCGAAAACGATGGCTATACCACCAGTACTTCGTGGGGCTACCGAGGCCGCGTGATCTGGGACTACAACGACGTCTTCGCAGGGGTCAACCTCAAGCCAAGCGTGGCCTGGTCGCATGACGTGTCCGGCTACTCCCCTGGCCCCGGCGCCAACTTCGAAGAAGGGCGCAAGGCCGTCAGCCTGGGGCTCGATGCCGAATACCAGAACACCTACACAGCGAGCCTGTCGTACACCAACTTCTTTGACGGCAAGTACACCACCGTGGATGACCGCGACTTCGTTGCGCTCAGCTTCGGCGTGAACTTCTAAGCCCATTGATCCAGGACGACCAATAATGAACAAGACCAGAAGTCTGCTGAAGGCCGGTGTACTGGGCATGTCCCTGCTGGCAACCAGCGTCATGGCTGCGGTTTCCGCTGACGAGGCGGCCAAGCTCGGCAGCACCCTGACGCCGATTGGTGCGGAAAAAGCCGGTAACGCCGACGGCTCCATCACGGCCTGGCAACCGCTGTCGAAAACCGCTGGCAGCGTCGATGCCAAGGGGTTCCTGTCTGACCCGTATGGCAGCGAGAAGCCCAAATTCACCATCACCGCGCAGAACGTCGAGCAGTACAAGGACAAGCTTTCGCCTGGCCAGTACGCGATGTTCAAGCGCTACCCAGAGACCTACAAGATTCCGGTCTACCCGACCCATCGCGGCTCGACCGTGCCGGATGAAGTGTTTGCCGCGATCAAGCGCAACGCCACCAAGACCAATCTGGTGGCGGGCGGCAACGGCCTGGAGAACTTCGAGACGGCTATCCCGTTCCCGATTCCCAAGAGCGGCGTCGAGGTGATCTGGAACCATATCACTCGCTATCGCGGTGGCAGCGTGACGCGCCTGGTTACCCAGGTCACGCCGCAACCCAACGGCTCCTACAGCCCGGTATCGTTCTCGGACCAATTTGTGTTCCGCGACAAGCTGAAAGATTACGATCCAGCCAACCCGGGCAACGTGCTGTTCTACTTCAAACAGAAGGTCACCGCGCCTTCGCGCCTGGCGGGCACCGTCCTGCTGGTGCACGAGACCCTTGACCAGGTCAAGGAGCCGCGCAAGGCCTGGGTCTACAACGCAGGCCAACGCCGCGTGCGCCAGGCACCGCAGGTGTCCTACGATGGTCCGGGTACTGCGGCGGACGGGCTGCGTACATCCGATAACCTCGACATGTTCAACGGCGCGCCAGATCGCTACGACTGGAAGCTTGAAGGCAAGAAGGAGATGTACATCGCCTCCAACACCTACAAGCTCGATTCGCCAAGCCTGAAATACGCCGACATCGTCAAGCCCGGCCACATCAACCAGGACCTTAGCCGCTATGAGCTGCGCCGGGTCTGGCATGTGGTCGCGACTTTGAAGCCGGGCCAGCGGCATATCTATGCCAAGCGCGACTTCTATATCGATGAGGATACCTGGCAAGCCTCGGTGATCGACCAGTACGACGGTCGCAACCAGTTGTGGCGCGTGTCCGAAGCGCATGCTCAGGACTATTACAACAACCAGGTACCTTGGTACACCCTCGAGGCGATCTATGACCTGCAGTCGGGTCGCTACCTGGCCCTGGGTCTGAAAAACGAAGAAAAACGTGCCTATGACTTTGGCTTCACCGCCAGCAAGGCCGACTTCCAGCCAGCAGCGTTGCGCCAGGACGGTATTCGTTAATCAACGCAGCTAAAACTCCGCGTGACTCCCAGAACGCCCCGGCCTGCCGGGGCGTTTTGATTTCCGGTGCGCACTGATGGGTTGCCGTAAATCAGCTCTGTCGTTTTTTGTCGTAGTCTTTTACCGGATAAACACACCCATCATCTTCAACTAGGCTGCGATACCCGCTAGTCTCGCAACAACCTGCTGTGCTGATGTCTCCCTCATAAAGAGCCGGCCATGACTGATCTGTCCCGTACGCATGGATACACCAGCCAGGCCCTTGGCCTGCTGGACGGGCGTTTTTTCCGGCCACCGTTGCCCGATGGCCACGTGCCCCGTGGGCGCTTGTGCCAGCGTCTGCATGCGGGGCTGTCTGGCAGGCTGTTGCTGATCAACGCGCCAGCCGGCTTCGGCAAAAGCTCACTGGCGATCGAGTTCTGCGAGTCCCTGCCTGATCACTGGCGCAGCCTGTGGCTGGGGTTGAGCCAAAGGGATGCCGACCCTGGGCGCTTCCTCGAGCGCCTGCTGGAAGGTTTGCAGCAGTACTGCCCGGCCTTGGGCGGGCAGGCCATGGGCCTGTTGAAGATGCGCCAGCGTCATCAGCCGTTCGCCTTCGAAGAGTGGCTCGACGGCCTGCTCGACGAGCTGGCGCTGTACCTGCAAAGCGATAGCCCGATCCTGCTGGTGCTTGACGACTACCATCTGGCGCAGGGGGCGGTGCTCGACCGGTGTTTGCAGTTCTTCCTCAATCACCTGCCAAACGGCCTGGTGCTGATGATTACCAGCCGCCAGCGCCCCGATTGGCACCTGGCCCGTCTGCGCCTGTCGCGCCAACTCAGCGAACTCAACGAGCAGGACCTGCGCCTTACTGGCGACGAAGCGCTGGCGGTGCTCGGCCGACAGCCCACCGGCTTGCGCGGGCAGGCACTGGACAACCTGATCCAGCGCAGCGATGGCTGGGTAGCGGGGCTGCGCTTCTGGCAGCTGGCAGCCAGCGAGTCGGGCGACGAACATGCCTTGCCGCAGGCATTGCATGGCGGCGAAGGGCTGATCCGTGACTATCTGCTCGAAGAAGTGATCGATATCCTGCCGGCCGACGTGCAGGCGTTTTTGTACGAAACCGCCTGCCAGGAGCGCTTCTGCGCCGAGCTATGCGACGCCCTGCGCGCACGTCAGGACAGCGCCGGCATCCTGCGCTACCTGCAAGCGCATCAGGTGTTTCTGGTGCCGCTGGATGAACACGGCCATTGGTATCGCTACCATCATCTGTTCTCTGATTTGCTGCGCAGCCGCCAGCACAGCGCGCCGCTGGCTGATCTGCACCTGCGCGCCTGCCGCTGGTTTCAGGCCCAGGGTCTGCTTGACGAAGCGGTCGAGCAGGCCCTGCGCGCCGGCCATCTGGATGTGGCGGCGGACCTGGTGCAGAGCCTGTCCGAGGAGCAACTGCTGGCCGAGCAGAATGTCGGCATGCTCCTGCGCTGGAAGATGGACCTGCCCGACAGCCTGTTGATCAGCACGCCGCGGCTGATCGTGCTGTACAGCTGGGCGTTGGGCCTGGCCTGCCAGTTGGACGCTGCCGAAGAACTGGCGGCGCACCTCAGCCGGTTTTTGCCGGCGCCCTCGGCCACCGCCCAGCGCTCGATGCTGGCGCAGTGGCTGGCGCTCAGTGGCGTGATCGCTCGCGGCCGCGGCGACCGTGAACGCACCTTGAGCTATTGCGGCGAAGCGCTGCAGAGCCTGCCCAACAAACGCTACGGCCAACGTCTGGTGTGCCTGTCGACGCTGTCCAACCTGGCCATTGCCGACGCCGACTTCTGGCGCGCGCGTGGCTGGAACCGCGAAGCGCTGGAGTTGGCCCAGCGGGTCGGCAACCCGTTGTTCGAGGCACTCGCCCATTACGATCGGGCGCGGGTGCTGCACGCCCGTGGTGAAATCCGCCGGGCGCTGGATGAAGTCCGTCAGGGCTTGTTGCGCCTGCAGGATCTGTCAGCGCAGCGGCTGTACGCGGTGCGCGCCAGGCTGACCTTGTACGAGGGCCATCTGCTCGCGGCGCACCTGCAACCGGCCCAGGGCCGCGCGCGCTTGCGCGCGGGCCTCAGTGAGGCGCGCGCCTGTCGCGATATCAGCGTGCTGATCGGGCACTGCGTGATTGCCTCGCTGGATGGCCGCGAAGGGCAGTATGCCGAAGCCTTCGCCGAACTGGCCGAAGCCGAGCGCTTGATGCATATCTGGGACGTACCGCCAATCTTCTACCTGGCGATGATCACCCTGGTGAAATGCGAGCTGTGGCTGGCTCAGGGCCGAACCGACCTGGCCGAATCATGGCTGCTGCGGCTCGGTCAGACCTATGGCGGCGAGCAGCCCGCTGCGGCGCCGGAGTTTCACCCATTACTGCCATTGCACATCGAACTGCAACAGGCGCTGCTGGAGCGCGTCCAGGGCCGTTCGGCGCAGGCTGTCGAGCGCCTGCAGAGGCTGGTCGAGCGCGGCCAGGCCAGTGGCGGTCAGTTGCTGGCGGCCAGCGCCTTGTGCCAGCTGATTGCCCTGCATCTGGCCGAGGGCCGCGAGCAGTCCGCTACCAGCCTGTTGCCGCAAGCGCTACTGGCCGCCCAGGGTGGCGCCTTGCAAGCGTTTCAACGGTTGCTGGAAGATCAGCCGCTGTGGCTGCGCGAGCAGCTGTCGACGCGCCCCGCCAGCAGCGTCCAGCTCGACCTGCTGGCGCGTCTGCCGCAGCCGCAGGTGATTGCCAGTGGCACCGGCGAAGCCCTGAGCGGGCGGGAGTTGGCGGTGCTTGAGTTGATCGCCCAAGGCTGCTCGAACCAGCAGATCAGTGAGCGCCTGTTCATCTCGCTGCACACCGTCAAGACCCACGCCAGCCACATCAACAGCAAGCTTGGCGTGGAGCGCCGCACCCAGGCGGTAGCCAAGGCCAAGGCGCTAGGCCTGCTTCCCTGAGCCTGCGCCACGACCTGCGAATTCGCCCTCAGCTTTCTCTACCTGCTGCCGATAAACAGGTCGGCGACACGCATCGCCTCGGGTCATTTTCCATCCTCTGCCATGACAGGTCGTGTTGATGCTGCAGTACGGGCAAAAAAGCTTTCTGATCGTCGACGACTTCACCGACTTTCGCACCTCGGCCCGCTCCATGCTCCGCGAGCTGGGCGCGCGCGATGTGGACACCGCTGACAGCGGCGAACAGGCGCTGCGCATGTGCGCGCAGAAACGCTATGACTTCATCCTGCAGGACTTTCACCTGGGCGATGGCAAGAAGAACGGTCAGCAGGTACTCGAGGACCTGATCCTAGACAAGTTGATCAGCCACGAGTGCGGGTTCCTCATGGTCACCGCCGAGAGCAGCCAGGCCATCGTTCTCAGCACCCTCGAGCACGAGCCGGATGCCTACCTGACCAAGCCGTTCAACCGTGTCGGTCTGGCCCAGCGCCTGGAAAAACTGCTGCAGCGCAAAACCCTGCTCAAGCCGATTCTGCAGGCACTTGATCGCGGTCGTCCGGCCGAAGTGATGGCCGCCTGTGCTGCCTTGTGCAAGCAGGACCCGCGCTTTGCCCCGCTGTGCCTGCGCTACCGCGCCGATGCCCTGCGCGATCTCGGCCGCTTCGAAGAGCTGGAGAAGTTTCTCTCGTCGATCCTCGCCAGCAGGCCGCAGCCGTGGGTTTACTCGATGCTCGGCAGCGTGCTGCACAAACGCGGCCAGAACGATCAGGCCAAGGGCGTGTACGAGCAGGCGCTGAAAGCCTTCCCGATCATGCCGGGGCTGTATGACGGCATGGCCGATGTGCTGGTCGCCCAGGGCGATAACAAGCGTGCCCAGCACATGCTCGAGGAGGCCGTGCGCCTGTCGCCACTGGCGGTACGCCGGCAGGCCGCGCTGGGCAAGCTGGCGATGGGCAACGACGATTTTGAAAGCGCGTCCAAGGCCTTCCGTCATGCTGTCAGCCAGGGCCAGAGCTCGCGCTACAAGGACGCCGAAACCAACCTTGGCCTGGCTCAGGCGCTGATGAGCAAGAACGCAGGTTTTGGCCTCGACGCACGCACCCGGGTCGAGATCAACACCGTGCTCAGTGAGGTGGCCAAGGAGAACGGCGAGGACCAGGGCCTGCAAGTGCGTGCCCGGTTGATGAAGGCGGCCAGCCTGCAACAGGCCGGCGACCCTGAAACCGCCGCCAAGTTGACCGAGCAGGCCATGCAGCGGCTGGACAACATGGACCAGTTCTTCTCGGTCGACGCCGCCTTGACCGTGGCCAAGCAGCTCCAGCAACTGGGCCAGGAGGCAGCCGGCACCAGCATCCTCAAGGGTTGCGTGGAAACCTACGGCGATGACCCCAAGGTCATGCAGAGCGTCGCCAAGATGACCGACGACCCAACGGTGCTGGGCGCCGTGACCGAAGCGGTCGATCTCAACCGCCAAGGGGTGCGCTGCTATCAGACCGGCCAGCTCGACGAGGCCTTGGGCATGTTCCGCCGAGCGCTGTCGCTACAGCCAAAAAATATCAGTATCGCCTTGAACACGGCTCAGGCCCTGTTGCGTATCGCCGGTGAGTCGCCTTCGCCCGAATACATGCTGGAATGTCGCAGCTGCCTGCAAAGCGTGGCCGGCATCCCCGCCAGCGACAGCCGCTACGAGCGTTATCGAAAACTGCATATGCGGGTGTTTGGCGCATGAACCAGGAAAACCCGGGGCTGGATTTCTCGACAGTGATCGCCTCCACTGTCCACGACATGAAGAACTCGCTGTCAGCGTTGATCCAGGCGCATAACCAATGGCTGGCGCGGCTGCCCGAAGCGCAGCGGCAAGGCACCGAGCAGGGCGTCATTGAGCACGAATTCGGCCACCTCAACGGCATGCTGGTGCAGATGCTCGGGCTGTACAAGCTGGGCGTCAATCAGCTGCCGATCTGCCCTGGCTACCACGAGCTGGAAGATTTCATCGAGGCGCAGTTGGCGGCGCATCAGGAGATCCTCGAGCACCGCGATATCCTCGCCACCTGGCGTATCGAAAGCGCCAGCCCGCTGGGCTTCTTCGACCGCGAGCTGGTGGCTTCGGTGATCTCCAACGTGCTCACCAACGCCATTCGCTACGCCGGCCACGCCTTGCTGATCGGTATTGAAGAAGACGGCGAGCAGTTGATCATCAGCGTCAACGACGACGGCCCGGGTTATCCCGAGCGCATGCTCGAGCGGCAGCAGGATTACATTCAGGGCCTCGACGCCAGCACTGGCAGCACTGGCCTGGGCCTGTACTTCGCGGCACGGATTGCGGCCCTGCATGAGCGCAATGGCGTTACCGGCCGAATCGAAATCAGCAACGGTGGCGCGCTCGGTGGCGGCTTGTTCAGGCTCTATCTGCCCTGAGTCGAGGTATCATGCTCAGCATTCTTCAGCTGAGCACAACCCCCATGACCAGCGCCGCCCCAAGCCTTATCCGCGAAACCTTCCCGGTCGGGCCGTTGCAGTGCAACTGCACCCTGATCGGTGATCCGCTGAGCAAGAAAGCCATCGTCGTCGACCCAGGCGGTGATCCAGAGAAGATCGTCGCCCGCTTGCAGGCCCACGGCCTGACGCTGGTCAGCATCATCCACACCCATGCCCACCTTGATCACTTTCTCGCCTCTGGCCGGCTCAAGGAGCTGACCGGCGCGACCTTGCACCTGCACAAGGACGACCAGCCGCTGTGGGACAACCTGGAGATGCAGTGCCAGATGTTCGGCGTGCCGTATACCCCCGCACCACCACCGGATCGCTGGCTCGCCGATGAAGAGGAGCTGGCCTGCGGCTGTGGCGTCGCCCTGCACACGCCTGGGCATAGCCCGGGCTCGATGAGCTTCTGGTTTGCCGATGCCAAGCTGCTGATTGCCGGCGACACCTTGTTCCGCCGCGGGATTGGCCGCACCGATTTGTGGGGTGGCGACCAGCGCACTATCGTTCGTTCGATCAAGGACCGTTTATACCGGCTGGATGAAGACGCGGTGGTGGTGGCCGGGCATGGCCCAGATACGCGCCTGGGCGATGAGATGCGCGAGAATCCTTTCGTACGCGCTTGAATATTCATGGGATTATTCAGCCCAGCAATGATCCAAACCCAGCATGGGTCAACGTACGATCACTGCACACTTGAATTTCTGTAGGAGCTTTCCATGATGCGTCGTCTGATTATCGTCGCTACTGCCGCTGCCCTGATGGCAGGTTGTGCTGGCCAGAACCCTTATGACAACCAAGGCCAGGGTTCTGGCGGCATGAGCAAGACTGCCAAGTACGGCGGCCTGGGTGCTCTGGCCGGTGCTGTAGCCGGCGCTGCGATCGACCACAACAACCGCGGCAAGGGCGCGCTGATCGGCGCGGCTGCGGTAGGTGCTGCCGCTGCCGGTTACGGTTACTACGCCGACAAGCAGGAAGCTGCGCTGCGCGAGAGCATGGCCAACACCGGCGTCGAAGTGCAGCGTGAAGGTGACCAGATCAAGCTGATCATGCCAGGCAACATCACCTTTGCCACCGACTCGGCGAACATCTCGCCAAGCTTCTACACCCCGCTGAACAACCTGGCGGGCTCGTTCAAGCAGTTCAACCAGAACACCATTGAAGTGGTCGGGTTCACCGACAGCACCGGTAGCCGCCAGCACAACATGGACCTGTCGCAACGTCGCGCGCAGGCGGTCAGCACTTATCTGACCTCGCAGGGCGTGGATGCTTCGCGGGTGTCGGTACGTGGCCTTGGCCCGGATCAGCCGATTGCGAGCAACGCCGATGCCAACGGGCGTGCGCAGAATCGCCGGGTTGAAGTCAACCTGAAGCCGATTCCTGGGCAGCAGTATCAGCAGTAATCTGCGTTTGCGTTGAGATTTTTGGGGCCGCGTTGCGGCCCTTTCGCGACACAAGGCCGCTCCTACAAGGACCGCGCGCGTCTGTAGATAGCGGCCTTGTGTCGCGAAAGGGCTGCAAAGCAGCCCCAAGATCCACTCAAATATTCCTGCTGGCCTGAATCGCCGTCAGCGCAATGGTATGCACAATGTCATCCACCTGCGCCCCGCGCGGCAGGTCGTTCACAGGTTTACGCAAACCCTGCAGCATCGGCCCCAGGCTGACCCCGTCAGTGCTGCGCTGCACCGCCTTGTGGGTGGTATTGCCAGTATTCAGGTCAGGGAACACGAACACCGTCGCGCGCCCAGCCACCGGGCTTTGCGGTGCGAGTTGGCGGGCGATCTCCGGATTGGCGGCAGCGTCATACTGCAACGGCCCATCGATCACCAGACGTTGTTCGGCCTGCTGCGCCAGACGCGTTGCCTCACGCACCTTGTCGACTTCCTCGTCACTGGCCGAATCACTCGAATAGCTGATCATCGCCACCCGCGGCGCAATGCCGAAGGCCTCGGCTGACTGCGCGCTCTGCTGGGCGATCTCGGCCAGCTCGGCGGCGCTCGGGTGCGGGTTCATCACGCAGTCGCCGTACACCAGCACCTGCTCCGGAAACAGCATGAAGAACACCGACGACACCAGGCTGCTGCCCGGCGCGGTCTTGATCAGTTGCAGGGCCGGGCGAATGGTGTTGGCGGTCGAATGCACCAGGCCAGAGACCAAACCGTCGACTTCATCCAGCGCCAGCATCATGGTGCCGATCACCACCGGGTCTTCCAGCTGCTGTTCGGCCATCGGCGCATTGAGGTTCTTGCTCTTGCGCAGATTGACCATCGGCTCGACGTAACGCCCACGGATCAAATCAGGGTCGAGAATTTCCAGATCCGGCGGCAGGGTAATGCCCTGCGCGCGGGCGACCGCCTGTACTTCTTCGGGCTTGGCCAGCAGCACGCAGCGGGCAATCCCACGCGCCTGGCAAATCGCGGCCGCTTGTACCAGCAGCGGCTCGGCGCCCTCGGGCAGGACGATACGCTTGTTGGCCTGCTGGGCGCGCTGGATCAGCTGATAGCGGAACACCGCCGGCGACAGGCGCAGTTCACGCGGCGTGCCGCAGCGCTGGTGCAGCCAGGCGGCATCGAGTTGGCCGGCGACAAAGTCGGTGATGAGTTCGGCGCGCTCGCGGTCGTCGACCGGGATCTCGCGGTTGAGCGAGTTGAGCCGGTTGGCGGTGTCGTAGGAGCCGGTGCTCACCGACAGGATCGGCAGGCCGGCCTGCAGTGCGCCTCGGCACAGTTCGAGAATGCGCGGGTCAGGCTTGCTGTCGCTGGTCAGCAACAGGCCCGCCAGCGGTACGCCGTTGATTGCCGCCAGGCTCACGGCGAGGATGATGTCGTCGCGATCGCCAGGGGTCACCACCAGCGTGCCGGGCTTGAGCAGCGGCACTGTGTTGGCCACGGTGCGGGCGCAGATGATGATGGTGTTCATCCGCCGTTGCTCGTAGTCCCCGGCGTTCACTACCTGAGCGCCGAGCAGATCGGCCACATCGCGGGTGCGTGGCGCGTTCAGCTCGGGTTGATAGGGGATGCAGCCGAGCAGGCGGAAGTCATTGCCGCGCAGCAGCGGCGAATGCTCACGCAGGCGGCTAGCGAACTCGCTTATGCTCTCTTCGGTGCGGACCTTGTTGAGGATCACCCCAAGTACCTTCGGATCACGCGGGCCGCCGAACAACTGCGCCTGCAGCTCGACACGGCCAGACAGTTCGCTGAGCACTTCGTTTTCCGGCGCCGACACCAGAATCACCTCGGCATCCAGGCTTTTCGCCAGATGCAGGTTGACCCGCGCCGCGTAGCTGGCATGCCGGGTCGGCACCATGCCCTCGACCACCACCACGTCCTTGCCGACGCAGGCCTGTTGGTACAGGCGAATGATTTCTTCAAGCAGTTCGTCGAGCTGGCCGTCGCCGAGCATCCGCTCCACCTGGCCCAGGCTCAGCGGCGTCGGCGGCTTCAGGCCGTGGGTGCGCGCCATCAGCTCGGTCGAGCGCTCCGGGCCGGTGTCACCCGGATGAGGCTGGGCGATGGGCTTGAAGAAGCCGACCTTGAGGCCGCCGCGCTCGAGCGCGCGGACCAGGCCGAGGCTGATGGAGGTCAGGCCGACTCCGAAGTCGGTCGGTGCGATGAAAAATGTCTGCATGCGTGCTTCTCGAAATAAGCGGTGCAAAGAACCAATCGCCAAGGGTATCGCTAATCGGCGCCTTGTGCGCACCATCCACACGCGAATGTCTGGCCGATGCGCTGTTCGCGCTCGGCGGCCTCGAGCACCCACGGGCGTGCTTGCCAGGGTGGTTGATGGCGCAGGTGCTGGGTATGCCCGCACGTCAGCTCGACCACCCAGTGGCCCTGTTCATCCTGATGAAAACCGCTGACCCGACTGACGGGGCGGGCATCGCCTGCAGTGCGTTCGCAATCGGGCGATGCGTTGGTTACACTTGTCCGCTCTACATTCTTTTGCAAAAGGTCTCGCCCCCATGCCGATCGCCGCCAACAAGGCCGTCTCCATCGACTATACCCTGACCAACGACGCCGGGGAGGTGATTGACAGCTCCTCCGGCGGCGCGCCGCTGGTTTACCTGCACGGTTCCGGCAACATCATCCCAGGCCTGGAAAAAGCCCTGGAAGGTAAAGACGTCGGCGAAGAACTGAACGTTACCATCGAGCCGGAAGACGCCTACGGCGAATACCTGGCCGAGCTGGTCAGCACTCTCAATCGCAGCATGTTCGAAGGTGTCGACGTGCTCGAAGTCGGCATGCAGTTCCACGCTTCGGCGGCGGACGGCCAGATGCAGATCGTCACCATCCGTGACCTGGACGGCGACGACGTAACTGTCGACGGCAACCACCCACTGGCCGGTCAGCGCCTGACCTTCCAGGTCAAGGTCGTTGCGGTCCGTGATGCCAGCGAAGAAGAAGTTGCCCATGGCCACGTCCATGGCGAAGGCGGCCATCAGCACTGATATCTGCGCTAAGCTCAGACAGTCGCCAGGCGCTCGGGCAAGCCGTACTTGCCCTCCATGGGAGGGTTGACGGTTGGCCCGCGCGCCTTTTTAGTGGGCGCCGTTTGCTCCAGCGACAATCAGAACGCAGGAAGGGGAGTCATCATGAGTGCATTTCACGAGCTGACGTTGCATGCGTTGGACGGCGAGGATCTACCCCTTGCGCCGTTCAAGGGCCAGGTGGTGCTGGTGGTCAATGTGGCCTCCAAGTGTGGCCTGACCCCGCAGTACGCCTCGCTTGAATCGCTGCACCAGATGTACAAGGCCAAGGGCTTCAGCGTGCTCGGCTTGCCATGCAACCAGTTCGCCGGCCAGGAGCCGGGCAGCGAGCGTGAAATTCAGGAATTCTGCAGCCTCAACTATGGGGTGAGTTTTCCGCTGAGCAGCAAGCTTGAAGTCAATGGTCCTCAGCGCCACTCGCTGTATCGGCTGCTGGCGGGCGAGGGGGCCGAGTATCCGGGCGATATCAGCTGGAATTTCGAAAAGTTTCTGGTGGGCAAGGACGGCCGCGTGCTGGCTCGCTTCGCCCCGCGCACTGCACCGGATGACCCTGCACTGGTGCAGGCGATCGAAAAAGCCTTGGCTTAACGGCGCTGTTGCGAGCGGCCGGGGCTGGCTAACCGGCCCAGCGCGGGCAATGGCAGCGGCGCTCTGGCGCTGGTTGCGTCGCAGGCCTGCTGCCAGGCATCGCACAAATACCCTTCGAACTGCTCGACGATGGCTGGCCAACCTTGGCGGCTGGCATGCTGTCGCGCATTCAGGCGAACCCGGCGCAGGGTTTCGCTTTCCTCCAGTAACCAGCACGCTGCATCGATGAACCCGATCTGATCCCCGGGCATCGCCACGGCCCCGCTGTGCCCATGACGCACGTGCTGAGCCGCTGCGGCTTGGTCATAAGCGACCACGGCCAGGCCTGAGGCCATGGCCTCGAGGACGACGTTGCCAAACGTCTCGGTCAGGCTTGGGAACAGGAACACATCGCCGCTGGCGTAGTGCTCGGCAAGGTGTTGGCCACGCTGCGCGCCGCAGAACACCGCGTCTGGCAGCTGCTGCTCGAGGCTGGCCCGCTGTGGGCCGTCGCCGACCATGATCAGGCGCAGGCGCTGTTGTGGATAGCGCTGCTGGAGGGCTTGCAGGCACGGCTTGAGCAGGTTCAGGTTTTTTTCTGCAGCCAGCCGGCCGACATACATTATCGCCAGGTCTTGCTCGGCCAAGCCCCATGCTTCACGCAGCATCCGGCTGCGGCGGGCGGGATTGAACAGGCAGGCATCGACTCCGCGTGCGAGCAATGCCAGTCGGGTAAAACCGCGTCTTTCGAGATCCACCCGCTGGCTGATGCTTGGTACCAGCGTTACCGCGCTGCGCCGGTGGAACCAGCGCAGGTAGTGGGTCAGCAGCCGGGCCAGCAGGCCAAGCCCGTACTGGCCTGCATACTGCGGGAAATTGGTGTGAAAGCCGCTGACCACGGCAATCTTCAAACGGCGTGCGGCGCGCAGCGCACTCAGCCCCAACGGGCCCTCGGTGGCGATATAGATCACATCTGGCCGCTGCCTGCGCCAGCGCCGCAGCAGCTTGTGCAGGGAAATACCGCCCCATTGCAGGTCGGGGTAACCCGGCAGCGGCCAGCCTTTGCACAGCAGCAGGTCAGCATCGTCAAGGCGCAGTGGATCGTGGGCCTGGCGCGGGCGCACCAGCTCAACACTGTGGCCGCGCTCGCGCAGACCATCACTGAACCGGCCGAGGGTATTGGCCACGCCATTGACTTCAGGGGCAAATGTCTCACTGACAAAGGTGATGCGCAGGCTTGGAGTGTTCATGACAGAAGTTTCCGCCTGCCCGATTGCGTTCCCATGACCACTTTATGACCGGCAAGTGACGTCTGGTTGCGCAATGCCTAGTGCGCTGAATATTTCCCCGCAGGCCGCTCAAGAACGCTCATATATCTGCCGATGCAGATGGATTCGGAAGGCCGGTGCGCTCCAGGAGTGCGGTAATGTTCAACAGCAAGCTCAAGAAAGAAAACCAGCAACTGCGCGAGGACTTGATGTCCATGGAGCAGGTCAAGGACAGCCTCGACAGCGAAATGCTGGTGCTGCAGCTCGACCCGCAGGGGCGCATCGAAACGGTCAACGCCAACTTTGAGCGTGAAATGTTCTATCGCGCTGACCAGTTGCTCGGCCGCAGCCTTGAACAGATCGTTCCGGCGCACGTCAAGAAACTCGATTTCTATGAGCGCATGAAAGCCGCCATCAGCACCGGCGCCCACCTCAATGGCGCTTTCCGCCTACTGCGTGGCAATGGCGAAGAGGCGTGGCTGCGCTCGATACTGCAGCCGGTGCGCGATTTCGAGGGCCGCATCAAGTACTTCACGCTGCACTCCAGCGACCTGACCCGGACCATTGCCAGTTCGCGTGAGCACGAGAGCCTGATCAATGCACTGATGCGCTCAACGGCTGTCATCGAATTCAGCCTCGATGGCCATGTACTGACCGCCAACGAGCGCTTCCTGCAGACCATGGGCTATCGCCTGGAGCAGGTCAAAGGCAAGCATCACCGCGTGTTCTGCGAGCCTGAAGAAGCCAACTCAGCTGGTTACCAGGTGTTCTGGGACAAGCTGCGCCGTGGCGAGTTTGTCGCTGACCGGTTCAAGCGGGTAGATGCCAATGGCCGCGTGGTGTGGCTGGAAGCGTCCTACAACCCAATCATCGACGCCCACGACGTGCTCTACAAAGTGGTCAAGTTCGCCACAGTGATTACCGACCAGGTCAACCAGGAGCAGGCTGTCGCCCAGGCTGCCGATATCGCCTACAGCACCTCGCTTGGGACTGATGCCAGCGCCTGCAAGGCCAATGATGTGGTGACTCAGACCGTCAGCGTGATGCGCGGCCTGGAAGCCTCGATGCAGCAGGCTGCCGAAGGTATTCAGGCGCTGGATACCCAGTCACGGGTGATTGGCTCGATTATCAAGACCATCAGCGATATTGCCGGGCAGACCAACCTGCTGGCGCTCAACGCCGCCATCGAAGCGGCCCGCGCCGGTGAGCAGGGCAGGGGCTTTGCCGTGGTCGCCGATGAAGTACGCCAGTTGGCTTCGCGCACCAGCACCGCCGCCGAAGAGATCGCCCGGGTCGTGCAGCAGAACGAGCAGTTGGCGCTGGCCGCGGTGGCTATCATCGACACCAGCAAGCGCCAGGCCGAGCAGGGCCTGAGCCTGGCCGGCGAGACTGGCGCGGTGATCACCGAGATTCAGGATGGCGCCAAGCGCGTGGTCGAAGTGGTGGGGCAGTTTTCCAGCCAGTTGGGCGCTTGACCCCTGCTTTGGGGCCGTGCACCGGCCCCAAAGCCGATCAGCTGCGCTCGCGCACCCAGAACAACGTCGCCCCGGCCACCGCTGCCGGCATCATCACGATGTTGACGAACGGGATCATCAGCGCCAGGTAGGTGATGCCGCCAAAGCCCATGCTCTGCCAGCGCTTCTGGCGCAGCCAGGCGAGCATGTCCTGCCAGCTCATCTTGTTGTTGTCGGCCGGATAGTCGATGTACTGGATGGCCATCATCCACACGCCGAAGATCAGCCACAGTGGTGCGGCAATCACGTTCACTACCGGGATGAACGAGAGAATGAACAGCGCCAGTGCGCGCGGCAAGAAGTAGCCCAGCTTGCGCATTTCGCGGCTCAAGGTGCGCGGCACCATGGCGATCAGCTCGCCCCAGCTGAACGGCGGGAAGGTGTCCTGGCCGCGCACCACCACTTCGACCTTTTCTGCCAGAAAGCCGTTGAAGGGCGCCGCGACAATGTTGGCCACCAGAGTGAAGGTGAAGAACACCATCAGCACCACCAGCGCCACGAACAGCGGCCAGATGATGTAGGTGAGAAAGCTCAGCCACTCCGGCAGAGTTGGCATCAGCGTGTCGACCCACAGGCTGAACTGATGCGCGGCCAGGTACACCAGGCCACCGAACAGCAGCAGGTTGATCGCCAGCGGCAGCAGCACGAACAGGCGCAGGCCGGGGGTCAGGATCAGCTTGAGGCCTTCACGCAGGTATTGCGGGCCGGATAGAACAGGGGCTTGCATGGAGACGCTCCGCAGAAGGTAAACGCGCTGACCTTACCGAGTTTGCTGGCGTGACGGAAGCCGGCTGAGCAGCGCGCAACCGGCTGTAACAAAACCTCGCGGGACCTCTCTATCGATTTTGCTGGTGGATAGAGCGTGTCTATAAGGTGGATTGTCTGAGGATATTTCCTTAATCTCTGCGACCTCGCTACAGTGCGCTCAACTTTAAAGGTTTCGGACTTGCGCGTTATAGCCTTCCCCAAGTGCTGCGTGGGTCCATTTTATTTCCAGCCGCCGCCGGCGCTTTGCAGCCGAACCCGTGCGGCCCGCTCGACAGGAGTTCGACATGTCTGAAGTACGTCATTCGCGGGTGATCATTCTCGGTTCCGGCCCTGCCGGCTACAGCGCTGCGGTCTACGCTGCGCGTGCCAACCTCAAGCCGTTGTTGATTACTGGCATGCAGGCCGGTGGCCAGCTGACCACCACCACCGAAGTCGACAACTGGCCGGGCGACCCCCATGGCCTGACCGGCCCAGCGCTGATGCAGCGTATGCAAGAGCACGCCGAGCGCTTCGAGACCGAGATCGTCTTCGACCACATCAACGCGGTTGACCTGGCCAACAAGCCGTTCACCCTGCAAGGCGACAGCGGCACCTACACTTGCGACGCGCTGATCGTCGCCACCGGTGCCAGTGCGCGTTACCTGGGCCTGCCGTCGGAAGAAGCGTTCATGGGCAAGGGCGTGTCTGCCTGCGCAACCTGCGACGGCTTCTTCTACCGCAACAAGCCGGTAGCGGTCGTCGGCGGCGGCAACACTGCCGTTGAAGAGGCGCTGTACCTGGCCAACATCGCCAGCAAGGTGACCCTGGTGCATCGCCGCGAAACCTTCCGCGCCGAGAAGATCCTGGTCGACAAGCTCAACGCGCGGGTTGCCGAAGGCAAGATCGAGCTCAAGCTCAACGCCACCCTCGACGAAGTGCTCGGCGACAACATGGGCGTGACCGGTGCGCGTCTGAAAAACAACGACGGCAGCAGCGACGAGATCACCGTTGACGGCGTGTTCATCGCGATCGGTCACACCCCGAACACATCGCTGTTCGAAGGCCAGCTGACCTTGAAGGACGGCTACCTGGTAGTCAGCGGCAGCCGTGAAGGCAACGCCACTGCAACCAACGTCGAAGGCGTGTTCGCCGCCGGCGACGTGGCCGACCACGTTTACCGTCAGGCGATCACCTCGGCAGGTGCTGGCTGCATGGCTGCACTGGACGTCGAGCGGTACCTGGACGGCCTGGCCAACGCTTCATTCTAAGCCGCCAGCGTCAAAACGCGGGGCAATGGGCACGGTTCGCAACCGGCGCCCATTGCCCCGCGTTGCGTTTACAGGCTCAAGCGCATCGACAGGTCGACCGCTTTGACGTCCTTGGTCATTGCGCCGATCGAGATGTAGTCGACCCCGGTCTCGGCGATCACCCGCAGGGTGCTTTCATTGACACCGCCGCTGGCCTCGAGCTTGGCCTTGCCGGCATTGATTCGCACCGCTTCGCGCATTTCATCCAAACTCAGCTCGTCGAGCATGACGATATCGGCCCCGGCCGCAAGCGCCTGGCGCAGTTCATCCAGACTCTCCACTTCGACCTCGACCGGCTTGCCCGGCGCGATGCGGTGCGCCGCAGCTACTGCTTCGGCCACGCCACCGCTGGCGGCGATGTGGTTTTCCTTGATCAGGAACGCGTCATACAGGCCGATGCGGTGGTTGTGGCATCCGCCACAGGTCACCGCGTACTTCTGCGCCAGGCGCAGGCCGGGTAGGGTCTTGCGGGTATCAAGCAAGCGCACCTGGGTGCCTTCGACCAGGTCCGCGAGGAACCGCGCCCGGGTGGCCACGCCTGACAGCAGCTGGAGGAAGTTAAGCGCTGAACGTTCGCCGGTCAGCAGCGAGCGGGCTGGGCCTTCGAGGTGAAACAGCGGCTGGTTGGCCTTGGCCAGGTCGCCATCGACCACTTGCCAATGCACCGCGACCCGCGGATCGAGCTGGCGAAACACCGCATCGACCCAGGCACTGCCGGCCACCACGCAGTCTTCGCGGGTGATGATGGTGGCCTTGGCCAGGCGCTCGGCCGGGATCAGTTGTGCGGTGATATCGCCATTGCCGACGTCCTCGAGCAACGCGCGGCGCACGTTGGCTTCGATTTCGGCTGTCAGGTCGGCGAGGCGTAGGTTCGGCATGGTCGGCTCCACAAGCTAGATGCCGGCGATTATAGGGCAGGGGGGCGGTGTGTACAGTCATGCCGCTGATGACCTTTGGTCAGAACAGGGGAGCATTTCGTCTGATTAGTGGTCTTTTCACCGGGGCATGCACTACGTGGTGGCAGCTGTAAGACTTTTTGTCGATAATAGCGTCCAGTATTTGGCGTCATGGCTTTGACGATTTCCTGCAAGGAGTTAGGGATGCATACAGAAGGCAAGGTGGTGCCCTTGGTGGCGGCCGCCGACAGAGGTGCGCGCGTGCCCTCGCTGAGCCTTCCGATCGTGCTCCTGCAGGTACGGGACAAGGCTGTTCTGCAATTGCGCCAAGGCCTGCAGGCCCTGTTCGACAATGCTGACGACAGGCTGTTCGAGATGGCGGACCGGACCGGTGAGCGGGTCGATCAGAACCTCTACTTCGAAGCGATGCGCGACCTGCGGTTGAAGCGCAAGAGTATCGAGCGGGAGTTTCTCGATGCGTTCTATGACGCCTTCGCCCGTATCGGCCAGGCCGAGCGCGTACCTTATCTGGCGATTACCGAATCGCTGCGCAACGCTGCTCAACCGGAGCGGGCGGCGGCCATCGAGGGCATGCTGGCGCGGGTGTTGTCGCGTGATGGCTTTGCCCTTGATCAGCTCGGCTTGCGCTTCCAGGCGCTGCTGGAGATGCCCCTTGAACTGCGCCGCAATCCGTTGGGCCCGGAGTGCCTGTGTGGGTTCTTTCTGGATGCCGGGCGCAGCCTGGGGGTTGGCCCGCAGGTCAAGCTGATCCTGCTCAAGCTGTTCGAACGCTATGTGCTGCGTGATCTTGATCTATTGTACGGTGAAGCCAATCAACTGCTCGCTGCAGCCGGCATCCTGCCCGAACTGATGCCCGCGCCGCGGCGCCGCGCCGAAGACCGGCCGCTGACCCACCTGCACAGCGCTGACTGTCACGCCCAGGCCGATCCGGCCGACGGCGACAGTACTGGCCAGGACTTCTTCGCCAGCCTGCAACCGCTGCTGGCGCCTGCTCGCGGGCGTTTCGCGCCGCGCCTGCAGAGCGTGGCAACCGCCGAGCCAATCAATACCGCCGATCTGCTGCGGCTACTGTCGCATTTGCAGCACTACGTGCCCGGCGTGGCTGATGCCGACGACTTCAACCTGAGCCAGCAGCTGGAACAGTTGCTGCTGCGGGTCGGCGTACGCAGCGGCAACCGCCGGCGGATCGGCAACTACGACGAAGATGTGATCAACCTGGTCGGCTTGCTCTTCGACTTTATCCAGACTGACGACAACCTGCCGAGCAACCTGCGCGAACTGCTCGCGCGTCTGCATATTCCGCTGCTGAAAGTGGCCTTGCTCGACAGGGGCCTGTTCAGCCGCGCCAACCACCCGGCGCGGCGCTTGCTCGACGAGATTGCCGCCGCGGCGCTGGGCTGGGAGGCTGACGAACAGGTGCCGCGTGGCGGGCCGCAGCAGCGAGTCGAGCGCATCGTCCAGCGTTTGCTCAACGATTACGCTGAAGATCCGCAGTTGTTCGCCGAGCTGCTCGAGGATTTTCTCGCCTTCAATCAGGATGAGCGCCGTCGCAACGAACTGCTTGAGCAGCGCACCCGCGATGCCGAGGAGGGTCTGGCGCGCACCGTGCAGGCGCGACGGCGCGTGCAGCAGGAACTCAACCTGCGCCTGCACGGGCGGGTGCTGCCGCAGACGCTGGTGCAGATGCTGGTGCAGTTCTGGAGCCAGGTGCTGTTGCTGGCATGGCTCAAGCATGGCGAAGCCTCACCGGCCTGGCGCCAGGGCCTGGCGACCATGGACAGCCTGCTTGCCAGCATCAGTGCGCATCGCAGTGCCGAGGCCTGTGCGCAGTTGCTCGAACAGGTGCCGGGGCTGCTCAAGGCGTTGCGTGATGGGTTGGCCAGTGTCGCCCAGGACTCGACCGCGGCTCGGGAGTTCTTCGCCGAGCTTGAGCAGTTGCACCTGCGGGCGTGTGGTGGTGTGAGCCAACTTGATCAAGGGGCGCTTATCAGTGAGGTGTTGGTGGCTGATGAGATTGTTCTCGCCGTCGCTGACGAGACTACCTGTGATGCGCCTTTTGACGACAGCAGCGAATATGCTCGGCAAGTTCGCCAGTTGCGTGTTGGTAGCTGGTTGGAAGTGCTTGAAGAAGCAGGCCCGCTGCGCTGCAAGCTGGTGGTCAGGATCGATAGCTGCGATCGGTTGGTGTTTACCAGTCGGACCGGGATCAAGGTGCGTGAATGGAGTCGCGGTGGGTTGGCGTTGGCGCTGGCCAATGGGGAGGTGCGGGTGCTTGATGATGGGCCTCTGTTTGAACGTGCGCTTGATGCGGCGTTGCAGCAGTTGCGTGGGTCGCTGATGCCCGCTTATTGATCGTTTTGGGGGCTTGTCCATGGCCGGCACCTACTTGCGCCAGACCTGCGCTCGGTCTTCTGAGTCGCCGGTGGATCAAGATCAATAGCTGGGCTGCAAGGCAGCCCCGGCAATCTTGAGGTCGCCGGAGTCTCGATGTTCGTCAGACAAAACAAATTGGACAGATAACCGACTCCCGCTACCGGGCCACTAGGGCATACTTAGGCCCCCTGGTTGACCATATTCAGGATCTGCCCGATGCAACTGGACCCCGCGACCGGCTGGTTTGCCGGCGTCACTCACTGCCCTTCGCCAAACTTCAACGAGCGCCCTGCAGGCGAGGCAATCTCGTTGCTGGTGATCCACAACATCAGCCTGCCTCCGGCGTGCTTCGGCACCGGCAAGGTGCAGCAGTTCTTCCAGAACCAGCTCGACCCGGCCGAGCATCCTTATTTTCAAGACATCTGCCATCTGACCGTCTCCGCTCACCTGTTCGTCGAGCGTGACGGTGGCGTTACCCAGTTCGTCTCGTTGCTTGACCGTGCCTGGCATGCTGGCGTGTCGCGTTTCGATGGGCGGGAAGGCTGCAATGACTTTTCCATCGGCATCGAACTGGAAGGCACCGACGAAATGCCTTACAGCGATGCTCAGTACGCGACCCTGGCGCGCCTTACGCAACAGGTATGTGCGGCCTGGCCGGCGATCGATGTGCAGCGCATTCGCGGGCATGACGAGATCGCGCCGGGGCGCAAGACCGACCCCGGCGCCGCCTTTGACTGGCCGCGTTATCGCGCCGACTTGCTGAACAATGAGGGACAACCATGAGTTTTCTGGTGTTGGTGCTGGTGCTGTGGGTCGAGAAGTTTTCGGCGCTGCGTCAGCGGTTGCAACGTGACGGCTTTTTTCTAGGCGAGCTGGCCCGGCTTGAGCGCAGTGGCAAACAACAGCCCTGGTGGCAGTTGGCGGTTCTGGTACTGGCGCCGGTCGCGCTGCTTGTTTTGCTGCTGCATGTGCTCGAGCCGGTGGCGTACGGCCTGCTGGCCTTGCCGGTGCACTTGCTGGTGTTGATCTACAGTCTAGGCCGCGGTGATGCCAAGGCGGCGTTGGGGCCATTGCGCGACGCCTGGCACCGGGGGGATGAGCAGGCGGCGCTACATGTCGCTGAGCGTGACCTGGGCATGCAGGCCGATGATGCGCCGAGTTTGCTGGTGAAGGTGCAGGGATATTTGTTGTGGCACGCCTACCAGAGTTTCTTTGCGGTGATCTTCTGGTACTTCCTGCTCGGGCCTGGCGCAGCATTGGCCTATCGGCTGCTGGTGCTGTGCGGCGAGTACAGCGGACAGCCCGCGCTTAAAGCCAGGGCCGAGCAACTGCGGCATATCATGGATTGGCTGCCAGTGCGGGTGCTGACCCTGAGCTTTGCCCTGGTCGGCAACTTTGTCGCGGTGATGCGGGTAATGCTGCACGAGTTGCTCAATTGGCGTATCAGCGCTGCGCTGCTGGTAACCCGGGTTGGGCGTGCCGCTGACGACATCCCCGAACAGGAAGACAGCCAGTTGGGCCTGGCCCGTCTGGACAGCTTGTGGGAGTTGCTGTTGCGCTCGGCAGTGCTGTGGTATGCGGCCTTTGCTCTGTGGACGGTGTTGCTGTAGAGGAGACGCTACCAGCCAAACAGCTCGCAGGCTGTGCGGCTGGACGCGGCCGCCAGCTGCTCCGGGGCGACGCCCATCAACTCGGCCAGCACCTGAGTGATCTGCGGTAAGTGCTCGGGGCTGTTACGCAGGCCTGGGTACATTGCCGGCGCCATGTCCGGCGCGTCGGTCTCCAGTACCACGCTTTCCAGCGGTAAGCGTGCCACGGTCTTGCGCAGGCGTAGCGCTTGCGGCCAGGTCGCCGCGCCGCCCAAGCCCAGCTTGAAGCCGAGCTTGATGTATTCGCGGGCCTCTTCAAAGCTGCCGGCAAAGGCGTGGATGATGCCAGCCCGTTGCAAGCGATAACGCTTGAGCGTGGCGATCACCTGGGCATGGCTGCGGCGCACGTGCAGCAGCGCCGGTAGGTTGAAGTCGCAGGCGATCTGCAATTGCGCTTCAAACAAAGCCTGTTGTTCGGCAGGGTCGAGCTCCGCCAGGTAGTAGTCCAGGCCGATCTCGCCCACCGCACATAGGCGCGGGTCGCCGCGCAGGCGCTCGAACCAGTTGCGCAGTTCCAGCAGATGTTCTGGCCGATGCTGGGCCAGAAACACCGGGTGCAGACCTAGCGCCGCATACACACGCGGGTCGCTGCAAGCCAGTTGCCAGACCCGCTGCAGGTTATCTGCCGTCACCCCCAATACCACCACCCGTTCCACGCCGCCCGCTGCGGCATTACCCAAAACATGCTCGCGGTCGGCGTCGAACTCTGGGAAGTCCAGATGGCTGTGGGTATCGATCAGGCGCATGGTCAGGTCGGCTGAATACGTTGCTTGAAGGTTCGCGGTACCGCGTGCACACCCGGCTGGTAGCGCTTCTGTTCGATGGCCGCCAGGGCCAGCTCCAGCGCGGCGGCGGCGATCAGCCCGTGCTGCTGGGCCATGGCATTGACTGGCAGCGGCAGGAAATCGAGCAATTGGTTGTCACCGAAGGTGCCCAACTGCAGCTGGCGTGATTCGGCCGGGCGGGCCTGGAGGGCGTCGAACACCCCTTGCAGCAGTACATAGGAGGTGGTCACCAGCGCATCCGGCAAGCCGCCATGCTCGGCAATCAATTGCTCCATCAAGCGCTGGCCGCACTCGCGGCTGAACGCTTCGCCCTGGTAGCGGCGGATCTCCCCGGTAAACTGCTGCAGGGCTTGATCGAAGCCGCCGGCCCGGGCCTGGCTGACCGACAGTTCTGGGCGTGCACCGATCAGGGCAATGCTGCGCGGGGCGGTTGCCAGCAGGCTGCGGGCGAGTTGCTGGCTGGCATCGCGATCGTCGCTGATGACCGAGCAGAAGTGCGTAGGGTCGAGGCCACGGTCGATGGCAATTACCGGCAGGCCTTTGTCTTGCAGGGCGCGGTAGCTATCGTCCTCACTTGGCAAGCAACTGGCGACGAACAGCGCATCGCAGCGCCGGGCCCGGAACAGCTGCTGCAGTTGCCGCTCGATGTCCGGCTGGTCGTCGCTGCTGGCGATCAGCAGTTGGTAGCCACGCGCGCGGGCCGCCTGTTCGAGTTGCTTGGCAATGCGTGCATAGCTGGGGTTCTCCAGATCCGGGAGAATGAAGCCCAACGTGCGCGTGTGCCGGCTGCGCAGACCCGCCGCCTGGGGGTTTGGCGTGAAGCCATGGGCGTCGACAACCGCCTGCACACGCTCGACGGTGGCGCTGCTGATACGCTGCTGTTCGGCCTTGCCGTTGATGACATAGCTGGCGGTGGTGACTGAAACACCTGCCAGACGGGCGATATCACTGAGTTTCACCGAATTTTCCTTGTTATTTCCGGGACTGGCTGTGGCACCTGATTGGGTAGTTTGACCCAGCCTCAAGCCTGCGCGCAGGCGACCATTGTCGCAATTGTCCGACGGGATGGGGCTTTTTCGTCGCAAGATTATCGAGTAACGTGGCCGCCTGGTCAGATTAAACGTTTCAGCCGACAATTATCAGCGGGCACTGCCGCCTGCGTCGGCTGTTGAGCTGGTTGTTTTGCTGAATTTCACAACAATACCTCAGTACCCGCTGCGGGACTGCAAAAGGAGAAGGTCATGCTCGAGCTCGCCAAAGAGCAGATAGCCATGGGTCAGTCTGCCGCCGACAAAGGCCAGGCTCTGCGCCTGCTGGCTGACTGCCTGGTTGCCGATGGGCTGGTTGCCGAGGGCTACCTGCAAGGCTTGCAGGACCGCGAGGAGCAAGGCTCGACCTTCCTCGGTCAGGGCATTGCCATTCCCCACGGCACGCCGCAGACGCGTGATCAGGTGTTTGCCACCGGCGTGCGCTTGATGCAGTTCCCCGAGGGCGTGGACTGGGGTGATGGGCAGATGGTCTACCTGGCGATTGCCATCGCCGCCCGCTCCGACGAACACCTGCGCCTGCTGCAACTGCTGACCCGCGCCCTCGGTGAGACCGACCTGGCCCAGGCACTGCGCCGGGCCAGTTCGGCCGAGGCGCTGCTCAAACTACTGCAAGGCGCACCGCAGGCGCTGGCGCTGGATGCGCAGTTGGTCAGCCTGAACCTGCCGGCTGACGACTTCGAAGAGCTGGCCTGGCGCGGCGCTCGTTTGCTGCAACGCGCCGGCTGCGTCGAAAGCGGCTTTGCCGCCATGCTGCAGCAGGCCGAGCCGCTGCCGCTGGGCGAAGGCCTGTGGTGGCTGCACAGCGAGCGCCAGGTACGCCAGCCGGGGCTGGCGTTCATCACCCCGCAGCAGCCGCTGCGTTATCGCGATCAGCCGCTCAATGGTCTGTTCTGCCTGGCCAGCCTAGGTGCTGCCCATCAGGCGTTGCTCGAGCGCCTGTGCGAAGTGCTGATCGAAGGCCGTGGGCAGATGCTCTATCAGGCCACCAGCAGCCGCACCGTGCTTGAAGTGCTCGGCGGTGAAGTTCCGGCCGACTGGCCCAGTGCACGGATTGTGCTGGCCAATGCGCACGGCCTGCATGCACGCCCGGCCAAGGTGCTGGCGCAACTGGCCAAAGGCTTCGAGGGTGAAATCCGTATTCGTCTGCTCGACGACAGCCAGCCGGCGGTATCGGTGAAGAGCCTGAGCAAGCTGCTTGGCCTCGGCGCCCGCCGTGGTCAGACGCTGGAATTGATTGCCGAATCGAATATTGCCAATGATGCCCTGCCGGTGTTGCTGGCGGCCATCGCCGACGGCCTTGGTGAGACCGTTGAAGCACTGCCCCAAGCTTGCACCGAAGAGGTCGTAGTGGTTGCAGAACCGCTCTCGGCACCTGTGCCTGGCAGCCTGATTCAAGGCGTGCCTGCGGCCCCGGGGATTGCCTGCGGGCCGGCGCATATCTGCGTCGAACGTGACATCGACTATCCGCTGCGCGGTGTCTCGCCAAGCCAGGAGCGAGCGCAATTGCGCGCTGCGCTGGAAACCGTCAATGCAGAATTGCAGGCACTGGTGCAGCGCAGCGACAAAGCCATCGGCGAGATCTTCATCACCCATCAGGAAATGCTCGCCGACCCGGCCCTGATGGACGAAGTCGAGCAACGCCTGGGCCAGGGCGAAAGCGCTGCCGCCGCCTGGATGAGCGTTATCGAGGCCGCCGCGCGCCAGCAGGAAGCCCTGCACGACGCACTGCTCGCCGAGCGCGCCGCCGATCTGCGTGACATTGGTCGGCGCGTGCTGGCGCAACTGTGCGGCGTCATCGATACCCCTGAGCCAACAGAGCCGTATGTGCTGGTGATGACCGAAGTCGGCCCGTCCGACGTCGCCCGGCTCGATCCGCAGCGGGTCGCCGGCATCGTCACCGCCCAAGGTGGCGCTACTGCCCATAGCGCCATCGTTGCGCGTGCGTTGGGCATCCCGGCGGTAGTCGGTGCAGGCGCGGCGATGCTGTTGCTGGCCCCCGGCACGCCGCTGCTGCTCGACGGCCAGCGCGGCCGGGTCAGCGTGGCGCCGGCCGCGGATGAGCTGCAACGCGCGTTGACCGAACGCGACCAGCGTGAACAGCGCCTGCAGCAAGCCTGGGCCAGCCGCCATCAACCCGCCGTCACCCGCGACGGCCATGCCATCGAAGTTTTTGCCAACATCGGCGGCAGCCAAGGCATCGACAAAGTGGTCGAGCAGGGCGCCGAAGGGGTTGGCCTGCTGCGCACCGAGCTGATCTTCATGGCCCACCCGCAGGCGCCCGACGTGGCAACCCAGGAAGCCGAATACCGGCGCGTACTCGATGGCCTCGACGGGCGGCCGCTGGTAGTGCGCACGCTGGATGTCGGCGGCGACAAACCGCTGCCGTACTGGCCGATCGCAAGCGAAGACAATCCGTTCCTTGGCGTACGCGGTGTGCGCCTGACCTTGCAGCGCCCGCAGATCATGCGCGACCAGTTGCGCGCATTGTTGCAGGCCGCCGACGGCCGCCCCCTGCGGATCATGTTCCCGATGGTCGGGCAGATCCACGAGTGGCGCGAAGCCAAGGCCATGGTCGAGCAATTGCGCGAGGAGATCCCGGTCGCCGACCTGCAGCTGGGGATCATGGTCGAGGTGCCTTCCGCGGCCTTGCTGGCGCCACAGCTGGCGCGCGAGGTGGACTTCTTCAGCATCGGCACCAACGACCTGACCCAGTACACCCTGGCCATCGACCGCGGCCACCCGAGCCTGTCGGCACAGGCCGATGGCCTGCACCCGGCAGTGCTGCGCCTGATCCACATGACCGTGCGCGCCGCCCATGCCGAAGGCAAGTGGGTCGGGGTCTGTGGCGAGCTGGCCGCCGACCCGCAAGCGGTGGCCATATTGCTTGGGCTTGAGGTCGACGAGCTCAGCGTGGCCTCGCGCAGCGTCGCCGAAGTCAAGGCGCTGGTGCGCCAGCGTGATTACCAGACGGCCCGTGCGCTTGCGCTCGAGGCACTGCAACAAGACAGCGCCGCCGCCGTGCGCGCGTTGGTGGAGCACTACTGATGGCCAAGATCCTCACCCTGACCCTGAACCCGGCGCTGGATATCACCGTCAGCCTCGACAGCTTGCGCGCAGGCCAGGTCAACCGCAGCCAGGCGCAGTACAGCCACGCCGCCGGCAAGGGCCTGAATGTCGCCCAGGTGCTGGCCGACCTTGGCCACAGCGTGACCGTCGGCGGGTTTCTTGGCCGCGACAACCTGCAGCTGTTCGAAGCGCTGATCCAGTGGCGCGGCTTCGCCGACTGCTTTGTCCGCGTGGCCGGCGAGACGCGCAGCAACATCAAGCTGGTCGAGGCCAACGGCTGCGTGACCGATATCAACGGCCAGGGCCCGGAGGTCGATGCCGCTTCACGCAGCGCGCTGATGCGCAAGCTGCTGCAGATTGCGCCAGGGCATGACGCGGTGGTGGTTGCCGGCAGTCTGCCGCGCGGCATCGACCCGCAGTGGTTTGCCGAGCTGCTCGGGCAGCTCAAGGCGCAAGGCTTGAAGATTGCTCTGGACAGCAGCGGCGAGGCCTTGCGCGCCGGCCTTCAGGCAGCGCCCTGGCTGGTCAAGCCGAACACCGACGAGCTTGCTGAGGTACTCGGCCACAGCGTCACCGGCCGGGCCGAACAGCAGCAGGCTGCCAGCCAACTACTGGCAAGCGGCATCGAGCACGTAGTGGTGTCGCAAGGCGAGCACGGCGTCAGCTGGTACCGCGCAGGTGCCGCGCTGCACGCACAACCGCCGCAGGTGCGCGTAGCGAGCACGGTCGGTGCCGGCGACTCGCTGGTGGCCGGCATGGTCCATGGCCTGTTGCAGGGCGAGGCGCCAGCACAGACGCTGCGCCGCGCCACCGCCATCGCCGCCCAGGCGGTGACGCAGGTCGGCTTTGGTATCCGCGACAGCGCGCAGCTGGAACAACTGCAAGCAGGCGTACACATCACAGAACAACAAGAGGCTTGCCGATGAACATTGCCATTGTCACCGCCTGTCCCAACGGCCAGGTCTCCAGCGTACTCAGCGCGCGCCTGCTGGCGGCTGCAGCGCAGCGTCGCGGCTGGAGCACCAGCGTCGAGGTGCAGGATGCCGAGCACCCCGAGCGCAATTTGAGCGCCACGCAGATCGCCGAGGCCGACTGGGTGCTGGTGATCAGTACCGGCGCGGTCGATCTGTCGCGCTTCGTTGGCAAACGCCTGTACCAGAGTACACCGGCTCAGGCGTTGGCCGATCGCGAGAGTTTTCTCGATGAGGCAGCTGCTCAGGCGCAGGTCCACAGTGCCAGCGCCGTGGTCGATGCACCGGCCGCGCTGGGCCCGCCGAAGATAGTCGCGGTCACGGCCTGTCCAACCGGCGTGGCCCACACCTTCATGGCTGCCGAAGCCTTGCAGCAGGCCGCGCAGCAACTGGGCTACCAGCTCACGGTGGAAACTCAGGGTTCGGTCGGTGCGCGCAATCCGCTGTCGGCGCAGGCCATTGCCGAGGCCGATGTGGTACTGCTGGCGGCCGACATCGAAGTGCCCACTGCGCGCTTTGCCGGCAAGCGGGTATACCGCTGCGGTACCGGCATTGCTCTCAAGCAAGCCAAGGCCACCCTCGACAAGGCCCTGCTCGAAGCCAAGCAGGAAAGCGCTGCCGATGCCGCCGCGGGGGGCACGGCCAGCAGCGAAAAAAGCGGCGTGTACAAGCACCTGCTGACCGGCGTGTCGTTCATGCTGCCCATGGTGGTAGCTGGCGGTTTGCTGATCGCCTTGTCCTTCGTGTTCGGCATCAATGCCCACGAAGTGCCCGGCACCCTGCCGGCGGCGTTAATGCAGATCGGCGCTGAGGCAGCCTTCAAACTGATGGTGCCGCTGCTGGCCGGTTACATCGCCTGGTCGATTGCCGACCGCCCTGGCCTTGCGCCGGGGATGATCGGCGGGATGCTGGCGACCATTCTTGGCGCGGGCTTTATCGGCGGCATCGTAGCCGGCTTTCTGGCCGGCTACAGCGCCAAGGCGATCAGTCGCTGGGTGCGCTTGCCGAGCAGCCTCGAGGCGCTCAAGCCGATCCTGATCATCCCGCTGCTGGCCAGCCTGTTCACCGGCCTGGTGATGATCTATGTGGTGGGCCAACCGGTCGCCTCGATGCTTGCGGGCCTGACCCAGTTCCTCGACAACATGGGCACCACCAATGCCATTCTGCTCGGGCTGCTGCTGGGCGGGATGATGTGTGTGGACCTTGGCGGGCCGATCAACAAGGCGGCCTATGCGTTCTCGGTCGGCCTGCTGTCGAACCAGAGCTTTGCACCGATGGCCGCGACCATGGCTGCCGGCATGGTGCCGCCGATCGGCCTGGGAATCGCCAGCCTGATCGCCCGCAGCAAGTTCGCCCAGAGTGAGCGCGAGGCAGGCAAGGCAGCGTTGGCATTAGGCCTGTGCTTTATCTCCGAAGGGGCGATCCCGTTTGCTGCCAAGGACCCGTTGCGGGTGATTCCAGCGAGTGTTATCGGCGGCGCGCTGACCGGGGCGCTGTCGATGTACTTTGGCTGCAAGCTGATGGCGCCGCATGGCGGCCTGTTCGTATTGTTGATCCCCAATGCGATCAACCATGCGCTGCTGTACTTGCTGGCGATTGCCGCCGGCAGCCTGGTCACGGCGCTGATCTATGCCGTGCTCAAGCGTAAAGAGCAGGTCGAGCTGGCGATAGCGCCGGTCAAGGCCTGAGACCTGAGCGCCAGGCCCCTTCGGGTGAAGGGGCCTGGCGTTTGTGCTTGTGCCGCAATGGCACCAGCAGTTCACCCAGCCCGTTGTGATCAATCTCATGCATCAAGGCCAGCAGCGCCCCTAGCTCACCTGGCGGAAAGCCCTTGCGCGCAAACCAGCCAAGGTAATCGCCAGGCAGATCGGCCAACAGCCGGCCCTGGTATCTGCCGAATGGCATGCTGCGGGCCACCAGCAGTTGCAGGTATTCAGGTTTCATCGCCAGCCGCCTCCGGATAAAGCGCCGACGATACTGCAATCTGCACGAGGGCCCAAGCGGTGATCATGCAGAACGCCGTTTACAAGGGTTACGCATTAATCCGTAAGCTAATGATTTATAAGTATTTTTTGTTGCTCGATAAATTGGCACGAAGCCTGCTCTGTATATAACCACTTCCCACTGCCAAGGAGTTTGAGCAATGAGCAATCCAAACAAAGATGTAATCGACGTCCTCAACGACCTGATCGAATACAGCAAGGATGGCGAGAAAGGCTTCAAGGCCTCTGCCGAGGACGTGAAGAATCCTGAGCTTAAAGCGTTCTTCGTCAAGCGCGCTGCTGGCTGTGCTACTTCTGCTGCCGAGCTGCAGAGCGAAGTGCGTCGTCTGGGCGGCGATCCAGAAACCTCTACCAGCGTCAGTGGTGATCTGCACCGCGGTTGGGTCAATCTGAAGTCGATGCTGACCGGCAAGGACGATGAAGCGATCCTTAATGAAGTGGAGCGCGGTGAAGACCACGCCCTCAAGGCTTACAAAGAAGCCCGTGAAAAGCTGGTCAAACTTGGCCGTACTGCTACTGACACCAGCTACAACCTGGTCGAAACTCAGCTGCAAGGTGTTCAACGCAATCACGATGAAGTGAAGGCCCTGCGCGACGCAGCACGCGCCCGCTCTTAATCGAGCGGTCCCTCTACCCGGTTACGGCCTTTGGCCTTGGCCCGGTAGAGGGCCTCGTCCGCGGTGCTCAACAGACTGGCCAAGTCTTGCTGGGTACCGGGGATGTACAGGCCGATGCCGATGCTCACCGTCACCGAGTGGGTATCTGCGCCAAATGGCGCCAAGCCCTCCACCCCCTGCTTGATCCGCTGCGCCAGCAGCAGTGCGCCAGCCTGTTCGGTTTCCGGCAGCACGATCTGAAATTCCTCGCCGCCATAGCGCGCTGCCAAGTCTGAAGGCCTGCGAATACAGCCTTCTATGGTTTTCGCGACCTCCCGCAATGCATGGTCACCACCGGCATGCCCGTGGCGTTGATTGAACGCCTTGAAATGATCGATATCGACCATCAGGATCGCCAACGGCCTGCGGTTGCGCTGTGCCCGTGCCCATTCCAGACGCAGCACCTGATCCAGCCGCCGGCGGTTGGCAAGGCCGGTCAAGCTGTCGGTTGCCGCCAGTTTTTCCAGGCCTAGTTCGAGCTCCTGACGACGGCGCAGCTCGCGTCCGAGCAGCACCGTCAGCCACAGGATGGCGATGCACAGCACGCCCGTGGCGATGCTCACCACGGCGGCGGTACGGCGCCATGACTGGAATACTTCATCGCTCGAGTGCGCTACCACCACAACGAGTGGCTGGTCGGCAACCTGGGCGAAGGTGTACAGGCGCTCGACCCCGGAAGCACTGGACTTGGCAGTAAAGCTGCCACTGCGTTGGCTGAGGATGCGCTGGAAGTTGGGCCGGCTGCTGAAGTTGCTGCCGATCAGCCTACTTGGTGCCGCACTGGGATGGCGCGCCAGCAACTGACCTTCGGTGTTGAACAGGCTGATGCTGCTGTCGACACCGATATCCAGGCGCTGGAACAGCTCGCTGACGTAACCCAGGCGCAGTGCGCCGGCAGCAATACCTGCGAACTCACCATTCAGCCCGTTGATACGCCGGCTGAAACTGATGCACCAGTCCAGGTCGCCAAGCCTGGCCTTGAACGGTGGGCTGATCAACATGCCCAGGCTGGAGTCGGCCTGATGGGCCTTGAATACCTTTGTGTCGGCGAAGTTAGCCTTGCGCGGGACAGCGCTGGTTGAGTCGCCAATCACGTTCCCCTGCGCATCGATCCACAGCACGTCACCGCGCCGGCGGTCGACGAAGGCTTCGTTGAACAGCAGCCGCTGGCGCAGCTCGCTCGGCACGCCAGTCAATTCCTTGCGCCCGACTACCCAGATCAGCCCTTGCAGGGACTGGTCGTACAGCTCGATGTTGCGTAGCACATCGCTCTCGATCAGCTGGACGATGTTGCTCGACGAGCGGATTGCCGACTGCTCGACACTGTCGCGTTCGCGGGCGAGCAAGAACACCACTATCGCCAAAATCGCGAGCACAGCCAGGCAGCTGCCTAGATTGAGCAACAGCTCGGGGTGCGACTTGAGCGGGGCATTCCCCGGTGATCGATTGGGCAACATGAGGCTCGCAACTGCGTAAGTCCCTCGTGTCCTTGAGGGAGGGCCAGGGCGGGGCGGCGGTAGTGTAGGGAAGCGGTGATTGTCGGACAAGGAGTTATCTGGCCATCCGACGAGTGCGTGCAGCGCTGGCGGGGCTGATACGGGGCGCTCGCCAGCGGCAAAGCCGCATTGCAGAGTGCCCCGTGCTTGCTGGCCGCGATCAGAACAGATTGAGCGGATAATCCACGATCAGGCGGATTTCATCGTTGTCCTGCTCGGCAGCGTAGGCCTGGTTGGCGCGGTGGCTGGCATAACGCAGCAGTACCGACAGGTCTTTGAAGTCGCCCTGCTGGAATACGTACTTGATATCCAGGTCACGTTCCCAATGGGTGGCGTGCTTGCCGTCGGCATTGTAGTAGTCGTAATAGGCGTTGTTTTGCGCTGCCTTGGTCAGGTCAGCTTCACCGCGTGAGTACGACAGCTCAGTGCTCAGGCCATCGACGCCGAAGCCGGCAAAATCATAACCGTAGGCCAGCTTCCACGAGCGCTCGTTCGGTGCGTTGAAGTCCGAGTACATCCGCGAGTTGTCGAGGAACACGCTGTCACCCAGATTGATGTAGTCGAACGGCGTGTTGCCGTTGACCCGCTGATAGGCGGCGGTAACGCTGTGATGACCGGCGTTGACCGTGAAGTGCAGGCTGAACGTGTTGTTGTCGATGTCGCCCAGCAGCGCCTGGCCGGTGTCCTGGGTGTGATAGAAGTGCAAACCCGGGTTGAGGCTGACCAGGTCGTTAACTGCATAGGTGTAGTCAAAGTCGAAGTAGTACTGGTTCCAGATGTCCTTCAGCTCGGCTGCATAGAGGTTGCTGGTGATCGCTTCGCTGCCGCTCCAGGAGGCGCCGGCCCAGCTCAGGTGCTGACTGTCGCGGTTGTCCTGCAAGGCGCCGTAGTAAGTGTCGATGCGGCGATGGCCGCTCTGGTTGTACGGCTTGGTGAAGCTGACCTGGCCGCCTTCGAGGAGCAGGCCGTCGATGCTGTTGTTGCTCAGGCTGACGCCGCGAAAGGTCTGCGGCAGCATGCGCGTTTCGCCGCCGGCGATGACCGGGTTGCTGAGGAACAAGTCACCGGCCTTGAGCTCGGTGTCGAACGCCTTGAGCTTGAGCGCGGCACCGGCAGTGGAGAAGGCGTGCGGCGCAGCGCCCAGCTCGCCGTTGGCCTTGGTGTGTTCAGGCAGGATGCTGGTGCCGGCATAGCCGCCACCGCCATCGAGCTTGAGCCCGAGCATGGCGTGCGCATCCAGGCCGAAGCCGACAGTGCCCGGGGTGTAGCCGGACTCGAAGCGAGCGACGAAACCCTGGCCCCATTCACGGTTGTCGCGCACACCGCTATTGAGGTTGTTGCGGTTGAAGTAGGCGTTGCGCAGATGCAGGTTGAACGAGGAGCCTGCGACAAAACCTTCAGCGGCTTCGTCGGCGTGGGCGACGCTTGGCATCGTTGCGGCGAGTGCAATGAACAGCGGGGTGAAACGGAAAGCGGAAGACACCGGTTAGAGCTCCTTTGGTCTGACGGTGGGGCAATTTTTATTGTCGAAAAACGCAGTGACTGCAGTGAGTCAAGGTATCTGCGTGGTGCAAATTTTGGACATAAAAAAAGCCGCTGATCAGCAGCGGCTTGAAGAGGCTAACATATCGGCGCGCAGGGCGCCCATGTGCAGACCTTGGGAAGAGGGGCAGTTGCAGGCAGCTCGATCAGCTGTCGCTGGCAGCATTCTGGTCAGTCTTGGCAGCTGTCTGCTGTGCATCTTTGCCGGCCTCAGCCGATTGCGCGGCATAGCCTTCGCGGGCTTCTTGATGGGCCGCGGCAAGGGCTGCGTTACGGGCGACAAAGGCCGGCGATTCTTCCGCCATGGCCAGCGGTGACAACAACAGGGAAGAGGCAAAGAAAAGGCTCGCGATACCCATACTGTTGGACATTTGAAACAACCTTCTTGCGCTGCAAGTGTGAGTGAGGACAGGCGCCAAATTAGTCCTGTTCAGCCCGCAGAAACAGCATCCGGTTGGAGATGCACTGTTGCGAAAAAAGTAATGATAACCGGCGAAACCATCAGCTATCAGCGGCAAACCCGCTGGTTTGAGCGCTCGGCAGGCGTATGCCGAAGGTGTTGCTGCCGTGGTTGCTGCGCACAAATACTTCACCGCCGTGCATCAGCGCGATTGCCTTGACGATCGCCAGGCCCAGGCCATGATTGCCAGCGCCGTTGTTGCTGCGCGCGGCATCGACCCGGTAGAAACGCTCGAACAACAGTTGCAGGTGCTCGTCGGCGATGGCCGGGCCGGGGTTGCTTACGGCAATGCTGACCTGCTCGGGCTGCGCATCGATGCGCACGGTGATCACCTGATGGGCCTGGGTGTGCTGCACGGCGTTGTGCAACAGGTTGATCAGCGCTCGGCGCAACTGCGCGGTTTCGATCGGCGCGATGGCATCGCCGCTGACCCTGACCTGCACCTGGGCGTCTTCGAGGATGTAATCCAGGTAGTCGAGGGTGGTGGCTACTTCAGCGGCCAGCGACGCCTGGGTCAGCGCGGTGGCCTTGCTGCCCTGATCGGCGCGGGCCAGAAACAGCATGTCGTTGATGATGCTGCGCAGCCGTTCCAGCTCTTCAAGGTTCGATTGCAGTACGTCAAGGTAGTGCTCGGCGCTGCGTCCGCGGGTCAGTGCCACCTGGGTCTGGCCGATCAGGTTGGTCAGCGGCGAGCGCAGTTCGTGGGCGACATCGGCGTTGAACGCCTCGAGTCGCGAATAGGCGAGGGTGACCCGCTCCAGGGTGGCGTTGAAGGCGCCGGCAAACTGCGCCAGCTCAGGGGCCAGTTGCTCGGTCGGCAGCCGCCCGTCCAGGCGCGGCACGGCCAGCGCCTGGGCTTTGCTGGACAGCGCTGACAGCGGCCGTAAACCGATGCGTGCCACCCAGTAGCCCAGCAGGGCGGCCAGCAGCACGCCCAGCGCGGCCAGGCTGACGATGGCCACCAGCAAGCTGTGCTGCGCCTGCCAGAAGGTTTCGGTGTCGATGCCGATCATGAAGCGCAGCGCCGGCCGCTGTGCCAAGGGCGGCAGCTCACTGACCAACATCTTGTACGGGTAGGGGCTGCCGTTCAGGCGCAGGTCGCGCATGCCCTCGGCGCCTTCGGCGAAGGCGCGGATCTGTTCGCTGGGTTTGCCGTACTCGAACTGCGGGTCGCTGCTGACCGCCCAGAAGCGGATGCGCCGATCTTCTTCACTGAGCAGATTGAGCTTGTTGCTGACCTTGAGCCAATGCTCGTGGGTGCCGAAGCGCTTCAAGGTCGACTCGAGCACGCTGTAGCGGGCGTCCAGTTCGGCCGCGGGCAGCAGGTCGAGGCTGCGGTCGACCTGGCGATACAGTGCGGCGCCGATCAGCAGAAACACCGCCAGCGCCACCAGCATGAACAAGCCGGCCAGGCGCAGCGCGATGGAATTAACCGGCACGGTTTTCCAGGACATAACCCATGCCTCGGATGGTATGCAGCAGCTTGTTGGCGAACGGTCCGTCGAGTTTGGCCCGCAGGCGCTTGATCGCCACCTCGACGACATTCGCGTCGCTGTCGAAGTTGATGTCCCAGACCAGCTCGGCAATGGCGGTCTTGGAGAGGATTTCGCCCTGGCGTCGAGCCAGCACGCTGAGCAGCGAAAACTCCTTGGCGGTCAGTTCCAGACGCTGCCCGGCGCGGCTGGCCTTGCGGCTGATCAGGTCGATGGAAAGGTCAGCGACCTGTACCTGCAGCGGCTCATGATTGCTGCTGCGGCGGGTCAGCGCCTGCAGGCGGGCGACCAGTTCGAGAAACGAAAACGGTTTGCCGAGGTAGTCGTCAGCGCCCTCGCGCAGGCCATGGATACGGTCTTCGACACGCTCGCGGGCAGTCAGCATGATCACCGGCGTCTGCTTGCGTGCGCGCAGGCCACGCAGCACGCCGTAGCCATCCAGGCCGGGGAGCATGACGTCGAGCACGATCACGTCATAGTCGCTGTGCAGGGCCAGGTGCAGGCCGTCGGTGCCATCGCGGGCGACGTCAACGGTGAAGCCTTGCTCGCTCAGGCCCCGATGCAGGTAGTCGGCGGTTTTTTCTTCGTCTTCGACGATCAGTACTCGCATGGTCTGCTCTCAGCTGATACGTGGCGCGGCGGCGTCGGTGCGGTGGCGGCGATGGAACAGGCGCTCCAGCGCCAGGTAGATCACCGGCGTCGTGAACAGGGTCAGCGCCTGGCTGACCAGCAAACCGCCGACCACGGCGATGCCCAGCGGCTGGCGCAGTTCGGCGCCGGTGCCAAAGCCGAACATCAATGGCACCGCGCCCAGCAGCGCGGCCAGGGTGGTCATGATGATCGGCCGAAAGCGCGTCAGGCATGCCTGGTGAATGGCCTGCTCCGGGCTCATGCCGTGTTTGCGCTGAGCCTCCAGGGCAAAGTCGATCAGCAGGATACCGTTCTTCTTGACGATGCCAATCAGCAGCACCACGCCGATCAGGCCCATGATGCTGAAATCCTGCCCCATCGCCCAGAGCAGAATCAGCGCACCGAGCCCCGCCGAGGGCAGGGTCGAAATGATCGTCAGCGGGTGCACGAAGCTCTCGTAGAGCACGCCGAGTATGATGTACACCGCCACCAGCGCAGCGAGGATCAGCCACGGTTGGCTCGACAGCGAACTCTGAAAGGCCTGCGCCGCGCCCTGGAAGTTGCCGCTGATCGAATCGGGCATACCGAGCTCGCGCTGGGTCTGCTCAAGGATGCGCACGGCATCGCCAAGGGCCACTCCCGGCGCCAGGTTGAATGACAGGTTGGCGGCCGGGAACAGACCGTCATGGGCGATCGACAGCGGCCCTGTACTCGGCGCAGCGACATGCGCCACCGCTGCCAGTGGCACCATTTCGCCGGTCAGCGGCGAGCGCAGATAGAAGTAGTTGAGGCTTTCGGCCTTGCCACGCTGGCGCGCGTCCAGTTCGAGGATCACCTTGTACTGGTTGGTCTCGGTCTGGAATTCGCTGATCTGCCGCTGGCCGAAGGCGTCGTACAGTGCCTGGTCGATATCGGTGGTGGTCAGGCCGAAGCGTGCCGCCGCCTGACGGTCGATGTCGATGCGGGTGACGCTGGCGCCCAGCTGCAGGTCATTGGACAGGTCACGCAGGGCCGGCACCTCGCGCAGGCGCTCGGTCAGGCGTTGGGTCCAGAGGTTCAGGGCAACGCCGTCGTTGCTCTTGAGCACGTATTGATACTGCGTGCGCGACGGCCCGGAGCTGAGGTTGATGTCCTGGCCGGCGCGCATGTACAGCACCACCCCAGGCACCTTGGCCAGTTGCGGGCGCAGCCGGTCGATCAGTTCGCTGGCGGTGACGTCGCGCTCGCCGCGGGGTTTCAGGGCAATCCAGAAACGGCCGTTGGCGATGGTCTGGTTGTTGCCGGTCACGCCCACTGCGTGGGAGAACGCGCGTACGGCCGGGTCAGCCTCGATGATCTTCGCCAACGCCTCGTGCTTGGCGACCATCGCGGGGTACGACACATCCGCCGCCGCTTCGCTGGTGCCAAGGATGAAACCGGTGTCTTGCAGCGGGAAGAAGCCTTTGGGGATGGCCACGTAACCGACTACCGCCAGCGCCAGGGTCAGGCCGAACACGCCGAGGGTAAGCCGCTGGTGGGCGAGGGCGCGATTCAGGCCCTTTTCGTACCAGCGCAGCAAGCGCTCACCGAAACCGCCATGCTGCTCGGCACTCGGCCTGCGCATGAACAGGGCGCTGAGCGTGGGTGCCAGGGTCAGCGAGACCAGCACCGAAATCAGGATGGTCGCGGTGGCAGTCAGGGCAAATTCCTTGAACAGCCGGCCGACCACACCGCCCATGAACAGCAGCGGGATAAACGCGGCAATCAACGAGAAGCTGATCGAAATCACCGTGAAGCCGATCTCGCCAGCGCCTTTGATCGCCGCTGTACGGCTGTCATCGCCGGCTTCAAGGTGACGGTGAATGTTCTCGACCACGACGATGGCATCGTCGACCACAAAGCCGACCGAAATCACGATCGCGACCAGGGTCAGGTTGTTCAGGCTGAAGCCCATCACGTACATCAGTGCGCAACTGGCAATCAGCGACACGCCAAGCACGCTGGACACCACCAGGGTCGCCGACCACTGGCGCAGGAACAACGCCATCACTCCGATCACCAGCACCACCGCAATCAGCAAGGTCAGCTCGACCTCGTGCAGCGAGGCGCGGATGGTCTGGGTGCGGTCCTGCAGTACCGACACTTCGACCGAGGCCGGCAGCATCTCCTGCAAGCGCGGCAGCGCCGCCAGCACGCGGTCGACGGTGTCGACGATATTCGCCCCCGGCTGGCGGAACACCACCAGATTCAACCCCAACTGATCGCCGGCCCAGGATTTGACGTAAGCGTTCTCGGCGCCGTCGATGACCTTGGCGACATCGCTCAGGTAGACCGGTGCGCCATCGCGATAGGACACGATCAGCCGGGCGTAATCCTCGGGATGAAACAGCTGATCGTTGGCGCTGATGGTCGACACGCTGTGCTCACCGTACAGAGCGCCTTTGGCCAGATTGAGGCTGGTCTGCTGGATGGCCAGGCGGATGTCGGCCAGGGTCAGGCCGATGGCGGCGAGTTTTTCCGGCTGCGCCTGAACCCGGATGGCCGGGCGCAGCTGGCCGGAAATATTGATCAGGCCGACCCCGTCGATCTGGCTCAGTTGGCGCGCGAGCAAGGTCTCGACGTAGTCGCTCAGTTCGTTGCCGGGCATTTGTGCCGAGCTGACGGTAAGCACCAGCACCGGACTGTCGGCCGGGTTGACCTTGCGCCAGGTCGGCGGGTTGGGCAGGTCCTGGGGCAGTTTCGAGGTGGCCGTGTTGATCGCCGCCTGGACTTCCTGGGCGGCGGTGTCGATGTTCTTGTCGAGGCTGAACTGCAGGATCAGGTTGGTCGAACCCAGTGCGCTGCTGCTGGTCATCTGGGCCAGGCCGGGGATGGCGCTGAACTGCACCTCCAGAGGCGTGGCTACCGATGAAGCCATGGTTTCAGGGCTGGCCCCGGGCAGCTGGGTGGTGACCTGAATGGTCGGAAAATCCGCCTCCGGCAGCGGCGCCACTGGCAACCTGGGGAAGGCAATCGCGCCGAGCAGGATCAGCGCGAAGGTCAGCAGCAGGGTTGCCACCGGGTGATCGATGCACCAGGCCGAGAGGCCGTTGCGGCTGTTCATGGCTGTAGCCTGGGCGCGGCCAGCTCAGTACTGGCGGGTGGATCGCCGAGCACTTCGACGCGCGCGCCAGGTTTGAGCCGCGACTGGCCATCGACTACCAACTGGTCGCCGGCGGCTATCCCGCTGATGATGGTCAGGTCGCTGTCTTGAAACAGCACCTTGACCGGTACGCTGGTGACCTTGTCGCCGTCCAGGCGATAGACGTAGTGGCCATCGATGCCGCGTTGCACCACCGGCGGTGGCACCACCAGCGCGCCGCGATCAAGCCCTGTGCGCAGTTTGACCGTGACCAGTTGGCCGGGCCAGAGCAGGCCGTCCTTGTTATCGAACTCGGCCTTGATGCGCAGGGTGCCGGTGTTGGCTGATATCTGGTTGTCGATCAAGGCCAGGCGGCCTTCACCGAGCAGCGTGCGCTGATTGTCGGCATCCATGAACGCTTGCACCAGTGCCGGCTCGGGTGCCTTGAGCAACTGCTGCAAGGTGGGCAGCAGTTGCTGCGGCAGGGCGAACTCGACTGCAATCGGATCGATCTGGGTCACGCTGAACAGGCTCTGGGTATCGCTGCTGCGCACCAGATTGCCGGGGTCGACATTGCGGATACCGACTCGCCCGGTCACCGGCGAGCGGATCTGCGTGTACGACAGCTGCACCTGCGCGTTGACGATGGCCGCCTGATTGCCTTTAGCGGTTGCCTGCAGCTGCTTGACCAGCGCTTGTTGCTGGTCAAAGGTCTGCTTCGATACGCCGTCATCGCTGCTGAGCAAGCGATAACGTTTGAGATCGACCGCAGCCACCTGCAACTGCGCCTGGCTCTGCTCGAGCAAGGCGCGGGCCTGATCGAGGCTGGCGCGGATGGCCCGGTCATCAATGACCGCGAGCAGATCGCCCTGCTTGACCCACTGACCTTCCTTGACCAGCACCTGGGTCAGAATGCCGTCGACCTGCGGGCGGATCTGCACGTTGTGCAGCGACAGCACGCTGCCGATCGCCGTGGCGAAGCGCGGCACGTCCTGCTGCGCCACCATGATCACCCGCACCGGCACTGCGCTGGGCGCGTGGTTCTGCGACGCTGCCTGGCGCTGGCTGAACCACCAGGCAAGCGCGAGCAGGACGATCAGCGCAACACACAGCACAATCACAGAGCGGGACGGACGTCGCATCGGGTCGGGTACCGTAGCCGTAGGGGAGGGGGAAACGCTTTGGTCTACTCACAGCTTATAGCCCGGCAACCGGGTCGCCAGGGTGACAGCCAGCTGTCAGCCCTGACAGTTTTGCCCTGCACAGCGGCGCGCTCAATGCCTGCGCCGCACTGCAGTGTCGTTCAGAAACCGATAAAGGCGTAGTACTGCGGCGTCTCGGCGGTCGTGCGCAGGCCATGTTCGAGCAGCTCGGCGCTCAGCGCCGGGTCGACCACATGCACGCTCCAGGCAGCACGCTCAGCGCTGGCGACCTGCTCCAGCGCTGTGCTGAATGCGCCCATGTCCGGCAGGTACGCAGTGAAGCCGTTGCCTTTCAGGGCACTGGTGTTCATCCCCAGTGCTTCGCAGATGGCCACCTTGGTGGCGATGTCGTCGCGGTCGGCCTGGCGTGACGCGGCGATCAGTGCGACCAACTGCGGATCGGCCAGCACCTGCCCATGGATCAACTCAGGGCCTTGTTGCCATGCCTCGGGCGGGCAGTCCTTGTTCTCCGGCCGCAGCGGCAGATGCGGATTGATCTCGGCGGGATAGATCCGGCACACCAGCGGCCGTGTTTCATAGATGCGGCACAGGTCGTGTTCATCGAGGTTGCGGCAGCGGCCAGGGTTGAACGCGGCAAAGGTCACCGATACGCGCAGCTCGGCTGCGCCGCAACTGACCGGATATGAACGCCCCAGCACATGTTCGCGCTGGTCCAGCGGCATGCCTGGGCCATCGCTGACGAAGCCTTCGATCAACACCACTACCTGCCCCTCTGCGGCCACCCATTGGCGGGCCTCGGCGAGGGTCAGTGGCACATGGTGGCCGGTGCAGCATTTGCCACAGCCGGTGCAGGCAAAACGAATGGGTGGATTCACTTGGCGCTGGGGTTCCACTCGCTGACGTAGGCCTGCTTGTGCGCACGGTCATACAGGCACAGCTCGGTGCCGGTGCGCTTTTTCATGTGCTTTTGCGGGTAGATGCCTTCGATCAGCAGGGCGCTGTAGCCGACCCGATCATCGAACTCGGTGGGTTTGCCGCGGGCGTGGGCGTCTTTCAGTTGGCTGGCGGCCAGGCAGTCCTTGAGCATCTGCTGGCGATATTCGTTCCAGGCTTCACTGCTGGAAGCCTGGGCGACACCGCTGCTCAGGGCGCAGACAGCGAGGAGGTAGCGCAAACACTTCATACAGGGTACCGGTAACAATTGCCCAGGGAGTGCCGATTATGCCTGACTCGTCACCCGCTGGGCATGCAGCTGGCGGTGTGCGCCGGGCAAATGGCAACCAGGTGTTACCGTTCGGCGAATACCACGGTGCGCGCTGCGGTGACCAGGCACTCGGTGAGGTCGGGCGAGGAGAACTTGGTGAGGATCGCATTGGCGCCGGCATTCTTCGCCTTCTCGCTGCTCATGGCGCTATCCAGCGAGGTGTGCAGGAGGATGTACAGGTGCTGGAAGTCGGGCGTCTCGCGTAGGGTACGGGTGAAGGCGTAGCCGTCCATCTCGGACATCTCGATATCCGAGACGATGATGTTGATCTCGCGTTCGGTGCCTTGCAGCTCGAGCAGGACGTTGATCGCATCCTTGGCACTGCGCGCGGTGTGGCACTCGATACCGAGGCCGCGCAGGGTGTGCACCGACTGCTGCAGGGCAACCTGGCTGTCATCGACCACCAGGATGTTGGCGGCCGCGAGCAGGCTGGCGTCTTCGTCGCCTAGTTCGCCCGGCAGTGGCTCGGCTGGCGCCGGGGCGATGGCGTGGATGACCTTTTCGATATCCAGTACCTGCACCAGGGTGTTGTCGACCCGGGTCACGCCGGTGATGAACGAGCGGTTGCCCGAGCCGAATGGCGGCGGTTTGATGTCGGTGCTCAGGCAATGCACGATGCGGCTGACGGCCTGTACATGCAGGCCTTGGCGCGAGCGGCTGATCTCGGTGACGATCAGGCAGCCGCCATCGGGGTCGGCCAGCGGCCGTTCGCCGATGGCCAGCGACAGGTCGATCACCGACAGCGAGTTGCCGCGCAGAGTGGCCACGCCTTTGACGTGCGGGTGCGACTCGGGCAGCTTGGTCAGCTGTGGACAGGTGATGATTTCACTGACCTTGAGCAGGTTGATCGCCATCAGCTTGCCGCTGCGCAGGGTGAACAGCAGCAGCGACAACGAGTCCGCGCGGGCATTTTGGGTGGCCATGGGCAACCTTCGGCTAAGTCAGAATAGGGAGGATGCCGGGTTATCGGCCTGCCCGGCCCAGGCTTTAGCGCTTCAACGTTCGCGCAGGGCCTCCTTGGCTCGATTGAGTGGCTTGATCAGGTAATCGAGGATGGTTTTTTCGCCGCTGCGGATGTCCACCGTGGCGACCATGCCCGGGACAATGGCGAAATGTTTGCCGGCTTTGTTCTGCAGGCTGTCCTGTTCGGTGCGGATGAACACCCGGTAGTAATAGATCTCGGGTTTGAATTCGTCCTGCAGGGTATCTGGCGAGATACCCACCACCTTGCCTTCGAGGCCGCCATAGATTGAGTAGTCGTAGGCGCTGATCTTGACCTTGGCCGCCTGATCGGGGTGGATGAAGGCGATATCGCGCGGGGCAATGCGTGTTTCGATCAGCAGGCGCTCGTCCATCGGTACGATTTTCATCACCTGGCCGCCTGGCTGGACCACCCCGCCAAGGGTATTCACTTCGATATCCTTGACGATGCCGCGTACCGGCGAGCGCAGGGTCAGGCGGGACAGCGAGTCGTTGCGGCCGCGGATCACCTGCTCGAGGCTGTCGGCTTCGGCGCTGGCCCTGGCCAGGTCTTCGCGGGCGCGCACCAGGTAGTCCGAGCGCGCTTCGTTGGCCTTGAGTTCGAGCTCCGAGCGCTGGCGGTTGAGGCGGATCACTTCGACCCGGCTGGAGGCGCCCATCTTGGCCAGGTTTTCGGTGATTTTCAGTTCGCTGCGCACCAGCCGCAGCGAGTCCTCGATGCCGGCCAGGGTCTGCTCGAGGCCGCGGCGGCGGGTCTGGTACAGCGCGGTTTCGGTCTCGATCAGCTCCGGCGACTTGCTCAGGCTGGGCGGGAAGTTCAGCGGCTTGCCGGTGACCTCGGCGCGCAACCGGGCGACGCTGGCCAGCGCTGCCCAGTACTTGGCCTCGCTCTCGCCGACGCTGGATGAGGTCTTGGTTGGATCGAGCTGGGCCAGCACCTGGTCGCGCTCGACCAGATCGCCTTCGGCGACGTTCATCTGCGCGACGATGCCGCCTTCAAACGACTGGATCACCTGCTCGCGCGAACTGGGGATGACCTTGCCGGTGCCGGTCGACACCTCGACCACCTCGAACCACGCCGCCCAGGCCAGAAACGCCGCCAGCATCAAGGCGCAGACCATGATGATGCGCCCGGCGCGCAGCACGGCGTGGTCGTCTTCTCCATCCAGGTATGATGCCGGAAGTTCGTGGCTGCTCATGCTTTGCCTCCCTGGCTTGGCTGACCGCCCTGACTCAAACGTGACAGGGCAGCGTCACGTTTGTCGTCGATGATGATCCGCCCGCCATCGAGCACCAGCACCCGATCGACCCGTTGCAGGACGCTCATGCGGTGGGTGGCGATGATCAGCGTGCGGCCCTGGCAGAAGCGCTCGAGGTTATCCAGCAGGCGCCGTTCGCTGATGTCATCCAGCGATGCGGTCGGTTCATCGAGCAGCAGCACCTGTGGTTGGCGCACCAGCAGCCGCGCCAGGACCAGTGCCTGGCGTTGCCCGCCGGACAAGCCTGCGCCGCCTTCGAGCACCACGTGGTCCATGCCCTTGGGCAATTGCCGGACGAATTCCAGCGCGCCACTGGCAGCCAGGGCGGCGAGCAGTTCCTGACCGCTGGCCTGGCCGGCGCCGAGGGTGAGGTTTTCCCGCAGGGTGCCGTGGAACAGCCGCGAGTACTGCGCCAGCAGGCCGACGTCGCGGCGCAGGTCGGCCGGGTCGAGGTGGGCCATGGCGATGCCATCGAGCGTGACCTCGCCCTCGACCAGATCCATCGCCCCGCCCAGGGCCTGCAGCAGGGTCGACTTGCCAGCGCCATTGCGGCCCAGAATCGCGATGCGTTCGCCAGGCTGAATGTTCAGTTGGTTGATGTTCAGGGCCGGCGGTGCTTCAGGGCTGTAGCGGAAAGTGGCCTGGCGCAGCTGATATTCGCCACGAATTGCCGGCAGGTGCACGCGTGCTTCGCTTTCGGGGTGATCGACTGGTGACTGCATCAATTTGTCCAGCCCTTGCAGGGCGACCTTGGCCTGTTGCCAGCGGGTCAGCACGTGGGTCAGTTGGGCCATGGGCGCCATCATCCGCGACGACAGCATGGATGCCGCGACCAGGCTGCCGGTGGTCAGGTCACCCGCAATCACCATCGGCGCGCCGACCACGATGACCACGGCAAACACCGCGCCCTGGACGTTCTGGGTCCAGGTCACCAGGCCATTGGTCAGCGTGCGCAGGCGCAGGTTGCTATGGGCGCAGGCGGCGTTGTACTGGTTCCATTGGCGCTCGAAGCGGGCCTCGGCCTGCAGCGCCTTGATCTCGTCCATGCCCTGGATGCTCTCGACCAGCATGGCGTTGCGCAGCGCCGACTCGCGCATCGACGCATTCGCCAGGCGTGCCAGCCGCCGTTGCGCGAGCAGGCCGGGCAGGAGCATGGCTACCAGCGCTGCCAACGGGATCACCACCAGCACGCCGCCGATCAGCCAGAACACCAGCAGGAACAACAGGAAGAACGGCAAATCGGCCAGCGCCGTGGCAGTGCTCGAGGTGATCAGGTCGCGGATCTGTTCCAGTTCGCGCAACTGTGAGATGAACGAGCCGGTAGATTTTGGCCGCACCGAGTTGCGCAGGCGCAGGGCATGGCCGAAGACGAGGTCGGAGATGCGCAGGTCGGCGCGCTTGCCGAGCAGATCGGTGACCTTCAGGCGCAGCAGGCGCATGCTGAAGTCGAACACCAGCGCCAGCACTACGCCGCCGAACAACACGTACAGGGTCGGCAAAGATTCGGCCGGGATCACCCGGTCGTATACCTGCATCGAGAACAGTACCCCGGCCAATGCCAGTACGTTGGCCACCAGTGAGGCGAGCATGACCTGGCCATACGGGCGCAGGTCGCGCAGGACGATGCGGGCGAACCAGTGGCGGTCATACGGCGCGGTGTAGTCGTCGGTGCGCACATCGCGCAACGGCCGCGCCGGACGCAGCAGGGCCACCCGCACGATGCGGCCGGTCAGCGCCTCACGGGGCAGCCGTGAGGTCAGCCCCTGATCACCGGCGAACACCACTGCCAGATCGTTTTCTTCGGTGACCGCCTCGACCGTGGCTAACTGGCCGTCGTCGAGTTCCAGCACCCTCGGGGTGCGCCACTGGCGCAGGCCTTTGGCATCGAAGCGTACGAAACGCAGGGTCAGCCCGGCCTGCCGCGCCATGTGCCGCAGGATTTCGTCTAGAGGCCTCGCATCTTCGATGGCGGCCAAGCGGATGCGCTGCGGCGAGACGTCCAGGCGGTAATGGTGGGCGACCTGCAGCATCACCTCCAGCCACGGTCCGAGGTCAGCCCGGGGCGGTGCGTCCGGCGCAGGCGCGGCCTGTTGCGTCTGCTGCAGATCAAGGTTGACGGTGTCGCTCATGGTTGAATCTCCACGCCTTGCAGACTGCGGCCTTCAAGAGCGAAGGCCGAGCGCAGCGCACTGCTGTTGTAGAGGCAGTCGATATCCAGCCGGAGCAGGTCCGAGCGGGTGCCGGCCAGTTCGAAGCGTGACTGGTAGATCTCCTGCTCGGCGTTGAGCAGGTCGAGCAGCGGTCGCGTGCCGAGGTCCAGGTACTGCCGGCCATAGAGCATGCGCGCCTCCTGGATGCTGACCTGGCGCGCTTCCAGCGAGCGCAGCCGCCGCGCCAGTCCCGCCGTCTGCGCTTGCGCCTCAGCCAAGCCGCGGCGGGCCTGCAGGCGAGCGGCGTCTTCAGCAGCGTCGGCCGAGGTCAGCGCATATCCCGCGGCGCGACTGCGGGCACTGACGGCGCCGCCTTGATAAATCGGCACTTCGAGGTTGAGGTAAATGCCGGCCTGGGTGCGGTCGAGGCGCGAATTGTCGCGGTCGTATTCGTTGTCCAGGTAGTGATTGAACTGCGGCTGCAACGACAGGGTCGGGTAGGCTTCAGCCTTGGCCTGGGCCAACTCGGCCTGAGACTGCGCACGCAAGGCCAGGGCCATCAGCACCGCTGGCAAACGCTCGTCGCCGCCTTGGGTGCGGCTGCAGGCACCCTCGAGTTGGCGCGGTGACTCCTCGGCCAGCGCCGGTGGCGAGATGCGCCCGAGCAGCGCCGCCAGGGTCGAGCGCCAGCGTTGGTGCTGCGCTTGATATTCAGCGAAAGTGGCCCGCGCGCTTTCGACCCGTGACTCGGCCTGCACCGTGTCGGAACGGGCGCTGGCGCCCATGTCGCTGCGTTGCCGGGCGAGCTCGACGATGTCGCCGACGCCGCGGATCTGCTCGCGGGCGATCAATGTCAGTTGCTCGTAGCGGCGGGTTTCGATCCAGGCATAGGCGGTGTCGCGGGCAAGGTCATCGAGCACCAGCAGGATGTTGGCCTGGGCCCGGGCGGCAGCGGCGCGGGCGGCGCTGACGGCGTTGTCGACCTTGCCGAAGTCATACAGCATCTGCTTGAACGACAGGTTTAGTGCCTGGCTACTGCGGTCGGCGCCGTTGCCGGTGTCGTAGCCGCCGCGCAGGCCGCCGGAAATCTGCGGGTAATAACCAGCGCGGGCGACGTTGATGCCTTCGCCCTGTTTGTACAGGTTGCCTACCGCCTCGGCGATGCTGGGGTGCCATTGCGCGGCCATCAGCACCGCCTCGTCGATGCCGAGGCGGTCGCCAGCTATGGCCGACTGGCCGACCGGCGCGCGCGCTGGTACGGCATCCGGAGCATCGCGCAACAACGACGGGCCGATCTGGCGCAGTTGCGGGTCTATGTCATCGGCCGCCATGGCGACCGGGTAGAGGTTGCACGCAAGGAGCCCGAGGGCTCCCAGTAACAGCGGTGACAGCTGACAGCCTCGCTTCACAGGTTTCCCTTACTGCTGGTCGTCCTTGCCGCCGGTTGCCCGGCGGGATTCATCAGCTTCAAACAACGTGGATGCCGTTCTGTACCCACAAGTGGTGGCTTGGATCCTCCTGAGCGGTGTACTGGGTATAGTCGATACCGTCGGCATTCTGCTGGCCGGTCAGGGTCCAGTTGTCGCTGAGCTGCACGGTATCGTTGCTGTCACCCTTGATCAGCAGAGTGTCGTTGGCGCTTTCGGTCACCGCCACCACGTCGGCCAGGCTCAGGCTCAAGGTCACCGAACTGCTGTCATTGAGGTCGATCACCTCGATGTCGTGCAGGCGCCCAACCAGGTTGCCGAGGTCGATACTGGCATCGCCGCCGGCCCACAACAGGGTGTCGGTACCGCTGCCGCCGTCGACGTTGGTGAACTGCTGATCGACGATCACCAGGGTGTCGTCACCGGCGCCGCCGGTCAGGCTGATTGCTCCACCATGACTACCGTCGAGGTGGTCGTTGCCATCGCCGCCGTGCAGCCCTTCGACCGCAGTGCTGGCAGCCACACTGAACAGCGCGCCGGCGTCATCGTCGCTGCCGGCCAGCAGTGCCGAGGTAGCGGCAAAGGCCCCGGCATTGTTCAAACCGATGGTCAGGGTGGCGGTGTCGGTGGTGCCGTTGGGGTGGGTCAGTTCGTAGGTGAAGGTGTCCTGCTGGCCAATCACGGCAGCGCTCAGGCCAGGCTTGAGGGTATAGCTGTAGCTGCCATCTGCCTGCACCAGCAGCGTGCCGTAGGTCCCGGTAACACTGATGCCGTTGTAGCCGGGGATGGCATAGGTGTTGGCCGCCACCAGCACGCTGAGCACGGTCAGGCTGGAGCCGAGGGTATCGCTGCCGGTACCGGTGGTGTCGTTGAGCAGGTTGCCGCTGACCGGGGTGTAGCCACTGACTACGAATTCCTTGGTGTAGGTCGTGGTGGTGTTGATAGTGGTGGCAATCGAAGCGGCCAGGCCAATGCCGCCGGCGCTGACGCGAATCTGATACGAACCTGGCCCCTTGTCCTGGAAGGTGTACGCTGCGCCGCCGCCGAGCAGGCTGACCAGTGAGCCGCCGGTAACGGTTTGCTCAACTACATACAGACCTGTTGCCGGGTTGAGCTTGAGCAGCTCGACCTTGGTGCTGCTGAGCAGCCCGAGCAGATTGCTCGAGTTGAGCACTACCTGTAGGTCGGCAGTGGTATCGACCGCAACCGTATTGGTTGCCGACGTCACCGAGCGGTTGCCAATCAGCGGCAAGCTCAGGTTGGCCAGGTTGGCGCTGCCGCTGGTTTCACGGTTGACCAGGCTGATACCGGTGCTGTCGAGGTCGTTGACCGCGTCGACCACGGTGGCCGGCGCGCTGTAGTTGTTGTCGTTCCAGATCTCGGTGGCTTGTGGGCTGTCGATGCGCACATAGAGATTGGCGGTGTCTTTAAGGCCGTTGGCATGCAGTAGCTGGTAGCTGAACACATCGACCTTGCCCACACTCGACGGGCTGCCGTTGGGGGTATAGCTGTAGCTGCCATCGGCGCGGATCAGCAAGGTGCCATACAGACCCTGCACTTCGGTGGCGGCGCCGGCGGAGACGTAGCTGCCGTTTTTCAGTACCTGCACCACCGCGCCGTTGTCCGGGCCGGTCTGGTCGACGCTGCCGTCGGTGCCAGGGTCGCTGAGGACGTTGCCGGTGGTCGGCGTGCCGGTGCCGGTGAACTGGGTCAGGCTGGTGGACTGCACGTCCAGACTGGTGGTGACTGTGGTCAGCAGACCGATACCGGTACTGTTGACCGTTAGCCGGTAGTCACCCGCCAGCAGTTCACCGATATTGACCTGCAGGCCTTGGCCCAGCGGCAGCAGGATCAGGTCGAGCAGCCCCTGGCTGTTGCCGGTGGCGAGGGTGACCCAGCCGCCAGCAGCATTCTTGACCTGCAGGGTGTAGGTCGCGCCGTCGAGCAAGGCCAGGGCGCTGCTGGTGCTGAGGGTCAGGGTCGGGTCAGCAGTAGTGCCGGCGGCGACCGTCCAGGTGAAGGTTTTCGAGAAGCCGGACAACAGCGTACTGAAGCTGTCGGTGAAGGTCTTGGTGGTGATGACTGGGGCCAGGTTCACCGTGGCTACCGCCAGATTGTCGCTGGCCGAGACTGGCGCATTGGCGTCGACGTCCGGCGCGATCAACGCAACCCCGGCGGAGACGTTGTTGCGCGGGTCGGTAAGGGTGATCGAAAGGGCCTGGCCGTTATCCTGGGCAGGGCTCAGGGTGACCATGAAGGTGCCGTCCGGATTGACCGTGGCGGGCTGCGAAACGACCCCGCTGGGACCGCGCACCGTCACCGTCGCGCCAGGCTCGCCGCGCCCGGTGATGACGCTGCCATCGGCATTGATCACCAAATTGCTGGCGATGGCGGGTGGCGTGATGTCCGGAGCAGTCAGGGCCACCCCGGAGGTATTGCCCGCGGCATCGCTCTGGTTGACCGTCAAGGCCTGGTTGTCGACCTGCGCCGCCAGCAAGCTGACCACGAACAGGCCGTTGGCGCCGACGATGGCGCTGCCCAGCACTACGCCGCCGGCGCCGAGCACGGTGATCTTGTTGCCAGCGATGCCGGCGCCGCTGACCAAGGTGCCAGCGGCATTGATGGTGGCGGTGGGGGCGGGCGGTGGCGTGGGGTCCGGCGCGCCGATGGTGGTGGTGCCGGAGATATTGCCAGCGGCGTCGGCCTGACGCACGGTCAGCACCTGGCCGTCGTTCTGGGTGGTGGTCAGGTTGACCGTGAATTGCCCGTTGGGGCCTACCACGGCGGTGCCCAGCGGAGTGCCGGCAGCCGAGAACACGCTAACGGTGGCACCGATTTCGCCCGTGCCACTGAGTTGGGTGCCCAAGCCATTGACCAGCAAGTTGCCTGGCGGGTTGGGCGCCTGCACGTCAGGCGCGGTGAAGCCGATGTTGTCGGACAGATTGAGGGCAGCGTCGCGCTGGCTGACCTCAAGGATCTGACCGTTGAGCTGTGGCGCGTTGAGATTGATGCTGAAGGCGCCGCCAGCGTTGACCTGGCCACTGCCGAGCAGATTGCCCTGCGTATCCCTTACGAACACGGTGGCTCCCGCCTCACCGGTGCCGGTCAGGACCAGACCGTTGCTGGACAGTGCGCTGACTACCGGTATCGCAGGTGGTGTGGTATCACCGGCCTGGACGATGACCGGAGCCGATTCGCCGGCGTCGGCTGCGTCGGCGGTTACCGATAGCAGCTCGCCATTGCGTTGCGGTGGGTTCAGCGTAACGCTGAAACTACCGTTGGCTTGAACGACGAAGGCCTCGCCGATGACCTGACCGGCCGCGTTGTAGACGGTGATGCTGGCGCCGAGGATCGAGGTACCTGTCAGGGTTTCGCCATTGGCAATCAGCGCGACATTGAGCGGCGCGGCGGTCAGCGGTACCAGCGGCGGGGTGTAGTCGGTCGGCAGCGAAGGGTTCTGCGCGGCATCGGTCTGCACCACGCTGAGTTCTATACCTGGCAGGGCCAGGGTATCGAGCTCGATCTGGAACGTGCCGTTGGCGAGCACGGTGCCCTCGCCGATCTGCACGCCGTTCTGGCTGACGATCACACTGGCGCCCGCCTCACCGCGTCCGCTGATCACGCTGTAGGTCGCGTCGATCACCAGGTTGCTCACCGGCGCCGGTGGGCTGTTGTCTTCAGCGGTGACAGGGACCGCTGGCGCTGCATTGCCGGAGGCATCAGTGGCAACCACTTGGAGAACTTGGCCGTTGTTCTGCGCCGGGTCGAGCGCCACGTTGAAACTGCCGCCCGCAGGCACCTCGATAGTACCGACCACGGTGTTGTCCGGGGCGCGTACGGTGATGAAGCTGCCGGGCTCGCCAGTGCCGATGAGCAGTGTGCCCTCAGGGTTCACGGAGAGGCCACTGGGTTGCGCTGGCGGGGTCAGGTCAGGTGCCGTGACGACAAAGGGCGGCGATGGATTGCCGGTAGCATCCTGGGCAACGATGCTCAGCACCTGGCCGTCAAGTTGCGCCGGTGACAGGTTGAGGACGAAGGTGCCATCGGCGGCGATGCTGCCCTGACCGACCAGATCGCCCTTGTCGTTGAGCACGGTCAGCCGTGCGCCGGCTTCACCGGAGCCTTTGAGCTGGGTGCCGCTGGCGTTGATGGTGGCGTCGACGGCAGGGGGGGGTGTGATGTCCGGAGCGGTCGCCGGGGTGCTTGGCGACAGGTTGCCTTTGGCATCCTCAAGGGTCACCTGCAGTTGCTGGCCGTTGTTCTGCGGCGGGTTCAATGCCACCACGAACCGGCCATCGGCGCCAACCTGCACGGTGCCGATCTGGCTGCTGCCAAGGTATACCCTGGCAGTACTGCCTGGCTCACCGACGCCGCTGAGCTCGCTGCCATCGGCATTCAGTTGCAGTTGCGCAGGTGCCTCAGGTGGGGTCAGGTCAGGTGCCTCGACGCTGACCGGCTGGCTGACGTTGCCGGGCGGGTCGGCCTGTTGCACCGCGAGCACTTGCTGGTTGATTTGCGCGGGCGTGAGCATGACCTCGAAGCTGCCGTCGGCAAGCACTTTGGTGGTGCCCAGCAACGTGCCGTTGGCATCGGTCACGGTGACGGTTGCGCCGGCTTCACCGCGGCCCGCGATCATGCTGCCGTCGGTACTGATAGTCACCGCAGTGAGCTGCGCCGGCGGGGTGAAGTCAGGGGTATCGAGAGTTGCTGGCGCAGAGACGTTGCCGGCCAGGTCGGTCTGGGTCAGGCTGAGCCGTTCGGCATTGCCCAGGGCAGGGTTGAGGGTGAGGGTAAAGAAGCCGTTGGCATCGACCAGTGCTTCGCCCAGCGGCGCGCCATCCGGGCCGCTGACCCTGACCGTAGCCCCGGCCTCGCCGCGACCAGTCAGGGTCGCGCCGTCGCTGGCAATCGCCAGCGCCGTCAGCGCATCCGGTGCGGTGATATCGGCCGCGGTGGTGCTGGCCGCCGGCGATTGGTTGCCGGCGTTGTCGGTAAGCACGACCTGCAGGCTTTGGCCGTTGGCCTGGATCGGATTGAGCGAGACCTGGAAGCTGCCGTCGTCACGCACGATGCCGCTGCCGAGGACGCTGCCGTCAGCGGCCAGTACAGTGACTTTGCTGCCAGCCTCGCCGGTGCCGCCGAGCAGGGTGCCGCCGCCAGTGACGGCGAGGTTGCCCGGTGCGTTCGGGGCGAGCAGATCGGGTGCGGTCAGGCTGACGCTGTTGGATTCGTTGCCGGCGGCATCGGTCTGGCTGGCGTTGAGCGCCTCGCCATTGCGCTGCGGAGCAGTCAGTTGCAGGCTGAACCGGCCGTCGGCGCCGACCACCCCTTCGCCCAGATCCAATCCGCCAGGGCCGCTGATGCTGACCCGCGCGCCGGGCTCGCCACGTCCTGTGAGGGTCAGCCCATCACTGGCCAGTTGCAGTTCGCTGAGCGGCTGCGGTGCAGTGGTATCCGGCGCCTGCAGGGTGGCCGGCAGCGAAGCGCTGCCGTCGGTGCCGACTGCGCCGACCTGCAGGGTTTCACCGTTGGCCTGGACGCGGTTGAGCGCCACCGTAAAGGTGCCGCCTGCCGCTACCACCGCAGTGCCAAGCACTGCGCCGCCGGGGCCGTACACCGTGACCGTGCTGCCGGCAGTGCCGCTGCCGGTCACGCTGAGGCCATCTGCGGCCAGCAGCAGATTACCGGGGATATCCGGCGCCAGGCTGCCTGGTGCAGTGACGGTTTCGGCGGGCGAGGCGTTGCCGCTGGCGTCGCTCTGGACCACGCTGAGATTGCTGCCGACGATTGCCGCCGGGCTCAGGTTGACCGTGAAGCGGCCGTCCGCAGCCACTGTAGCGGTCCCCAGCAAGGTGCCATCGGCTGCCCGCACTGCCACCGTTGCGCCAGCTTCGCCGGTGCCGGCCAGGCTGGCGCCATTGGCGGCCACGGCCAGGTTGGCGACGGCGGCGGGCGGGGTAGTGTCAGGTGCGGTGAAGTTACCGGGTTGGGACACGTTGCCGGCGGCGTCGGTGGCGGTCACTTGCAGGGTTTGACCGTTGGCCTGGACGCTGTTGAGCGTGACCTGGAAGGTGCCATTGCTGGCCGCGACCACGCTACCGAGAACATTGCCGGCACTGTCGCGGACGGTGACCGTACTGCCCGCCTCGGCGGTGCCGCTCAGTTGCACGCCGTTATTGGCCAACAGCAGATTGGCAGGCTCTGCGGGAGGGGTCAGGTCCGGAGCTGTCACGGCCACAGGCGCTGAGGTGTTGTTGCTGGCGTCGCTCTGGGTCACGCTCAGGCGCTGGGCGTTGAGTTGGGCGTTATCCAGGGTCAGGGTAAAGCTGCCGTTGGCGGCGACGTTGCCGCTGCCGATGATGGTGCCGTCCGGGCCGCGCACCGTGACGCTGGCACCGGGTTCGCCCAGGCCGGTCAAGGTCAGGCCATTGTTGTTGAGCACCAGGTTGGTCAGCGGTGCCGGTGGGGTCAGGTCAGGCGTGTTGACCGAGGTCGCGGGTGAGGTATTGCCCGCGGCGTCCTGCTGGGTCACGCCGATCGGCTGGCCGCTGGCCTGCGGGGTGCTGAAGAGCACGCTGAAGCGTCCATCGGCACCTACTGTGGCGGTACCGAGCAAGGCCCCGGAGCTGTTGCGCACCTCGACACTGGCACCGGCTTCGCCCAGGCCGGAAAGCTGACGGCCGTCGGCGCTGAGCACGGTTTGGGTGACCGCCGCAGGTGGCGTGCGATCCGGTGTGGCCAGGCTGGCGGGGGCAGAAATATTGCCAGCCGCATCGCTCAGGGTGACCTGCAGGGGGGCGCCGCTGGTTTGCGCTGCCGGCAGGGTGATCTGGAACTGGCCGGACGGGTTGACGGTACCGGTAGCCAGCACCGCGCCACTGGCGTCGCGCACGGTGACGATGGCCCCGACTTCGCCCTGGCCGCTGACCACGGTAGCTGCGCTATTGAGGCTGACGCCGCTGGCCGCCAGGGGCGCCTGCAGGTCTGGCGCAGTGGTCGTCGCTGCCAGCGAAACGTTGTTGCTGGCGTCGCTCTGGGTGACGGTTAACAACTGCGCATTCGCTTGTGGCGGATTGAGGCTGATGCTGAACAGGCCGGTACTGCCGACCGTCGCCGAACCGAGCAGGGTGCCATTGGCATCCACTACCGAAACGGTCGCCCCGACCTCGCCGCGACCCGTCAGCAGGCTGCCGCTGCGGTCAATCGCCAGTTGTGTTGGCGCATCAGGCGCCGTGGTGTCCTCAGCCGTGACGATAGCCGGTACCGAAGGTTTGCCTGCGCCAAAGCGCGCGTTGACCTGTAGGGTCTGGGCGTTGAGTTGAGCGTTGCTGAAGAACACCCGGAAGATACCATCGCTGCCCACCGTCGCAGTGCCCAGGGTGGCGCCGGCGGAGGTCACAGTGATCAGTGCACCGACTGTGCCCATGCCGGTCAGGACGAAGCCGTCAGCGCTGAGGTCGAGGTCGGTCGGTGTTGCGACTTCGCTGCCATCCGGGCCGGCCAGCGGTGTGCTGGCTTCGCCGCCCGGGTCCTTGACCACCACCGTGGCGCTGTCGCCGCTGGCCAGCGGCGGGTTGATCGGCACCACGAAGCTGCCGTCCGGTCCTGCCACCACGCTACCTATGTCATTGCCGTCGGCGTCACGCACGATCACCGTGCTGCCGGGCTCGGCGTTGCCGCCGACGCTGGTGCCATCAGGGCTGACGCTGATATCGGTAGCTTCTGCGGGTACGGTGGTGTCAGGGGCGGTGATCGGCAGCACCGGGCTGGTGTTGCTGGCCGCATCGACAGCCTCCAGCAGCAGTGGTTGACCGCTGTTCTGGCTGCCTGGCAGCTGCACGCTGAAGCTACCGTCTGCCTCGACATCCCCTCTGATCAACTCGATGCCGTTGGCGTCGCGAATGATCACCTCGGTGGCCCCGGGGGCATTGCCGGTGACGGTGCCGTCAGTCGCCACGGTGACGCCGCTGGGCAGCGCTGGCGGGGTCAGGTCTGGGGCAGTGACAGGCACAGCGGCGGTTTCGTTGCGGCCATCGGTGGCGACCACGCTCAAGCTCTGACCGTCTTTCTGCGGCGGGTCGAGGCTAATGCTGAAGTTGCCGCTGGCTGGGATGGTGACGCTGCCGAGCACGTCGCCGGCAGCGTTACGCACTTCGACCGTGCTGCCCGCTTCGCCTCTGCCGCTGACCTGGCTGCCATCGGCGTTGACCTGCACGCCGACCGGCAGGTTAGGGGCAGTGGTGTCGATGGCGTTGATCGGCACGCTTGGGGACGTCTGCCCTTGCAGGTCGGTGACGGTGACCGACAGCGGCTGGCCCGCGACGGGCACCGGGTTGAGGGGGACGCTGAAGCTGCCGTTGGCAGGCACCAGTACGCTGCCGATGACTACCCCGTTCGGGTCGCGCACTTCTACCGTTGTGCCCGGTTCCGCCTGGCCGCTGATCAGGTTGCCGCCAGCATTGAGTTGCACACCTTGAGCCGCTTCAGGGGCTTGCAGGTCTGGCGCGGTCAGGGTGTCAGGTTGGGAAATGTTGCCAGCCTGGTCCTTCTGCGTGGCGGTCAGGGTCTGGCCGTTGAGCTGGACGGGGTTGAGGGCGACCTGGAAGCTGCCATCGCCCTGCACGGTTGCGCTGCCAAGGGTGACGCCGCCAGTGCCGGTCAAGGTGACGACGCTGCCTGGCTCACCGCGTCCACTGAGCACACTGCCGTCCGCCGCCAATACCAGGCCGGTGGGCGCATCGGGGGCCTGGCCGTCAGGGGCGGCGACGGGCACTGTGGTGGAGATATTGCCCGCCGGATCGCGCTGCTCGACGGTCAGTGCCTGGCCGTTGTTCTGGGCTGGGCTGAGGGGAATCGTGAAGCCGCCGTTGGCTTGCACTACCGCGCTGCCGAGCACTGTACCGTCAGCGGCGCGAACGGTTACGGTAGCGCCGGGTTCGCCAAGGCCTGTGATCTGGCTACCGGTGCCATTGATCGCCTCATTGCTGATCGGCTCCGGTGCCTGAGTGTCGGGCGCAGTGAAGTCGACCGGACCGGCACTGTTGCCGCGGCTGTCGGTGGCTTCGACGGTCAGTTTCTCGCCGTTGCGCTGGGGCTGGTTGAGGGTCACGCTGAAGTTGCCGTCGGCGCCTACCGTGCTACTGCCCAGCACGGTACCGTCGGCAGCCCGCACGGTGACCAGCGAGCCGGCCTGACCGACACCGGTCAGCTGGGTGCCGGCGATATCCAGTGCCATCTGCGCCGGTTGCAACGGGCCGTCGAGGTCCGGCGCAGTGGCGCTGGCGCTGGACTCGTTGCCCGCCGCATCGCGCAGCTCGACGTCGAGCACCTGGCCATCGGTCTGGGCGGGGACGAGGGTGACGGTGAATACGCCATTGGCGCCTACCAGCGCAGTGCCCAGCAGATTGCCCTGAGCGTTGCGCACTTCTACTGTGGCGCCGGCTTCGCCGCGGCCGGTCAGGGTCACGCCGTTGGCGCTGATCTGCAGGTCGCTGGCTTCGCCTGGGGGGTGATATCCGGGGCAGTGATCTGCGCTGGCAGCGAACTGCTGGCGCCATCCACCGCAACCACGTCGAGCAATTCGCCGTTGGCTTGCGCCGGGTTCAGCGGCAGGGTGAAGGTACCGCCCGCGCCGACCACCGTGCTGGCCAGGACATTGCCTTGGGCATCACGAACGTCGATCCGCGTACCCGGGGTAGCACTGCCGCTGATCGAGCTGCCGTCTGCGGCCAGGCTGAGATTGCTCGGGGTCGCCGGGATGGGTGTAGTGGGTACGGTCAGGTCGAGTTCCGGCGAGGTGTTGCCGGCGGCATCCTTCTGCACCAGGCTGATCGCCTGGCCCGCAGCGGCGGGGGTATCCAGATCGAACAGGAAGGTGCCGTTGGCGCCGACTGTGCCAGTGCCGAGCAGGGCGCCATTGGCATCCCGCACCTCGACGATGGCACCTGCTTCACCACGACCGGCAATGGTCAGACCGCCATTGCCCACGGTCACGCCGCTGATGATCGTTGGCGCAGTGATGTCCGGGGCGTCGTAGGCCAGCGGCGTCGATGCGTTGCCGGCCAGGTCGATGACGCGGATATCGATCACTTCACCATTGGCCTGAGGTGGGTTGAGGGTCAGGGTGAAGGTGCCATTGGCAGCTACGATGGCGCTGCCGAGCAAGTCGCCATTGGCGTCGCGCACCTCCACCCGGGCGCCTGGTTCGGCGCTGCCGCTGAGGGTCTCGCCAGCGCTGAGGCTGATGTTTGTAGGCTGGGCGGGGGCCTGCAGGTCAGGGCTGAGCAGCGTAGCTGGGGCCGAGGCATTGCCAGCGGCGTCGGTCAGGGTAACTTGCAGGCTTGAGCCATTGGTAACTGCAGCAGGCAGTTGCAGGTTGAAGCTGCCATCGGCCAGAACGGTGCCGATCGCGAGCAGATTGCCTTGAGCGTCAAGCACCTTGACCGTGCTGCCAGGCTCGCCGCGACCCGAGACCGTACGCCCGTCTCCGCTGATGGCCAGCCCGCTGGCCGGGTTTGGTGCGGTGGTGTCGGGGCTGTCCAGATCAGGTGCGTTGACACTGCCGGGCGCAGACAGATTGCCTTTGGCATCGGTGGCGGTAACCTGCAGTGCTTCGCCGTCGACCTGGGCCGGATTCAGGGCGATGGTGAACACGCCGGTTGGGCCGACCACAGCTGTGCCGAGTTCAACGCCATTGGCGCCCACCACTCGCACCGTGCTGCCAGGCTCGGCGCGGCCGCTGAGCTGGCTGCCATCAGCGCTGACCACAAGCTGGCTGGGGGCAGCGGGCGCGGTGATATCCGGTGCGCTGATCTGCACTGGCAGGGACACGCCGCCGTTGCCATCAAGGGCAACCACGTCGAGTAACTGACCATTGGCCTGAGCAGGATTGAGCACCACGATAAAGGTGCCTTCGGCGCCGACCACGACGCTGCCGATCACGTTGCCATTGGCATCACGCACCTGAATGCGGCTGCCAGGTGGGGCGGTGCCGCTGAGCGAGCTGCCATTGGCGGCGATGCTCAGGTCACTCGGGCTGACTGGGGTAGTGGTAAGGGGCACATCGAACGGCAGCGGCGCTGACGCATTGCCGCTGGCGTCGGTCTGCACCACGTTCAGGCGCTCGCCTGGCTGCACGGCGCCGCTGAGCTCGATCAGGAAGGTACCGTTGGCAGCTACTGTGCCGCTGCCGAGCAGCACACCGTTGCTGTCGCGTACCTCGACCGTGGCACCGGGCTCACCGCGGCCGGCCAATACTTGCCGATCCGGACCGACAACCAGGCCACTGACTGCGGCTGGGGCGGTGGTGTCGGGGGCATTGAACTGGAGTGGCGCCGAGGTGTTCTGGGCGGCGTCGACCAGGCGCACGTCCAGCGCTTCACCGTTGGCCTGGGGCGTATTCAACGTCAGGCTGAAACTGCCGTCGGCAGCCACAACGCCGCTGCCGATCAGGGCGCCTGAGGCGTCGCGGACCTGCACCGTGGTGCCTGGCTCGCCGTTACCGGTCAGGGTGACACCGTTGCTCAGCTGCAGGTCGGTGGGCTGCGCAGGTGCAAGCAGGTCGCGCGACACCACGCTGCCGGCGGCGGAGACGTTGCCGGCAGCATCGGTGAGGGTGACCTGCAACGTGCTGCCGTCGAGCACGGCAGGGTCGAGGGTGATCTGGAAGGTGCCGTCGGCGCCGACGGTGCCGCTGCCCAGCAGGTTGCCGTCAGCATCGCGCACCTGCACGGTGGTGCCCACTTCGCCGCGACCGCTCAGTTGTTTGCCGGTGCCGGCGATGACCAGATCGGTTGGCGCATTTGGCGCTGTGGTGTCGACCGGCGGCGTATCGATGTCCGGGGCCGTGGTGTTGCCAGGCGCTGAGGTGTTGCCGGCAGCATCGGTAAGGGTCACCTCGAGCGCCTGGCCGTTGGTTTGTGGCGGGCTCAGGGTGACATCGAAACGGCCGTCGGCACCGACTGTGCCGGTGCCGATCAGGTTGCCCGCCGCGTCACGGATGTTGACCGTGGTGCCGGCTTCGCCCCGGCCGCTCAGGCGCAGGCCATCAGGCGAGACCAATAGATCGATCGGGCTGGCGGGTGCGGTGGTGTCGCCTGGGTTCGGTGAGCTGCCACCGCTGCTGCCACCGCCACCGCCACCGCCGCTGACTGCCGCCGCAGCGCCACCGGCGCCCAGCAAGCCCAGGGCCGCGATAGCAAAGGTGTTGGTCCCGCTGCCGGCAACGCCGACCCCGGCCATCAGCTCATCCAGCGAGGCGATGTCCTCGAAGGTGAAACCGGTAAAGGCCTCTGCATTGTACTGGGCGTGCCAGAGCGTGCCGTCTTCGCCGACGAAGACCATGTCGCTCTGCTCGCCCGCCGCGTCGACTACAAAGAAGTTGCCGATGGTGACCTTTTCGCCCGACTTGAGCGTGACGATCAGGTCCTGGCCGCTGCGAGTCACGGTGGCCACTTCGCCGGGCGGCACTGGCATCTGCACCAGGCCCGGCCCTTTCAGGCTCAGATTGCCCCAGGCGTTCTGGGTAACGGCGGCGGTTTGCTTGTCGGCAACGACGATGTTGTCCATAGGTGCTCCCTGCTGATGGCCCGGCGGTGAACACAGACCAGAGGGCCGGCGCAGACGTGCGCAGCGGCCGTCCAGAGCGGTCCTTGTTCACCGGTAGTAAGGGAGATATAGCAGCCGTGCGGGAGCCAACCAGAGGCTTTCTGGGTTAATCCTTTTGTGCAGTCGTCCTCATTTGAGGCCTAGCCGACGACATAAACGGCTGAGGTTTGCCCGGTCCAGACCGAGCTCGCGAGCCGCGCTCGCCCAGTTGTTCTGGTGCCTTTGCAGGCAGGCCTCAATTAGCTGGCGTTGATAAGTATCGACGGCCGTACGCAGGTCGCCGTTCGTCGTCTGAATCGCATTGGCGGGCAGCGGCAGCGCCGCGGCTGGCATAGGCGCTACGCTGCGCAGGTCGAGGTCAGCGGCCTGCAGGGTGAGAATGCGCGGGCGCTGTGCTTGCTGGCCAAGCGCCTTGAGCGCTGAACGGCCAATGAGGTGTTCCAGCTCGCGCACGTTGCCTGGCCAGTCGTACGCCAGCAGGGCGGCTTGGGCTTCGCTGCTCAGACGCAGGCTGTTCAAGCCCAGGCGCGAGCGGTTTTGTTCGAGGAAGTAACCGGCCAGCAGGAGCACGTCGCGGCCGCGCTCGCGCAGCGGCGGCACCTGCAAGGGGTACACACTCAAGCGATGATAGAAGTCGGCGCGGTAACGGCCGTTGCGCACTTCGTCGGCGAGGTCGCGGTTGGTCGCGGCGATCAGGCGCACGTCGACATGGTGCTCGCGGTCCGAGCCGAGCCGTTGCAATTGGCCGCTTTGCAGCACTCGCAGCAGCTTGGCCTGGACCGTCAGCGACAGCTCGCCGACCTCATCCAGGAACAAGGTACCGCCGTTGGCCAGTTCGAACTTGCCGCGACGCTCGCCATGGGCGCCGGTGAAGGCGCCGCGGACATGGCCGAACAGCTCGCTCTCGACCAGGGTGTCCGGCAGCGCTGCGCAGTTGAGGCTGATCAGCGGCTTGTTGGCGCGGCTGCTGGCCTGGTGCAGGGCCTGGGCGACCAGCTCCTTGCCAACGCCGGTTTCGCCGGTGATCAACACGGTCAGGTCGCTGCTGCCGACCAGGCGGATTTCTTCGAGCAGATGGGTGTGGGCCTTGCTCTGGCCGATCAGCTCCTTGTCCTGGCCACTGGCCTGGCGATAGACCTCGGCTCGCTGGTGCTCGTCCTCGGCGCGCAGGGCCAGGTGCTGAATCCGCTCGGCGACGGTGACCGTGGCGGCGGCGAGGCTGGCGAAGGCCTGCAAAGCTTCCAGTTCCAGGCTCTGAAACTGCCCCGGGGTCAGTGCATCGAGGGTCAGCAGACCCCACGGCTGCTCGTCGACCAGCAACGGGCAGCCCATGCAGTCGTGGACCTCCAGGTTGGCGTCAGGGGCATTGACCAGACCGTCGTACGGGTCGGGCAGGTCGCTGTAACTGGCGAAGCGGGTCGGTTCGCTGTGGCTGAGCAGAATCTTGAAGCGCGGATGCTCGCTGACCCGAAAGCGCCGGCCAAGGGTATCCGGGGCAAGCCCGTCGACCGCCAGCGGCACCAGCCATTCGCCATCCAACCGGAGCAACGCGGCCGCGTCGCAAGGCAGCAGGCTGCGCATGGCTTGCAGCAAGCGCCGGTAGCGTTCCTGGTCGGGCAGATCGCGGGACAGGTCGCTGACCAGCGGAAGAAGGGCAGTGAGCAGTGGCTTTGCGGTCATAAAGACTCCTTTTGGTCTTTATGACTATAGTCCGGGATTGGTCATTTTGACATTCCTTGGTTGAATGTCGCGGTTTTGCCGGGGCGGATAGTTGGCATGATAGCTGTAACAGCATCTGCATCCATTTGAAGCCCCTCAGGAGTTGCTGCAATGCTCAATGCCGACCAACGTGCAATCGTCAAAGCCACCGTACCGTTGCTGGAAAGCGGCGGGGAAGCGCTGACCACCCATTTCTATAAAATGATGCTCAGTGAATACCCAGAGGTACGTCCGCTGTTCAACCAGGCTCACCAGGCCAGCGGCGATCAACCGCGGGCGCTGGCCAATGGCGTACTGATGTATGCCCGCCATATCGACCAGCTAGAGCAACTGGGCGGTTTGGTCGGGCAGATCATCAACAAGCATGTCGCCTTGCAGATCCTGCCTGAGCACTACCCGATCGTCGGTCGCTGCTTGCTGCGCGCCATCGAGGAAGTATTGGGCAAGGACATCGCCACACCTGCGGTGATCGAGGCCTGGGCCGGTGCCTACGGCCAGCTGGCCGACATCCTCATCGGCGCTGAAGAAGGCCTGTATCAGCAGAAGGAGCAGGCCACTGGCGGCTGGCGTGGCGCGCGTGAGTTTCGCTTGGTACGCCGCGAGCAGGAAAGCAGCGAGATCGTCTCGTTCTATTTTGCCGCGCAGGACGGCCAGCCGGTGCTCAAGGCCGAGCCTGGCCAGTACATCGGCCTGCAGCTGTTCATCGATGGCATCGAGCAGCGCCGCAACTATTCGCTGTCGGCACTGAGCGATGGCCAGCAGTACCGCATCAGCGTCAAGCGGGAGGCGGGCGGCAAGGTCTCCAACTATCTGCATGAGCAGCTGATGGTGGGCGATACGCTCAATCTGTTCCCACCGTCAGGCGACTTCACCCTGGCGGCTAGCGACAAGCCGTTGGTACTGATCAGCGGTGGGGTCGGCATCACGCCGACCCTGGCCATGCTCGAGGCCGCCCTGACGACGCAGCGTCCGGTGCATTTCATTCATTGCGCACGTAATGGCGCAGTGCATGCCTTCCGCGACTGGGTAGATGCGCTGGCTGAGCGTCATCCGCAGCTCAAACGCTTTTACTGCTACGCCGAAGCGGGGCAGGGCGCAGACGCAGTGGGCTTGTTGAGCGAGCAGCAATTGGCCGCTTGGCTGCCGCAGGAGCGGGATGTCGATGCTTACTTCCTGGGGCCGAAGGCATTCATGGCGGCTGTCAAACGCCAGCTCAAAGGGTTGGGCGTGCCCGAGGCGCAGAGCCGTTACGAGTTCTTCGGGCCAGCGGCTGCGCTGGAGTAAACCCGTTGTTACAGCCGGCGCGCGCGATCACGGGCCGGCTGCAGCTTAATCTCGCTTTAATCCCGCTATCCTTCACTTGCGTGTGTCGAGGCGCCTGCGCCTGCCCGGCATTCGCCCGCCTATATACAGGGCCGTCGTTGAACTGAAGAGGTTTGGCTCGGTCCTAGTGTCTCCGGAGAGTGGCGCTTGCCGTTGTCTCGACGCATCCACGCTCATGGCCAGCGTGTAAACTGCCCAGCGGCTGGCCTGCGTGCTGTCACTCTCCCTCGAAGGAATCGGCAATGAACGAACAACTCTCGCGCCTGAACCGTGAACGGCGCTTTCTGGCCCTGCTGGGCCTGATCTGCCTGGCGCTGATTGGCGGCGCGCTGTATATGCAGATTGTCCTCGGCGAGGCGCCATGCCCGCTGTGCATCCTGCAACGCTATGCATTGCTGCTGATCGCGCTGTTTGCCTTCATCGGCGCGGCAATGCCCAACCGCCGGGGCCTGACCCTGTTCGAAGGGCTGGTGGTACTCAGTGCCATTGGCGGAATCGTTGCGGCTGGGCGCCATGTGTATATACTCGCCAACCCTGCGGTCAGTTGCGGTATCGATACCCTGCAACCGATCGTCGATGACTTGCCACTGGCCAAGGTCTGGCCACTGGCGTTCCAGGTCGAGGGTTTCTGCAGCACGCCATACCCTCCGCTGCTGGGTCTGTCGCTGGCGCAGTGGGCGCTGCTGGCGTTCGTGCTGACCGCGATTCTGGTGCCGGTAGGCATCTATCGCAACCGCAAACGGGCTTAGACCAAAGTACCGCTTGAGCGCAAGTCTGTTGCACGCCGAGAGAAGCCCATTTTCTCGCCATTCGCTTGATCCAGATCAATGACAAAGCCTTGCAGGATAAGTGTTTCAGGCCTGTAGGATGGGGTGCGACAAACTGTCGCGAACCTGATTTTCCCTACCCCATTGTTACCGAATCTGCAAAAGACTGTTGCTCAATAAGTCATAGTCAAGGGTGGGCGACCTATCTACAATCGCCCCCAATTTCCGTTCGGCACTGCTTGCGAGTCGCAGGATTTGAAGGAAGCCACGGCCTCCTTTTTGCTGACTTCGTCAAGTTTCGCCCAACGGCGATACCGGGCGGACACCCCTCCGCGTTAACCCGCACCAAATGGACTTGGTACAGCTGTACGGGCCGTTTGCCTACACCATAAATACCGTTAAGCCCGCTAACCGCCCAGGTCCACCTTGAGGACCCCAGGCAGGAGCGATTTCGAGCCAAAATTGCTGACGCTTGGCAGGACGAAGTGTTGGTGACCAAAACACAAATTGCATTGAAGCAAGCTGATCTAGAGGTCGTGAGATGAGTAAAAAGCGTTACCCCAGACTGTTTGGCATATTGCCCTTTTTAGGCATGCTTTTACTCAGTGGGTGCAACTGGACCCTGCTCGACCCGAAGGGTCAGGTCGGCATTGAGCAAAAGAACCTTATCCTGATCGCTACTGGCCTGATGCTGCTGGTGGTTGTGCCGGTCATCATCATGACTTTGGCATTTGCCTGGAAGTATCGTGCTTCCAACAAGGCAGCCACCTACACCCCAGACTGGTCGCACTCGACCAAGATCGAACTGGCCGTGTGGATCATCCCGGTCATCATCATCGTTGCCCTGGGCTACGTGACCTACGTGTCCACGCACAAGCTGGATCCGTATCGCCCGCTGGATTCCGACGTGAAGCCGGTGCAGGTCGATGTGGTCGCGCTGGACTGGAAATGGCTGTTCATCTATCCGGAACAGGGCATTGCCACCGTCAACACGCTGGTCTTCCCGGCCAACACGCCGGTGAACTTCCGTGTGACCTCGGACGCTGTGATGAACTCGTTCTTCATCCCGGGTCTGGGCGGCCAGATCTACGCGATGGCGGGCATGACCACCAAACTGCACCTGATCGCCAACGAGAACGGTGTGTTTGACGGTATCAGCGCCAACTACAGCGGTGCTGGTTTCACCGGCATGAAGTTCAAGGCTACTGCCACTTCCCAGGCCGACTTCGAGAAGTGGGTTGCTGAAGTCAAGCAGTCGCCAAAAACGCTGAGCAAGGCTGAATACGAAGCCTTGGCCAAACCAAGCGAAAACCATCCAGTCACGCTGTACAGCGTGGCCTCGCCTGACCAGTTCCAGACCATCGTCGACAAGTACGAAGGCATGAACCGCGGTCGGCCGAACCACGAAGAACAAGGCAGCAAAGACCTGGCCACAACCCAGGGTGTGGAGTCGAGTAAGCAACCAGCTGCCGGGGCAGAGGAGTAAGAGATGTTCGGTAAATTAAGTCTGGAGGCGATCCCGTATCACGAGCCGATAGTCATGGTGACACTTGCCATGATCGCGCTGGGTGGTATCGCTGTTGTAGGTCTGATCACCTACTTCCGCAAGTGGACCTACTTGTGGACCGAGTGGCTGACGACTGTCGACCACAAGAAAATCGGCGTGATGTACATCATCGTCGCCATGATCATGCTGATCCGCGGCTTTGCCGACGCCATCATGATGCGTACCCAGCTGGCCGTGGCCACGGGTGGCGACACCGGCTATCTGCCGCCTGAACACTACGACCAGATCTTCACCGCGCACGGTGTGATCATGATCATCTTCATGGCGATGCCGTTCTTCACCGGTCTGATGAACCTTGCGGTTCCGCTGCAGATCGGTGCACGTGACGTGGCCTTCCCGTTCCTCAACTCCCTGAGCTTCTACCTGCTGCTGGCAGGCGTGCTGCTGGTCAACATCTCCCTGGGTGTTGGTGAGTTCGCCAAGACTGGCTGGGTTGCGTATCCGCCGCTTGCGGGTATTCAGTACAGTCCGGGCGTGGGTGTCGACTACTACATCTGGGCACTGCAGCTATCGGGTCTGGGGACAACGCTGACCGGCGTCAACTTCCTCGTCACCGTGATGAAAATGCGCGCGCCTGGCATGAAGCTGATGGACATGCCGATCTTCACCTGGACCTGCACCTGGGCCAACGTGCTGATCGTGGCTTCGTTCCCGATCCTGACCGCTGCACTCGCTCTGCTGACTGTTGACCGTTATCTGGACTTCCATATCTTCACCAACGAGCTTGGTGGGAACCCGATGATGTACGTCAACCTGTTCTGGGCGTGGGGTCACCCTGAGGTTTACATTCTGATTCTGCCGGCCTTCGGCGTGTTCTCGGAGGTTACCTCGACGTTCTCTGGCAAACGCCTGTTCGGCCACCACTCGATGATCTACGCATCGGGCGCGATCGCCATTCTCGGCTTTGCAGTTTGGCTGCACCACTTCTTCACCATGGGTGCCGGCGCGAGCGTCAACACCTTCTTCGGCCTGGCGACGATGTTGATCTCCATCCCGACCGGTGTGAAGTTGTTCAACTGGCTGTTCACCATGTATCAAGGCCGCGTGCGCTTCACCGCGCCGATGCTGTGGACCCTGGGCTTCATGGTCACCTTCTCGATCGGTGGCATGACTGGCGTTCTGCTGGCCGTTCCAGGTGCTGACTTCGTGCTGCACAACAGCCTGTTCGTTATCGCTCACTTCCACAACGTGATCATCGGTGGTGCGGTATTCGGCTACATTGCCGGCTTCGCCTTCTGGTTCCCGAAAGCCTTTGGTTTCACCCTGAACGAGAAGTGGGGCAAAGCTGCCTTCTGGTTCTGGATCTCGGGCTTCTACGTTGCGTTCATGCCGCTGTACGCCCTGGGCTTCATGGGCATGACCCGTCGTCTGAACCACACCGAAAACCCACTGTGGGAACCCTACCTGTGGGTAGCGGTAGTCGGCGCCGTGCTGATCCTGTTCGGTATCGCTTGCCAGCTGATCCAGCTGTTCGTGTCGATCCGCGATCGCAACCAGAACCTGGACGTCACTGGCGATCCATGGGGTGGCCGTACGCTGGAGTGGTCGACTTCTTCGCCGCCGCCGTTCTACAACTTCGCTCACATGCCTGAGAAAGTTGGTCTGGACGCCTGGCACGAAGCCAAGGAAGCCGAAGTTGCGTACAAGGTTCCGGCCAAGTACGAAGCGATCCACATGCCAAGCAACACCTCTACCGGTCTGTTCATGGGCATGTTGTTGACCGTCTTCGGCTTTGCCTTCATCTGGCATATCTGGTGGCTGGTTGGCGCAAGCCTGGTAGCAACCATCGCAGTCTTCGTTCGCCACGCTGCACGTGACGACCAGGGCTACATGGTGCCGGCTGAAGAAGTGGCGCGCATCGAAGGCGAGCGCATGCAAGCGTTGGCCAAAGCAGGTGCTCTGCCTGCCGGCGCACGTGTCGAATCGTTTGAACGGGTGTAATCAATGTCCAGTCAAGTAATCCACGGTGACGCTCATGGTCATGACCATGGGCACGACGATCACCACCACGACTCGGGCCAGATGACCGTACTTGGTTTCTGGCTGTACCTGATGACCGACTGCATCCTGTTTGCGTCGCTCTTCGCCACCTACGCGGTGCTGTCCGGCGGTTTCGCCGGCGGCCCGTCGGGTCACGACATCTTCCAGCTCGACTTCGTGCTGGTTGAAACCGCGTTCCTGCTGCTGTCCTCGATCACCTTCGGCTTCGCCATGCTGAAGATGTTCGACGGCAACAAGGCAGGTGTACTGGGCTGGTTGGCTGTGACCTTCCTGTTCGGTGCTGGCTTCATCGCGATGGAAATCTATGAGTTCCATCACCTGATCGCCGAGGGTTACGGCCCGCAGCGCAGTGGCTTCCTGTCGGCGTTCTTCGCGCTGGTCGGTACCCACGGTCTGCACGTGACTGCCGGTCTGATCTGGATGGCGATCATGATGTATCAGATCAACAAGCACGGCATCACGCCGACTGCCAAGACCCGCATGAGCTGCCTGAGCCTGTTCTGGCACTTCCTCGACGTGGTCTGGATCTGCGTATTCACCGTCGTTTACCTGTTGGGGGTTCTGTAATGGCTAACGCACACGACACTCATCACGAAGTTAGCCACGGCAGCGTCAAGTCGTACATGGTCGGTTTCGTACTGTCGATCATCCTGACTGCGATCCCGTTCGGCCTGGTCATGTTCCCGACCTTTCCGAAGAACCTGACCGTCCTGATCGTGGTGGCCATGGCCGTCATTCAGGTAGTGGTACACCTGGTGTACTTCCTGCACATGGACCGCTCGAAAGAGCAGCGTTCCAATGTGTCGACGTTCCTGTTCACCGTTCTGGTAATCGCGCTGCTGGTCGGCCTGTCGCTGTGGATCATGTTCAGCATCCACTTCGAAATGATGGCCAAGTGAGGTAAGACTGCATGTCACTGAAGCACTTTATCCAAATCACCAAACCGGGGATCATTTTCGGTAACGTGCTTTCCGTGGCAGGCGGTTTCTTCCTTGCCTCCAGCGGGCATGTGGATTTCGCCCTGTTCCTGGCGGTGGTTCTCGGTACCTCGATGGTGGTGGCGTCCGGTTGCGTGTTCAACAACTGCATCGACCGTGACATCGACATCAAGATGGAGCGCACCAAGAACCGCGTGATGGTCCAGGGCGGCATGTCGCTGCCGTTGGCGCTGATTTATGCCACCCTGCTTGGGCTGGGTGGTTTCAGCTTGCTGTACGTGCAGGCCAACCCGTTGGCGGCGTACTGCGCCCTGATCGGGTTCGTCGTCTACGTCGGTTTCTACAGCCTCTGGCTGAAGCGCAAATCGGTGCACGGCACCTTGGTTGGCAGCCTGTCCGGTGCCATGCCTCCGGTGATCGGCTACTGCGCCGTGAGCAACAGCTTCGACCTGGCTGCAGTGACCCTGCTGGTGATGTTCAGCCTGTGGCAGATGCCGCACAGCTTTGCCATCGCGATCTTCCGCTTCAAGGATTACAGCGCTGCCAATATTCCGGTTCTGCCGGTGGCGCGCGGTATCCTCGCGGCGAAAAAGCAGATCGTGCTGTACGTGCTGGCATTCGTCCTCGCTACCCTGATGCTGACCCTCGGCGGTTACGCCGGGCTCGGCTACATGGCGGTTGCCGCCGGTATGGGCCTGTACTGGTTGTACATGGCCTGGGGCGGCTACAAGGCTGAAGATGACAGCAAGTGGGCGCGCAAGGTATTCGGCTTCTCTATCCTCACCGTGACCGCCTTGAGCGTGATGATGTCGGTAGACAGCCAGATTGCTGCTGACGTGTTGATGACTTACGCCCGCTGAAGACATCTGTTGTGAAGAAGCCCTGGCCGTGTGTCGGGGCTTTTTTTTGCCTTGTGCAGGGCAGGTTTTCCGCCTGCTCGGCACCGCCTCACACGCCATATGGTGTGCCTCCCTAGTCCCCAGGAGACATCCAGATGAGTGTATTTACTGCCTATTTCTGTGGCACCGGTTCCACCCGCTATGACACCGCCAACCCTGATTTCTGGAACGGCGAACTGGTCTCGACGTTGGCCCACAACGACGAAGGCCGGCTCTGGGCTGAACAAATTGCTGTCGATGGCCCAGGCAGCGGCAACCTGCAGGACGATGACCTGTTCGTCAAGCCAGGCGGTTATTTCAACTGGACCGGTCAGCTGTTTGGCCGCGGCTGGGAAGAAAACGTCGCCCACGTGGTGCAGGTGATCAAGGGCAAAACCAACTGGCAGCGCACCAAGCTCAGCAAAGAAGAGTACGAAGATCTGAAGAAACGCGGGGTTGAGGTCCCGGATGCCGAGGCTGGCTCTTCGTGGTTCTGGCGTACGTACGACTATGGCGACAGCTTTGCCAAGCAAGAGCTCTATCAGGGGATCATTACTCGCTTCCGCAAACCGCTGATTCCGACCCAGATCAATCTGGTCGGCTGGAGTCGCGGCGGCATCAGCTGCCATATGCTCGCCAATGTCTTGGCCAGCGACCCGGAACTCAAGCACATTCCGGTCAACATCTTTGCCATCGACCCCGTACCCGGGGTAGGCAATATCGACAAGCGCCGCGTACAGCTGGCCAGCAATGTGAAGGAGTATGTCGGCTTCTACTCGCGTGACGAGCGTTCAAAAGGCTTTGCCTGCGTTATACCGAGTGTGGCCGCGACTACTCGCATCCACGTCTTCCCTATGCACGGTCGGCATGCCACGTTGGTCGGTAACGCTTCGGTCGATGGTGCCGGCGGTGGCAAGCACCTCGATGAGCCGGGCTTGCTGGTGCGCCATTTTGCCGAAGTCTGCCTGACCCGTTGGGGCGTGAAGCTCAACAACCGGCTGCAGCTCAGCGACATCCAGTTGATGCAGTATCACAAGGAAATGATCGCAGAGAACGAGCGCTACACAGCGATGCGCAAGAAGTCCTACACGGTGGTAACAGAGGGCAGTGCAGCAGACCGCTTTGTTCACTTCGGCACCGATGAAACGTCCTTCAGCAAGGTTACCGGCAGTGCATTCAAGCCCAGTGAAGGCTTGGCATTGGAGCGGGTAACCGTAGACAGCTACAAGGTACTACGCTGATCGAGCTGGCTGTTCAGCGCGCGCCACTGAGCAGCCGCTTCTGAAGAATTGTTTAATACGCCTGAAAATATATAAAAAAACAGAAAATTATCCTTTGCAGGTAAATCATTTCGGCATTATTGTCTGATCTGGCTGCTACAGCGGCCAACGTCGCTCGGACGGTTCCGGGCGCTTACGTCTTCGAGGTACACATGGCCGACCAAGGTTCGCCGCGCCGCTTTGCGCGCATAGATCGTCTCCCGCCGTATGTTTTCAACATCACTGCCGAGCTGAAGATGGCTGCCCGCCGTCGTGGCGAGGACATCATTGATCTGAGCATGGGCAACCCCGATGGCGCCACGCCGCCGCACATCGTCGAGAAGCTGGTGCAGGTTGCCCAGCGTGACGACACTCATGGTTACTCCACCTCGCGCGGCATTCCGCGCCTGCGCCGGGCGATTTCGCGCTGGTATCAGGACCGCTATCAGGTCGATATCGATCCTGAGAGCGAGGCCATCGTCACCATTGGCTCGAAAGAGGGCTTGGCGCACTTGATGCTGGCCACCCTTGATCATGGCGACACGGTCCTGGTGCCCAACCCCAGTTATCCCATCCACATCTACGGTGCCGTGATCGCCGGTGCACAGGTGCGTTCGGTGCCGTTGGTGCCGGGGGTGGATTTCTTCACCGAACTTGAGCGGGCGATCCGCGAGTCGATCCCCAAGCCGAAAATGATGATCCTCGGCTTCCCGTCCAACCCGACTGCGCAGTGTGTCGAGCTGGATTTCTTCGAGCGTGTGGTAGCGCTGGCCAAGCAATACGACGTGCTGGTCATCCACGATCTGGCCTATGCCGACATTGTCTACGACGGCTGGAAGGCCCCTTCGATCATGCAGGTACCCGGTGCCAAGGACATCGCGGTGGAGTTCTTCACCCTGTCCAAAAGCTACAATATGGCCGGCTGGCGGATTGGTTTCATGGTCGGCAATCCAGAGCTGGTCAGCGCCCTTGGGCGGATCAAGAGCTATCACGATTACGGCACCTTCACCCCGCTGCAGGTTGCTGCCATTGCCGCCCTTGAGGGTGATCAGCAATGCGTGCGCGACATCGCCGAGCAATACCGCCAGCGCCGCAACCTGTTGGTCAAGGGCTTGCACGAGCTGGGCTGGATGGTCGAGAACCCCAAGGCCTCGATGTACATCTGGGCGAAGATACCCGAGGCGTACGCACACCTGGGCTCGCTGGAGTTCGCGAAGAAGCTGCTGGCCGAGGCCAAGGTCTGCGTATCGCCAGGGATCGGCTTCGGCGATTACGGCGATGACCATGTACGCTTTGCCCTGATCGAAAACCAGGACCGCATCCGTCAGGCGATTCGTGGCATTCGCCAGATGTTCCGGGCGGATGGGCTGACCGCCAAGTAACCGCTTCGCACGCTCAACAGCCAACCGACATGCCGCCGATCAGCGGCATGTTTTTTTTCATGTACCCTCTTCTCAGCCACCCCCGGTTGGATCAACAATGGCGCCGCGGGCCAAGCCCCGATAACAACAACTCTCCCTCCCTGGCGATCATGTCCGAATATAACCCTTGCCTTGACTGCGGCGCGTGCTGCGGGTACTTCCGTGTGTCCTTCTTCTGGGGCGAATGCCAGTCATCGGGCGGTGTCGTGCCGGACGATCTGGTGGTGCAGATCACCCCAAGCCGGGTCGCCATGATCGGCACCGACGCCAAGCCGTGCCGCTGCATCAGCCTCGATGGCGAGATTGGCAAGCAGGTGGGGTGCAGCATCTACGCCAACCGTTCCACGCCCTGTCGCGAGTTCGAGGCGTCCTGGGTCAATGGCGTGCACAATCCCAGTTGCGACGCAGCCCGTGCTGCCTATGGGTTACCGCCGCTGGAGGCCAACGAGCCGCACTGGCCAGATGAAGGCGCCGAGGTGGCGTGATTGCACTGGGTTGAAAATGCCCGGTGACCCTGGGGTCCGACTGACGCTAGACTGTCATCTTTCCAGCGATGGACAGGAGGTCCGGCGTGACCCAGCCCCGCAGTTTCCCCTCTGACTTGCTCCTTGAAAGCCCGCGCCTGCAACTGCGCCCGATGCGTCATGCCGACGCCGCGCAGTGGTTGGAGATGATGGCCGACCCGCAGGTCATGCGTTACTGGCACCACGCCCCGTGGCAGGACCTGGCCGAGGCGCAAAGCGCTCTGGCGGCAGACCGCGAAGCGTACGCCAAGGGCGAGCAACTCAAGCTTGGCATGTACCGGCGCGACACCGGGGCGCTGATCGGCATGGTCCAGCTGTTCAACATCGACGACGTCTCCCGTCGTGGCGAAATCGGCTATTGCCTAGCCAGCAGCGTGCAGGGCCGCGGCTACATGGACGAAGCACTGACCTGCTTTATCGATTACCTTGCGCACACGCTGCACCTGCGCCGCCTGGAAGGTGAAATCGACCCGCGCAATCAGGGCTCGGCACGTACCCTCGAGCGTCAGGGCTTTGTCCTTGAAGGCACCCTGCGGGCACGTTGGTGCGTGGCGGGGGAGTTGTCCGATTCGGGTATCTACGGCTTGTTGCTGGAGCCACCGGTTGCCTGATATGACGGTGAATGACGGTCGGGTGAACGCCGGTCGCCTTTGGTTCCTGCAGTTGCCCACGTTCTATATCGCCCTGAGCCTGTTGCTGTTCCTCTGCAGTCTGGCGTTTGACGGTGTCTACCTGAGCGCGGGGCGGCATATGCCCGCCTTGCAGATCCTGCTATACGGGCCTTGGGGGATTCCATTCGAGCACTACCAGTGGTTTGCCAATCCTTTGTTGGCCCTGGCCGTGCTCAGCCACCGGCGCTTTCGCCGGCTGGCACTGGTGCTGGGACTCGCCGCGCTGTATCTGGCGGCGAGCAGCCTGGCCATCGATCGCCTGCAGGACAATCGCAGCTATGCCTTCCAGGACCTGATTGGTTTTGGCGCGGGCTTTTACCTGTGGCTGGCGGCAATCGCGTTGTTCTGCGCGGGCCAGGCCTGGTGGTGCTGGAAGGCCCGCAGTGCCGCGCAAATGCCAGGATGGCGCTGGCTCGACGTGGCCTTGATCGCCGCGTTGGGGGTGACGGTGTACGTGGCCACCGAAATGCCCTCGCTGCGCTTTCAAGTGGAAAGAGTGCTGGACCCGCCCATTCAACCGCAGGCCTTCTGACCGGTCGGTTGTCAGCGCGCAGTGCCCCACTGCACCAGCAGCATGCCCAGCACGATCATGCCCACGCCGGCCAGCCTGAGACTGTTGACGGGTTTTTCCGGCAGGCCCATCAAGCCCCATTGATCGATCAGCAAGGAGGACAGTACCTGCCCGGCGATCACGCAGACGATAAACCCGGCCGCACCCAAGCGCGGTGTGAGGATCAGCGCAGCAGTGATGTACAACACGCCTGCCAATCCTCCCAGCCAGGCCCACCACGGCGCCTGGGTCAGATTCTGCAGCTGCGGCAGCGGGGCCCGCAGCACCAGCAATGCCGGTATCAGCAACATCAGGCTGACCAATAACGAAACACCCGCGGCCCATAACGGATGCCCCAGCAGTCGGCCGAGGGCGGCGTTGCTGCCTGCCTGGAACGGCACAGCTGCGCCGGCCAGCAGGGCGATCAGCATGGGGAACAGGACAGACAAGGCAAGTGCATGCGGCATTGGGATGCTCCTGAATAAATGACTGGCTGCAGTCTGTGTTATCCATTTCAATGATGGAAATTCGAACTCCGCACAGTTGGTATTCGCTACATGGATGATCTGCGCCGCATCGACCTCAATCTGCTGCTGACCCTAAACGCGCTGCTCAGTGAGCAGCACGTGTCCCGCGCCGCGTTGCGTCTGCATCGCAGTCAGCCTGCGGTGAGCCATGCGCTGGCTCAGTTGCGAGAGATCTTTGCCGATCCGCTGTTGGTGCGGCGTGGTGGCAGGCTGCAGCTGAGCCCTCGTGCGCAATCCCTGCGCGAGCCTTTGCAGCATGCGTTGCAGCAGTTGGACGGTCTGCTTGGTAGTCCCGGCTTTGAAGCCGGCAAATCGCGTCGTACTTTTCGCCTGTCGATGTCGGACTATGGCGCCAGGGTGTTGCTGCCCGGCTTGTTACGGCAGGTCCGCGAAGAGGCGCCCGGGGTCGACCTGGTGGTCTCGCAGGGCAGCCGGGAGGCCATGCTGGGGCAGTTGATCGACGGAGAAGTGGATCTGGCGCTCGGCGTGTTCCCCGATTGGCCGGCCGAAGTGCAGCGCCAGGTGCTGTTCGAAGAAAGTTTTATCTGTGTGGCCGACCGCAGGGCCCTGCCGCAGCGCGCAGGGCTGAGCTTGAGTCAGTGGTTGCAGCGCCCCCACGTGCTGGTTGCGGTGCGGCCGGGCATCGACAATGAGATCGATCGCGCCCTGCAGCAGGTGGGCGAGCAACGGCGGATTGCCTTGACGCTGCCGCACTGGGGCGTAGCGCAGACACTGTTGGTTGGCACCGATCTGATACTTACGGTGGCGCGGCGCAGCCTCAGCGGGGCTCGTCTGGACCCGGCGCTGCGTACCTTCGCCCCGCCATTGGCGATCGCACCTTTTGCTTTTGCCCAGGCGTGGCATGCACGCCGGGAAGGCGACGCCGGCCATGCCTGGTTGCGTGCGCGGGTGGCGAGCATCTGTCAGAACACGGAGTGAGCCGAGTGGGTTTGGTCTGATTGTTGCCGTTGGTAGCCGACCTTGGGTGGGGAAGTGCTAGGCTGGTCGCCGTCACTCATCCGCGAGACTTGCTCATGCGTAACCGCACTACTATCGTCATGACCTTGATCCTGGGTTGCTCAAGCGCAGCCGCGAGCGCCGACGACTTTTCCACCAGTTATACCGAATGTATGGACAAGGCCTCCAGTACTGTTGCCATGAGCAGCTGTATCCAAAGCGAGACCAGCCTGCAGGATCAGCGTCTGAACCGTGTCTACAAGCAGTTGCAGGCCAAGCTTGCAGGCGATGCGCAGAAGGCCTTGCGCACGGCGCAGCGCAGCTGGATCAAGTATCGCGATGACAACTGCGCCCTCCATAGCCAGGCCAGCGGCGGCACCCTGCGCCAGATCGAGGCCGGCACATGTGTGATGGGCATGACCCGCGACCGTGCCGCGGAGCTTGAGCGGATACTCAGCCCGGGGCAATGACTGGCTGGCCTTGGATGATTAGTCCGTGGTTACCTGGCCGCACTGGGCTTCGCGCTGCATCGACTCCAGATTGCGCTCGATGGTTTCGCAGATGGTGTCCATCTGGATCTGATGCTCGCTGAAGCGGAACGGGCTCTGCAGGTCGGAGCCGATCCGCTCGATCGCCAGCAGCATGAAGCCCACCACGGTCGAGGCCAGTGGGGTGAACCAGCCCAGCGACTCGACCAGGCCGATCGGCACGATCAGGCAGAACAGCGAAATGAACAACCGCGGGAAGTACACATAAGGGTAGGGCAATGGCGTGTTGGCGATCCGCTCCATCCCGCCTTGCGCGTTGGACAGGTCGACCAGGGTCGACTCCAGCCGGGCCAGGCGAATGCTGTCCAGCCGGCCGGCCTTGTATTCGCGGGCGAGCAAGGCGGCCGAGCCGCTGAGGATGTCATTGGCGAAGTTGTTCGAGCGATTACGCCGCTCGAATTCCTTGGGTGGGATAAACGCCATCAGCTCGTCTGGGCATGCTTCCCCCTTCAAGTGCGCCGCCAGGCAATTCACGTAGGCGACATGCCGGCGTAACAAGGTAGCCTTGATCGGGTTCAAGCCCTCATCGCCGTCATCAATCAGGGTCAGCACCTGGCGCGCGAAACTGCGCGAGCTGTTGACCAGCGCGCCCCACAGGGTGCGTGCTTCCCACCAGCGGTTATAGGCACTGCTGTTACGGAAGCTGACCAGCACCACCAGAGCAGAGCCGAGCAACGTCAGTGGCATCAGCGGCAAGGTGAACTTGCTGTTGAAGAACAGCATGAAATCGATTGTGACCAGGACATCCCAGATCAACAGCCAGAACAGCGACCAACCGATATAGCCGAAGGTCTTCGCCACCAGGCGCAGCTTGCGGGCGATGAGTTGTTTCACGCGGTAGACCTCGAACGGAGCGGATGCAGATCCGACGCCGGACGAGGTCCAAGGTTCGCGGCTGTTGGTCGGGGCGCTGTAACCAAACGTTTTCAGGCGCTTGGTTCATCGTGCTGTGGCAGCGACTACCATGCCTCTGACCGGCGTCACTGGCAGTTGCGGCTTGCCCTTCTTGGCCAGCAGATGTTGATAACGCCGCCATTCCTTGTCGATCTCGCTGTAGGACATGAACACACTGATGTGCTCGCTGCTGGCCAGGTCGGCGCGGTCATGTGCCTGCACTTCGTCCCTGGACAGATAAGCGATATTGATACCCAGCACCTTGCCGTCGTCGGCAAACACCGGGCCGCCCGACATGCCTTTGGCAATAGGGCCGTCATGCACCCCATAGAACACGCTGCCCTTGGTACCTTGCAGGCGCACCAGTGATGGCAATGCGTGGCCTTTGCCTTGCATCGGCATCATCAGGCTGTTGAAACCGACGGCTGTCACTGCTTCGCCAGGCACATACTGGCGCCACAGCGGAACCTGGGTTGCCTTGTGCTTGAAGAACACCACATCGCCCAGGCCTTCATGGACAATGTTCGGCAGAAACGGGGTGTGTTTGGCGGTGACGGCGTAGTCCTCGTTCCACTGAATGGCAGAGGCCATCAGCAGCATCGGCAACGGGCCGCGCGAGGTGACTACGAAAGCCTGATCATAGACCGGATCAGATACATACGAGGTTGGCACTCCATTGCACCCACTCAGCAGCATCATTGCTGCCAGACAGGGCATGATTTTGCTCATGAATCACACACACAAGAATGGAACGCCAATATGGCGATGAGCCATCACCAAGACAATACTTTATTGCTATACCCGACGAGCGACAGCTTAAGGTGTAGATGGCCACTGGCCCAATTGATTCGGCGGATGCCTGCGGCTGCTGCCGCCAGCGTACGGGCGCCAGTGTTTTGCCTGGCGGGTGTGGCGCGGGCAGACCGCTCTTCTATATAGAGAGGAATCGCAGTGGAGGCTGGCTGTATGCGACCCGCCATAAAAAATGCGGGAGGGGGGTTGACCGGCTTTTTCTATCCTGTATTATTCGCCTCCCGCTAGCGAGAAGCTTCAAGCTGATCCTGGCGCAAGCAACTGATTTGATTGAACAAATCAAAAATAAAAGGTTGCTAAGTGAGATGAGCTTCTGTAGGATGCGCATCTCGGTTGAGACAGAAGGTTCTTAACCAGCCGCTCTTTAACAAATTGAATCAAGCAATTCGTGTGGGTGCTTGTGAGTACGGTTTGATAGTCGCCAAGATTATCAGCATCACAAGTGGCCGCATGAGAAATCATAGTAGTCATTTGAGATTGCTGA